>Ga0153954_1001155_pt1 | contig 15586 bp, 2 predicted proteins | sample TSFL038MetaG_FD_102277 | JGI IMG/M metagenome (GOLD analysis project Ga0153954, IMG submission 102277) | Attine ant fungus gardens microbial communities from Florida, USA - TSFL038 MetaG | ecosystem: Host-associated > Fungi > Mycelium > Unclassified | place: USA: Florida, Wekiwa Springs State... | reverse complement strand
TGGTTCTTGCGAGCAGCAACTTTCTCACATTAAAGATGGAATGAAATCGGGTAAAGCCACAGGGGAGTTGGCAGGGCAGTTGAACCAATTAGTGATGCAAATCAACCAAAGCATCATACCTGGGAAAGCCCCTTTCCCCCCATTTCAGTTTTCAACTGAGGGAAGCCAAGCCCAAGCATTGACCAATCATGCCACTACGCTTGAAAAATGCTTAAATGCTTTAGCTGAATATAACAAGTTTCCATGGCCACAAGAGCAGTCTCTGTTTGCCCAGCTCACCAGTTTGATTAATACGATTCCTCAACTGAGCCCTGCACAGGCGTTTGATCAAATCAACGCTGTCATTAACCAAGCCAATGATCATTTATCGAGAAAGTTCCAGATCCCACCGCTCACCCAATGAGTCGCTATGCAGTGATGTCAGTAGAAGTTGGAGAAAATGGGTCGGGGGTGTCTTGCAGAAGTTCTAGGCCATTGGTAGAGTAAATGTCCTCTTCACATCATCGCGTAGATTAAACTCATTTTCTTGAAGTGACTGTAAGAAAGCATCTATATGGGGCGTTTTCAGTGCATTTTCTAAGATCTTGCCATGCTTCATATCAATATCAGTGTTATTTAAAAAGATGGCATGGATGGCAATGCCTCTCTTATGCTCTCCTTCCCCCCAGGTTGCTCCTAGGTAAGCGCTTGAGACTGCAGGACCTTCAGGACCTTCAGGAATTCTAAATTCAGCATGTTGAGGCGAAATTGCAGGTGTTTGGTTAGGATCACCATGAACCTGTAGATTAAATGTCTTTGGGTCCTCATCGATAGGTATAGCAAATTTGTCATGCGTTTTTTGTACTCCTTTTCCATACATTGCCATGCTTACGGGTACTTGGATGCCTGAGCTATGGAATATTTTTACACCGTGGTCTTTTGCTGCTTGAGAGAGATGAGTCGGTTCTGTTTTGGCGTAATCGGCAAAGATGATCGGATGCAAAGGCATTGTGCGTACTTCGCTTTGCTTCTTTTCTGTGTTATTAACTACAATGAAATAGCATTCAGCTTTATTTGACAGGCCTTCTTTTGCGAACTGCCTTTGTAATTCCTTTGGAAAAGCTCGCAGCTGGGAAGAAGGGAGGCGTACTGACATATCGTGTAAATACGTAAATGAGTCTCCCCCTCGAGTATAAGTTCCAAATAATGGAAGCTGTGGGCTTCCTATACCCGAAAGAGGGCAGGATTGGCCAGGCTGGTCTAGATTAATGAAGCTATATGGCTGTTTAGGCTCGTTAGATAGGCGATGATCCCATTCCTCTTGGGTGATAGCTGGGATAGGTGGATCGGTTTGGGAAGTCTCTGAGCTAGCGTCACGCATACGCTCCCAATGCTCAAGCTGTTGCTTCGTTCTAAAATAATACCCTATAAGAAAAGGTAAAGAGAGCAATTGCAAACTACCTATTCCATAAGCAACTCCTTCCAATGTCTTAGCTGCCCAATCCGGGACTGAGAGGGTACCATTGCCTGTTAAGCAGGCGAAAGTAATTACAGTGGCAGCCAAAAGAGCACCAATTATCAGGGCAATTTTCAAATCTGTGGGAATAATGTGCTTTACATTTTCTTTATGATTTCTTGACGATTTTGCCGTCGGGCGACTGATATAAAGATCACCATCAGAATGATTGGGAGCAGCATAACTTCCTTCCATACAAAACATTGTAACATAAATATTTATATAAAAAAAGATAATTTTTCAGGGAGACTGGATAACTTTTGGAGCTATCGGTTTTTGAGATAAGCCCCATTAATGGGGCCGATCTCATAAAAAAACCTAGTCTTCTTCTGAATCTGAGACGACAATTTCTGTTTGTGTAAGAATTTTCTGCGGCTTTGTAAGAATTTTCTGCGGTTTTTTACGGGTTTTCTGCGGCTTTGGCTCTTTGTTTTCTGGTTGTGCCACGTTAGGAGGTGTAGAAGAGGTATCCATTGGGAAATTCTCTTGAAGTAACGTCGGATAATCTATGTTATGTTTATCTTTTACCATTCTTTGAGCGAGATCCTCGTCTCGCTTTACGCCTTGAACTTTGTTTTTAGTTCTTTCAAGCATCTTTAATGAATAGTTTGGGACCCATGCGGCGATGGTTTGGTAGTTATTAATCATGATTTGCATATTTGAAGGAGACATTCCATAAAACCATTGTTCTAGAATTAGTCTTTCCTCTTCCGAATAGGTAACGTAATTATTTTTCAATTTTCGTTGTACAAGTTGGAACATCCAAGGATCCAAAATGGCACTCTTAGAAAGCTTTTCTGAAGGCTTTGACCTTTCTGCCAAAGCCAACAAAAATTCTGCCATTTTGGCAGATCCGGCCAGGACTAAGTCTTCGAGGAATAGCTTAAACTCAACAGGTCGCTTTATCTGTTCTTCGTCCACAAATGAGATTAAATGATCGAATTCAGGTAAAGTGAATTGATGCCAATTTAAGTAGAGTTTATTTATGACCATTTGATGAATAAACTTGTCTTTATTTTCGTCAGGGATTGCTTTACCCTCATCCATACGCAAGTATGAAAAATTTTCATTAGAAAGAGCATAAACCGCAATCTGTTCAATTTTCCCATCTGGAGGACTTGCTAACAAGTTTTCCTGATATTTTAAATAGATTTCTTTAAATTTATTTGCTTGGCTGTCGAATAATATGTCAATGAATCTTTTTGTTCCTGGGATACTATAGACTCCCGCTAAACCTATCAAATTAAGTAGACTTGCTAATTTCCCGCACATGACAGCCCATGCATCAAAATGTGAAGGAGCATTGAGAAACTCTTCAAAAATCTTAATTGCTGCAGCTTTATTGTTTTCTAGCTTTTCTGGAATGCTAGGATAAACTTCTCCAAAAACAGCCTTAAAGTCATTCCAAGCAGAAGTTCGGGTGTAACCGGGTGCTGGAGGTGCCTGAAGCATTAAGGCTGGGTTTCGCTTAAATTGCATGCATGTGGCAAGAGCCTGCTCCCTTTCACAAGGAGTAATGATAACTGTATGAAAATCTCTTCCTACTTGTACGAACATGATCTCAACAGCCGGAGCTCCGTTACAGGCTATTTTTTTGATCAAACTCCACGCTCGATGGGAGATATAGGAGTTTTGATACTTGGCTTTAAATTCATCGGGAAATACAACATCTTTTTCTTGCTCTAGGAGGGCTGATAACGGGAGGAAATGCCCGTTGTTTTCAAAATGGTATTTTAGCTTTCCCCAATGATAATCGCCGGTACTTTTAGTGAATTGAGCCTCTTTCAGAATAACTTTTTGGAAAAAATTGAAGTTGATGGGACGTGTGGGTGTATTCTCTGCAATGGGTGCAGTTACCTGTTGTTCGACATTTGTCTGTTTTTTTTGCTGCTGCTGTTGCTGCTGTTGTACGCGCTGCTCTTTACCAGATCCTGAAGCTCCGTCTAAATCGATTGATTCTGGCAAGTTTTGGCATAAGAATTTTTGGTAAGCATCTGCCTTTAAACGCTCTTGATCAGTTAATTGCTGGTAAGCCTCATCATTTAAACGTGTTTTCTCAAGTAGTTTCTGGTACTCTTGCGGCTTTAAATGTTGTTTCGCTTTGGACAGTTTTTTCTTTGTCTTGTCAGGGCTTTCAATTAAAAGTTTTTTCTCTGCCTGGATGTCTTGATAGGTTTTTTGCAGAGCTAACTTGTAGGCGTGTACTTTAGTGATGACCTCGCGAGCATTGGCAAGCTCTTCAGGTTTATATTTTTTGTTAAATTGAGCGAACAATTTAGCGAGCTGCTCTTCAAACACAGGTAGCTCACAAAACTCGCACTCTTGCCATTCAATTGCTTGCCGGCTGTTGTAGTACAATTTCAGATTTTCTACAGTCTTAGTCTGAGGCATCATTAACTTTTCCAATTTATTGCTATATTGCTCGGAATGTTTAACCTCAGCTAACAGTTTTTTAACATAGATATTTGATAAAATTTCATTCAGCCCAGGGTGATCTTTGTAAAGGCTGTTACAAGCAATATTAAATTTGGCATTGAGCTGGAAGAGATTTTTTTCCTCTGCCGCATATAATTGCTGGACAAACTCAATAGGATCCCCTTGTTTAGGGTTTTGGTATTCCCGAATCCAATTGATCGAGCTGTTCATAATATACAGGCCGCGGTTAACCTCAAAAAGTTTCTTTTCTAAATCTATAAGACATGCTGTATCTGTAAGGTCTTTTTCATTGTATGCTCCTTTGACGACCTTATCGAGATATGTTTTAGCAGGTGTTTGCGATTTGAAAATCACCGCTTTGACATTTTTGATATCCTCTTCTTCAATGGAGTTGAGAATAAAATAACGCCATGCCTCACCTGTTGTTGGATACCGATCCTCACTCACACCACTTGCTTTAAGAATATGTGCTTTTGTTTTCATGTCACAAGCAAACTCAACTAGGTGCCCACTGCGGTCAAGATGGCGCATTCTCCACACAAGCTGCTGGATGGAATCAGATAAATTCCCTATCCCCACCATAGCGCGCGCATATTTACCACCGCCTCTTTTGTTATGGAAATGCAAGCCACGGCTACCATCACGGTTGTAAACAGATAATCCAAGGTCTGTGATCGCATCTGGTTCGTAATTTGTTGCAAAACACTGATCAGGATTCCATATTTTTTTATCCAGATTCTTATCTCGATAAATCACCTGCCGCCCTTTTTGTACTAGAAGAGCAGCGATCGCTTCAGAATCGTTTCCCATCACTTCATAGTCAAAGTTCAAAATAGCTTGGCACTTCTCTTCCCCAGCACATTTCAGCATGTAATCCAATGGAGTACATTCAAATACGTCTAATGATTGCTTTAAATCCATGCAAAGAAGCGTTTCGCCCAAGACCTCATCGGGATCTGTGGCTTGATTTGAAAGGGCAGGATCCTGATTAGGATCTTCTACTATATAATCTGCAAGGTTCAATCCAAAAGGCGTCCCTGTTCCAGAGGCTAACCTCACCTTATCAGGCACAATCCCTAAGTCTTGGGAATTGAAGACAATCTGTTCAATATACACGCGCACTTCAGGGTTCTGCGTCAAGATGTAACGGAGGAATTGGAACCTTTGCAAGGCAAGCCCGGGCGAGTTCATGAATGCTTCGAATTTAGTCGCTTTTGGGTTCTTCTTCCGGTAGGTGGCAAGACCTTCGTTAATGGCATTGACCCAATCGTTCCACGTTTCTTTGCGGTGAGGCGAAATCCGTTGGTTTGAAATGCTAGCCAACCCTTTTTCTTTTTCAGCAAAGACATCCTCTCCAAGTTTGTTCCCTGCACCCAAGTAGTGGAAGATATGGTGTAAAATCATCTCAGACTCTTCACCGTAAAGTACTCCCACCCTTTCCTTACCATCGTCTTTGTTAAAGGGAACAACAGTCACGTTATTGGATGATGAGAGTCCCCGTTCTTGCTCTGGATTCACCCCGTGTACAGAATCGAGTGTTTGGGAGATGTAAGTTTTCAAGGCAGCCACAAAGCATTTTTCTGGCTGATCTCGATCGGAAAGATCTGTTTTCCACTCCATATGTTCGGGAGGATCTTTCATTTTGCCCAAGATATAATTGACGAAATCATCTTCATTAATTTTTTCCCAAGTGGCTTTATCCCAACCTACGCTTGTCCAAAAATCGATATCATGTAAGATGCTGCGGACAACTCCTTCAAATTCTGCAGCGACATTTTCGATGGTGCGCATGTTATTGTTCACCATCTTATCCCAAAGATCTTGGTGTTGGGGATTTGACTGAATGGTGTAGATCAACAGCTCGGCTGCATCAAAGCGGAATGCGTCTACTGGGCGGAACTCCCCTGAAGCAAAGTTAAATTCATAGCTGATATCATAATTGACATCTTCGTCTATAATACGACGGCAATTTATATCTTCAAGGCAAGCTTCAATTTTTTTTACAAGCTGCAGTTGTTTAAACAAAATAAGGGCTTTTTCGGGTGGACTCAATCTCAATTTTTCTTGCAAATGCTTCCGTTTATTAGCAAGCCCACTGAGTTGGGCTGGCGATGTCAAAAGAGCCTTCCCTTCTGGTTTTAATTGATTCAATGTTGTTAACAATGTGCTTAGGTGTGTCTCAATTTGCAGGGGGGAATATTTTTTCTCAAAGTCCTCATTTACACCCACTTCTAATCCAAAGTTAATATCAAACTTGAATACAAAGCCTTTATGTCCCATTGAGGCGTTTAATTGAGGAATTAAATCGTCTGTGGTGATCATCAGGGGCTGATAACCATATTGAATGAAAAGACGGATGGCTTCTGGGAAGACGAAGTCAGATTTACCGGTCCCCATTTTTGCCCTGATAAACCGGACAGGGTTCCCCTTCTCATCTGTCTTCGTGAGGAAGTCTTTCATCATTTGTTCAAGAGCTGTGCTAGCCTTTTGACGGGTAGTCCATCCGTTTTGATAATCGCTAACCAGGTATCTGCGGGAAAATACATCTTTCAATAAGTGAGTTTCTCCATCGGCATACCGGAGGCGATTCGAACCTTCTTCTAGAAATCTTTTTAAATCAGCGCTATACAAAATCCAATCGATGTCCCGATTAGCCAGATTTTGAATCTTGTTCTGGCGTGTTTTTGTTGCTATGTATTTTGGGACCTCTTTAACAATCTTCCTTAGCACAGAAGCAAGATCTCTACATGCACCTAAAGCTTTTTCATGTTGTTGCCTTTCTGTGGCAACAAGGAGGGTCTCTGTGATCATCCCTGCAAAATAGGTCTGCAGATCTTTATCTTGCAGACGACCCAGTTGTCCATACCGATAAAGATCGAGAATCTTTTCAAAAATTTGTTTATCGGTAAATCTGTAGGGATCTGCAAAAAGATACAGAAGCCCCAGTTCCTTGCCATGATCCCTTGCAAAATGAAGGACAGACTCAAAACATTTGTTTTCATCTACTTTCAACCCTTCTAACCGGTCGGAAATTTCTTGGTGAATCTGTTTAAGCTTAGCCACGTGGAAGGAGCTTCCAGTCCTTTTTTCTAAGTCACGGGCTGCGCGTCTAATCCCTTCACAGATATTTGTAAATTTGGCCTTTTTCCGGTCTGCATTTTCTTCCCCGTCTTTGATAAGGGCAGGATCAAATTTTTCTAAGGCCTCTTCTTCCCGTTTTTTCCAAATCGATGGCCCCACTTCAAACTTTCCTTCCTCTCCTTCTGTGGTATTCAAAATTTCACAGGAGTTGACAAAGTAGCTGCCCCAGGAAGGCTGTTGATTAGGAAGCACTATTTCTACATCTTCATATTCTCCACCGATTATCTGTTCAGGATAAGGATCGTGGGGAGTTCCTGCAGCTTTAGTATAAGTCGCATGTACACGAGTAAAATGTTTAAAAAAAGAGTCTGTGAGTAATTCAGTTGCTTTTTGATATCCATCGATTCGAGGGATCATACCAATAATTTCTTTAAGTCTTGCCAAAGCGATCGGATATGGTAAATCAAATATGGCTCCCAGTTTTGCTTTGAGCTCATCATTCATCATAAAATCAAATATGGCTCCCAGTTTTGCTTTGAGCTCATCATTCATCATATTTTTTGGAATGAGGGTGGTAAAACTATTAACAGCTTCCTGTCTTGCGATTTTTTGAGGATCCTCCTTTGGCAGTGGTTTTGGATGGAAACGCATTTTTGGCTTTGTGATCCCTTCCAGAGTCAACACATGGCCTGCTCCACCTTGACCTGCCGTCGTTTTGGATAAGTGTGTTTGGAGAAGTTCTTCAGAAACCTTAATGAATGTTTTTCTTGGGCTTTTTTTGTGAACTACTCCCCCTACAGTTCTTTTATAGGAAAAATTTGAAACAAATTGTCTAGCATGGTAAAAACCTTCTGCAAGTGCAGCACGACCGACAGCCCAAGCGGAAGGATTTAGTGCAGCCTCTTTTTTCAAGTCTTGGCTTTTTTGTTTCATCGCAGCGAAGTCGATCATCTCAAGGCGGATCCGCTGGATTTTGTTGAGCAATGTTTCTATCGTATCGGCTTCATTTTTTCTCAAGTCAGTGTAACGACCTTTTTTGGAGTAATTCCAAAGGATCAGCAACAGTTTTCTGGCTGTGTCTACTTCCTCACGGTAGGGTGCCTGCGCAGGTATTTCTCTGAATAAGAAAGAAATGTCATAGATGTGCCTTTCTTCACGATAAATCCAATCCCAATAATCCCAAAAATGGGCTAAAACGTTTTCCCACTTAGGATACGTACCCACATCCTGATGCATGCTGTGAATAGACCATACGCCATTAGAACTGGTCAGATGGCTCATCTTTTTAATCATTTTTTTGATTTCGTTCGGCTCAGGGAAGATGAGTTGATATGGCTGAATCTCCGGCAGATCTTCTTCAGGTTTTGCTTCTAAAAAGGCTGAACCGGCCAGAGCTGCTGCCATAGCCACGACATCGCTTGTTAAGATGGCCTCTTCTTCTTTGGTAATTAACATGCCATGCTCAGCAATTTGCTGGTAATTTTCAGCTAGACTGCTGCGGTATTGTTGATAGAAGTGGGCCCCGCCTATTTTGACGACTAAGGCCAACCCTTCATTTCCCCCGGCTTCTAAAGCTTTAATGATTGCTTGATCAACACCTGCAAGGAACTCTTGCGGAATATCTTTAACAAAGTCCAGCAAACCTTGTTTGTGTTGAGTTTTCAAGCTCGTATCGAGGGTCAGAATTTTGGCTGCAAATTTAGCCCGGAAAGCTGCCTCCATGGGAGACTGGGCTGTGAGTAAAGACTTGAAATTTGAAAGATCCCCTGTCAGGGCGTCTCCCCCCAATAGAAAAAGAGTCATTTGTTGGAGTTGTTGGATATCTTCGATGTTACTGGATTTGCCGCAGTCTTTCATCATATCCAGGTAATAGCTGGCAGTTGCCCAGTCTTTGTTTTTAGAGGCCACATAAGCCAAATAGAAAAAGCCAGCATGGGAGCTGCTATCTGTGCGATTATCTTTGCGGTATTTAATGCCTCGGGGTGAAATGATTTTCCTTAAGATGGGCAACATTTTGTCTTTGATTGTCTGTATCATTTTTTTCGCTTCAGGGGGAATATCAGCGTCGATATCAAATCTAAACCTAAGCTTTTGCCAGTTGGCCATGAAGAGTTCAATGAGCTCTAAGCAGTTTGAAACTCCCCCTTCATAATTTTCAATGGCGCCCACGACCGCTCTGATGGCATCCATGTCAAATTCTGGAGGTAAATTGAATGTGCTGAGCGCTGCTGGCGATGCCGTATCGACAAAGTCAAGCATAGAGCGTAAAAACTTTACACCGCCTTCTCTTTTTCCTGTCCCAACAAGGAAATGAGGGAAAATCCAAAATTCTTCTTCCCCTGTTTTGCGATTTTTTAAAGGAAGAATGTATTCGCGCCAATTCTTGCCGAAACGGTGTTCATATTCATGCGTATCGGTAAGCTGCCATTCCCAGTCTTCTCTATTTTTGAATACCCACCGGTTAGGATCCTGGCTGCTTTTCTTTAAAATGAGCTGTTCTTGTCGCGTTGGATCCTCGGGGCTTCCCTTATCTGGGGGAAATCGGATTTCGTCGATGTGCGTTTTATCTTTAGAAAGCAACAATATCCCATGACCATCACGGCAATTAAGTAAGGAAGTTGATTGATCTGTCAGGCTAGAGCAAATCCACATTTTTTCATTCCCCTCACCGATCGTTGCTTCTAAAATATTGTTGTCAACGATCTTCAAATGGATCGGTTCTTTTGTGATGTTGCATCCATATTGCGCGACAAGCGGTTGAGTTTTTTCAGGTTGATCCCCTTCAGGAACCCAAATCCCTTTCGTAGCGATCATCTCCTCAAGCGTTTGGTTGCTACTGCGTGCTAAAATTTTTAAAATTATACTACCCGTACCTTCGCTGACCTGTAATTGCTGGAAGCGGTAGGTTTTAGTATTGACTGTCTTTTTATTATTGACTGTCTGTAAAATTTGTATCGAATTGTCTTCCAAGCGATGACGGAATTTAAAGGCTCCCATTTCACTTGTCCAAGAGTATTCAACCACCGTTCCATCTGCGCTAGGCTTGCAAACCGTTGTCGGATCCCAATTTTCTTTTGGATTCCAACCTTTTTCGGGGTTCCATTCGCTGAACAAAAATTTAAAATTGGGGTCTGACTTGATACACTCAGGCAGTTTGCACCGTTCTCCATTTTGAGGCTTAGGGCTACAGTTCATACCTGTGCGAATATCAATTTCAAGGGTCTCAGTTCCATTGGTAATGCTGAAGCCATAATCGTTATGGCTAAGACTTGTCCAATTCCTTCCCTCATCTTGAGAGCTTTTAAATTTTGCGTCTGTTTCTAAAAGATCGAGAAGCTCGTTACGAAGCTCAGGGGATTGGTTAATCGCATGGGCGATTTGAGGGATCAGTTTTGTTTCAACCGCTGTGATCAATTCAGATTGCCATCCTGTGTGCCCGATCTCCCGTTTCGATTTTTGCATCAAGTAAAAAGCTGTCAGCATTTGCTTCCATTCCAAGGTGGCTTGAGGATTTGGGAAACCCTTAAAATCTGCAGGGACTGTGCCATCGTCTTTAAGCTTGCAGTCATCGTTGAGATGGCAGTAGTAAGCCAGGATATATTGCGCGTATTCTTTCTGCTCTGAGGTATCCATTTTAGATTGGGCAGTAGCTAAGACAAGTTGGGCATTATAGGGTGGCAATTCCTTAGAAATGCTTTCTCCCATGTTTACGTCCAGAAGCTGTTCTTTCTCCAAGTCCATGGCATGGCGGCGGATCCTTTCGCAAACTTCACGGAGGAAAAGACCACACTTTTTGTATTCAGAGTTTTTTTCCAAAAACAAACAGATTTCATTTAGTATTCTTCCCTGGGTCACGAAGAAAGTGGGGTTATTGATCAACATTTTACGGATCAGGTCGTGATGGAAAAGTGTTTTATAAAGGGTATGTTGAACCGCAGGAACACTCAGTTTTACCGGATACTGATAGATAAAGTGTATGCATTGAGAGATGGCTAAATAGGACAACTCTTGAGGATGAGCGCTTTTTGTCAAAGCACTTACACTCAAGATAAAAGCTTGCGTAGGGTCAAGATCTGGAAAAAGTTTGGCATTATAGAACTTACCGTAAGCGTCCCGTTCATCATCCCCACCCACAGTCCGCTCGCACATGTCAACACTTGACTGTCCAAGATAATACGACCGCTCATGGTGTGTCGGTGCTATTTCTTCTTGCCCGTTTGTCCCTATGTTGCCAGGTGAATCTCGGTAGGTTGAGAGTGTGAAACAACCACCGGATGCCACTAAATAGACGGAGGGCATTTCGCTGAGTTTTTTACGAATGAGATTAGATGTCAAATCGTAAGCAAAAAAGTTTTGTACAGCAGCAATGGCACCTGAATCATGATATTTCAGATACTGTTTTGGCTTATGCAAGATTTTACGCATGGCAATATCTCTACTGCATATGGCCACTTCTTCAGGAACAAAGCGCGTCTTACCCTTCCCTTCATCAAAATAACCGCTTTGGTAACTATTGATTTCGCTAATTAGGTTATTGAGTTCTATTACATTTTCAATCATTGTCCCGTCACCTAAACCGTCATAACCAATGACCAAATTCAGACCAAGTTCATAGCCCGTAAAGGGTGTATTTTTAAGTTCCTCTAAGGTTTTTTTGCAGGCTTCATACCGTTTTTCCAAGGCTGGCGAGCTTCCAGGAACAAAGCTCAAGTCTTTTTTTAGCAGCCAGCGCTCCTCATCTCTGTAACTCAAGGCTTTTTGACCCCAGCCACCACCCCCCACTTTGTAAGCTAAAAGCTCAGGGGATATGTCCATGATCTTGGCAAAACAACCCATCACAGCGGTAATACGAGGTCCAGCAGTATGTTGATCAAAGATTAAGGGCGCACCAGCGTTCAGTGCATTCCGGACTGCTTTAAGCTCATTTAAGAAAAGGTCGTCATTTTTGGCGTCATCAATGGCTTTCGCCAGTTGGGCTTTGCGCTCAGCGCTTCTATCCACCCGCACGGGCATATCCCGCAAAACGGGAGCTTCTCCACGCCATCTTGGATTGTCAGCGAGCCAGGCAGCGTATCTGAAAGGATGCGCTGCAGCCTCAGCATAATATTGAGTCATCATTCTTGATTCAAGCCGATCTTCGTCATCCCATATCTTTTTTAATTTTTTTGTTTCTTCCTTTTTGATTTGATCTTCCCGCATAGCGATGAACTCTTGAGTGCGTTCTTTCAACTTAGGGGTGTTTGCAGGATTGACCACTGCTGCATTCCAGGCTGCTGTAAACTGAGCCACTTTTGTTGGAATGATACGTTCAAATAAGACACGATTGATCAATGGAATAACAGTGTGAAAATCAAAGATCTCCTGAGAAGGAGAAAGGGGAAACTTCCCAGTGCGTGCTGCCGCTTCAAAAAGGGATTCTGATAGTGTTGCAAGGGCTTTATTCCACTGGGTTATTTCCTCAATTGTAATCCTTGTCCAAAAAGTTTGCGTTGTAAGGCCATTGGGTGGTGGCAAAGCCTGCATGATGGCGACAAGGCGCTTTTTCGCTGCTTTGGGATTGCCTTTCAATTCATTTTTAGCTCTTTGAATCAAGTCATTAAAAATATCAAAAGTGGCTTGCCGTTCATCTTTTGTTGAAACAAGGTTTGTCAATTGCATGCGCAATTGTTCGACTCTCAAAATCGCATCAACAGGAACGCGCGCCTCTTCAATTTCATTGCTGGTTGTTTTTTTAAACTGCACCGTTTGATTGATTGGCTCCGCTATTTTTGCCCAAAATAACTGCGCAGAAGATTGCAGTTTTTCAACATCCTGTTTTTCTAGAGCCTCAGTTCTTTTAAGCTCGCCCAGTTTTTTCTCCACAAATTTGAGGAAATGCTCTGTGATGGAACGGGATGCATCAACACCCAATTCTTTTTCCATATAGTGGCGCACTTTTGTTGCATAATGTTGAATCCCCTCAAGCGCCCGGACCCTTTCTGCGCCAGTTAATTTTGCTTCATTTTCTTCGTAATAAGCAGTGAGTTGATCCACATAAAATTTGTAGAAATTGGCCTTTGAAGCAGAAATTTCTGTTAAATTATCTTTAATAGAGGTGTCTAGTGAGCCCAGTTCATGAACAATGGTAAAGAGCGCTTTCACAGGGTCTCTACTGGCTCGCGTTAAAGGAACAGCTTTGCCCTCAACTATGGGTTGTCCAATCCTAAGCAGGATCCGTTGTAAATTATCATCTCGCTGAATAGGGCCCGGTGTATTAACTACCTTGGCATCCCTTGCTCGTGAAACAGGATGATTCGCAATCAACGTGCGGAAAAAGGGAGCGAGGTCATCCTTGATGGAATCTGTGATGTCATATGTCGTAATAGCCTCTCTTTTGCCTTTGTCTAATGAAGTGGAAGAGAAGCAAATATGTTTCATCAACACTTTTCGAGGAGTTTTGATGTGTGGAGGACCATTCATCCCTTTTATCGGTTTATGATAAACAGCTGGTACATCCACAAACATGAGGAAATTGGGCAAATAATCCCCTCCTTCCCCCTGCGCTAGAGGAAGCATCATCACCTTTTTTTCTTCAATATTAGCTAAGTCTTGATTGAGTTGAGCAGATATCGCTTTAATAGCTCGCTGATCATCCTGATTACACGCTTCATGAATCGCTTTACCTACACGGTAGCCTTCCTTGAAAATGGACCCAGCCTTTTGAACGGCCGATTCTGCGACAGGCTTGGTCCACTTAAGGATTTTTGCTTCTTCATCGGCTTTCTGTTTTTCAGTCAGGTTTCGATTATCTTCTTCTGTTTTAGTGCTAAAAGTGTTCCTAATCACTTCTAACTGGTGTTTTTTGCCATCTTCTTCTTCAATTTCAAAAAAATTAATGTTCCAGTTAAAACGTGCTAATTTTTGGATTTCTTTCCAATCCCCATCTAGATCGATTTCATAAAAAGTTTTCTTGCGATCCGGATCCCATTTAGGTAAATTTGAGTTTACTACCTCACGTTTTCTAACTGAGCGCACAGCTCCTTTATAGAAAACCTCATTTTTATTAATCGCTACAGGCTTCCAGACCTTAACAGGCATCTCCATTTCGTAAACCCATCGCTTCCCTTTCTTTTCTTTGTGGTAGTTATACCATTTACCTTCAAAGCATACTTTATCGTCATGGAACTTGTATAAAGAGGCACCTTTTTGATCCCCTTTATACGTGTGTGCCAAGGCTTCTATATCTGGAAAAAAAGGAACAAATTTTTTCTCTTCAGTGTAAACTGCGTGATAACTCTTACCATTTTTGTCCGTTCTTTTCTCTACCGGACAATCATTGCCTTCGTAATGAATTAATCTTTGTTTTTCAGTTTTAAGCTCACTTTCTATGTCATGTTGAACAGTGTCGCTTTCTGCAAAGAACTGACCTACAAAGCGAACCTGGTTGAGCACGTCATCATGCGTGAGCTCTCCCACCCGATCGTGTTGAATAGGATTAAGCATTTTGGCAAATTCACGGGCTTCGGTTCCTGCAGCCAAACGATAAAGAGCCACAAAAGGTGTGGCTAAAAACTCTAGGACCGCTTTCAACCCTTCGATCAATGAATTGGATAGTTCAATCTGCTTAAATTGTCTGAGTGACAATTCAGAAACTTTGTAAGTGCATTGTGCATTTTTTGGGCTGACAGTAGGAATGGGGTCAGGTAATGGTTCTTGAAATTCAAAAACTTCTTCTTCAAATTCTTGAATGACCTCTTCTTCCGTGACCTCTTCATCAGGCGCCAAAGCAATTGTTTTTCGGACAATTTTACCATTTTCACGGTAAGAGTAACTGCAGGAATCCTCATAGATTTTACGGATTGTCACAATGGTGCGGCTTTTAAGAGAAGACTCTGAATTGGAGATCGATTGAAAAATTTTATCGCGCTGCGCTTCATATTTCCAGCTGTCGATTTTGTCCCGCTTCAAAAAGATGATACTTTTTTTTGCATCCTTAGAATCAAGTCTTAAATGATCAGGAAAAAATTCAAAAACCTCGCTACGAGTCACCTTTTTTAAATCAACAGGCGTTGACGACTTGATCGGTAGATATGACATATTAAAATACCTTTTTAAAAATCTTGTAAGTATTTTAGCATTTCAATATTAAAAAAATATTAAGATTTTTAGTTTTGAGTAAGAGCTCAGAAACTGGAGGTAGCTTGAGAAGATAACTCATTTATTTGTCGGGGTAGGTCAGCCCTACCCCCGCTGCCCCTTGAGCCTCATTTCGCTTTGCCATATTGCGTCCTCGCCGGTGGATTGTGTAAAACACTAATCCACACGCCTTACGGCTCTGCTGCGGTGCAATCTGTCTTTGCGACCTGAGGCCATCGGCTGCTCATGCACTCATCCCCTCCTCGGACTTACCGTCTCTCGGGGGGCCCCTTTCGTGTCATTTCGCAGACATATATGGGGGAGATCCCTTCGCTATCGCTCACCCATCTCCTGTATAGACTCGGGACATCGCTGACACTTGATGCAGGACATCGCTGACAGTTTTACACAATTTTTTTGGCTGCTATTTTATTGATCAAATCCAGTTCTTTTATTTTC
>Ga0153954_1001154_pt1 | contig 15605 bp, 9 predicted proteins | sample TSFL038MetaG_FD_102277 | JGI IMG/M metagenome (GOLD analysis project Ga0153954, IMG submission 102277) | Attine ant fungus gardens microbial communities from Florida, USA - TSFL038 MetaG | ecosystem: Host-associated > Fungi > Mycelium > Unclassified | place: USA: Florida, Wekiwa Springs State... | reverse complement strand
CTGACCGAGGGCGCTCACAAGGTGATCGCGATCGAGCGCGACGAGCGCGCCCTCGGCGCCCTCGCGGAGATTGGCGCGCATTGGCCAGGGCGGCTTGAGATCATCGCCGGCGACGCCCTCGACGTCGCGCCTCACACGCTGATCGATAAAGCGGGCCGGGCGCCGCTGCGCATCGTCGCCAATCTGCCGTACAATATCGCGACCGGGCTCCTGACCCGGTGGCTCGAGGCCGAGCCGTGGCCGCCATTCTACGATCGCCTGATCCTGATGTTTCAGCGCGAGGTGGCGCGGCGCATCGTCGCCACGCCCGCCGAACGCGCCGACTATGGTCGTCTCGCGGTCCTCGCAGGATGGCGGACGGAGGCTCGCATCCTGTTCGACGTTGCGCCCGCCGCTTTCACGCCTGCGCCGAAGGTGACTTCAAGCGTTGTCGAGCTCGTTCCGCGCGCGCGCCCGGAACCCTGCGACGCAGCGACTCTGTCGGCTCTCACGCAGGCCGCGTTCGGCCAACGCCGCAAGATGTTGCGCCAGTCGCTGAAGGGTTTCGCGGCGGCGCGCGGGCTCGACCTCGCTGCCTTCATCGCCGCCGTTGGGCTCGAGCCGACCGCGCGGGCGGAGAACGTCGAGGTCCAGCAATTCGCGGCGCTGGCGCGCGCCGCTGCGGGCGCGTCTTAGTCTAAGGCTTCGGCGACGCCGGCGCGATGACGGCAAGGTTGGTCGTGTGCGACTTCGAGATGCCGATAAAGGCGTTCATGATGCCCCAGACGGCGCCGAACAGGCCAACCAACGGAGCGATTGCGCCAATCGTCGTTAGGCGAACTGAACTCGTGATGCGGCGCGGACGTCATGGCGGGCGAGGCGCGTCAGAAGATAATCGACTTCCGCCTTGGCGACCGCGCTGAGGCTTGTTCCGGGCTTTCGCTGCGCGTCTGAGGCGAGGACGCCGCGCCGCATCATGACGTACTTGCGCGTAGCCAGGCCTACTCCTTGCTGCTGCTCGTAGCGGACGAGCGGCAAATGGGCGTCGAATAGGTCGTGCGCTTCCCCGCGGCGGCCTTCGCGCGATAGCCGCACGACGTCGATGAGCATTTCCGGGAACGCGTAGCCGGTCATGGCGCCGTCGACTCCACGTTCCATTTCGAAATCAAGGAATAAGCCGCCGTTGCCGGTCAGAATCGGAACACGACGCAGCTTCCCCTCCTTCTCAAAACGACGGAGCGCCGAGATCTTTTCCAGACCCGGCCAGTCCTCGTGCTTGAGCATGACGCACGAGGGGTTGTCCGTGATGATTCGGCGAATGACATTCGGCGTCATGATGACGCCGAGGGTCAGCGGATAGTCCTGAATGACGAAGGGGATATCCGAGCCGATCGCCTCGACCGCCTGCGCGTAGTAGGTCACGATCTGATCGTCCGTGCGCAGCGACGGCGGCGGAGCGATCATCACGCCGGCAGCGCCCTTCGCCATGGCCGCCTGCGCCAGGGCGCGCATCGCGGCGAATCCGGGAGCGGAGACGCCGACGATGAACGGCAGCTTCGGCGCGCGTTTCACGCAGCGCGCCACGATGTCAACGGCCTCGTCGTGCTCCAGCTTTGGCGCTTCGCCCATGATGCCGAGGATGGTGCAGCCATCGGCGCCCGCCGCGACGTAATGGTCGATCATCCGATCGATGCTTGCAGTGTCGATTGCGCCGTCGGGGAGGAAGGGCGTGGGCGCGATGGGAAAGACGCCTTTGGCGTCGACCGTCAGCATGAAATTGGCCTTCATTTTGGGGAGCGTTTCACGATGATGACGGACTCCTGCGGCCTTTGGCAAGCGGAGGCGCGAGTCGCCAGTCGACACGTTCGGTCTATTGCGGGCGTGACCGCAGTCAACACAAATGAGATCAGCTTTGGTTCAATTCGCGCTGATCACGAAAAATCTGCTTGTTTCACCGCCAATTCAGCGGCAACCTGAGCTTGGATCAATCCAAGGAGGAGACGATGGGGGAAAACCGCGGTCTATCGGCGGAGAATGCCCAAGCGGTCACGGCGCCGTTTGACGCGGCGCGGCTCGACCGGCTCCTTGACGAGGCGGGCATTGACGCGGTGGTCGTTTGCTCGAAGCACAACATCCAATATCTTTTGGGCGGCTATCGCTTCTTCTTCTTCGACCATTTCGATGCGATTGGCGTCAGTCGCTATTTGCCCTTCCTGGTTTATGTCAAAGGCCGTCCAGATCAATCGGTCTACGTAGGTCATGGAATGGAGTCCTATGAGAAGGATCTGGGCAAGTTCTGGACCCCGTCGTTTCAGACCGCGGGAGCGACTCTCGACTCCGCGCAGCGCGTCGTTGACCATCTTCGGAAGCTTGCTCCCAGTTTGAAGCGTGTCGGAGTCGAGCGAGGGTTTCTGCCCGCCGATGCGGCGGACCACATAGCCCGGGAACTGCCGGGAGTGACGTTCGTTGAGGCGCATTTTCCGCTTGAGCGTCTGCGCGCGCGTAAGACGCGAGAGGAGTTAGACATGGTGCGTGAGGCCTCAGATCGCGTCGTCGACTCGATGCTGGCGGTGATGGCGTCGCACGGGCCAGGCTCCACCAAGGCCGAACTCGTCGAGGCGCTTCGTCGCGAGGAGGTGAGCCGAGGTCTCACTTTCGAATATTGCCTGCTCACCGCAGGCTCGAGCCTCAATCGCGCGCCTTCTGACGAGGTCTGGGGAGAGGGCGATATCCTGTCTCTCGATTCGGGAGGAAACTATAAGGGCTACATCGGCGACCTGTGCCGCATGGGGATTCAAGGCGAGCCTGACAGCGAGCTTGAGGACCTGCTCGGCGAGGTCGACGAAATCCAGATGGCGGCGCGCAAGCCGATTCGCGCAGGCGCAATTGGCCGCGACATCTACGCGAGCGCGGACGAGGTGTTGGGACGCTCTTCGCGTGCGAACTCGATTGAATTTGTCGCCCACGGGATGGGCCTCATCAGCCATGAGGCGCCGCGCCTCACGAGTCACGGCCCAATCGCCTATCCTGCTTATGACGCCGACCTTCCGCTTGAACCTGGCATGGTCATATCGATCGAGACGAGAATCGCCGATCCTCGCCGCGGCTTCGTCAAACTGGAAGACACGGTCGCCGTGACGGAACAGGGCTACGAAGCATTCGGCGATCGTGGGCGGGGCTGGAACCGAGGAGGGACCCGCGCCGCGTAGCTCTTCGGGACATCTCGCCTAACCAGCGCAAATCCCTCAGCACTTCGGCGGCGTTTGAGCCGCCTGCCGCGGCTGCGAGCCAGCTCAGTTCGTCCTGCGCAAGCCGCTCGTCACTGCGCCGAAGAACGTGAGCGCCGCAGCGCCCCAGAGCGCTATCTCGGTCGCGTGCGCAGGCGCTCGCCCGAGAGCCACCGCCACCAGCGCCGTTCCGAACGACTGGCCGATCAGCCGTCCTGAAGATTGGAGCCCGGCGGCCCCGCCGCTCCGCTCGCGCGGCGCGCTGCCGATAATGACCCGGTTATTGGGCGACTGGAAAAACCCGAAGCCGAGCCCGCAAATGGCAAGCCGCCACGTCAGCGAGACCGGAGTGGAGCCGGCGATATCGAGGGCGACGAGAACCAACCCTCCCCCCATCACCAGAAGACCGATGCTGCCGAGGAGGCCCGGGATGAAGCGATCGGCCAGACGCCCCGCGATCGGCGCGATCAAGGCCGTTCCAACCGGCCAGGGACTGAGCAGCAGTCCCGAGGTTGACGCCGAGTATCCCAGCTGGTTTTCGAAGTAAAACGGCAACGATACGATCGCCAGGCTTTGCGCTCCGAACGAGGCGATCGAGGTCATAAGCGAGAGTGCGAACACCGGCCGACGCAAAAGATCGAGGGGCAGCAGCGGCGCAGGGAGTCGAAGTTGCCTTCGCACGAGAGCGACGCCGATCATCACGCCGGCCGCGATTTCTAATAGCGCCAGCGAAGCGCTTCCGCCTTGGCCGATCCGATTGACGCCGGCAATGACGAGGCCGAACGTCAACCCGTTGAGCATGACGCTCTGAAGATCGAGGCGGCCGACCGTGCGCGGAGTCGCGGGCAAGGTCCGCGCCGCCATCGCCAGCGCGAGCGCCCCTACGGGGACATTGATGAGAAAAAGCCAATGCCACGAGGCGATCGACAGAATCGCTGCTGCGAGGCTCGGGCTGCCGGCCGTGCAAATGGCGACCACGACCGCCATATTGCCGACTCCCTGGCCGAGGCGCGCGTAGGGATAGATGAACCGGACAAGCGCAATATTGACGCTCATGATTCCGGCAGCGCCGAGCCCCTGAACCACTCGGGCGAATATGAGAATGGCGAATGTCGGCGCCAGCGCGCATGCGAGCGACGCGACGGTGAAGAGCGCAAGCCCCCACCAGTAGACGCGCCGATAGCCCAATATGTCGCCAAGCGCAGCCAGCGGCAAAAGCGACACGGTGACTGCGAGCTGGAAAGCGTTCACAATCCAGATCGCGCTTTCTGGGGCGACGGCGAACTGGCGCGCCATGGTCGGCAGGGCCACCGTGACGATCGTCCCGTCCAGCACCGCCATGGCGATCGCCATGGCGAGGGTCGAGAAGGCCAGGAGCCGCTGCGGATTGGGAAGGCCGTCGGCCGTTTGCGCCGTGTGAGGCGCGGATATCGTTTCAGGGCGGTTCAAGGCATTCAGTTGTGTCGTGTCATGGGGCGCGCGGCCGTTAAGCCGCCGTCGCCCATAGATCGTAGGCGTCGGAGCGCTCGATTCTGACGGTGACGATGTCGCCTGCGCGCAAGGGGCGTCGCGTCGCGATATGGACTAGCCCGTCGATCTGCGGCGAGTCGCCTTTGGTGCGGCCTTTCGCCTCGCGCGCGCCGCCCTCATCGACAATGACCTCGAGGCGCTTGCCCACCTTGGCGGCGAGTCTCTTCGTGCTGATCGCTTGGGCGCGCTCCATGAAGCGCTTGTGGCGGCTCGCTTTGATTTCGTCAGGCACAGGCTCGAGACCGAGGCTGTTCGCCGCCGCGCCCTTCACGGGTTCGTATTGGAAGGCGCCGACCCGGTCGAGCTTGGCCTCGTCCAGCCAGTCGAGAAGGAAACGAAAGTCCTCCTCCGTCTCGCCAGGGAAGCCGACGATGAAGCTCGAGCGGATCGTCAGTTCGGGGCAGATCGCCCGCCAGGCGCGGATGCGCTCGAGCGTCTTTTCCTGCGCGGCCGGGCGGCTCATCGCCTTCAGGACTGCGGGAGAAGCGTGCTGAAAGGGCACGTCGATGTAGGGCAGCACATTGCCGCCGTTCATGAGCGCGATCGCGTCGTCGACGTGCGGGTAGGGATAGACATATTGCAGCCTGATCCAGGCGCCGAGCGAGCCCAGTTCGCGCGTGATGTCGAGGAAGCGCGCGGCGACCTGACGGTCGCCCCATGGGCTTGTCGCGTATTTGAGGTCGAGACCATAAGCGCTCGTATCCTGAGCGATGACAATGAGTTCCTTGACGCCCGCTTTGACGAGCCGCTCGGCTTCGCGCAGCACGTCGCCCGCAGCGCGCGAGGCGAGACGCCCCCGCAGGCTCGGGATGATGCAGAAGGTGCAGCGGTGGTCGCAGCCTTCTGCAATCTTGAGATAGGCGTAGTGACGTGGCGTAAGGCGCACGCCCTCACCAGGAATGAGATCGACGAACGGACCGCGCGGCGCCGGCGCGGCTGCGCGCACGGCCTCCATCACGCTCTCGAACGCCTGCGGGCCGGTGATAGCCGAGACGTTCGGGAAAGCGTCGCGGATCGCGTCTGGCTTGGCCCCCATGCAGCCGGTCACGATCACTTTGCCGTTCTCGTTCATCGCCTGGCCGATTGCGGCAAGCGACTCCGTTTTGGCGCTGTCGAGAAAGCCGCAGGTGTTGACGATGACTGCGTCCGCGCCGGCATGGGTGCGGGCAAGCTCGTAGCCTTCGGCGCGCAGCCGCGTCAGGATGTGCTCACTGTCGACGAGGGCCTTCGGACAGCCGAGCGAAACGAAGGAAATGCGCGGCGCAGAGCGCGGCTCGGATTCAGCGATGTTGGTCATCCTCGGCAATTGCCACGAGCAAAAGGCCGGGGCAAGCGCTCAGCGACCCAGTTCATAGCGTGATCTCAGGCCCGAGCGGCACGATTCCTGTCGGATTGATGCGCCGGTGGCTCTCGTAATAGTGGTGCTTGATGTGGAAGAAGTCGACCGTCTCGGCCACGCCCGGCCAATGGTAGAGTTCTCTGAGATAGCGGGTCAGCGCCGGATAGTCTCGGATCTGGCGCAAGTTGCATTTGAAGTGGCCGAAGTAGACCGGATCGAAGCGAATGAGGGTGGTGAACAGGCGCCAGTCCGCTTCGGTCAACCGCTGGCCGATCAGGAAGCGCTGGCCTGAAAGGCGCGCCTCGAGCCAGTCGAGCGTCTCGAACAGCTCGCGGAACGCTTCCTCGTAAGCCTCCTGCGAGGTCGCGAAGCCGGCGCGATAGACGCCGTTGTTGACCGTCCGATAGACCCGTGCGTTGACCTCATCGATCTCCCGCAGAAGCCCAGCCGGGCAATAGTCGCCCTTCGCCGCGCCGACGCCGTCGAAGGCGCTGTTGAACATGCGGATGATCTCGGACGATTCGTTGTTGACGATCGTGCTTGTCTTTTTGTCCCACAGCACGGGCACGGTGACGCGCCCGCTATAGCCGGGTTGCGCCTTGACGTAGAACTCGCTGAGCGCCGCCGCGTCGAACAGCGGGTCGGGAATGACGCCAGGTCCAGGATCGAAGGTCCAGCCGCGCTCGGCGAGCAGCCAGTGGACGACCGAGAGCGAGATCATACTCTCAAGGCCCTTGAGCCGACGAAAGATGAGCGTGCGGTGCGCCCAGGGGCAGGCGAGGGACACGATCAGGTGATAGCGGCCGGGCTCCGCCACGAAACCCCTGGCGTCGCTCGGCCCCGCTTCGCCGCTCGCGGTCACCCAGTTGCGGAACGGCGAGTCGGGCCGGACGTAATGGCCGGTCTGGTCGCGGGGAAAGTCGGCGTCGCCGCGCCAGGCCCCGTTGACGAATACGCCCATGTCCGATCCTCGCCTGAAAGCTCCGGGTCAGGCTACCGCGCTTTCGGGCCGCAAGCCATTCAGCCGAGGCGCGCCGGCTGCAACCAGGACGTGAAGGCCGCGCAGGCGGGATTCGATTAAACGTCAATGGACGTCCGTAAACGTCAGTAAACGCTGGTGGTTCGAACGCTAACCGCGAAGGCTGGCGAGCAGAGTCACCAATATAATTGAGCGGCTGAATGTCGGGCCCGATGTCGAGCAGGGTTTCGAAGCGACGCCCGTCGAAGGCTTCGCCGGTCAGGCCAAAGGTGATGATGTCGCCGGAGGCGTCCGATTTGGCGTGGATCTTGGTGGTGAAGCCGCCGCGCGGCCGCCCAAGCGCCTGGCTTTCTTGCCCCTCTTTGCTCCGGCCGCCGACACATGCGCGCGCACGATGGTCGAATTGAACATCTCAATGAGATGCACGGTGGAACTCATCGATGCGGACGTGTCGAAGAACGCCTCGAAGACGCCGGCCTTGCTCAAGCGAGCGAAGCGTCTCCAAACGCTGTTCTTTGGGCGACTCTGTCGTTTGCTGGCGGGCGCGTCCGTCGATTCGGGAGGCTCGGCGTCGTGGCGCTCTCCCGCTTCGCTGCCCCGATTCCCCCGCGTTAGTCGCGGGCGGCCTTTCCGCTTTCCGGGCCGGCGAGCAGGGCGCAGGCGCGCTGCGCCGCTTCGAAAAAATCACGCGCCGCGCCGAGAGCCAGAGGCTTGCCTGGGCTGCCGACGCGCACGCCGGCGACGCCCGCCGCCCCCGCCGCCCCCATGTCCACGTCGCTGTCGCCAATCACAACGACTTGATCGGGACGAAACTCGAGATCGCGCATCGCGCTCAAGAGCATTCCGGGAGCCGGCTTACGGCAATTGCAGCCGTCGTCCGGGCCATGCGGGCAGACGTAGATCGCCTCGAGGGCGAGGCCCTCCGCCGCCAGCATGGAGCGGAGCCTCTCGTGGATGCGCTCCAGGGTCTCGGCGTCGAAATAGCCGCGCGCGATGCCCGATTGATTGGTGATCAGAGCCAGGGTGAACCCGGCGTCCCGCAGCAATCGGAGGCCATCGATCGCGCCGGGGGTAAACTCGATTCCGGCCGGATCGCTCAAATAGACCTTGTCGACGATGATCGTCCCGTCGCGATCGACGAGCGCGAGCCGCCTCGAAGAGGCTGGTTCCTTCACCATTGAGGTCTCCGCGTCGCCCGCCCGCGCCTGTCGTCAAACGCGGTTCGCCAACCAATCCGCAATCGCCAGGCTCGCAGTCAAGCCTGGGGACTCGATCCCGAACAGATTCGTCAACCCGGGAACGCCGTGATCCTTTTCGGTCTGGATGAGGAAATCCGTGGTCGAGCCGCCGGGTCGCGCGATCTTCGGCCGGATCCCCGCGTAACCGGGCTGAAGCGCGCCGTCCTTGAGGTCCGGCCAATAGGTTCGGATTGCCGCGTAAAAGGAGGCGGCCCGGCCGGGATCGACATCGTAGTTGATCGCGTCGATCCATTCGACGTCCGGGCCGAATTTGGCCTGGCCACCGAGGTCGAGCGTGAGATGCACGCCGAGGCCGCCTGGCGTCGGCATCGGATAGATGAGGCGCGAGAAGGGGGAGCGTCCAACAAGGGAAAAGTAATTGCCCTTGGCGAGATGCAAGGGCGGCGACTTGTCGGGCGGCATGCCGACGATCGAACGCGCCAGCGCTTGCGCGCCCAGGCCCGCGGCGTTCACGACGTGAGCGGCGGCGAGGCGCATCGGGGCGGGGCCGCCGGTTTCGATCACGAGTCCGCGCTCGGCCACGGACCCAGAAATCACGGGCGTCTCGAAGGCGACCATAGCGCCATGGGCCTCGGCGTCGCCCTCAAGCGCAGCCATGAATGCATGGCTGTCGATAATGCCCGTCGAAGGCGACAACAGCGCCCGATCGGCGACCAGCGCGGGCTCCAGCGCGCGGGCTTCCTTGCCGCTGAGCCAGGTGAGATCCGTGACGCCGTTCGCCTCCGCCTGAGCCTTGAGCGCGGCGAGCTTGTCGACCTCCTCCGCGTTCACCGCCACCAAGAGCTTGCCGCATCGCTTGTGGGGAACGTTGAACTCTTGGCAAAACGCGTAGAGCATCGCCTTGCCCTCGACGCAGAGCCGCGTCTTGTCGAGCCCTGTCGGGTAATAGATGCCGGCGTGAATGACTTCGCTGTTGCGCGAGCTGACGCCAGCGCCAATCGTGCTCTCGCTTTCGATGACAATCACCTCGCGCCCGGCTCGCGCCAGCGCTCGCGCGACGGCAAGACCGACCACGCCCGCCCCGACGACCAGACACTCGACCGATTCCATATCTTGAACTCTCTCCGCTTCGCGGGTCCCGACCCTCTGCCGCTTCAACGCGGGCTCGCGCCGGGTGAACCGGAGGCGCCATTAGAGGCAGGTCGAGCGCGACGCAAGCAACCTTCTAACCCGCTGCCGCGCGAAGGCTGGCCCAGGCCGCCTCGATACTAAGGCGCGCCTCTGCTCCACGCTACCGAGTTGGGGAGCGAGACCCCCCTGCGCGATCCTTGACCGATCGCCGGGGAGGCGGCTCGCGGCGCGCGCCGTGCGAGACGCAGGCGAGTTTTCCCAGGCTCGATCCGAGACGCGCCGTCAGGCGGCGTCTTGCGGGATCTGCTGGACTACGAGGGCGTGCGGGCGGAAGCGCCAACGCAGGTCCATGCCGAGACGGCCGGCCGCCATGTGGCGTTCGAGCGTCTTGAGCCGCATATAAGGCGAAGCGCGGAAATCCTCGTCGGCGAAGCCCATGCCCAGAAGGCCCTCGCGCAGACGCATGATGGACTGATCCAGCGTCACTTGCGGCATGGAATCGGGCGCCAGTGATCGGAAGAGGGTGAAGTCCACGCGATAGGAGCGCTTGTCGGGAGGCGCGTTGGTGTTGATGGAAACCGTGGCGCCCGGCACGTGGCGGGCCACCGTCTCGGCCAAATCGCGCACCTGGTAGTTGCTCTCGTCACGCCCGGCGTTCACCGCGATGAACTCCCCGCCTTTCTCCCGCTTGCGCCGGATCGCCCACAAAATGGCGCGCGCCATGTCCTCGACGTCGATGAGCGGGCGCCAAGGCGTGCCATCGCTGAGAACCGTGATCTTGCCCGAGGTGATGGCGCAGGCGACGAAGTCGTTCAGCACCAGATCCAGCCGCAGACGATCGGACATCCCGCAGGCGGTTGCGAACCGGAGCGAGGTGATCAGCATGCCCTTGCGGTCGAGCTCGGCCAAGGCCGTCTCCGAGCCGATTTTCGACCGCGCGTAGGCGGTAAGAGGATTGGTCGGATCGCTCTCCTTGCGCGCGCCGCCTTCCGCGTACCCGTACATGCTGCAGCTCGAGGCGAATACAAAGCTTTTCACTCCGCGCTCCGCCGCCAGTCGGGCGATCCGCACGGTGGCGTCGCGATTGATCTCGCTGGTCACCGCCTCAAACTTGTTGCCCATCGGGTCGTTTGAGATGGCCGAAAGGTGAACCACCGCATCGACGCCGTTGAGCAACTCGGCGGGAAACTCGCGAATGTCCCCGAACGCCTGGCGGTCGAGCAACGCCTCGGGCAGGAGGCCCGCCCCCGTCAGGCTGTGGCCGAAGAAGCTCGTGTCAAAACCGATCAGCTCCGCATCGCCAAGCCTGTCACGGAGAAATCTCGTGAGGACTGGGCCGACATAACCCATGTTTCCGGTAATCAGTATCCGCATGCTCGCCTCACCCTGTGCTCAACCACTCGATTGAAAAATAAGTTGGAGATTCCCGTTGGTCGCGCGCCGACAGTGTTCTCGAAGCGTCGCGTCATCCAATTGAGAAGCTCCCAATTGCAGCGACGGAGATTGCCGCGCCGACCCTTTAATACCATATCATTTTAGAGAATAGGTTACAAGAGACGCATCTCGGCCTGTCCGCTGAAGGGCGACATTCCGCCGGTTCCATGCGCCGTCGGTCCAAAAATCGGCAGCCGCTACTTCTTTAAAGAACAAAAATTAAGTGTTATTATGAGAATTGTCGGCCGGTTTTTAACTCGCGACGCGCCTAAATCCGCCCCGCCCGGGTCGACTGCAGACCCGCCTCTGAGTGGAGTCTTCAGTGCGAATTGTGTCTTCTCCATGCGAGAGCTGGACGGAATCTTCGCGCCTGCTCAACGAGACGGGCGCCCTGCGAGACAGGCGTAAAGCATTCAAAAGATGACGAAAAATGTTTGACAGCGCTATGTCAGCTCGTTGAATTTGCGAAGCTGCGGTCTCGGGCCTGTGTCCGAGCGGGGGCAGGACGCCTCCCGCGAGGGCGTATTCAGCTGATACATGCGCGCTCGGGCGGCGACCGAGCTCAAGGCGTCGCCCATTTACTTCTAATTAATTTTGTGCAAATCCGCTCTGGACCAATACGAGCCGCCGGTCTAAGCCGTAAAGGGAACCTTAAGGACGGTGCACATGCTTCCGAACGTTGTTTTCTTTCAAGGCATCAACGCAAACGGCGTCTCCGGCTTATGGGCAACGGATGGCACGGCGAACGGGACTTTGAACCTCGTCGCGGTCGTGGGCGCCAGCAACTTCACTGTCTTTAACGGCGAGGTTTTGTTCGAAGGGAATATCTCGGCGGATCCGAACAGCCCGTTCGTGTTGTGGGAGACGAATGGCACGACGACACAATTGCTGAGCACGGCTGCGCTCAATCCGAACAGCCTAACTGTCTTCGCCAACCAAGTTCTCTTCAACGGCACGTCCGGCGGAGTCGCCGGGCTGTGGACGACAAATGCGACCGGCGCCACTGCGCAAATCACCGGGATCGCGGGAACGGCTGCCGGCGGGCTCAATCCCTCTGACCTCACAGTCTTTAACAATGCGGTGCTGTTCAACGGCGTGGATTCTAACGGCAAGTCGGGCTTGTGGACGACCAACGGAACGGCCGCCGGCACGCAGGAAGTGGTTGCGGGAACAGCTTCGACCGGGCTCAACCCCTCTGACATGACTGTCTTCGGCGGCAGCGTGCTGATGGGCGGCACGGATGCGAGCGGTAAGATCGGGCTATGGACCACCGACGGCACGGCGGCGGGCACGCACGAACTCGTCGCGGGGGCGACTGCTCTCGGCCTTGAACCCAACGATATCACTGTTTTGGGCGGCGAAGCCCTGTTCGGCGGCCTCGACAGCGGCGGGAGGATAGGGCTGTGGGTGACCGACGGGACCACCGCCGGCACGAGCGAGATCCCCACCGCCGACATTATCGGGGCTAACCAGGGGGCCGGCGCCGGCAACCCGGGGTTCGACCCCCGGTTCCTCACAGCCTTCAACGGCGAAGTGTTCTTCAATGGTCGGGACACGAATGGTCTACAGGGATTGTGGGTGACGGACGGCACGGCTGCGGGCACGCACGAACTTACCGGGATCGTAGGGGCGCCGACGACGGGAGCCGGGTTGGATCCGTCCAACTTTGAAGTTTTCAACGGCGAGCTGCTGTTTGACGCCGTCGATGCGAGTGGCAACCGCCAATTGTGGGTGTCGGACGGCACGGCCGCGGGAACGCACGAGGTGTCCCCCATCCAGAACATCTCGGCGTCCGGGTTGGCTCCATTTGCTCTGACCGACATTGGGACGCCCGAGATCACTGCGGGGGGAAGCCTCACTTACGTTGCGGGAGCGGCGCCGGTCACGGCTGATCCGGGTCTCATCATCAGCGATCCGGGGGTGACGGCTAATCCAGGATCGTCCGCGGTGACTGGAGCCACAGTCAGCATCGGGGCGGGGTTCCGCGTAGGCGACCTCCTCGCCGTCGGCCCTCTCCAGGCCGGCATCACGAGCAGCTACAATGCGGGCACGGGAGTGCTGACGCTGTCGGGTTCAGCGAGCCTCGCCGCCTACCAGGCCGCGCTCGACTCGGTGACCTTCGCCTCGTCCAGCTCCACCAGCCCTTCGAGCCGCACCATCTTTTGGTCCATCAGCGACGACATCGCCAATAATTCCCGCACGTCGCCTCCGGCGGCCAGCAGCGCGGCCGTTTTCGTGAACAACTCTGGCTTTGACGTCAGATTGCAGAACATCGCGGGCACACTGGCGCTGTGGCAAGTGAGCGACGCGACACTGTCGGCCTCGGGTCTGCTGAGCCCGAATCCGGGCCCGAATTGGCTGGAAATGGGCACCGGCGCGTTCTTCAGCGGCGACACTTCCGACATCCTGTTTCAGAACGTCAATGGCTCGGTCGCCTTATGGCAAACGAAGAACGGCGTGTCATTTGAGTCCTCTGAGGTGCTCGCAAATCCCGGCCCCAACTGGCGCGTCGAGGGAACCGGCGACTTCAACGGCGATCACACGAGCGACATCGTGCTGCAGAACAGCAATGGAAACGTCGCCGTGTGGGAGACGCGCAATGGCGAAGTCACCCAGGCCGGCGTGGTCGCCAACCCGGGCGTCAACTGGCATGTCGACGCGACGGGCGACTTCACCGGCGATGGAAAGAGCGACCTCGTGTTGCAGAACAGCGCCAATGGCAGCGTGGCCATCTGGGAAATGAACGGCGACCAGTCGACCCAATCCACCATCATCGGAAGTCCCGGTCTCAATTGGCATGTGGTCGGCACGGGTGATTTCTATGGCGACGGCAAGACCGATATCGTGCTGCAGAACACCAGCGGCAATGTCGCCGTCTGGGAGACGGATGGCGACACGATCACAAAGTCCGCGTTCATCGCCAATCCCGGCCCCAACTGGCATGTCGCTTCGACTGGCGATTTCAACCAAGACGGCACGACCGACCTCGTGCTGCAGAACAATAGTGGCGCGGTGGCGGTTTGGGAGATGCACGCTGCGACGATCAGCCAGTCCGCCGTTCTGGCCAATCCTGGCACGGCCTGGAGTGTCCTCGGCGACGGGCGCCATACGGCCTAAGCGACTAGGCGCTCAATGACTCCGCGGGGCGCCACGGTCGTAGGACGCCTCCTGGGCCGGTCCGGCGCGCGTTAGATCGGGGCCCGCGTTTTTGGCGCCGGCCCCGATGCGGGGCAGGGAGGGCGCTGCTTCGGGCGCGCCCCTAACGTAAGAAAATTCGTCAATAGACTCGAGATGAGGATTTGAGATGTCGAATGTCATATTGTTCGAAGCCACGGATTTAAATGGCACCGCCAGTCTTTGGCAGACGAACGGCACTGCGGCCGGCACTTTCGAATTAACGACGAGCGGCCAGCCGCCGGCCGCCGGGCAACCCGCGATCACCGGGGAGGCCGGATATGGATTCCTCCCCTCCATCAACGTTTCCCTCGACCTGACTGTTTTCAACAGTGAGGCCCTTTTCGCGGGCCGCATCGGCCCGAGCGCCATCGGCCCTTATACATTGTGGGTGACGAACGGCACGGCTGCTGGCACCGTCCCCCTGACCATCGCCGGGGCGTACGCGAAGAACAACACGGGAATTTTTAGTGCGACGGTCACCCCGGGCTTCACTGTCTTCGGCAATCAAGTCCTGTTTCGGGGCACGGACTCCGCTGGCTCGAATGGATTGTGGACGACGAACGGAACCGCCGCCGGCACCGCCGAGATCACCGGAATCAATGGAGCTGCGTCGACGGGAATCAACCCGACTGACATGACGGTATTCAATAATCAAGTGCTATTTAACGGCGCTGACGCTAGTGGATCGAACGGGCTGTGGATCACGAACGGGACGGCGGGCGGCACCACCGAAATCACCGGCATCGCTGGAGCTGCGTCGACGGGAATCAACCCGACCGACATGACCGTGTTCAATGGCGAAGTGTTGTTTAGCGGCGTCGACGCCAGCGGATCGAACGGGCTGTGGATCACGAACGGGACGGCGGGCGGCACCACCGAAATCACCGGCATCGCGGGAGCTCCGTCGACGGGGATCAATCCGACGAACATGACCGTGTTCAACGGCGAGGTGCTGTTCAACGCCGTGGACGCCAACGGCTTGAACGGATTGTGGGTCACGAACGGCACCGCGGCCGGCACGCAAGAGATATCTGCCGGGGCGGGAGGCGCCTCGGATCCTGCTGGACTGGATCCGACCGACTTCACGCTCTTCAACGGCGAGGTTTACTTCGCGGGCCAAGGGTCGAAAGGTGCGTGGGGACTCTGGGCGACGGATGGCACTGCTGATGGCACGCACGCGTTGGGGATAGGGATTACGGCGCCGAACCCCACATCGTCCACTCTCGAGGTCTTCAACAACCAGCTGCTCTTCAGAGGCTCGAATCAGGGTCTCTGGACGACGGATGGCGCGGGGACGACGGTCCAACTTACCCCCATCTCAGGCGCTTGGTCGTTTGGGCTTGAGCCGTCCGATTTAACTCCGGCGACGGCTTTCGCCAGCGGTTCCGAATCGAACATCATGCTTCAGAGCACGAGCGGGCAAATGGCGCTTTGGCAGGCGGACGGGACGACGCTGTCCGCCACGAGCCTGCTTGGTCCAAATCCAAGCCCGAATTGGCACGAAATGGGCTCGGGCTCCTTCTTCACCGGCGACGCCTCCGACATCCTTTTGCAGAATACGAACGGTTCGGTCGCCATATGGCAAATGCCGCAGAATGGACTGATCTTGG
>Ga0153954_1001153_pt1 | contig 15606 bp, 14 predicted proteins | sample TSFL038MetaG_FD_102277 | JGI IMG/M metagenome (GOLD analysis project Ga0153954, IMG submission 102277) | Attine ant fungus gardens microbial communities from Florida, USA - TSFL038 MetaG | ecosystem: Host-associated > Fungi > Mycelium > Unclassified | place: USA: Florida, Wekiwa Springs State... | reverse complement strand
GCGCAGAGCTTGTTGCCGTCGGGATCGCGCAGATAGGCGATGTAGAGCTTCATGCCCGCGCCTTCGCGGATACCCGGCGGGTCCTCGCAGGTTTTGCCGCCCTGCGCGAGGCCGACCGCGTGGAAGGCATCGACATCCGCAGGCGAAGCGGCGGCAAAGCCGATCGTGCCGCCATTGGCAAAGGTCGCCGCCTTGCCGTCAATCGGCTTCGACGCCGAGAAGGTTCCGGTCTTGGTGCGCCAGAAGATGCGGTGACGGTCGACGTGCCCGGGCGCCACGCCGAGCGTGCCGAGCAGGGCATCATAGAACGATTTGGCCTTGTCGAGGTCGTTGGTTCCGATCATCACGTGTGAGAACATTCAGTCGATTCCTTCCCCATTTTGCGTTGTCTGCCGTGCGCGAGCGTTGCCCGCGTGAGATGTCGTAGCAGAACTTTGCGGAGAGGCGAAATCCCGATTGATGGGATGGTTCGGGGAACAAGGGGCGAAAGGTGAGGCGTCGCCGTCCTGCGACACGTGATGCTATGTCTCGGGGGCCATTCCTGACAGTGGCCGCGCCAGCATCCTTGAGGCCAGCGAGCGGCCTTCGCAGCGCGCTTCATATTTGAGCGCCAGGTTTGTCAGTCGTTCTTTGGTGTGGACGTCTGCAAGCGCCGCGAGGCTGCGGCAGCGCTCCGCCATCTCTTTCAAGTCTTCTTGCTTCATAGTCTGATCGTGGTTGATTCCGACGTTTTGAGGTGGCCCGCTCATGCCGTCAACCCGCAAGCTCGGTCCATGGTTAAGCGCGGGCGGACGCGCGGTATGCCGGTGATTCTCCGCAGCGGGCAACATCCGAAGCGCTGATTTCTTCCCCTGCCGCGACAAGAAAACGCGCTGATTGCTTCCCGGATTATTCCCCTCGCCACCCAAAAAAATCCCACGCGCAGCGCGCGGAATAGATCGCCCCGCGATGCGTCCTACCTGTGCAAGCCATTTGCATTACGGAGACACCATGAAGAACATCTCGATCGCATTCGCCGCCGTCCTTTCGCTCGCATTCGCTTCCACCGCGCTCGCCGCGCCGCCGACCAAGACCGGCACGACGTCGAAGGGTTCGGTGCTGACCGACGGGAAGGGCATGACGCTCTATACCTTCGACAAGGATTCTGAAGGCAAGTCCGCCTGCAACGGTCCGTGCGCCAACAACTGGCCGGTGCTGAAGGCCGAGGCGAGCGACAAGGCCGAGGGCGGCTACAGCGTCATCACGCGTGATGATGGCTCGAAGCAATGGGCCTACAAGGGCAAGCCGCTCTACACGTTTGCCAAGGACCAGAAGCCCGGCGACATCACCGGCGACGGCTTCCTGAACGGCGCTTGGCATCTCGCGCAGCCGTAAGCGCATAGGACGCACCGGCGACCTTCGTCCGCCCAGGCTCGGCGGGGCAGGCGATATGCGGGTTTTTTGCTCCGCATATCGCGGCGGACCAGGTTATTTCCGATTTTCAGAAATTTTCCTTGACTCGGACCCCAAATCAGCGGCACATTGCCGGTCATCCCGCCTCGGCAAGAGGGACGTTACGGCCAATCGTCACGAAACGTGAGGCGGAATGCGATGGACGCGTCGGCGCGCAGGACGAAGCGCGCCTGATGCGTACGGCAAAGTCGTGTGGTCCTGACACCCCGACGCTGGTGTCAAGTCTTTGGGATGGCGATGTCGGCTCTATCGGGCCCGACACGCCGTGATCCCAAAGGCGACGGTGGCTAAAAAGCCCGGCACACCGAGGAGAGCGCGCTATAAGCCGTAAACCGTTGCGCGGGGAATGCCGATTGATCCGGCTGAACCTGTGGTGACTGCCGCCTGCTTTTTTTGTTGCAGGCGGGCCATGGGTGAGGCCTTCACCCGGCATTCTCCGCGCCCTCTGATTTCCGAGGGACCAATGTTGATGCATCACTCGGGCATTTCGTGCCGCGGGAGTGCTCTCTCATGTTTCATCGCTGTCATGATCCGCGAAAGGGGCATCCAGCGTTCCAGAGGCCTTTCGTTCAAGCACAACTGCCTCTGGAATATTGGATCGCCCGGTCGAGCCGGGCGAAGACATCGAACTGGCTGTTTGAAATTTGAATTCGACCCGGGTGCGCTCGCGCGCTCAGCTCAGCCCTTCATACACCATGAAGCCGCGTGCGATTTTCAGCTTTCGGATGGCGCGCGGGATGAACTTTTGCGGCGGCGGATGGATATAGCGCCAGGAGGTGAGGGTGAGCTCGGAGAGCGCGCCGTGGTGATGGGTTTCGAACGGCGCCAGCATGCCGGTCAGGCTGATCGGCGCGTGCGCGCGGGTGTTGAAGGGCAGCAGCAGGAGCTCGAGATGCGTGGTCAGGCCGCGCGATGTCGCGGTGAGGCCGGCGATCGCGGGCAGCATGTCCTCGGCAACGACGGCTGTAATCTCCTCGATCTCGCCGCGGCTCTCGGCGGCGAAGAGGGCAGGAAAGCTCTTGTCCTTGAGGTCGCGGCCGAACAGCGCGCAGACCCGCGTGCCGGCGACGCGAAAGGGGTAGTCGGCCTCGGCGTCGCAAGACAGCACGAAGATGTCGGCGAGCCGTTCGCGCATCGCGCCGGGCTCGAAATCGCAGCGGTCCGGCGCGCGCGCGTTGCCGCGCTTGCCGTCCCAATAGGCGAAAAACTCCCGGCTTGCCGGATGCTTCATACGCTACTCACCCCATCGTCCGCGCTCGTGGGACAGTTCTGTCCTGCTTTCGCGCACGCGTTTCCCGAAAACATTTGTGCAGGAGTGACGGTGCAGCGTCCATGCCGGATACGGACCGGGCGGCAGCTTTGCGGCGTTAACGTTAAATTAACTATCCGGTTTGCAGCGGGGCAGCCCGGCGCTAGGGTTGATCCATCGCGCTTCGCCGGTTTTCTTGAAGGTTCCCCGCGAGGCGCACACAGGCGGCGTCAAACAGAATGGTCAGCCGATGCCGGGGAGGGGTGGGGATGTCACCCGGGCCCAGGCACCGCAAAGGCCAAGGCGATCAGAAGGCGATCAGGGAGGGTGTCTCAGCGCCCTCCCTTTGCTTTTCGGCTAACGCGCTCGTGTCGGGGAACGCACCGCCGCATCGCAATTGCGCACTTGCACTGGCGGGGTAAAGCCGCCTATCTCAGCCCCATCGCCGCAAGCCGCCGCCCAAGGTTCACTTTCAAGGTTCACTTGTCCCTGGAATCCTCCGAAAACGCGCCCCAAGACACCCCGCCCCAAGACACCCCGCCCGGATCGCCGGCGGAGGCCAAGGCGGCACCGCACGAGCCGATCCTGACCCTGCCGCCGGCGCTGACGGCCTATGTGCTGCTGCTCGCGATCATCCATTTGCGGGTGCTGCTGCCGCCGGAATGGGAGGAATGGACCATCGAGGTGTTCGGCTTCATCCCGAAGCGCTACGACACCACGCTGCTCGACGTGACCTTCCCGGGCGGCGCCGGGGCCAAGGTCTGGACGTTCGTGACCTATTCGCTGCTGCACGCCAATCTCAGCCATATCGGTTTCAACGTGCTGTGGCTGCTGCCGTTCGGCAGTGCGCTGGCGCGGCGGTTCGGGGCCTTGCGCTTCTATTTGTTCATGGCGGTGACGGCGGCGGCTGGCGCGCTCGCCCATCTTATGACCCATGAGCACGCGCTGGCGCCGATGATCGGCGCGTCCGCCGCGGTGTCGGGCACCATGGCAGCCGCCATGAGATTCGCCTTCGTGAGGGGCAGCTTCCTGTCGTTCAGCCGCGGCGATGCCGACGCCGCCGCCAAGGTTCCGGCGCTGTCGCTGGGGCGCGCACTGCGCAACGGCCGCGTGCTCGCATTTCTGGCGATCTGGTTCGGCGTGAACATCATCTTCGGCGTCGGCTCGATCGCGGTCGGGCTTGGCGAGGGCCAGAGCGTCGCCTGGCAAGCGCATATCGGCGGTTTTTTCGCAGGTTTGATTCTATTTGCACTGTTCGATCCAGTGCCGCGCAGCGAAAGCGATGCTGCAAGTGCGTCGTCCAGGCCGCCGCATTGATGTCAATCGCCGTGACTGCTTGCAGGGTTACGTGAATCCATACATCATCTGCACAATAACGTGACGCAGGCCGGTACAAAGTGCCGCGCCCGCGATCGGCGCATGAAACGAAATCGGCGCCGGGCGGTTGTCTTACTCGCGAAAAGCCGGACCCATCTTTGAAAGGTCCGGGGCGGATTCAGGGAGGCAACGATGACGGTGCGAGCGATCCTCGATACCAAGGGCCACCACGTGGAAAGCGTGCAGTCGGGTGCGACGCTGTCGGCGGTGATAAAAATACTCGGTGAGAAGAAGATCGGCGCCGTGCTGGTCTTGAACATGGCCGAGCGCATCGAAGGCATTTTGTCGGAGCGCGACATCGTGCGCGTGCTGAGCGAGCGCGGCGCGGGTGTGCTGGACGAGCCGATCAGCAATGTGATGACGCGCAAGGTCGTGAGCTGCCGCCAGTCGGACACGGTCGGCGCCATCATGGAGATGATGACGCTCGGAAAATTCCGGCATCTGCCCGTCGTCGAGGACGGCAATGTGGTCGGCCTGATCTCGATCGGCGACGTCGTGAAATGGCGCGTGCAGGAATATGAGCGCGAGCAGGAAGCGCTGCGCGACTACATCAAGACGGCATAGGGACGCCCTAGCCTAGGGCAGCTTTGCCTTCACAGCGCCCGGGCCCGGCGGGGCAAGCACGTCGATCGCTTCCTGGATGGAATCGATCGCGCGTTCGGCAGCGCGTGCGCCGAACTCGATCAGGTCGGCGGCGCGGTGGAAATCGAACCAGCCGATCTGGCCGACCCGCGGCGTGATCAGGAGGTCCGGCGGATCGCCGGCAAGGCGGGCGCGGGTGATACGATCCTGCATGATGTTGAAAGCATCGACCATCACCGACGAAATGCCGGGCCGCCCGCCGCTGCCGAAGAATTCGCGCTTCACGGTGCGTTCGGGCGAGAAGAATTTTCCGAAGCGTCGCTTGGGCGGCGGCGCTGCTTCGGTCCCGACTTGCGCCTCGGCAGGGTCCGGTGGCGGCGCGCCGTGGGCGTAGATCGTGGTGGAATGGGTGAAGACATCGCTGGAAAGATTGGCCGCGATGACGATTTCTGCGCCCAGCGCCCGCGCCGCCGAGACCGGCACCGGGTTGACCAGCGCGCCGTCGACCAGCCAGCGGTCGCCGATCAGGATCGGGGCGAAAATGCCGGGCAGGGCGTAGGAGGCGCGCATGGCGTCGACCACGCGGCCATGGGTCAGCCAGATCTCATGGCCGGTGCGAACTTCGGTCGCTACGCTCGCGAATTTGAACGGCAAATCCTCGATCAGGGTATGGCCGATCGAGGCGTCCAGCTGGGCGGCAAGCTTCTCTCCGCCGATGAGGCCGGAGCCGTTGAGGCGGATATCGAGATAGCCGAGAATGTGCCGCACCTGCAGGCTGCGTGCCCATTCCTCCAGCGCATCGAGATGCCCGGAGGCAAAGGCGCCGCCGACCACGGCGCCGATCGAGGTGCCGACCACGACATTCGGTACGATGCCGTGGGCAAGCAGCGTGCGCATCACGCCGATATGGGCAAAACCGCGCGCGGCTCCGCCGCCGAGCGCCAGCCCTATGACCGGCTTCCGGATGCTGCCAAGACCGACCTTGTCGTCGCCTTCGGTCCCGCTGTGGCTACGCCTGGTCAAACGCTCAAGCACCGCGACTCTCCTGGTGACCCAGACTATTGGCTGCGGCCTGGTCCCGCCAGAAGCGACCGCAAGCATGGTTTATGCCGCGGTTAGGCAGGTATTGTGACTTGATCGCGACCAAAGCGACCAACTCTCCGTAACGTTACGGGTTCCGCCTGCGGCCTTAGGCCTTGGTCTATGGCTTGAATTTGCCGCGTTTTCGGTGAAAAAGCTGAGGAATGAAAACAGGGGGTGTCGGCATCAGATGGCGGCGCGGCAAACGCGCATGGCCGGCGTTCGCGCTGGCGACGATTTTGCTCGCTTTCTGCCCTCTTTCCGCCCACGCCCAGTTCTTCAGCGATCGTCCGCCCCCGGTCCCGCCGGCGTCGGTGCCTGATCTTGGTGGGGCCGTAAGTCTCGCGCCGCCCTCGGGCCCCGCAGCTGGACTGCCCCCGGCGCCTCCCGCCGGCACCCCCAGTTTGCCGCCCGTCATGACGCAGCCGTCCATTACCTCTGTGCCGCCGGGCGGCGCTCCAGGGCAGGCGGTGCTCGCGCTCTCGGCGCGCTATGGCAAGGACCTGCCAGTCATCAATGCCGGCCTGGTCTGGCGCATCTTCAATGATCGGCCCGACGAGACCGGTACCTTCAAGATGATCCGCGAGGATCGCAATCCGACGCCAAACCTCGTGCTGCCGCCCGGCAATTACGTGGTGCATGTCGCGCTGGGGCTCGTGAGCGCGGTGCGCACGGTGACGCTGAAAGCCGAAACCGATCGCGAAGCCTTCGTGCTGCCCGCCGGCGGCTTGCGAATCGAAGGCCGGGTCGGCTCCAGCAAGATCCCGCAGAATCAGATTTCGTTCGCAATCTACAAGGGCAGCCAATTCGAGGGCGGCGATCGCGCGCCACTGGTGCCCAACGTTGCCCCCGGCGACGTCGTGCTGCTGCCGGAGGGGACTTACTACATCATCTCCAACTATGGTGATGCCAATTCGGTGGTGCGCTCGGACATCCGCGTTCAGGCCAGCAAGCTGACCGACGTGGTCGTGACCCATCGCGCCGCCGTGATCACACTCAAGCTCGTGTCGGACAAGGGCGGCGAGGCGCTTGCCAACACCGCCTGGTCGGTGATCACGCCGGGCGGCGACGTGATCAAGGAATCAATCGGCGCCTTCCCACGCGTTGTCTTGTCGGAAGGCGAATATCGCGCGATCGCCAAGAACGAGGGCAAGGTCTACGAACGTCCCTTCAACGTCGTGAATGGCGTCGACGGCGAGGTCGAAGTCATCGCGCGCTAAGCTGCGACAGGCACGGACTGTCATAGTCTCTAACGCCGACTAACCATCGCGCGATTTAAAACCGTCATAATCATCGCGACGGCGTACGAGTTCTCCTTTTTTTACAGGCTGTTAAGCGGACCTTATTTGGATACCCCGGTGGAAAGGCGCGGGGAATGCCATGGTTGCCAAGAGTTCGTCTGAAAAGCTCAAATCCGAAGTGTTCGACGACCTGCCTATCCTCCGGCGCAAGTGGCAGGCTGCCGTGCGTCCCGGCGAAAAGCTTCCGCGCTATGAAGATGTAATGCTCGGCAGTCTCGGCCGTCTCGCCGACCACATCGTGCTGCTGAAGAACGATTTCGATATGCTCAAGGTCTCGCGCACCGGCCGCTACGTTCAGCAATGGCTGAACAACGAGCGCTGGGACATCCCGTTGAGTGCACTGTCTCCGGATTGCGCGACGGCGCTGGCGGAGTCTGCAGCCAACGCGCTCGAGAATGGCCGTCCGCATCTGGCGCTGGCGCATTGCGTGCGCGACGGCGTGGTGAAGACTTACGACGTGCTGGCGCTGCCGACAGCGTCGCGCTGGGGTGGCATGCTGGTCGGAACCTACGTCAATGAGCATAGCGCTCAATACAATCTGCTGAATGCGTTCTTTGCCCAGACCGAGGATGGCGTGCTTTCGCTCGCGACGCTGCGCGATTCAAACCAGACGCCGTTCGACTTCCAGATCGTGCATCATAACCAGGCGGCTTCCGGACTTCTGAAAGTGCCGGCCGACGGCCTGCAGTGGCGACGCCTGAGCGAGGGCGGCAATCTCCTGTGTTCGCGCGAGGTCGCCGATCGATTGCTGGCGGTGGTGGCGAATGGCGGCCGTGACCAGTTCGAGGTCGACAGCGACGACCGCAACCTCAGGCTCAGCGCGAACGGTTTTGGTGACATGCTCTCGCTGACGATTTCGGACGTCACCGCGCTGAAACGGCGCGAGGCCTCGTTCCGGCTGCTCTACGACAACAATCCGATGCCGATGTGGGTATTCGACATCGAAACGACACGCTTCCTGAGCGTCAACGACGCCGCCATCCAGCATTACGGTTACAGCCGCGCCAAATTTCTTCGGATGAAGCTGCAGGAAATCTGGCCGCAGGACGAATGGTCGAGCCACCATCAGGCGTTGCAGCAGATCGGCGGCTCGGATTATTCCAGCCGCAACTGGCGCCATGTGAAGTCCGACGGCAGTGAAATCCAGGTTTTGACCTACGGTCGCCGTGTTCCGTTCGAGGGCCGCGAAGCCTATCTGGTCGCGGCCGTCGACATCACCGAGCGGCGCAAGGCAGAGGCCCGTATCGCCTACATGGCGCATCATGACGGGATGACCAATCTGCCCAACCGCGAGCTGTTTCAGGAACGGCTCAAGCAGGCGCTGGAGAGCGACAAGCCGGTCGCGGTGCTCTGCGTCGATCTCGACCTCTTCAAGAACGTGAACGACTCGCTCGGCCATCCGATCGGCGATCGGCTGCTGAAACTGGTCGCGGAACGGCTGCGCGCGCAAGTTCGCGGCAACAATCTCGCCGCCCGGCTCGGTGGCGACGAGTTTGCTGTCATCCTTTCCGGCGACGTGTCGCCGGACGAGGCCAGCGATGTCGCTGCAAGGCTGATCAAGCTTCTGAGCGCGGCCTACGAGATCGACGGCAACGAGGTGATCATCGGCGCGTCGATCGGCATCGCGCTTTCGCCAGGTGACGGCGCAACGAGCGAGGAATTGCTGCGCAACGCCGACCTCGCGCTCTATCGCGCCAAGGAGGACGGCGGCGGCGTGCACCGCTTCTTCGAGCGCGAGATGGACCGCCGGGCGCAGATGCGCCGGGACATGGAGCTCGATTTGCGCCGTGCCTTCTCCAATGGCGAATTCGAGCTTCACTACCAGCCTCTGGTCGATGTGGCGACCGATCGCATCAGCGGCTTTGAATCGCTGTTGCGCTGGCGGCATCCCGAAAAGGGCATGGTCTCGCCGGCCGAATTCATTCCGGTGGCCGAGGACATCGGGCTGATCGTCTCGATCGGCGAATGGGTGTTGCGCGAGGCCTGCAACGAGGCGGTGAAATGGCCGGCCGACATCAAGATCGCCGTCAATCTCTCGCCGGTGCAGTTCCGCAGTCGCAATCTGGTGCAGGTTGTCGTTTCGGCGCTGGCCAATTCCGGATTGTCGCCGAAGCGGCTCGAGCTCGAAATCACGGAATCGCTGCTCCTGGCGGAGACCGAGGCGAACCTTGCGATCCTGCATCAGCTCCGCGAACTCGGTGTCAGCATCTCCATGGATGATTTCGGCACCGGCTATTCCTCGCTGAGCTATCTGCGCAGCTTCCCGTTCGACAAGATCAAGATCGACCGTTCCTTCGTGAAGGACCTTGCCAAACGCCCGGACTGCGTTGCGATCGTGCGGGCAATTTCGGGGCTCGGCCGCAGCCTGAACATCACCACGACCGCGGAAGGCGTGGAGACCAGGGACCAACTGGACTGGCTGCGCGCCGAAGGCTGCAACCAGGTCCAGGGCTTTCTGTTCAGCGCGGCGAAACCGGCAAGCGACATCGGGCAGCTATTGTCAAAATTCGGCGTGCGCGCGTCGAAAGCGGCGTAATCAACCACTCGTCACGCCCGGACTGATCCGGGCGTCCATCTCACTTCAAGAAGCTCTTTGAAGATGGATGGCCGGGTCAAGCCCGGCCAAGATGAGGAATGTGCTGGCTCTAAAACCGAGTCACGATATCCGACAGCGACGGGCGGGGGCGGTCCTCGCTCGCCTTTGACGGCGTGCCGATGTGAATGAGCCCGGCGAGCTTTTCGTCGGCTTTCAGGCCGAATCCGTCGAGCACGTCGCGGTCGAAGGCAAACCAGCCGGTCAGCCAGCAGGCTCCATAACCGAGCGCGGTCGCGGCGGTGACGATGTTCATGGCGCTCGCCCCGGCCGACAATTGCTGCTCCCACGGAGGCACCTTGGGATGCGGCTTGGTGAGGCTGACCACGCCGATCACAAGCGGCGCATCGGCCAGGCGCTTTTTTTCGATCTCGATGTCGGCCGCCGAGGCTTGCGGGTTTTTCCGGGCAAACACCTTTGCGATGATCTCGCCGGCGCGGGCGCGCGCATCTCCCTCGAACAGGATGAAGCGCCAGGGCGCGAGCTTGCCATGGTCGGGCACCCTCGCGCCGATCGTGAGGATGGTCTCGATCTCGGCCGGCGAGGGGCCGGGACCCGTCATCTCGCGCGGCTTCATCGAGCGGCGGGTCTTCAGGAGTTCGATGGCGTCAGGCACTGTGGATTCCTCGACGAGGCGACAGAATGGCATTTTCCAGCTACCAGATAGGCTCGACGGAACGCGAAGGGAAGTGGATTTAGAGCGATTGTGAGAAGCTCTCAGCCAAAGGCCGAGGCTCTGCATTCAAAAACGTCTTGATCCCATTTTGGGACTATACTAGCATTACCTTGCAGTGAGGATCATAGCGCTCAGCACAATTAGGGTTTTTCTTAATCGAGGCGCGAGCGTCTCCGATGCTCAAGAGCCATTGATGGCCTGGTTCAGGCAGGTCCGACAAGCCGACTGGGCGAAACCTTCGGACGTAAAGCGGGATATTCGCAGTGCGAGTATCCTCAGGGATGGCCGAGTAGTCTTCAATATCGCGGGCAACAAATATCGCGTCGTGGTCTGGATCAATTTTCCGTATCGCGTCGTCTATATTCGCTTCATTGGTACTCATCGGCAGTACGATACTATCGATGCGCAAAACTAGGAACCTGTGCCGTGGAAATCGCACCGATCAAATCTCATCGTGACTATCGCCGCGTTCTCAAGGAAATTGAGGGGCTGATGCATGCGCGACGCAATTCGCCCGAGGGCGATCGGCTCGACGTATTGGTTACGTTGGTGGAGGCATGGGAGCGCAAGCACTACAGGCTCGACCTTCCCGATCCGGTGGAAGCCATCAAATATCACATGGAGCAAAACGGGCTGCAGCCGCGCGACCTCATTCCCTTTATCGGCGGCCGAAACCGTGTCCACGAGGTGCTTAATCGCCGACGTGAGCTGACCCTCAACATGATCAGGCGTTTGCACGAAGGGCTCGGCATTCCCGCCGAATCCTTGATCAAGATCGGGCCTCAAAAAGCCGCTTAGCGCGTGGAATAGTATCCGGAAAGATCGCGTAGTTAGTGCGGCTGGCAGGCCCATCTAGCGATCGGGATTGCCTCGGAAGCACAAACGGCCGTCGCCGCTAGCGAGCAAGTTCCCCGACAGTCGTGGCTCGCCCGCGCTGCCAAGTGAGTGTGCAAAGGACTCGGCATTCCGGCCGAGTCCTGATCACAATCGGGCACGAAAAGGCCGACTAGGCCGCTGCCACGAGCTTCGCCCGCTTGATGTCCGGCGGCGTGGCCTCGTCCACCAGCGCGGCGATGGCTTCGTCCGTCGACATCACCTTCTGACCGTCGCTGCCGAGCCGGCGGACGGAGACCGAATGCGTCTCGGCTTCCTTCTTGCCGACCACGAGCAATGCCGGGATCTTCGCCAGCGAATGCTCGCGGACCTTGTAGTTGATCTTCTCGTTGCGCAGGTCGATGTCGACGCGAAGCCCCGCGCGCCGTGCTGCGGCCACCACCGTCTTGGCGTATTCGTCCGCTTCGGAGGTGATGGTGGTGACGACGACCTGGATCGGCGCCAGCCACAGCGGGAAATTGCCGGCATAATGCTCGATCAGAATGCCGATGAAGCGCTCCATCGAACCGCAGATCGCGCGATGCACCATCACCGGCGGCTTCTTGCCGCCGTCATGGTCGATATAGAACGCGCCGAACCGCTCCGGCAGGTTGAAGTCGACCTGTGTGGTGCCGCATTGCCAGTCGCGGCCGATGGCATCGCGCAACACATATTCGAACTTCGGCCCGTAGAAGGCGCCTTCGCCCGGATTGATCTCGGTCTTGATCGCCTGGTTATGGCTGCGCGACTTGATCTCCTGCAGCACGGTCGCCATCACGCGCTCGGCGTGATCCCACATCGCGTCTGTGCCGACGCGCTTTTCGGGCCGCGTGGAGAGCTTGATCGTGAGGTCGCCGGTGAAACCGAAATCAGCATAGACCGAGAGGATCAGATCATTGATCTTCAGGCACTCGTCGGCGAGCTGCTCCTCGGTGCAGAAGACATGCGCGTCATCCTGGGTGAAGCCGCGCACGCGCATCAGGCCGTGCATCGCGCCCGATGGCTCGTAGCGGTGCACCACGCCGAATTCCGCCAGCCGCAAAGGCAGGTCGCGATAGCTCTTCAGGCCGTGCTTGAAGATCTGCACATGGCCCGGACAGTTCATCGGCTTCAGGGCGAACCAGCGCTTGTCCTCGGCCTCATCGCCGGCCGACTGAGCCGCGAACATGTTCTCGCGGTACCAGTCCCAGTGGCCCGACGTCTCCCACAATCCCTTGTCCAGGATCTGCGGCGCGTTGACCTCGTTGTAGTCGCCGGTGAGCCGGCGGCGCATATAGGCGATGACGGCCTGGAAGATGGTCCAGCCTTTCGGGTGCCAGAACACCACGCCCGGACCTTCCTCCTGAAAGTGGAACAGGTCGAGCTCGCGGCCGAGCCTGCGGTGGTCGCGCTTCTCGGCCTCCTCGATCTGCTTCAGATAGGCGTCGAGCTCATCCTGCTTCGCGAACGCCGTGCCGTAGATGCGGGTCAGCATCGGATTGTTGGAATCGCCGCGCCAATAGGCGCCGGCCACCTTCATCAGTTTGAAGGCGTTGCCGATCTTGCCCGTCGAGGTCATGTGCGGGCCGCGGCAGAGGTCGAACCAGTCGCCCTGGAAGTAGATCTTGATCGGCTCGTCGCCTGGAATGGCGTCGACCAGCTCGACCTTGAAAGCCTCGCCCTTGTCGCGGAACACCTGCTTGGTCTTCTCGCGATCCCAGACCTCCTTGGTGAACGGTTTGTCGCGCCCGATGATCTCGCGCATCTTCTTCTCGATCGCGGCAAAGTCTTCCGGGGTGAACGGCTCGTTGCGGAAGAAGTCGTAGTAGAAGCCGTTCTCGATCACCGGACCGATCGTGACCTGGGTGCCCGGCCACAGCGACTGCACGGCTTCCGCCAGCACATGCGCGCAGTCATGCCGGATCAGCTCCAGCGCGCGCGCGTCATCGCGGTTGAGCAGCTCGATCTTTGCGTCCTTCTCGATCGGATCGTTGAGATCGGCGAGCTCGCCGTCCAGCGCCATCGCCACCGTTCGTTTGGCAAGCGACGGCGAGATGCCCTGGGCGATCGCAAGACCGGTCGTGCTTTTTGGAAATTCGCGCCTGGCGCCGTCGGGGAAGGTGAGGGTGATCTTCTGGGCCGGCTCGGTGGGCTTCAGATTGGTGATCGAGTATTGGAATCCGGATTCGGATTTGTGTTCTGACATGATGGGCTCCGTAAGCTCACTCCTGCGAACGAGCGCAGGTAAGCGTGGAGAAGCGGTATAGCAGGGGATTCGGGCGTTGCAATCGGCGTTACCGGGAAAAATCCGCAAATAACCGCGATTTCGCGCCGTTCGGGCGGCGGCCGCCTGCCTCTCTTGGTTGCCTTCGGAGTTCACGGAAGCGCCGGTCGTCTCCGACGGACGACGCATGCCGCAAGCCGGGAAGCTCTCCAGGAAGGATTTAAAATTCGCCGTGCATTTGCTTGGACCGCCGCTTTATTTAGCGCTAGACGGCGGCCGCACCGGTTGGCAAAAGCCAGTCTGATTGGATAAGTCCGGGCCGCAAAGGATCGCCCGATCCAGCCTGCGCCGATTTACCCCACAGCATGAGAATGATGACCATGAGAATGATGTTGGCGTTCGCCGCGGTTCTTTACTCTGCAGCAGCTTTCGCACAGTCCAGCGCGCCGCCCGCGGACCAGCCGCCGCCGGCCGCGGCGAAGCAAGACAAGCCGGTCAAGCCCGGAAAGGCGAAAGCGGCGGCCAAGGGATCGATCGCGGTCCGCCTGCAGGCCTGCCAGGACATCGAGGACGGTACCAAGGGCCGGCTCGACTGTTATGACGAAGTGATCAAGCCGGCTCCGAAGCCGAAGCCGGTTACCGCGAAGACGGTAATGGAATGCAGATTCACCAAGGAAGAGGACGAGCGGCTCGCCTGCTACAACGGTTTCATCGATACGATGCCGAAGCTGCCGAAGTCCTGATGCCCGCGACAAACGCTTCGCGTTTGTCGCGATCTAGTCGCTGATCCGCGTCAGGGTCGCCTTGAACGCAACGCCGGGCAATTGCAACGCGTTGCCTTCGAAGTCGACCATGCCGCCGTCTTGCCTGCCTCTCAGCGTCAGCGTGATCCTGTCGGTGCCAAACAACGGCTTGAACGCGGGGTCTGGATTGTGGCGCTCGGTCGAGACCTTGACGTTGATGCTGTCGCCTTCGTCGCGATAGCTTCCGATGAAGGCAAAGGCCGAGTTGCCGCCACGGAGCTTGCCCGCGGAAGCGTAGACGACGCCGGTACCAGTGCCATGAACGGTGTGAAACTCAACTCTGTAAAGCCCTTCCTGCAATTTTTGTCCCCGATCGCCGCAATTTCCGCTTGATGTACCTTAGGGGCCGCCGACGGGGTGGACAATCTGGCGTTCCCGAAATCGCGCGCCCATCGACATCACAATCTCATCAGCGTTGTTGAGACGACGGCACGCGCTTGATCGGCGTGTCTGATCCGAACGGAAGGGCGCGATCGCGCCGGCTATCGGCTTGAAGAAGGCGAGGTGCTCGCCGCGACGCGCATCGAGGGCGCCGCCATCTTGAGCAGCACCTGTTCGATCGGGTTCTTGGTCCAGGCCTGCGTGACATAGTCGCGATGCGTGATGCCTCCGCTGGTTTCGACAAAGATCACGCTGCCCGGGCGCAACGGTCCATCCATGCTTTCGGAGACGGTGATGCCCTTGCCGCGCAGCGTGCGCATCAGGTCGCGGTCGCGGGGAGCGGTATAGTGTGTGTAGGAGCTGACGAAGAAGCCCTTGCGGTGGGTTTCGATCCAGGAGGCGAACTTGTCGAGCTCGCCGTAGACCGCATCGAGCAGGATCACGCCGCGGACCCGGTCGCTGATGCCGCCGACCTCGAGGCTCCAGGCGGTCGGCAGGAAGCCGCCGCTATAGCCGACGATGACGATCGGCATCTTCTCGAATGCCTTGGCGCTGGCGGGATCGCCATAGAGGCGGGCGAGGTTGCCGATGGATTCGTCCATGAAGCGCTTGAAGCCGCCGGGCTGCCAGAATTTGCCAGCCGAGGAGTCGGCGGCATCGACAGCCATTTGCGGCGCGAGGAGCACGGCGTTGACGCCGGAATCGGTGATCTGCTGCGGCACCAGCTGCCGGTCGCGTACGTCGCGCTCGAGCGTCGCCCCATTGCCGTGGAAGAACACGACGATCACGCCAGGCTTCTGCACGTCGAAATTCTCAGGAATGTGCATCAGCACGCGGCTGTCGTTGTAGGTCTGGTCCTGCCAGTAGACGTGGCCGGAATAGCTGCGGTGGCCGCGGCGGCTGCCGGAGGAGATGTTGAGGAAGGGCGCGTCGGAGGCGGGGTTGTTGCCGTAATAGGGGAAGGCCGACGACTTCATGCTGACCAGTGTCGTGATCTCTTCCGTGGTCGGCTGTGCAGGCCGCTGGTAGGGCACGG
>Ga0153954_1001152_pt1 | contig 15613 bp, 15 predicted proteins | sample TSFL038MetaG_FD_102277 | JGI IMG/M metagenome (GOLD analysis project Ga0153954, IMG submission 102277) | Attine ant fungus gardens microbial communities from Florida, USA - TSFL038 MetaG | ecosystem: Host-associated > Fungi > Mycelium > Unclassified | place: USA: Florida, Wekiwa Springs State... | reverse complement strand
TATTCCTGCCAGCCGCCGAAGCCGAGCACGATGTCGCCGACGCCGTAGTCCGGATGACGCGACGCGACCACCGCACCGACGGTGCCGCCCACCATCGGCGCGCCGACCGCCGCCGGCTGCGCGTAGGACTTCGCCGCGCTCATGCGGCCGCGCATATAGGGATCGAGCGAGAGATAAAGCGTGCGCATGACGAGCTCGCCCTCGCTTGGCTGCGGCACGGAGCTTTCCACCAGCTCGAAATTATCGAGGCTCGGCGCGCCTTCTGGACGGCTCTTCAACAGGATCTGGCGGTTGACGTTTGCGGACATGATGGGACTCGTAGGATGGGTTGAGCGATCGCGCTTGCGGTCGCGAAACCCATCGTCCTCTCGCGATTGTCGAACGAGGATGGGTTTCGCGTCCGCTCAACCCATCCTACGCGGCTGGCATTGATATGCCACCACGCGCGCGCATCCGCGCGGTCCAAAAACCGTCAGGACAAGATCCGCTTCAGAAGTCGGAGACGCCGCTGCGGGCCGCGCCTGTCATCGCGCTCTGCTGGAATTCGCCGACCGGCATTGGCGGGCGCACGGCGCTGTTGTCGGGCACCGGCAGGCGGTCGCGTGACGGCAGCAGCCGCGAGGTGAAGCCCCGCAACGCCGCGACCAGACCCCTGTTGCTCGGGTCGGAATCGCTGGTCCCCGCGTCGGGCGGGGCAGCCGGCCCAGGCGCGGCGGCAGGAACGCTCGCGACCGCGGCGGGGGTGACGACCGGGCGGGCTTGCAGGTCGCGGGTCTGCAAGTCACGGGTCTGCAAGTCGTCGACGCGCGCCACGCTGCGAGGCGCCGTGCGGACTCTCGGCTCGACCAGATGCAAGCGCTCGGGCTTGGCCTCACGGTGCGCCTGCTGCGAAGCCTTCGTGCTCTTGGGTTGCCCGCTTGTGGGCGGTGTCCCGCTTGCGCTCTCGGGCAGGTTGGCGCCGGGCAGATCCATTGCGGATACCGCGACGTCGGGCTGCGGGACCGGCGGCATGACCGGGGCCGCCGACGCGATCTGCGCCAATTGCGCGCCCTTGGCGAGCGCGGCTTGCGCGGGCGTGCTCGGCGCCGGCACGCTGCGAGCAGGCGCCGATGCCGTCACGACAGATGCTGCAGGCTTCTCCTGCGGCGCTGCGACAGCGCCGGCTTGCGCGGCATTAGCCTGTGCGGCAGCAGCTTGGGTCGGTCCGGGCTGCGCGTTGCGCGACTGCGCATCGTTGCGCAACTGATCGAGCAGCGCGGCCTGATCGTGACGCACGGTGCGGATCATTTCCTCGTCCGAAGGCGCGAGATGAACGACCGTTGCCGGCTGCACCGTCAGCTGTGGCTCGGTGCGGCCCAGCAAATAGGCCACCAATGCGCTGGTCAGTCCGGCCCCGGCAATCTCCAGAACCCTTATAAGGATCCTGGTGAACGGAACTTTGCCCGACATACCAACCCTCCCCTGGAACAGGATGGTATTTCACATTCTTCTGAGGCGGAAGGGCGGCAAAAAGGCAGTGGCGTGATGACGATGCTGGGAAAAAAGCAAGTCGGCACGCCTGTCCCGATTCCGGACTTCGGGCTCGGGGCACGAGCGGGCGGATGTACGAGGCAACGATAAGAAACCCCGCCGCGGCGGGGTTCAAGTCGAGGGAGTAAGCAAGCTCAACGCCTATAGGAGCCCGTCCAATGGTACGTTCGGGCAACCCCGAACTGTCGCCTTGGTTGCACAACCCGGCTACCAGCCCGCTGCACATGGTTTACGCACCGTTGCACACCGCGACCGCTGCGGACGGCGGTGATTGCGCGGCCTTGCGCTCGGTCTTGAAATATCAATTTAGAGAGGATATCGGTGACTTTCGCTATATGAACACTGATTCCTGATGTTTAATACATGATCTCCAGCGCTCAGTTGCGCGCCGCCCGTGCGCTCCTCGGGATCGACCAGCGCAAGCTCGCCGAGCTGTCCGGCCTGTCGCTCCCGACCATCCAGCGCATGGAGGCGAGCGAGGGCGTGATCCGCGGCAACGTCGATTCGCTGATGAAGCTCGTTGGCGCCCTCGACGCCGCCGGCATCGAGCTCATTTCCGACAATGCGACCAGCAGCAAGGGCGGCCGCGGCGTCCGCCTCAAGGCGCCGCCATCATGACAGTCGCGGTCGCCCTGTTGTGCGTTGTTGCGTTGCTGTCGCTCGCGGTGGCCGCACTCGCGATCGGGCGGTCGCCTGCGGCTACTCCCATCGTCTACGGCGGATGCATTGCCGTTTCGTCGGTGGCCCTGCTGAGCGGGCTGTCGCAGTTGCTCGGCGGTGCCGCGCCCGCGAGCATCGCGCTGCCGCTCGGCCTGCCGTGGATCGGTGCGCATTTCCGCATCGACGCACTCTCGGCATTCTTTCTCATCGTCGTCGATCTCGGCGCTGCTGGCGCCAGCCTCTACGCGCTCGGCTATGGACGGCATGAGCAAGCACCGCAGCGGGTGTTGCCGTTCTATCCGGCATTTCTCGCCGGCATGAACCTGGTGGTGCTCGCCGACGACGCGTTCTCCTTCCTCGTGTCCTGGGAGTTCATGTCGCTGTCGTCCTGGGCGCTGGTGATGGCGCATCATCGCGTCGGCGACAACGCGCGTGCCGGATACGTCTACCTGGTCATGGCGAGCTTCGGCACGCTCATGCTGCTGCTCGCCTTCGGCCTCCTGGCCGGGCCCGACGGCGGCTATGCTTTCGCCGACATCCGCGCGGCGCATCCGTCCGCCGTCCTCGCCGCCTTGGCGTTCTGTCTCACGCTCCTCGGCGCCGGATCCAAGGCGGGGCTGGTGCCCCTGCACGTCTGGCTTCCGCTCGCGCATCCTGCCGCGCCGAGCCACGTTTCCGCGCTGATGAGCGGCGTGATGACGAAGGTCGCGGTCTACGGTTTCGTGCGTATCGTCTTCGATCTGCTCGGCGCACCATCCTGGTGGTGGAGCATGGTCGTGCTCGCGCTCGCCGGCATCAGCAGCGTGCTCGGCGTGCTTCATGCGCTGATGCAGAGCGACCTCAAGCGGCTCCTCGCCTACAGCACGGTCGAGAACATCGGCATCATCTTCGTCGGCCTCGGCCTGTCACTCGCCTTCGAGACGCATGGCATGGCCTGGGCCGCCGCGCTCGCCTTCACCGCCGCGATGCTGCACGTCTTCAATCATTCGCTGTTCAAGAGCCTCCTCTTCTTCGGCGCCGGTGCCGTGCTGACCGCGACCGGCGAGCGCAACATGGAGCGCCTGGGCGGCCTCATCCAGCGCATGCCGCAGACCGCCTTCGCGTTCCTGGTCGGATGCGCGGCGATCTCGGCCTTGCCGCCGCTCAACGGCTTCGCGTCGGAATGGCTCACGTTCCAGGCGATCTTGCTCAGTCCGCAGCTGCCGTCATGGGGACTGAAGTTCTTGGTGCCGGCCGTGGGTGCGCTGCTCGCACTCTCGGCCGCGCTCGCCGCCGCCTGCTTCGTGCGCGCGTTCGGCATCAGCTTCCTTGGCCGCGCCCGCTCGGCGGCGGCCAAGATGGCGCATGAGGTCGATCGCTGGTCGCTCACCGCCATGTCTTGTTGCGCCGCGCTCTGCCTGGCGGCGGGGATCGTGCCCGGTCTCTTCATCGATGCGCTGGCGCCCGCGGTGCAAGGGTTGATCGGCACGCGCATGCCGACCCAGGTCAACGTCGACTGGCTGTCGATCGTACCGATTGCAGAGAGCCGCAGCTCCTACAACGGCCTGCTGGTGTTCCTGTTCATGGTGATCTCGGGCACGCTCGCTGCGTTCGCCATTCATCGCCTGGCTTCCGACCGGCTGCGGCGCGCCCCGGCCTGGGACTGCGGCTACCCCGACGCCAGCCCGGTCACGCAATACAGCGCCTCGGGCTTCGCGCAGCCGATCCGGCGCGTGTTCGGCACCGCGGCCTTCGGCGCCCGCGAACAGGTCGAGATGCCGGCGCCCGGAGAGCAGCGCCCGGCACGGCTCACGGTGACCTTGCACGATCCGATCTGGGACGCGCTCTATGCGCCCATTGCCGCCGGCATCATGCTGGCCGCCGAGCGGCTCAATCGTCTGCAGTTCCTCACCATCCGACAGTTTCTCAGCCTCGTCTTCGCCGCCCTCGTGATCCTGCTCTTGGTGCTCGCGCTATGGCCGTGATCGCCGACACCGCCGTGCAGGGCGCGCAAATGCTGCTGGTCCTGCTGCTGGCGCCCCTCCTGACCGGCTTCGTCCGCAAGGTGAAGGCGCGCCTGCTGCGCCGTCGGGGACCGTCGGTGATCCAACCCTACCGCGACCTCGTGCGCCTGATGCGCAAGGAGGTGGTGCTGGCGGAAAACGCCTCCTGGCTGTTCCGGGTCATCCCCTATCTGGTCTTCGCCGCCACCTGGGTGGCGGCTTCGCTGGTGCCTACGTTCCGAACCGGGCTGCAGTTCTCCTGGTCGGCCGATCTCATCGCCATCATCGCGCTCCTCGGCAGCGCGCGGTTCTTCCTTGCGCTTGCCGGCCTCGATGTCGGCACGAGCTTTGGAGGCATCGGCGCGAGCCGCGAGGTCATGATCGCCTCGCTCGCCGAGCCCGCCATGATCATGATCGTATTCACCCTGGCCCTGATCGCCGGCTCGACCCAGCTCTCCACCATGGCCGGCTTCATGGTGTCGCCGGTGGTGGGCTTGCGTGTGTCGCTCGCGCTTGCCCTGCTCGGGCTGATCATGGTGGCGATCGCGGAGAACGCGCGCATCCCGGTCGACAATCCGGCGACGCATCTCGAGCTCACAATGGTGCACGAGGCCATGGTGCTCGAATATTCCGGACGGCATCTCGCCCTGATCGAGCTGTCGGCCTCGCTCAAGCTCCTGCTTTACATCTCACTGCTCGCCTGCCTGTTCGTGCCATGGGGCATGGCGGGAGCCGGCGCCAATCCCGGCGCGCTGGCGCTCGGCGTGGTCGCCTGCATCGGCAAGCTCGCAGCCGGCGGCTTCCTGCTCGCCGTATTCGAGACGGCAATCGCAAAAATGCGGGTATTCCGGGTGCCCGAATTCCTCGGCGCGGCGCTGATGCTCGGCCTGCTCGCGACACTCCTCCGGTTCGTGTCGGGGAGCCTCTGATGCGCGGGCTCACCTTCGATGTTGCCCATCTGCTCGCCGGAACGCTGGTGCTGGTGAGCTTCCTCGAGCTCTACCAGGACCGCCTGTCCGCGCTCCTCAACATGTTCGCGCTCCACGCCTTCGTGCTGGCGCTATCGGTCGCCTGGCAGGCCTATGCCCAGCACGCGCCGCATCTGTTCGTGACCGCGGCGATCGCGCTCGTCTTCAAGGCCATCATCATTCCGGTCGCGCTCCATCGCATCATCATGCGGCTCGGAATTCACCGCGAGATCGAGAAGGTGGTCGGCGTCGGCCCGGCGATGCTGCTGGGCATGGGACTGGTCGCGCTCTCCATGGTGGTGATGCTGCGGGTGACCACCGAGGCCGACCCGCTCGCGCGCGAGGACCTCGCCTTCGCGCTCTCGGTCGTGCTGCTCGGCCTCCTGATGATGGTGACCCGGCGCAATGCGGTGAGCCAGGTCGTCGGCTTCATGTCGCTGGAGAACGGACTGGTGCTCGCCGCCACCGGAGCAAAAGGCATGCCGCTGGTGGTCGAGATCAGCGTCGCGTTCTCGATCCTGATCGCGCTGATCGTGATCGGGATCTTTCTCTTCCGCATCCGCGAACGCTTCGACTCCGTCGACCTGCAGGCGCTCGACCGCTTCCGGGGGGAGCGCCGATGAGCTTCGATCCCATGGCTGCGATCCTGCTCATACCGGCGGCGGCGGCGGGCTGTCTCGCGCTGATGCCCGGCTACCGGCTGACCGCGCGCCTCAACGTGCTGGCGGCGCTCGCGACCTTCCTGACCGCGCTGTCGCTGCTCTTCTCCCGGCCGCAGCCCGGCCCCTACCTGCAGGTGGACGATCTCAACATCGTCTTCATCGTGCTCACCACCTTCATCGGCTTCACCACCAGCGTGTTCAGCGCGAGCTATATCGGCCACGAGCTCGATACCGGAAGGCTGACCCCCACGTTCCTGCGCTTCTACCACGCCATGTACCAGGTGCTGATGTTCGCGATGAACCTCGCGCTGGTCGCCAACAATATCGGCGTGATGTGGGTCGCGATCGAACTCGCCACGCTCACCACCGTGCTGATGGTCGGCATCTACCGCACCCACGAGGCACTCGAGGCGGCGTGGAAATACTTCATTCTCGGCAGCGTCGGCATCGCGCTCGCGCTGTTCGGCACCATCCTGATCTACATGGCGGCGACGCCGGTCATCGGCGAAGGCACTGACGCCATGGTGTGGACGATCCTCACCGCCCACGCGTCGGAGTTCGAACCGGCGCTGCTCAACGTCGCTTTCGTGTTCCTGCTGCTTGGCTACGGCACCAAGGTCGGGCTGGCGCCCTTGCACGCATGGCTGCCGGACGCCCACGCGGAGGGCCCCACCCCGATCTCGGCGGTGCTCTCGGGCCTGCTCCTCAACGTCGCTCTCTACGCGCTGCTGCGCTTCAAGATGCTGCTGGCGGCGAACCCGCAGGCGCTCGCACCCGGACCGCTGATGGTGACGACCGGATTGGTCTCGCTCGTGTTCGCGGCCTTCATGCTCTACCGCCGGCGCGACATCAAGCGCATGTTCGCCTATTCCTCGATCGAGCATATGGGCATTATCGCCTTCGCGTTCGGCATGGGCGGCCCGCTCGCCAACTTCGCGGGCCTCCTGCACATGACCATGCACTCGCTGACCAAGTCGGCGATCTTCTTCGCGGTCGGCCATGTCGCGCAGGTCAAGGGCACCCAACGCATCGCCGACATGGGTGGCTTGACCGAGACCAATCCGGTGCTCGGCTGGGGCCTGGTGCTGGGCGTCGTCGCCATCGCCGGGCTCCCGCCGCTCGGCATCTTCACCAGCGAGTTCCTGGTGGTGACCTCGACCTTCGCGCGCGCGCCGTGGCTCGCCGTCATCCTGGTCTTCGGGTTGCTGGTCGGGTTGGCGGCGCTGTTCCTGCGCCTCAACACGATCGCGTTCGGCGAGCCGCGCGGCCCGACCGCGAAAGCCGAGGCCTCCTACGTGCCCATGTTCGCCCACCTCGCCTTGGTGCTGATCGCCGGGATCTACATGCCGCCGGCGCTGGTGCTCTGGTTCCAGAACGTGGCGAAGCTGCTCGGATAGGTCCCGCATGCCGTTCGACCGCATCGCAGGCCGTCGCATCGAAGCGCATCATCCGTATCCGCGCATCGTGGTGAACGAGGATGGCTGGCGCGCGGTCGCGACGGACCTCGCGGCCGGCCGTTGGACCCTGCTTGGCCTATGGGGCGACGTGTCCCCCACGCAGCCGGCCGCGGCTGACATGGCGGCCCACATGGCGGCCCACATGGCGGCCCACATGGCGGCCCACATGGCGATCCTCGATGAAAGCACCGGCGCGGTCGCCGTATGCACGATCGCGTGCCCGGACCGCCGCTTCCCCTCGGTCGGCGCGCTGCACCCGCCCGCGATCCGGCTGGAGCGCGCGATGCGCGACCTCTACGGCCTCGAACCGGAGGGCCTCGCCGATACGCGGCCCTGGCTCGACCATGGCGCCTGGGGTGTGACCCATCCCCTGGGCGCGCGGCGGGACGACACATCCCCGTCCGCTCCCTACGCCTTCTTGCCGGCCGAAGGCGAGAGCCTGCATCAGATCCCGGTCGGGCCCGTGCATGCCGGCATCATCGAGCCCGGCCATTTTCGCTTCACTGTGAACGGCGAGACCGTCGTTCGATTGGAAGAGCGGCTGGGCTATGTGCACAAGGGGATCGAAGGGCTGATGACGGGTGCGACGCTCGACCGGGCGGCGCGGCTTGCCGGCCGCACCTCCGGCGACAGCACCGTCGCCTATGCGCTCGCCTTCGCGCGCGCCGTCGAGGCCGCGCTCGGGATCGCAGTGCCGCCGCGCGCCGTCTGGCTGCGGGCGCTGATGGCCGAGCTCGAGCGGCTCGCCAACCATCTCGGCGACATTGGCGCGATCTGCAACGACGCCTCGTTCTCGCTCATGCACGCCCATTGCGGCGTCCTGCGCGAGCGCGTGCTGCGCGCATCGGATGCCTGCTTCGGCCATCGCTTGATGATGGACCGCATCGTGCCGGGCGGCGTCGCAAATGACGCCGGTGCCGATTGCATGGCACGCCTGACGGCTTTGCTCGGCGAGATCCGGCAGAATTTTCCGCAACTGGTCGAGCTCTACGACAACACCGCCTCGCTGCAGGACCGCACGGTCGCCACGGGCATTCTGGGGCACGCCCTCGCCCGCCAGTTCGGCGCGGGCGGATATGTCGGACGTGCCAGCGGCCGCGCCTTTGACGCGCGCAAGATGCTCCCGTATCCGCCCTACGATGAGCTGCAGCTCGACGTTCCCGTGCTCGAGAGCGGCGACGTCAATGCACGGGTCTGGGTACGCATCCGCGAGGTCGAGCAGAGCCTGGCGCTGATCGACCAGATCCTCGCCCGCCTTCCGCAAGGCACGATCCGCTGCGAGGTACCGGCCGGCGTCGGCGTTCGGGAAGGGATGAGCCTGGTCGAGGGCTTCCGCGGCGACGTGCTGGCATGGGTGCGGATCGACGGCGACCATGTCGCGCGCTGCCACCTGCGCGACCCGTCCTGGTTCCAATGGCCGCTGGTCGAGGCGGCCATCGAGGGCAACATCGTCGCCGATTTCCCGCTTTGCAACAAATCGTTCAATTGCTCCTACTCCGGCCACGACCTCTAGAATCCGGGCCAGACGATGCGGAAAATCTTGTTCGAAAGCCTGACGCACGGTGCGCTGACGGAGCCGCCGCCGCCCAGGGACGACGCGATGCTGGCGGAGCTCGCCGCCAAGGTCGACCAGGCGGCACGCCGGCGGCTCGGCCGCAGCCTCTCGATCCGCGCGGTCGACGCCGGCTCGTGCAACGGCTGCGAGCTTGAGATTCACGCGCTCAACAACGCCTTCTACGATCTGGAGCGCTTCGGCCTGCGCTTCGTCGCCTCTCCGCGCCACGCGGACGTGCTGACGGTGACCGGCCCCGTCACCAAGAACATGCGCGAGGCGCTGGCACGCACCTACGCGGCCACTCCCGATCCCAAATGGGTGGTGGCGATTGGCGACTGCGCGGTCGACGGCGGCATCTTCGCCGGCAGCTATGCCGTGCCCGGTGGCGTCGCCGGCGTGGTGCCGGTCGATCTGCACATCCGCGGCTGCCCGCCGCGGCCCGCACAACTGCTGCAGGGTCTGCTGGCGCTGCTTGAAGCGAGCAGCTAGCTCTCACCGGGACTCCGATCATCCCTGTGGCATGCCTCAATGCGGCCTGCCGAATTGGGGCGCCACGCCGAACGGGACCGTCGGAAACCGGGATGACGCACCAATTCCGATAGGACAAATCTTATATAGAGCCGCCATCTTAATAAGATATTCCTTATTGATTTCTGCATGAATTATAGGATATACCTTATCGATATGAAGGACGCCATCCGCCACCTTGATACGCGATTTGCGGCGCTACGGCCGCTCAGCCGACTGAGTTCGCGGCCTCCCAAGGGATGGCTGCGGGCCATTCGTGATGCCTTGGGCATGACCACTGGGCAATTCGGCAAGCGCCTTGGCGTGTCCCAGCCCCGAATTGTGGAGCTTGAGCAATCCGAGGTAAGCGGCGGCGTGACCCTCAACACTCTTCAACACGCCGCCGAGGCTCTCGGCTGTCGGGTGATTTATGTAATCATTCCTGACCGCCCGCTCGCGGACACCGTTCGCGAACGCGCCGAATTCGTCGCATCGCGTCTGATAAATGCAGTCGCGCAAAGCATGCGGCTTGAGGACCAAGAAGTAAAAGGCAAGGAAGCCGCCAAAGAACTCCAACAGCGTGAAGTTGAACGGTTGCTGCGTCGGCCTGCAAGAATTTGGGATGATCAATGACCGTCCCATTCGAAGCCGATGACGCAGCAACGCCGGTAACGCCCGCAGAGCGGGAGGGTCTCATTCCGACGTACGTCACCCTGAAAGGCGAGTTGAACGAGCTGGAACAGAAGAACATCGTCACAGCGACCGGCTGGGCGTTCGAGCGCAAGCGTAACGTGCTCGATGAAGCATTCCTACGCGGACTGCACCGGCGGATGTTCGGTGAGGTGTGGCGCTGGGCAGGTGATTACCGCACGACCGAGCGCAACATCGGCGTGAAACCCTATCTGATCCAGCCTGAATTGGTTCAGGCAATCAACGACGCGCGCTTCTGGGTGGAACGCAAAACCTATGAGCCGGACGAACTCGCTGTGCGCTTTCACCACAGGGCGGTGCTCGTTCACCCTTTCCCGAACGGCAATGGTCGCTGGTCTCGGTTGGCCGCGGATTTACTCATCACAAATCAGAGTGGCAAGCGCTTCAGTTGGGGCGGTAGCAATCTTCACCTGCACGGCACCGCGCGGAAGGCCTACATCGATGCGCTTCAGGCCGCCGACAATCATGATCTCGGGCCTCTCATCAAGTTCTCGCGGTCGTAATCGCGATTGTCTCATTCGCCTTCTTATCCCTCTATCGACCGCTGCAGGATCGGCATCATCCGCCGGTCGCCTCACTGAGCCACATTCGGCCTTGCCCTTGCTGGCTTGCTGCTGCGTGAACCGGTCGACTGGACCATGATCGCCGCGACAGGCCTCATCGTCATCCGCGTCACATTCGCCCGAAGGTTCGCGTGACGGTGCCGCGGCGGACGTAGCCTAGTTTCAGCCCAGCACGTGACGGACCGCGCCGGCGATGCGGCCGGCCACCTCGCGGCGTGACGGGGCCTGCGCGACGCCGAGCAGCGCGCGCATGTGGGGATAGCCGCGCACCAGATCGAGGAATTCCTCCGCCAGCAGCCTGAGCGAGACGTGATCGGCTCGGACGGCGTCGCGGTGACGCTGCAAATACTGCTCGAGCATGTCGATGCAGGGCTGCGGACCACTGCGGTAGAACAAGCGGCCGAGCTCGGGGAAGCGGCGGCATTCGGCGATGACGATGCGGTGCAGCTCGACGGTTTCCTCGGCGAAAGTGATGTCCATGATCCGGCGCGCGAACCTTGGCAGCGCGACCTTCGGCGGCAGCACCAGCAGACGCTCGAGATCGCCGCTCATGATCTGGCGGCAGAGCGCGTCGATGACGCCGGCGAACAGCAGCTCCTTGCTGCCGAAGTGGCGGTAGACCGTCATCTTGGAGACGCCCGCCTGCGCGGCGATGTCGTCGACACTGGCGGCACCGAAGCCGTGCGTCAGAAACTCCGCCTTGCCGGCGTCGATGATCTGCGCGCGCTTCTCGGGCGAGAGCGGGCGGCCGTTGCCGGTGCGGCGGCGCGCGGCAGATGAGCGCATCGGAAACTCCCTTGCTTCAAACGATACTAATGAGTATCGTCTGTTTGCCAAGCATCTTGTTCGCTGGATCAATGGAGGAGCCGCGTCCATGACCTCCGTATCGCCTCCTGCCGTATCGCCCCTTGCGCCGATCTCTTCGACGGCAGACGACATCAGCGCTTTCGTCCAGCCGGGTCGCGTGCACCGGCGTCTCTACACCGATCCCGGCATATTCGAGCGCGAGCTCTCGCAGATCTTCGGCGCAGCCTGGATCTATGTCGGTCACGAGAGCCAGGTCCGAAATCCTGGCGACTTTCTCGCCACCCGCATCGGCCACAAGCCGCTGCTGCTGGTGCGCGACGCGGACGGCGCGATCCGGCTTCTGCACAACCAATGTGCCCACCGCGGCTCCATGGTGGTCGCCTCCAACGGCGGCCACACCGACGAATTCCGCTGCTGCTATCACGGCTGGACCTACCATCTCGACGGCCGCCTCAAGGCGGCGCCGTTGCTGCACGGCTATCCCGCCCATTTCGACCCGGCGAGCCCCGAATTCGCGATGCGCGCGGTGCCGCGCGTCGCGAGCTACCGCGGCTTCGTGTTCGGCAGCCTCGCGCCGCAGGGCCCGAGCCTCGAGGACTATCTCGGCTTCATGACCACGTCGTTCGACGACATGGTGGACCGTGCCCCCGACGGCGAGCTCGAGCTCGCCGGCGGCGTGTTCAAGCATACGTACAAAGGCAACTGGAAGCTCTATCTCGAGAACCTGTGCGACGCCGCGCATCCGCTGTTCGTGCATCAGTCCTCGATCGACGCCGCGCGCGCGCAGGCCGATGACGTCCATACCGACGGCTCCGGCGAGATTGCGGTCCGGCAGATGCGGCAGAACGGCGCCCCCTACAGCTTCTGGGAGCAGAATGTCGGCATCTGGACCTATCCCAACGGCCACAGCTTCCTCGGCGACTATCACGACGACGCCAAGCTGGTTGCCGCGATGAACGACCCGGTGTTCCGCGACTACATCGCGGCGATGGAGGCGAAGAAGGGCAAGGAAGCGACCAGGAAGATCCTCGAAGTGCGCCGCTGGAACACCAATGTCTATCCGAACCTCTCGTTCATGAGCCAGTTCCAGCAGTTGCGCGTGGTGCATCCGATCTCGGTCAACGAGACCCTGGTGTGCACCTACAACTTCCGCCTCAAGGGCGCGCCCGAGCGCATGTTCGAGAACACGATCAGCTTCGCCAATATCGTGAACGGGACCGGCTCGCTGGTGCTCACCGACGACCTGGAGATCTACACGCGCATCGGGCTTGGCCTCGCGAGCGCGGGCTCCGAGTGGCTCGAGATCGGCCGCGGCTATGCCGGCGACCTGCCGGCGGAACACGGCGGCCGGCGCGGCAAGAACTCGACCAGCGAGGTCTATATCCGCAACATGTTCGACGCCTATCTCGGCTTCATGGCGCACGGTGCGCCGGAGGCCGGAGCAAGCCCGCCGCCGCGCGCCCCCTCCTCGCCCGCGCGTACGGAGGCGCGGTCATGATCCTCGCGCAGCGCACGACGGCGGCCGTGCCCGGCGATGCGGCCGCCGGCCCGCTCAGCCTGGCCGACTGCGAGCAGTTCCTGGTACACGAAGCACGCCTGCTCGACGACGGTCGCTTCGACGATTGGCTCGCCCTGTTCACCGCTGATTGCTGGTACTGGGTGCCCTCGGAGCCGAAGCAGGCGAGCCCGCGCGATACCATCTCGCTGATGTACGACGACCGTCGGCTCCTGGAGACGCGGGTGCGCCGGCTCGCGAGCCCGCGCATCTATTCGCAGGAGCCGCCTTCGCGCACCAGCCGGATGATCGGCAACGTGACGATCGAGGCCGCAGACGCCGCCGGCACCACGGTGCGCTCCAAATTCCAGCTCCTGGAATATCGCCGCGAGAGCCAGCGCATCTTCGGCGGCACCGCATTCCATCGCTTGGTGCGCGGCGGCGGTGGCATTCAAATTGCCTGGAAGCGCGTCGATCTCGTGAATTGCGATGCCCCGCTCGAGGGGCTGGTCGTCCCTTTCTGACGTCCGGAACGGCCGCTCTTCACGTAACGAGGAGAAACAATCGCATGTCGGCCCGGTTGTCGTCGCTCGTCGCGTCGCTGTTGCTCGGCGCGCATCTTCTGGCAGGGTCATCGGCCTGCGCCTTCGCCGCCGAGACCATCACCTATCTGTTTCCCGCGCCGCCCAGCCTGCCGGCCTTCGCGCCGATCCGGCTCGCGCAGGGCAAGGGCTACTTCTCCGAGGCTGGGATCGACGTGAATTTCGCCGTCGCTCGCGGCGGCGTTGACGTGGCCAAGCAGGTCGGCGCCGGCAATGCGACGCTCGGCGGCATCGTCGCCGATGCGCCGATCATGGTCCGGCAGAACGGCGTTCCCATCAAAATGGTCGCAGTGTTCGGCGGCCGTGGCTTCATGCAATTGGTGGTGCGCGAGGATTCCGGGATCGAGAAGCCCGCCGACCTCAAGGGCAAGACCATCTCGGTGATGTCGTTCCAGGATACGACCTATTACGCGCTGCTCGGCCTGCTCGCGAGCGTCGGCCTCACCCCCGACGATCTCAACATCCAGTCCGCGGGACCGAGCGGCGTGTGGGAATTCGTGGCGACCGGCAAGGCCGCCGGCATGGCCGGCGTGCCGGACTGGGTCCCGCCGGTCGAAGCCGCGGGGGTCAAGGTGAAGGTGATACCGAGCGACACCTTCTTTCCGCACATGGCGCAAGCCATCGCCGTGTCCGACAGCGTCATCAAGGAGCGGCCGGACCTCGTCCGCAAATTCGTGAAGGCGGCGCTGCACGGCATGAAGGACGTCATGGACGACCCCAACAAGGCCGCCGACGATTTCGTCAGCTACGTTCCGGAATGGAAGGGCAAGGAAGCGACCGTGAAGACCGCGCTCAACTATTATGCGACGCTGGTCTATCCCGGCCAGAAGACGCTCGGCGAGATCGACGCGCAGCGCCTTGCCAACCTGCAGGACTTCTACCTCGCGAAGGGCATCATCCAGCGCAAGTCGCCGGTCGAGGACCTCTACACCAACGCGTTCGTCAAGTAGCTGTGTAGCCCGGATGGAGCGCAGCGAAATCCGGGATTCTTCGCTGCCGCGAGCCAGTCCCCGCATTGCGCTTCGCTCCATGCGGGCTACGACCTGGATCCCCGCTGGAGTTTACCCCCGACTCGATCGGGGGCGGGCATGACGACCGTTTATCGGGCACAGAATGCGTAGCGGCCCCTTACTCTTCCACCGCCTTATCTTTCCGCTCCATGGCGCGGACGTCGCGGTTCATCTCGAGGCAGGTCAGCAGATCGACGTAGCTCGGGCTCCCGGCGGCGCTGCTTTCGGCGACACATTCGGAGCGGTCATCGTCGGCATAGCTCGCCCAGTTCTTCTCGAGCTTGGCATGCGCCTCCTGCTCTTCGCGCATGCAGGTCTTGTCGCTCTCCTGAGACGGAATGACGGACTGGGTGAAGTTGCATTCCGGCCGGACGTTGTAGACCGGCACCCCCTCGCCTGCGGAGGCCGAGGCGGGCAGCGTGAGGAGCGTGGCGCAGAGCAGCAAGTGACGGGTCATTGCGGTCCGATCAATCATCGCGAGCCCCTCCTCCATGTCACGGAAGGATCAGTCACGGAAGGATCAGCGCCCCCTCGCCGGGGGCGCTTCGCTTCGATACGCCCGGTATCATACCGGAACCAGCGGTTCTTCGCGACCCGCCCAATGGGTGTTTAATGCAGGCGGGCGAATTGCAGCGGATGATGCCGCGCTACTCCATGAACCAGCCGTGGCTGACGATCAGCGACTGGCCGGTCAGCGCATTGGTCTCGAAGGCCGCGAAGAACAGCGCCGCTTCCGCCACGTCCTCGACCGTGGTGAATTGCCCGTCGACGGTCTCCTTCAGCATCACGTTCTTGATCACGTCGGCCTCGCTGATACCGAGCTCCTTCGCCTGCTCGGGGATATGCTTGTCGACCAGCGGTGTGCGCACGAAGCCGGGGCAGATCACGTTCGCCCGCACGCCGTGCTTGGCGCCCTCCTTGGCAACCACCTTGGCGAGCCCGATCAGCCCGTGCTTGGCGGTGACATAAGGCGACTTGAGCACCGACGCCTCCTTGGAGTGCACCGAGCCCATATAGATGATGCTGCCTCCGGTGCCCTGCTTGTACATCTGGCGCACCACGGCGCGCGTGGTCAGGAAGGCGCCGTCGAGATGGATGCTGAGG
>Ga0153954_1001151_pt1 | contig 15635 bp, 12 predicted proteins | sample TSFL038MetaG_FD_102277 | JGI IMG/M metagenome (GOLD analysis project Ga0153954, IMG submission 102277) | Attine ant fungus gardens microbial communities from Florida, USA - TSFL038 MetaG | ecosystem: Host-associated > Fungi > Mycelium > Unclassified | place: USA: Florida, Wekiwa Springs State... | reverse complement strand
TCGTTCCACAGTCTGGAAGATCGCATCGTCAAGCGCGTTATGGTCGAGGCCTCCGGCCGCTCCGCCAGCCCGTCGCGGCACGATCCGCGCGGCTTGCTGGGCCGCCAGAGCCCACGGTTCCGCCTGCTGACGAGCAGGGCGGTTCGGCCATCGGAGTCGGAAACCACAGCCAATCCCCGTTCCCGCAGCGCCCGCCTGCGCGCCATGCAGCGGATCGCCTCACCGGAAGCAAGTGCGCCATGATTCGTCCCCTCACAATCGTTACGTTCCTGATGGCATGCGGCTCCGGTCTCTATCTGTATCAGACCAAGCATGATGCGCAGGTGCTGGACCGCGACATCGAAAAGACGGTGCGCGATACCGCTGCGCTGCGTGAGCAGAGTCGGTTGCTCGCCGCCGAGTGGACGATGCTCAATGACCCGGAGACGCTGCGGACCTTCTCCGACCAGTATCTCGCGCTGAAGTCGATCGCGCCGACTCAGTTCACCTCGATGGCCGATCTCAACAACCGGCTGCCCAGTGTCGAGATCATGACGCCGCCGGCGACGCCGGCGGATACCACCGACCAGGACGACTCAGCGGTGATGTCGAGTGATGACGCGTCGTCACGGCAGGGGCCGGATGCCGCGCCGGCGGCCGCTCCGGCGCCGGCGACGCCGGCGGTGGTCGCTACGCGAGAGGCGAAGCCAACGGTCGCGGTGTCCTCCAGCCAGGCGGCGTCGGCGCAGGCGAGTTCCGCCCAGCCGGCCAGCCCGCCAGCGTCCGCCGCCGTGGCCGTGGCCAAACCACCAGTTGAGCATTCGGCGGAGCGCAAGGTTGTCGCGCTGGCGAAGCCGTTCGTGCAGCCGTCAGCGAGCCAGCGCGGACCGGAGCAGCGCCAGGTGGATGCGCGTCCGGCGGAGCAGCGCTGGTCAGAGCAGCGGCAATCGGAGCAGCGGCTGCCGGAGCAACAGCGGCTGGCGACCGTCCCGTCGGCTCCCATTCCGCGTCCGACCGTCGTCGCGGCCTCGGTGCCGGCGCGCTCGCCTTCCTCTGCCGCCTATGTGCCAGCTTCCGCGCCCGTGGCGCCGCCCGTCCAGGCCCAGGCGCCGACGCCGTATTCCGGATCGTTGCTAGGCATGGCGCGGACTGGCGTGGCGCCGGCGCCCGTACCGCGGCCGGTACCCGTCAGCGCCTCCCAGTGGTCGAACTAATGGTCTAATGCGAACTGAATAGATCAACATGAGTGATCCATCCGATTTCGGTCCGCCGCCCGACTCGCCGCCGCTCAACGGCGGGCATTTCGGACGTCCGACGCCGCGCACGGGCGCGGGGCGGCAGGATGCGGTGCCGCGGATGGAGAACGTGCGCGTCACCGCGCCCGACCTCGCGCGCCGCTCCGCGTTGGAAAGGACCCGGGCGCGGTTGGTCATCGCGAGCGCCGGCTTCTGTTTCCTGTTCACTGCGGTACTGGCCAAGCTGACATTGGCCACCGTCGTCATGCCGCTGCCGCCACATCGCGTGGAAAAGCCGGTGGCGGCGATTGTCGCAGCGAGCCAGCCGACCGGCCCGATCGAGGCGACGATGCCGGGCCAGCGCGCCATGATCACCGACCGCAACGGTCAGCCGATGGCGATCTCGTTGAACACCGTCGCGCTGTTCGCCGATCCGCGGCAGATCGCCGATCCCGAGGAGGTTGCCCAGCAGCTCAAGCAGGTGCTGCCGCGTCTCGATCTGGACGACACGATCGAGCGGCTGAAGCGGGAGAAGAAATTCGTCTATCTCGCGCGCGAAATCACGCCGCGCGAGGAGATGCAGATCAACAACCTCGGTATCCCGGGCGTCGACTTCCAGCCAACCCAGCATCGCCAGTACCCGCTCGGCCGCACCGCGGCCCAGGTGTTGGGTGGTGTCGATGTCGACGAGCATGGTTTCGCCGGCGTGGAGAAGTATTTCGACGAGCGCCTGCGCACCAATACCGACCCTTTGCGACTGTCCATCGATTTGCAGATCCAGGCCGCGGTGCGCGAAGAGCTGCTTAAGGCGATGGACACGTTCACCGCGATCGGCGGCTGCGGCATCGTCATGGATGTGCATACCGGCGAAATCCTGGCGATGGTCAGCCTGCCGGATTACGACGCCAATCAGGTGCGCACGGCGGCGCCGGATGACCGCTTCAATCGCGCGGTGGAAGGCACCTACGAACCGGGCAGCACGTTCAAGCTGCAGACCGCGTCGATGGCGCTGGACAGCGGGCTCGTGCACATCTGGGACCAGTTTGACGCCTCGCACAATATCCATATTGGCCGCTTCACAATTTCCGACTTCGAGGGCAAGCACCGCTGGCTCTACTTGCCCGAAGTGCTGGCCTACTCGTCGAATCTCGGCGCCGCGCACATTGCCCTGACAGTCGGGGCGGAGCGGCAGCAGGCCTGGCTTCGTAGCATGGGCATGTTTGGGCGCACCGGCATCGAACTGCCGGAGTCAGCGCGTCCGATCATCCAGCCGCCGCAGAACTGGAAGGAAATCGTCACCATGACCGTCGGCTTTGGCCACGGTATCTCGGTGACGCCACTGCATGTCGTGCGTGGCACGGCGGCCGTCGCCAATGGCGGTGTTCTGCTGCGGCCAACGATCCTCGCACTGCCACAAGGTGATCAGCCTGAGGGCGCGCGAGTGATGCAACCGGCCACCTCTGACATCATGCGCAAGCTGATGCGCCTGGTCGTCACCGACGGCTTCGGTAAGTCCGCCGAGGTGCCGGGTTACTATCCCGGCGGTAAGACCGGCACCGCAGAAAAGGTTGCCGCCCATGGCGGCTATAAGAAGCACACCAACGTGGCCGCGTTCATGAGCGTCTTCCCGATGAACGCGCCGCGCTACGCGGTCTACATGATGCTGGACGAGCCGCACGCCACCAAGGCGACCTATGGCTACGCGACGGCCGGCTGGGTGGTTGCGCCGGCGGCTGGTAAGGTCATCGCCCGGATCGGTCCTATGCTCGGCATGCTGCCTGACATCGTCGACATGCCGCAGATCAACGCCTCGCTGGCGATCCCGCTCGAACCTGGTCGGCCGCCGGGCGCCTTCGCCCGCGGCCCGGGCATGGTCAGCGCCGGCGACAAGAGCCGGTCCACGCTGACCGTGACACCCACCGTTCTGCCGCCGGCTATGGCACGCCCGGCGGAGCAGCAGCGTCGCGAGACCAGGGCGACGCCGCAGAAGCCCACCGAAGCCCGCGTTACGGCCGTATCGACGGCTGCCCCCGTTGTTGCTCGGTGATCTCATGCAAGCGCTCCAAACTTCGACAGGCGGTCGCCCGACGCCTTCATGGGACAGCCTGACCCATCTCGATATCGCCGGAGTCACCGCCGACAGCCGCCATGTGATCCCGGGCGACCTGTTTGCAGCGCTGCCGGGGACAAGGGTGGACGGTCGCAAATTCATCGCCGAAGCGGTGGCCCGCGGTGCGGTCGCGGTCCTGGCGCCGCCCGGCACGGCATGGCCGGCGAACGTGCCACCACGTCCGGTCATCACCGACACCGAACCACGCCGCGCCCTGGCGCAAATCGCCGCGGTGCTGGCGGGGAAGCAGCCGACAACCGTGGTCGCGGTCACCGGCACCAACGGCAAGACCAGTTCGGTCGAGTTCATCCGCCAGCTTTGGGCTTCGAGCAACGAGCCGGCGGCCAGCCTCGGGACACTGGGGCTGATCGCACCGGGATTCGATCCCGGACCTGGTCTGACCACCCCTGATCCGATCAGCTTGGCCGAGACGCTGGCCGGTCTGGCACGTCATGGAGTGCAGAAAGCGGCGATCGAGGCGTCCTCGCACGGGCTGGACCAGTTCCGCCTCGACGGCGTGCGGCTGGCGGCCGGGGCCTTCACCAACCTCACCCGTGACCATCTGGATTACCACGGCACGATCGAAGCCTACCGCGCCGCCAAGCTGCGCCTGTTCACCGAGTTGCTACCGCCTGGTGCGCCGGTGGCGGCACATGCGGACATGGATCCGGCGACGCTGGACGCGCTGCGTACCATCGCCCGGGACCGACGCCTGGACCTGCGCACCGTCGGCGAGGCCGGCGACGCGCTGCGCCTGCTCGCCACCACGCCGCGTCCGGACGGACAGGTGCTGACGCTGCAAGTGGGCAAAGTCCGGCGCGAGGTCGTGCTCGGCCTGCCCGGTCGTTTCCAGGCCGACAACGTCATGATCGCAGTGGCGCTGACCGAGGCGCTCGGCCTCAAGGATGCGCTAGACCGAGCGGCAGGGCTGCGTGGGGTGCGGGGGCGGATGGAGCTGGCGGCGCGGCTGCCGAACGGCGCCGCCGCTTATGTCGACTATGCCCATACGCCCGATGCGCTCGAGCGGTTGCTGTCGGCGCTGCGTCCGCACACCGACGGCAAGCTGCATGTTGTGTTCGGTGCCGGCGGCGATCGGGATCGCGGCAAGCGGCCGCTGATGGGTGCCGCCGCGGCGCGGCTGGCGGATGTTTGCATCGTCACCGACGACAATCCGCGTAGCGAGGCGCCCGAAACCATCCGCGCCGCCATCCTGGCCGCGTGTCCGGACGCGCGCGAGATCGGCGACCGGGCGCAGGCGATCGAGGCGGCGTTGAATGGTCTCGGTCCGGATGACGTTCTGGTGGTGGCAGGCAAGGGCCACGAGCAGGGGCAGACGGTCGGCGCGACCGTGTTGCCGTTCGACGATGTCGCGGTGATCCGCCGCCTGGTCAGCGGTGCGGGGGCGTGCGGGTGAGCCGGCCACTTTGGACATCTGTCGAACTGACTGAGGCCACGGGCGGCACTGTTTCGCACCCGTTCGATGCCAGCGGCGTTTCAATCGACACCCGCACGCTGGCGCCGGGCGACCTCTTCGTTGCTCTGGTCGGCGAAGGCCGCGACGGCCATCGCTTCGTCGCCGATGCGCTGGCGAAGGGTGCGGCCGGTGCGATGGTGCACGAGGTTCCGGGCGCCCCCGGGCCGTTACTCCGGGTCGATGACACGCTGGCCGGGCTGAGCCGCATCGGCGGCTACGCGCGCATGCGGTTCGGCGCGGCGAATCCCGCGAACCGACTGGTCGCCGTCACCGGCAGTGTCGGCAAGACCACGACGAAGGAGATGCTCCGCGCAGCGCTGGGTGCATTTGGTCCGACCCACGCCTCGGTTGCCTCATACAACAACCACTGGGGCCTGCCGTTGACCCTGGCGCGCATCCCGCATGACGCGCGCTTCGTCGTCGCGGAAATCGGCATGAACCATGCCGGTGAGATCGCGCCGCTGACCCAGTTGGCGCAGCCGCACGTCGCTGTCATCACCACGATCGCCGCGGCCCATATCGGCTTCCTTGGCAGCATCGAGGCGATCGCCGACGAGAAGGCCAGCATCCTGCAGGGGCTTGAGCCGGAAGGCATCGCCGTGCTGCCGCTGGATTCGCCCCAATTCCCCCGTCTACGTGCCGCCGCCGGCGACGCCAGGGTGGTCACCTTCGGCACCGCAGCCGCGGCGGACGTGCGTCTGGTGGCGATCGAGCCGGACGCCGAGGGATCGGTCCTGCGGTTGGCGCTGTTTGGCACCGAAATGATGTTGCGGGTGAATGCGCCGGGCCAGCACATGGCAATGAATGCAGCGGCCGCCCTCGCCGCCGTGGCTGGGCTCGGTCTCGATCCTGGCAGGGCGGAAGCGGCAATCTCGTCGTTCCGTCCAGTGATTGGGCGCGGTGCGCGGCGGAGTCTGGACGTGCGCGGCGGGCAGGTCCTGCTGCTCGATGAGAGCTACAACGGCAATGGCGCATCGATGCGCGCGGCTCTCGCCGTGCTCCGCCTGCAACCGGCGCGGCGGCGCATTGCTGTTCTGGGCGATATGCTGGAGCTGGGGGATGCCGGACCGGCGGAGCACATGGCGCTCGCCGAACCGGTCGCCGCAGCCGCCGACCTGCTGTTTACCTGCGGGCCCTTGATGCGTGGCCTGCATGACGCAGTGCCGGCAAAAATGCGCGGCACCCACGCCGCGGATTCAGCCGCGCTGGCGCCAATGGTGGCGGCCGCGCTGGAAGGTGGCGACGCCGTCCTGGTGAAAGGCAGCCTGGGCAGCGGCATGAAAAAAGTGGTCGAGGCAATCGACGCCGCCGCCGATCCCGAGGAAAAGCCTGCCTGATGTTGTACGTTCTTTTCCGGCCCCTCGCGGACCAGTTCATCCTGTTCAATCTGTTCCGCTACATCACGTTCCGCGCCGGCGCGGCGTGCATGACCGCGCTGATCGTCAGTTTCCTGGTCGGGCCGGCGGTCATCCGCTGGTTGCGCGCGGTGCAGAAGCAGGGCCAGCCAATCCGCCTCGACGGGCCAGAGCGCCATCTTCTGGAGAAGAAGGGCACGCCGACCATGGGCGGGCTGCTGATCCTGGGCGCGCTGATCGTTTCCACTCTGCTCTGGGCGGATATCCGCAACGGCTATGTCTGGGCGGTGCTGTTCGTCACCGTTGGCTACGGTGGCCTGGGCTTCTGCGACGACTACCTGAAGGTCAGCAAGCGGAACACGCGCGGTGTGCCGGGACGGGCGAAACTGATCGTGCAGGCGGGGATCGGGCTGATCGCCGCGATCTGGCTCACCAGCCTCGCGCGAGGCCCGCTGGCCACCGCGGTCACCATCCCGGTGTTCAAGGAAGTCGCGATCCAGCTCGGCTATCTGTTCCCGCTATTCTCCATGCTGGTGATGATGGGCGCGTCAAACGCGGTGAACCTGACCGACGGGCTCGACGGGTTGGCGATCGTGCCGACGATGATCACCGCCGGCGTCTTCACGCTGATTGCCTACCTGGTCGGCAACCGCATCTTCGCCGACTACCTGCAGCTCAATCCCGTCATTGGCGCCGGCGAATTGGCGGTGTTCTGCTCTGCGCTGGTCGGCGCCGGCATGGGCTTCCTGTGGTTCAACGCCCCGCCCGCTCGCGTGTTCATGGGCGATATCGGCAGCCTGGCGCTGGGCGGTGGCCTGGGCGCGGTGGCCGTCGCGGTCAAGCATGAGATCGTGCTGATGATCGTCGGCGGGCTGTTCGTGCTGGAGACGGTGTCGGTCATCGTCCAGGTGTTCTGGTTCAAGCGCACCGGCCGCCGGGTCTTCCTGATGGCGCCGCTGCACCATCATTTCGAGAAGAAGGGCTGGGCCGAACCGACGATCGTCATCCGGTTCTGGATCATCTCGATGATCCTGGCGCTGGTCGGTCTCGCGACCCTGAAAATCCGATGAGCACGTTTCCCGCCGATCTGTTCGCTGGCAAGTGCTTCGCCGTGGTGGGGCTGGGTAAGAATGGCCTGCCGGCCGCGCGGGGGCTTCGGGCGATGGGCGCTAAGGTCGTGGCCTGGGACGACAAGCAAGAGGCGCGGGCGGCTGCCTCGGACCTGACGCTGCGTGACCCGTCCGAGGGCCCGTTCGCGTTCGACGCGTTGGTGCTTTCGCCGGGTATCCCGCACCGACTGCCGAAGCCGCATCCGGTGGCGGAGCGGGCTATCGCCGCCGGCGTGCCGATCCTGACCGATGTCGAGCTGCTGTATCAGGCGGTGCGGGCGGCGGGGTCGAAGGCCCGCTTTGCCGGCATCACCGGCACGAACGGCAAGTCCACCACCACCGCACTGCTCGCGCACATCCTGGAGACGGCCGGCGTGCCGGTGGCGGCCGGCGCCAATCTCGGTCCGGCAGCACTGTCTCTGGCATTGCTGCCACATCATGGAGTGTACGTGCTGGAAATGTCCTCCTACATGTTGGAGCGACTCGCAACTCTCCATTTTGATGCTGCGGCGATGCTCAACCTCAGCGCGGATCATCTGGACCGGCACGGCGACATGGCGGGCTACGCCCTGGCGAAGCGGGGCATCTTTGCCCGCCAGACCGACGCGGATTTGGCGGTGATCGGTGTGGACGACGCCGATTCGCGCGACATGGCCGCGTGGCTGGATCGCGCGCCGGCGCGAGTCGCGCGGATTTCCGGCCACGATACCACGCTGCCGTTGGGGCCGGCGCTGCCCGGCACGCATAATGCCCAGAACGCCTCGGCCGCGACGGTGATGGCGCGCTTCCTCGGCGCCTCCGATGAGGCGATCGCGCAGGGGCTGCTCAGCTTTCCCGGATTGCCGCACCGCCAGCAGCGGATCGTCACCGTCAATGGCGTCACCTTCGTCAATGACAGCAAGGCGACCAACGCCGACGCGGCCGAACGGGCGCTGGTCTGCTACGACCGGATCGTCTGGATTGCCGGCGGCATGGCCAAGGAAGGCGGCATCGAGCCGCTGGTGCCGCTGTTCCCGCGCATCGCCAAGGCGCTGCTGATCGGCCGCGATGCACCGCAATTCGCCGACACGCTGAGCCGCAACGGCGTCGCTTTCGACAACGTCGGCACGCTGGAGGCGGCCGTGCCTGCCGCCTTTGCCGCGGCCAAGCAGACCGGCGCGAGCGTGGTGCTGCTGTCGCCGGCCTGCGCCAGCTGGGATCAGTTCACCGGGTATGACCAGCGCGGCGATCGCTTCGCCGAACTCGCGCGCGCCCTGGCGGGAGGCGCCTGATGCCGGCTCTGTCGCGTGCGGACAATTCGCTGCTGGGCCGCTGGTGGTGGAGCGTCGACCGCTGGACGCTGGGCGCGATCGGGGTGCTGATCGGCTTCGGCTACATCATGATGCTGGCTGCCAGCCCCGCGGTCGCGGAGCGCATTGGCACGTCCCGCGACATGTTCATCTTCAAGCAGGTCGGCTTCCTGGCGGTCGCTGGCGTGGTCGTCGTGGTGGTCTCACTGCTGTCACCGCGCGACATCCGTCGGCTGGCCATTCTTGGGTGTCTGGTCGCCCTGGCGTTGACCGCCGCAACGATGGTGATGGGCGTGGAGATCAAGGGCGCGCGGCGCTGGATCTCGCTGCCTGGCATGACCATCCAGCCGAGTGAATTCCTCAAGCCATGCTTTGCCGTGGTGTCTGGCTGGCTGCTGGCCGAGGCCCGGAAATCGCCACGCTTTCCTGGCCGGATCATCGCCGGCGCGATTTTCCTCTTCATCGTGCTGCTGCTGAAGTCGCAGCCGGATATCGGCATGCTGACCGTCATCGCCGCGGTGTTCCTGGCACAGCTCTATGTCGACGGCTTGCCGCTGGCGCTGGTCGGCGTTGCGCTGGGGATGATGGGCGGCGCCGGCGTGCTGGCCTACACCATCTTCCCGCACGTCCGCAGCCGCGTGACGCGGTTCTGGGACGGCACGGGCGACAACTACCAGGTCACCACGGCACTGGAGGCGTTCGGCAATGGTGGCCTGCTGGGGCGCGGGCCGGGTGAGGGGCACGTGAAAGACGTGCTGCCCGACGCGCACGCCGACTTCGTGTTCGCCGTTGCCGGTGAAGAATTCGGGATGCTGGTCTGCGTTGTCATTCTGTCGGTGTTTGCGTTTGTCGTCATGCGGGGCCTGCTGCGACTGCTGCGCGAGCAGGACCTGTTCATCGTGCTGTCCTGCACCGGCCTGGTCACCGGGTTTGGCCTGCAAGCCATCGTCAACATGGCCTCCACGCTGCATCTGATTCCGACCAAGGGCATGACGCTGCCGTTCATCTCCTACGGTGGCTCGTCCGTGGTCGCCATCGCGCTGGGCATGGGCATGCTGCTGGCGCTGACCCGCCGGCGCAGCCGGGAGGAGCGGACATGAGAGGTCCGGCGGCGCGTCCGATCGTCATCGCGGCCGGCGGGACCGGCGGGCATTTCTTCCCGGCTGAGGCGCTGGGCGCCGAGCTTCTGGCGCGCGGGCATCGCGTCGTGCTGATGACCGACGCACGCTCTGGTGGGCAGCAAAGCCCGGTGTTCTCCGGCCACGAACAGTATGTGCTGAGCGGCGCCGGCATCGCTGGGCGCGGTGTGGTGCGCGCCGGCAAGGCGTTGCTGTCGCTCGGCGTCGGCGTCGCACAGGCGCGCCGCATTCTGTCGCGGATCGACGCTGCCGTGGTGGTCGGCTTCGGCGGCTATCCGTGTGTCGCGCCGGTGCTTGGCGCGTCACTGGCCGGCCGCGGCGCCGGCGTCATCCTGCACGAGCAGAACGCCGTGATGGGGCGGGCGAACCGCTTCCTCGCACGCTGCGCCAGCGTTCTGGCACTGAGCTTTGCCGCGACGCGACTGGTGCCGGCGGGCAAGCGCAGTATCGTCACTGGCAATCCGGTGCGCCCGGACATCGGCGCGCTGTCGCAGGTGCCGTACGAACCGCCGGTCGAGCGCATCAACCTGCTAGTGCTCGGCGGCTCGCTAGGCGCGCGGGTGTTCAGCGACGTGGTGCCCGCCGCGCTGGCGCAGCTTCCTCCGGCCTTGCGCGATCGGGTCGCAGTCGTGCAGCAGTGCCGGAAGGAAGATCTGGACCGCGTGCGCGCGGCCTATGAAGGGTCAGGTCTGTCCGCGGAGCTGTCTCCTTTCTTTGCCAACGTGGCGGAGCGGTTGGCGCTGGCGCATCTGGTGATCGCACGTGCGGGCGCCTCCACCGTGGCGGAACTGGCGGTGGCGGGGCGGCCGGCAATCCTGGTGCCGTTGCCCATTGCGATCGACGATCATCAGACCGCCAACGCCGCGGCACTGGCGCAGGCGGGCGGGGCCTGGCCGATGCCGCAGCCCAGCTTTACACCCACCGCCCTTGCCGAACGGTTAACGACGCTGCTGGAAAATCCAGGCGGCCTGGTCACGGCGGCGGCGGCGGCACGCAGCCAGGCGCGGGCAGATGCCGCGTCGGGCTTGGCCGACCTGGTGGAACAGACATTGAGCCAGTCGGCGACGATGGCCGGAGAACGCACATGAGGGCCCTGCCGCTTTCCATCGGCACCATCCATTTCGTCGGCATCGGCGGTATCGGCATGTCCGGCATCGCCGAAGTGCTGCACAACCTCGGTTACGCGGTGCAGGGCAGCGATATCGCCGAGTCCGCCAACGTGCTGCGGCTGCGCGAGGCCGGCATCCCTGTGGTCATTGGTCATGACGAGGCGAATCTGGGTGGCGCCCAGGTCGTGGTCGTTTCGACCGCCGTCAAGAAGGATAACCCGGAGGTCGCGGCGACGCGGGCGCGGCTGATCCCGGTGGTTCGCCGCGCCGAGATGCTGGCGGAGCTGATGCGGCTGCGTTGGTCGATCGCGATCGGCGGCACCCACGGCAAGACCACCACCACCAGCCTGATCGCCGCCGTGCTGGAAGCAGCGCACATGGATCCGACCGTGATCAACGGCGGCATCATCAACGCCTATGGCACCAACACCCGCATGGGCAGCGGCGAGTGGATGGTGGTCGAGGCTGATGAGAGCGACGGATCGTTCCTGCGCCTGCCCGCGGTGATCGCCGTGGTGACCAATATGGATCCGGAACATCTGGACCATTGGGGCAGTGCCGAGGCGATGATCGCCGGCTACGACCAGTTCGTTGCCAATGTGCCGTTCTATGGTTTCGCGGTGCTGTGCATCGATCATCCTGCGGTCCAGCAGATGATCCCGCGGCTGTCGGATCGGCGCATCATCACCTACGGCTTCTCCCCGCAGGCTGACGTTCGCGCCGAGCGCGTAATGCCCGACAAGCTCGGTTCCACGTTCGAAATCATGGTCACCGACCGGCACACCAACCGCAAGCGGCGGCTTGGGCCGTTCCGGCTGCCGATGCTCGGCGCGCACAACGTGCAGAACGCGCTCGCCGCGATTGCTGTCGGCCTGGAAATGGAGATCGACGACAACACGCTGCGCAGCGCCTTCCTCGGCTTCAAGGGCGTGAAGCGGCGCTTCACCAAGACCGGCGAGGCCGGCGGCATCACCATCATCGACGACTACGGCCACCATCCTGTGGAGATCGCCGCCGTCCTCAAAGCCGCGCGGCAAGCCGGCGCGCGCGATGTCGTCGCCGTTGTGCAGCCGCATCGTTTTACCCGGCTGGATTCGCTGTTCAGCGAGTTCTGCACCTGCATGAACGACGCCGGCACCGTGATCGTTGCGGATGTGTACGCTGCCGGCGAGCCGCCGATTCCCGGCGTCAATCGTGACGCATTGGTCGAGGGGCTGCGCGCACGCGGCCATCGCAGCGTCGTGGCACTCCCCGGCCCGCAGCACCTGGCTGAGATGGTCCATGCCATCGCCAGGGCCGGCGACTATGTGGTCTGCCTCGGTGCCGGTTCGATTACGCAATGGGCAAACGCGCTGCCGGCGGATCTGGCGACGCTGCAGGCGAACGCGCGGCGCGCGGCGGGCAGCGCGGCATGATGGCAGCGGCGCACAGCCCAAGTTTCATCGAGACGCTGCCGCCGTTGCGCGGGCGGCTGCAGGCCGACGCGCCATTGGCGCCGTTCACCTGGTTCCGTGCCGGCGGCCATGCCGAGGCGCTGGTGCGGCCGGCGGATGTCGAGGATCTGTCGGCGTTCCTAGCGGCGTTGCCGCTGGATGTGCCGGTACGGGTGATCGGTGCGTGTTCGAATCTGATCGTGCGAGACGGCGGATTACCGGGAGTCACGATCCGGCTGGCGCGTGGCTTCTCCACGATCGTTTCTGAAGCGGATGGGATTGTCGCAGGCGCCGCTGCGCTCGACGTCACCGTTGCGGAACATGCGGCCGCTGCCGGCTTGACCGGCCTGGAGTTCCTCTCGGGCATTCCGGGCTCGATCGGCGGCGCCGTCGCGATGAACGCCGGTGCCTATGGCGGCGACACGGCAAGCATCGTCGACTGGGTCGAAGTGGTGACCCGCAGCGGTGAGCAGCGCCGGTTGGCCGCAGCCGATCTCGCCTTCGCCTATCGCCACAGCGCGTTGCCGGATGGTGCGGTGGTGACCCGAGCGCGGCTTCGCGCGGTGCCGGGGGCGGCAAACCTGATCGCGGCACGTATGGCAGAGATCAGGACGGCGCGCGAGGCGACGCAACCGATACGCGCTCGGACCGGTGGCTCGACGTTCCGTAATCCGGACGGCATGAAGGCCTGGGAACTCATTGACATGGCCGGCTGCCGGGGACTCGTCCGTGGTGGGGCCATGGTGTCTGAAAAGCACTGCAATTTCCTGATCAACACCGGTTCCGCAACGGCGGCCGACATCGAGGGGCTGGGCGAAGAAGTCCGCCGCCGGGTCTTCGCCGCAACCGGCGTGACGCTGGAATGGGAAATCAAGCGGATCGGTGTTCCCTCGGGCAAGCCGGAGGTAGTGGTATGACGCGCGTCGCGGTTCTTTACGGTGGCATTTCGGCTGAACGGGAAGTCTCACTCGTCTCCGGCGAGAAGGTGATCGCGGCGCTGCGTGCAGCCGGTTTCGATGTCGATCCGATCGAGGTGGGGCACGACCTCGCCGCTGTCATTGCCGCGCTGACGCCGAAGCCTGATGCCGTTTTCAACGCGCTGCATGGTCGTTTCGGTGAGGATGGCGCGATCCAGGGCGTGCTCGACTGGCTGGAAATCCCGTACACGCATTCCGGTGTCAGGGCCTCGGCCTTGGCGATGGACAAGGTGGCGGCAAAGGCGGTCTTCATGTCGGCCGGCCTGCCGGTCGCGCGCGGACGAATGGTGCCGATTCCCGAACTGGAGGCAGCCGATCCGATCCCGGTTCCGTACGTGGTGAAACCATCGAATGAGGGCTCCTCGGTCGGCGTCGAAATCATTCGCGGCGGCGACAACCGCCGTGCCGAAATTGCTCGGGCCTGGAAATACGGGCCGTCGGCGCTGGTGGAGGAATACATCCCCGGCCGCGAACTGACGGTCGGCGTCATGGGCGACCGCGCCCTGGCCGTGACCGAAATCCTGGCCCAGGCCAACTCATTCTACGACTACGAGTCAAAATACGCCGATCAGGGCTCGCGCCATATCGTTCCGGCTGCCGTGCATCCGGAGGCCTATGCCGAGGCGATGGATGTTGCGGTCGCGGCACATCGGGCGCTGGGCTGTCGCGGCGCGACGCGGTGTGATTTCCGCTACGACGACACCGCGGGCGAACCAGGCCGGCTGGTGCTGCTGGAAATCAATACGCAGCCGGGCCTGACACCAACATCGCTGCTGCCGGAACAGGCCGCGAAAATGGGCATGAGCTTTCCGCAGCTCTGCACCTGGATGGTTGAGAACGCTGCATGCCGCGGGTGAGGCACACACCACGCAACTCCGTCAACGACCGGCCTGCGGGCTGGCGCCTGTTGCTGCGCCGCCAGCGCGCGCTGGTTCGACCCGCCATTGGTGTGGCCCTCGTGGGCTGCGTGCTGTTCATGGGCTTTGTCATCGCCCGTTCCAGCGTGCCTGCTGCGCCGGGTGGGATGATGTCCTCGTTCCGGGAGCGTCTCGGTCGCATGAGCGCGGCATCCGGCATGAGCGTCGATGAAATCCGCATTGAGGGTCGGGAGAACACCCCAGAGCCGCTGCTGCGCGCCGCGCTTGGCGTCAGCAAGGGTGATCCGATGCTCGGATTCTCGCTGGAACAGGCCCGAGCACGTATAGAAACGTTGTCCTGGATCGAACATGCAACGGTTGAGCGGCGTCTGCCCGGCACCGTCGTGGTGTTCCTGGAGGAGCGGCGGCCGTTCGCGATCTGGCAGAACCAGGGGAAATACGTGCTGGTCGATCGCGACGGCCAGATCGTTGCGGACAAGGATGTGGCGCAATTCCGCCATCTGCCGTTGATCGTCGGAGCCGGCGCACCGGCCGCGGCAAAGACGCTGCTGAATGCGCTGACCGATCGGCCTGGCCTGGCGGCGAAGGTGGTGGCGAGCGTCCGCGTCGGTGAACGCCGCTGGAATCTGCGCATGACCAACGGCATGGACGTTATGCTGCCGGAAGGACACGAGGTCGCGGCGCTGGATCGGCTGGTGCAGCTGCAGCAGGAGCATGAGGTGCTCGACCGGCCGTTGCTGGCGATCGATATGCGCCTGCCCGACCGGCTGGTGTTCCGACCCCGGCCGGCATCGGGCGACGCTCCCGATTCGCTGGCGATACCGCCGATTCCGCCCGCGATGGCGCCGCCCGCCCCGATATCGGTCCTCGCGAAGAAACCCACGTAGGAGACACGCAGATGGCAGATAATCCGCGTCGTGTTCTACCGCCGACCGAAACCGGTCCGCCGGATCCCATGCCCACGCGCCCGCATCGCACCGGGCCGTTCGGCGTGGTCGATATCGGCTCGACGAAAGTGGCGTGCCTGATCGGTCGGACGGAGAGCGACGGCTCGTTGCGGGTTCTCGGCTTCGGTTGGCAGAAGGGGCGCGGACTCAACAGCGGTGACATCACCGACCTCGATGCAGCCGAGAAAGCAATCCGAGCCTGCGTCGGCCAGGCGGAGGATATGGCCGACGTGCGGCTGCGGGCCGTGTCGGTCAACCTGAGCTGCGGTCAGCCGGAATCGCGGTTGTTCAACGTGCAGTGGCCGGTCGGCGGACGTGCCGTTACCGAAATGGACATCCGCGGCGTCGTACACGAGGGGCGGCAGCGCGCGGCGGTCGACGGACGCGAGGCGATCCATGTGCTGCCGCTGAACTTCGCGGTCGATTCTACCGACCACGTGGTCGATCCGCGTGGCCTGTTCTGCACCACGCTGAATGCCCGCCTGCATGTGATCGATTCGCTCACGACATCGCTGCGCAGCCTGGAGTCCTGCATCGGTCGTTGCGATCTTGATATCGAGGATCTGGTGTCCTCGCCACTGGTCGCCGGTTTGTCGACACT
>Ga0153954_1001150_pt1 | contig 15640 bp, 15 predicted proteins | sample TSFL038MetaG_FD_102277 | JGI IMG/M metagenome (GOLD analysis project Ga0153954, IMG submission 102277) | Attine ant fungus gardens microbial communities from Florida, USA - TSFL038 MetaG | ecosystem: Host-associated > Fungi > Mycelium > Unclassified | place: USA: Florida, Wekiwa Springs State... | reverse complement strand
GCGGCATGTTCCTGACCGATAACGTCGCCGAGCAGCCCGGTACCTTTGCGCTGGTGCCACAGGTGGTCGATGCCGTGAAGGTTCCGGTGATTGCCGCCGGCGGCATCGCCGATGGCCGCGGCATCGCCGCCGCCTTCGCGCTTGGCGCGGCTGGCGTCCAGGTCGGGAGTGCCTATCTGCGCTGTCCGGAATCGAAGGTCAGTGGGTTGGCGCGCGCTGCGCTGGGCCGGGCGACGGATGATTCCACCGTCATCACCAATGTCATGACCGGGCGCCCGGCGCGCGGCGTCGCCAACCGCGCCATGCGCGAGCTGGGCCCGATGTGCCCGGATGCGCCGGCCTTTCCCCATTCCGCCAGCGCGTTCGTCCCCTTGAAGCAGGCTGCCGAAAAACTCGGCAAGGTCGATTTCACCAATCTGTGGGCGGGGCAGGCGCTGCGATTGGGCCCGGAAATGCCTGCCGCCGAGCTGACCCGGGCGCTCGCCGGGGCCGCTCTGGCGCGAATGAGCAAGCTCGCGAGCTGAAAAGCGTCCGCCGCCGTGGTTGCGGCGCAAAAGCGGCCTCTGCTATACGGCGGGCTGAAAACTCCCGTTTGAGGCCTATATAATGTCGGTCGATGCCGCCACCGTCCGCCGTATCGCGCATCTGGCGCGGATCGCGGTCACGGACGCCGAAATTCCGCATCTCCAGGGCGAGCTGAATGCCATGCTGGCGTTCGTCGAGCAATTGTCGGAGGTCAATATCGAGGGCGTCGAGCCCATGACCTCGGTGACCCCGATGGAGATGAAGAAGCGGCAGGATGTGGTCAATGACGGGGAGATCCCCGACGACATCGTGGCCAACGCGCCGGCGACCGAGGGGCACTTCTTCCTGGTGCCGAAGGTCGTCGAGTAACGTGGCGTTTTCGGGCGAAGCCTTTGGAGCGCTTTGATGTGCATGCTCTGCGACGATGAAAAGGCCTATCAGGCCTATATGAACTACCTCGACGCCATGGCGCGGCAGGGCAAGACCGCGGATCCCGACAAGGCGATCGACGCGGTGCTCGATCAGCTCGAGGCTGAAGACCGCGAGCGCGCCAAAAAAGACGACCCCGCCAACGACAAGACCCTTTCTCCGTTCTTCTGCAGCCCGATCAATAAATGACCGAATTTACATCGATGACGCTCGCCGAGGCCCGCGATGGCCTCGCGAAAAAATCCTTTACCTCGCTTGAGCTGACCGACGCCCATCTGAAGGCGATGGAAGACGCGCGCTCGCTCAACGCCTTCGTGCTGGAGACGCCCGAGCAGGCCCGCGCTATGGCGCGCGAGGCGGATGGCAGGATCGGCAAGGGTGATGGCAGCCCGCTCGCCGGCATTCCGCTGGGGATCAAGGATCTGTTCGCGACCAAGGGCGTGCGCACCACGGCCTGCTCGAAGATCCTCGGCAATTTCGTGCCGACCTATGAATCGACGGTCACCTCGCAGCTCTGGCGCGATGGCGCTGTCATGCTGGGCAAGCTCAACAATGACGAGTTCGCGATGGGCTCGTCGAACGAGACCTCCTGCTTCGGGCCCGTCGCCAATCCGTGGCGGCGCGAGGGTTCCAACACCACGCTGGTGCCGGGCGGCTCGTCCGGCGGCTCGGCCTCGGCGGTCGCGGCATTGCTCTGCATGGGCGCGACCGCGACCGACACCGGCGGCTCGATCCGTCAGCCCGCCGCCTTCACCGCGACCGTCGGCATCAAGCCGACCTACGGCCGCTGCTCGCGCTGGGGCATCGTCGCCTTTGCATCCTCGCTCGATCAGGCCGGCCCGATCGGACGCACCGTGCGGGATTCCGCGATCCTGTTGCGCTCGATGGCAGGGCACGACCCGAAAGACACCACCTCCGTCGATCGGCCGGTGCCGGACTACGAGGCGGTGATCGGCAAGTCCGTGAAGGGCATGAAGATCGGCATCCCCAAGGAATATCGCCTCGACGGCATGCCGGCCGAGATCGAAAAGCTCTGGAGCGAGGGCGCGGCGTGGCTGAAGGCGGCCGGCGCGGAGCTCGTCGAAGTGTCGCTGCCGCATACGAAGTACGCGCTGCCGGCCTATTACATCGTGGCGCCGGCGGAAGCCTCCTCCAACCTCGCGCGCTATGACGGCGTGCGCTACGGCTTGCGCGTGCCGGGCCGCTCGATCGGCGACATGTACGAGGCGACCCGTGCCGAAGGTTTTGGCGACGAGGTGCGCCGCCGCGTCATGATCGGCACCTATGTGCTTTCGGCCGGCTACTACGACGCCTATTATCTGCGCGCGCAGAAGGTGCGGACGCTGATCAAGAAGGATTTCGAGGATTGCTTCGCCCGGGGCGTGAACGCGATCCTGACGCCTGCGACGCCGTCCGCCGCTTTCGGCGTCGGCGAGAAGGGCGGTGCCGATCCGGTCGAGATGTATCTCAACGACATCTTCACGGTGACCGTGAACATGGCGGGACTGCCGGGCATTGCCGTGCCGGCCGGCAAGGATGCGCAGGGCCTGCCGCTGGCGTTGCAATTGATCGGCCGCGCCTTCGACGAGGAGACGCTGTTCTCCCTGGGCGAAGTCATCGAGCAGGCGGCAGGCCGCTTCACGCCGGCGAAATGGTGGTGAGCATGGCGGGCTTCAAAGCCACGCTCGCCAATGCAGCGCCCGAAGCCGGGCTGGCGCCGCCGCTCGCGGCCTTGTGGTGGGCGGCAAAAGGCGACTGGGATGCCGCGCACAAGATCGTGCAGGACGAAAGCGACGCCAACTCCGCCTGGGTGCATGCCTATCTGCACCGCGTCGAGGGTGATCTGTCCAATGCCGGCTACTGGTATCGCCAGGCCGGCCAGCCGGTCGCAACGGATTCGCTCGAAGCCGAATGGGAGCGGATCGTGTCCGCGCTGTTGGTCTGAACCTGCCTTGACGTGCTCATCGTGCCAGTCGGATTAACCCTGTTTGCCGGCCTCTTCGGTGATCACGCCAATGTCACGATCCTCCGTGATAGATTGCCGGTGGTGGGGGCTGCGGCGTGATTGGTTGCGTGCGAAGGGCGGGTATACGGGCGTGGATGTTGGCCGCATTGGTCGCGGCGATCGCCGTGGGATTTGCGGGATGCGCGACCGTCTATAATCTGCCGGGCAACCTTCCGCTCGGCACTGCCGACGTCGGTAACGGCTACGGGCGGGAAGTGCCCGCCTTGGAAGATGACCTGTTGCTGGCGCTGTCTTTCTCCGGCGGCGGGACACGGGCCGCGGCGTTCTCGTTTGGCGTCCTCTCCGAGCTCGATCGCACTCGCCCCGGCTCCGGTCAGCGTGCGGCCAAGTCGCTTCTCGATCGTGTTGATTTCATCTCGGGCGTATCCGGCGGATCCGTGACCGCCGCCTATTACGGCCTGAAGAAGCAGGCGGCACTCGGCGATTTTCGCGAGAGATTCCTGCTGCGCAATGCCGAGGAGGGGCTTCGCACCCGGGTGTCCCTCGGCAATCTCGGACGTGCGCTCGGCGGCGGCGTCAACGGCAGCCAGTTCCCCGACTGGCTCGATCAAAATCTGTTCGACGGCGCGCGCTTCAGTGCGTTTCGCGAGGAGCGGAGGCCGCGCGTCTGGATCAATGCCTCCGATATCTACAATCGCACGCCGTTCGTATTCGGGAAGACCACCTTCGACGCGCTATGCAGCGACATCGGGTCGTACCGGATCGCCGAAGCGGTGGCCGCATCCGCGGCCGTGCCGTTCGCCTTCGCGCCGATCGTGCTGCAGACCTTTCCGGGCGGCTGCGCAGCGCCGATGCCGGCCTGGCTCGAGCGTGCCCGGCAGGATCCGAACGCGCAGCCGCTGCTGAGGTCCTTTGCCGAGGCCAACGAGCGGTACCGCGATGGGTCCATGAAGTTTGTGAAGCTTCTCGACGGCGGTCTCGTCGACAATTTTGGCCTGTCCGGTTTCAGCATCGGTCTGCTTGCGGCTCAACGTCCGTACGAGCCCATGACCGAGCGGGAAGCTGCGAAGGTTCGGCGAATGATGTTCCTTGTGGTCGATGCCGGCCGCGGCGTCTCCGGCAATTTCGTGCAGACGATCGAGGGGCCGGCCGGCGCTCAGCTGGTTGCTGCCGCGGCGGATACGGCCATCGATGCCAGCGTCCGGTCGAGCTACGCCGCGTTCTCGATCCTCGTCAATGACTGGGTCGGCCGGATCAAGCGCTGGCGGTGCGGGCTCTCGGCGGCGGACCGTGCCAGGCTTGGTGTCGGCGCGAACTGGCGCTGCGGCGACGTCAGCCTGTTCATCGACCGCGTGAATTTCGAGCAATTAGGGCCTGAAAGGGCCGGCATGCTCAACGCCGTGCCGACACGCTTTTCGCTGCCGGCCGACCAGGTCGATCTTCTGATCGAGAGCGGGGCCGACGCCCTGCGCCAGAACAAGTCCTTTCAGGCCTTTATCCGAGGCTTTTGACCGATCAAATGCCCGTTGCTCCGGCTTGACGGGCGCCATTCGTTGCGCGAATGCGGGAAGTATTCGCGCCTGATTTCAGGAACCGAGCCAATGAGTGCATCTGCCGCATCCCATAAGCTGATCAAGGGCACGACCGGCGACTGGGAAGTCGTGATCGGCATGGAGATCCATGCCCAGGTCACCTCGAACTCAAAACTGTTCTCGGGCGCCTCGACCGCGTTCGGCGGCGAGCCCAACACCCAAGTCTCACTGGTAGACGCGGCGATGCCGGGCATGCTGCCCGTGATCAACGAGGAATGCGTACGACAGGCCGTGCGCACCGGGCTTGGGCTGAACGCAAAGATCAACCTGCGCTCGGTGTTCGACCGCAAGAACTACTTTTATCCGGACCTGCCGCAGGGCTATCAGATCAGCCAGTACAAGTCCCCGATCGTGGGCGAGGGCGAGGTGACGCTCGAGCTCGAGGGCGGCAGGACGGCCACCGTCGGCATCGAGCGGCTGCATCTGGAGCAGGATCCCGCCAAAATGCTGCACGACCAGTCGCCGTCGATGTCCCTTATCGATCTCAACCGCTGCGGCGTGGCGCTGATGGAGATCGTCTCCAAGCCCGACATCCGCGATGCCGAGCAGGCCAAGGCCTATGTGACGAAGCTGCGCTCGATCCTGCGCTATCTCGGCACCTGCAACGGTGACATGGAGAAGGGCAACCTGCGCGCCGACGTCAACGTCTCCGTACGGAAGCCGGGTGGACCGCTCGGCACCCGCTGCGAGATCAAGAACATGAACTCGATCAACTTCATTGGACAAGCGATCGAGTATGAGGCGCGGCGCCAGATCGAGATCATCGAGGATGGCGGGGTGATCGAGCAGGAGACGCGGCTCTACGACCCCGACAAGGGCGAGACGCGCTCGATGCGCTCCAAGGAAGAGGCGCATGACTACCGTTATTTCCCCGATCCCGACCTGCTGCCGCTGGAGTTCTCGCAGAGCTTTGTCGACGAGCTGAAGGCAAATCTGCCGGAGCTGCCGGACCAGAAGCGCTCCCGCTTCATCGACGATTTCGCGCTTTCGCCCTATGACGCGGGCGTGCTGGTGGCCGAGCGTGAGAGCGCCGAGTTCTACGAGACCGTGCTGGGCACGCTCGCCAACCAGGCGCGCGACGGCAAGGTCGCTGCCAATTGGGTCATCAACGAGCTGTTCGGCCGTCTCAACAAGGAAGGCCGCGCCATCACGGACTCGCCGGTGTCCGCCGAGCAGCTTGGCGCGATCGTCGACCTGATCGGCGAAGGCACCATCTCCGGCAAGATCGCGAAGGATCTGTTCGAGATCGTCTGGCAGGAAGGCGGCGATCCGAGGGCGCTGGTTGAAGCGCGTGGCATGAAGCAGGTCACGGATTTGGGAGCGATCGAGAAGGTGGTCGACGACATCATCGCCGCCAATCCCGACAAGGTCGCGCAGGCCAAGGCGAAGCCGCAACTGGTCGGCTGGTTCGTCGGCCAGGTGATGAAGTCATCCGGTGGCAAGGCCAATCCGCAGGCCGTCAACGATCTCCTGAAGTCGAAGCTCGGCATCTGAACGCAACGTGCGGCCGCCTCGCGTGGCCGCTCGCGTCATCCGATCAGGGGACGCGTGTTGCGAATCGTATCATCGTGATTCGCAACAACGCCGCTCTCGACGACCGCTTTGCGCGCCTGAGCGCCGTTAACGATGAAAATTTTTTGATTGCCAAAACTCCCGACTCAGAGTCCGCGACAACGCGATTGAGTGCTCGCGCGCGACTCACGAAGACATCGCGCACGCTTCGCATGCATCATGTGCGAATTAAAGAAACAGCTGCGGCACAGGCGTTTCCTGCAAACTTGACAAATGCCGATGCAGGCGGCGTCGGCGTTTTTCGCAATCCGATTTCGATTGATCGCGTTGTTGTCGAGAAAAGCACGGCGCGTTTCCACGCTTTGGTCCGTCAACACTTCCTTAAGCGGGACGCTGTTTTTTTCGATGTGTTGGTGTATTCGGAATGAAGTGCATTTCGATTCCCGAATGCACGCAGCGATTAAGCCATCTCACATCTGGAGGGCAACATGGCGAAGAAAGCAAAGAAGGCGAAGAAGGCGAAGAGCGCAGTGAAGAAGACTGCGAAGAAGACCCGCAAGGTCGCGAAGAAGAAGAAGTAACTATCGCCTGATCTGAATGCCGGCGGCATTGTTGCCGGCACGTCATCGGAAGCGACCCGGGGCGATTTCCCGAACCGAACAGCTCCGATCGACGAAAGAGGGTGTCGGCGAGACATCAGGTCAAACGGCTGGATCGAACTTCAAAAAGCCCTCGTGCTTTCCGAAGCCGGTCCGGCAGAAGAAACAAGGTTTCTTCGTTCGGTGCGGACCAACTGAGGTCCGCAATTTCACCGGCACCTTCTTCGCCGGTGGGATCTGGTCCTGACGTGTTCGCCGACGCCCTCGCTTCCGAGCCGGGGCGGGTAGCGCCCGGCGTCTCATTTCCCAAAGAACATCATTGCTTCGATCCGCGCCCGGCACTCTTGCCGCGCACCATCGATTGCGCCGATGGTTATCCGTTTGCGAAGAGCGCACGGTAAACCAATTCTGAGCGGCGTGATAAATGCCTGATGGCACAAGGCTTTCCCCAGTCCGCCGCCGTCCGCACGTGGTGGCGTGTTTACGCGCCGTTCATCGCGCCGCTTAAGCCGCCTTTCAAATTTGACCGGCCATGATCTCCCCACAAGCCGCCAAGCGGCGAGGGACGTTTAACAGGAATGGACGGGGGCCGCGCGCGGGGGCGCGAAAGCGGTCAACGATAACAAGGGGAGACTTAAGATGTTTCAGGGGACGTTTGATCTGGAGACGGCAACGCCGGTGGAAGCCACGGCTATTCCCGACCTGCTGTTCGAGCGCGGGCTTTACTGGGCGAGCGGCCGTTCCGGCGTCATCAATCTCGTCGCCGCGCATAAATGGTTCAATCTCGCGGCGCTGAAGGGCCGTGTCGATGCCATCGCCATGCGTCGCGAGGTCGCCGAGCAGATGTCGGAGGCGGAGATTGCGGCGGCGCAGCGCGAAGCCCGCGCCTGGATGAGCACGCACTGAGCGTGCCTCCGACCCGCTTCTTGTGTGAGTATCGTCACGGACGCTGGCCCGATCGTATTCCATCCTGAGCATGCGAGCCTCGCCGGTGAGGTGATGTTCGGGAGGGCAGCCATGCTGACGCTCAATAGGCTGGACGCCGTCGATGCGGACCGTCTGCACCGGAAGCTTGGCCGTGAATGGCGGACGAGCGCGGAGCAACTGGCGGACCGCCGCTATCGCCTCTTGTGCAGGGTCTACCTGCATCTGCACAAGGCGTTGTTGCGTAACCAGCGTGCCGCGCAACTGAAGACGTCGGCACCATAGGAAAAGAAGCCGCGAACGAGCAGGCACTGCCGCGCACGGCACGCCGCTGTCGCAGGGCACGCTTCCGGATGATCTCTGGTGTGCCGACTTCAAGGGCGAGTTCAAGCTCGGCAATGGCCGACTGGCATCCGTCGCAGAAGTCCCTATTGTGCGACAGCGCAAATATCAGGCGCAAAACGGCTTCAAAACTCGGGAGTTTTGCAAGGATTGGCGATGAAGGCTTTAGTGGTCGGCGGCACGCGATTCATTGGCGCGCATGTCGTGCGACGTCTCCATGATGCTGGTGCGCAGGTCACCGCCTTTCACCGGGGGACAAGCTCTAATCCGATCTTGCCGGTTATCGAACACGTTCTGGACCCCGGAGCGGAATATCCGATAACGGCATTTCCGGCGGAATTGTTGCGCGATTGGGATATCGTCATCCACATGGTCGCGATGGGCGAGGCCGATGCGGAGGCCGCCGCCCGCTCATTCGCAGGGCGAACGGGCCGCCTTGTTCTCGTTTCGAGCTGCGATGTCTACCGCGCCTATGGCCGCCTGATGAAAACGGAGCCGGGACCGCAAGAGGCGGTGCCTCTGCGTGAGGATGCGCCGCTTCGCTCGGTTCTTTACCCCTATCGTGGCATGGAGGCGCAGCTTGGCGCTTACGCCTATGACTACGATAAGATTTTGGCCGAGCGCGCCGTGCAGGGCGCGTCTGGCCCTGACTGGACAATCCTGCGCCTGCCCAAAGTCTATGGACCGGAAGACAACGGCGATCTTTCGACCGTTTATGGCTTTGCAGGGGTACCGGAATGGCGTTGGACCCATGGTCATGTCGAGAATGTGTTGCCGCCGCAATCGTGGCGGCTGCCTCCCGTCCGGAAGCGCGTAACGCGGTTTTCAATATCGGAGAGGAGGTTACGCCGACCATGGGCGAGCGGCTGGCATTGCTGCCGGAGCAGCGTGGCGACCCGCCTGCGCCGCCGCCGTTCGACTACAACCAGGATTTCGTCATCGACACCGGAAAAATTCGAACACAACTTGGTTATACCGATGTTGTCGATGAGCGGCAGTCGATGACCGAGCTTGCCGCCGCCAATGTGTCGGCGCGAGAATGAGTATGGGTGAGCCTGTTGTTATCGTACCTTATGACCCGACCTGGCCGAGCCTTTTCGCCCAGCTCAGAGACGGGATCGTTGCAGCCTTGGGAGCAACGGCGCTTCGTGTCGAGCATGTCGGCAGCACTTCGGTCCCGGGCCTTGCGGCAAAGCCCATCATCGACATCGATGCGGTGATCCCCGCGGAAACCGATCTTCCCGAAGCAATCCGGAAGCTCGCGCGTGTCGGATATACCCATGAGGGGGAGCGCGGGATTGCGGGACGGCACGCCTTCTCGCAACCGAGCGGATTGCCGGCGCATCATCTATATGTGTGTGATGAGCACAATCCGGAACTGTGGCGGCATATCGCGTTCCGCGATTACCTTCGGGCGAATCCGGCGGAGGCCGCGAGCTATGGCGCCTTGAAGGAGCGCCTTGCCTTGCGGTTCGGGAATGATCGCGACGGCTACACCGATGCCAAATCGGCTTTCATTGCCGAAGCACTGTCAAAGTTGCCGCAAAAGGGATCGAAGATCGATGCAGCGCGCCGGCCATTTTGATCTGTTTGGATACGATTGCGGATAGACGGCCATATTTGGGCTTTGGTGGAGCGACGGAAGGACGTGGCAACTCTGGCGACGTGATCGCCGCGCATAGTCGCGTTGTGATCCCATCGGCTGGGGGAGCCGAGGGGAGGCTTGCACCGCTGCAAGACTCCGGCCGCTACGATGTGCCCGCGATCTATCCCCGTCCCAATGAGGATTTGAACGCATATGCCTACATCACTCACGCGTCGCGCGGCATTGATGATGCCACTGATTGCCGTGCCGGGGCTGCTTGTGCCGCGTGCTCAGGCTGAGAGCAGAGGCGTCGAGGCGCGACTCAAAGAGCTTGAGGCCCGGAGTGGGGGACGCCTCGGCGTTGCCGTGTTGAATACCGCGTCCGGCGAGATCGCCGGCAACCGCCTTGATGAGCGCTTTGCCATGTGCAGTACGTTCAAGGCACTGGCTATAGCCTTCACGCTCGCGCGTGTTGATCGTGGCGAGGAGCAGCTCGGTCGTCGCATTTTCTTCACCAAGCGCGATCTGGTCATGCCGTTCAAGGCGACCAAGCCCCATCTTGCGGAGGGAATGACGATCGAGCAGCTTTGCGAGGCGGCGGCGATCGTCAGTGACAGTACCGCCGCGAATTTACTCTTGGCGGGCTTTGGCGGACCTGCGGCGCTTACGGCCTATCTGCGATCCCTGGGCGATCAAGTCACCCGTCTCGATAAGATCGAGCTGGACTTGAACGTCGTTAGGCCGGGAGAAACCCACGATACCACGTCACCGCGCGCTATGGTCGGCACGCTGCGGCGGGTCATGCTTGGAGACGCCCTGTCCGCCTCATCTCGCACGAGGCTGACCAATTGGTTGATCGACTCCAGAGATGCCGCCGCGCGACGCCTCCGAGTTGGATTGCCGGAGGGGTGGCGGATTGCGAATAAACCGGGAACTTGGGAGGGGATTTCCACCAACGATATCGGCGTCGTCTTCCCGCCCGGTCGAGCGCCGATCGTGGTTGCAGCCTATCTTGGCGAGGCGCCTGGGCCGATCAAGCAGCAAGAGGCCATCTTGGCTGATGTTGCGCGGATTGTGGCTGAGGCAGCGTAATCAAATCGGCTGTCGGTGGCCCTTGCACGGTGCAAGCCTCGTGCTTTGTGTGTCGCGGTTGCCAGAAGCCGTGCCGCGTCATAGAACTATCCGTGCATCAAGAGTTGGGGCGACGCCCAACGCCAACCTGTCGATCCGGACAAGGTGGCACTCCCTTGGGAGGATGTGGCCGAACCGGCAACGAAACGGATTTCGCCACTAAGCGTCGATCCCGGGAAAGGAACGTCGCATAGTGCCGATCAAGATACCTGACACATTGCCCGCACGGCCTATCCTTGAGGCTGAGGGCGTTGCCGTAATGCGCGAGACCGACGCGGCCCGGCAGGACATTCGGCCGCTCCGGATCGGCTTGCTCAACCTCATGCCGAACAAGGTCAGCACCGAGACCCAGCTTGCGCGGTTGCTCGGCGCAACGCCTCTCCAAATCGAACTGACATTGGTGCGGATCACCGATCACGTTGCTCGCAACACGCCGGCCGATCATATGGCCGCGTTCTATCGTCCGTGGAGCAGCGTCAGGACGGAACGCTTTGACGGCTTCATCATCACGGGCGCGCCGGTCGAGCGCTTGCCCTTCGAGACAGTGAGCTACTGGCGCGAACTGGCCGCCATTTTCGATTGGACGCAGACGCACGTTCATCATTGCATGACGATTTGTTGGGCGGCGCAAGCGGCCCTCTACCACTTCCACGGCACGCCGAAGCGCGGACTTGCCCGAAAAGCCTTCGGCATTTTCGAGCATCGTAGCCTGGTTCCCACATCGCCCTATCTCCGGGGATTTTCGGACCATTTCTCCGTGCCGGTGTCGCGCTGGACCGAGAGTTGCACGGCAACTCTACAGGCTACGCGCGGTCTAAGGGTGCTGGCCGACAGCGAGGGGGCCGGCCCTGGGTTTGTCGAAGATTCCCGGCATCGCACGCTCCATGTCTTCAACCACCTTGAATACGACACAGGGACGCTTGCGGAGGAATATCGGCGGGATGGCGGCGGCCAGCTTCCGGCCAATTATTTCCCCGGTGACGATCCAGCGTGCGCCCCTGGAAATAGCTGGCGCAGCCACGCACACCTGTTGTTCGGCAATTGGGTCAACGAAATCTATCAGACTGCACCTTTCGACGCGGCGACGATCGGCGCGGCCCCCGCGCTGGGCTACGCAGCCGGATGACCGCGCGCGATGCAGCGCCTGTCTTTCCCTGGCGACGGCAATGCGCGCGCAATCGTCGACCGCATGACGCGCCGTCAGCATGGTGCCGGGGAGGCGAGGGCTGCGTCGCGCGGACAAAAATGAGGCTGGCGGGCAGAGAACGACGAAACGGAGAACTATGTCTGCTCCATAGCCCTCCGTGACCCTCCTAAATAGAAACTCCGAACAAATGACGCAGGTGGGATGGAGAGCAGACAGGCAGCTTTTCGGAGGCAAAGGCATCAATTCTTTGTCGCCGGCAGGAACTTGAACATTTCCCGAGCCTCGAACTTGTCTGCAGTTTCGCCTGCGTAGAGCTCGCCGTTCTGTAGCGTCAACCGGCGTGCCGACGCTGGTCTTCCGTTCCGAGTTCACGGGCAGCAAGCCTCAGAGCATCGTCTATGTCCTTCCTTCGATTTTCGGCGGTGTCGCATTGTTGGACGGGCGTGAGGTCTCCGATCGTACGATGGCGTCGCGCGTCGCAGGACATACGCCCCTGCTGAGGACATATGGCCTGCATGAAGCGGGAACCGTTACGGTGATGAGGGAGACGATCCGTGAAGCCGCCGCCGTTTTAATCGGCCGTGATCATGGAGCATTGCTGTTGTCGCCCGCGACCACGATCGAGGCAGCCCCCGTGAATATGGTGCGGCTGAACGCGCTCTACCGCGAAGCCCGGCAACTTCTCACTTTCTTCAGTCCTGGAGAACTCGGCGGCCCCGCTTTACCGGGCGTTAAAATTCTTCGGGATCGCACCGTCACAGCCCTCGTCGCTTCTCTGGCGCAATCTCCTTTGAAGCCGGATCACATGGCGCGTCAGCTTCAGACGATTTCGATGGCCAGGATCGATTGTTTCATTGAAGAAAACGTTTGCTCCCCTTTTGGCATGCAGGAACTGTGCGAGAAGACCGGTCTGGCTTTACGTACCGTCGAAACCATTGTTCGTGACCGAACCGGCATGCCTCCGGTCGTCTATATTCGCTATTGCAGGCTGGCCAACGTTCGCCGCCATCTGCTTAATCCGGACGACAATACGACTGTCACGCGCGTTGCGCTGAACAACGGCTTTCTCCACCTTGGAAGGTTTTCCGCTCAATACCGGGAGACATACAGCGAGAGTCCTTTAACGACTTTGAGGAGGAAGAGAGGGGAATGAGTTGCCTTCGTTGCGCCTGACCAGTTCGTAATTTCGCAGCGATATTTCGGGTTATAGCGTGGAATCGGCGGTTTACTATCCCGCTTGGTGGAGTGATCGTCGGAAATATCGCGCGATAGAGGGCAATCGGCGGTGCTTGGCGGACCGCGAACGATGAAGCCGGGCAATACTCCTACGCTATAGCCCTCCCGTGATCGCCGGTTGGAGGGAGCGAGTACGCGCACGCAGTACCGATGCGTGATTGTAGGGGATGAGGCTTGTCCTGCTTTGGCCTGACGGCCTCGCAGTCCTCGTCGTCATGCGGCTGCGCCAGCCGGCCAGACGTGCCGTCGGAATTCCTGTGGTGCGAGCCCTGTCGCCTTCCGAAAGTTGCGAGCAAAGTGGGCCGGGGCCGAATAGCCGAGCGCGGTCGAAATCTCGGTGATCGAAGCGCGGGTTCCCTCCAACAACTCGCGGGCGCGTTGAATGCGGATCATGTTCGTCAGTGTGCGGAAATCGGCACCTTCCCGGTTGAGCGCACGCTGTAGCGACCGGACGCTGGTATCTAGCGCCAACGCTGCGCTCTCGACCGACGTCGCGCCGGCAAGGACCTGCGCCCATATCTGCGCGACGACCACGTCGAGGAAGTTGTCGAGATTCGCGGGCGCAAGCCGGCTGCGGGCGACATCTTCGAGCGTAATCAGGCGCGCATTGGCATGCCGCACCACAGGTCGACCGAGCAGGTGCGCATCGAAGTGGATCGAAACGCCGGCAGCATCGAACGCGACCGGGCAGGAAAAGGCGTCCTCGAAAGGCGTCGGGGAGTGTGGGCGCGGAATGTCCAGTTCGATCATCCGCGGCCGCCAGACGGGCGAGAGGAAGGAACGGAGCAGACTGAGCAACGAGGCCGCGATGCCGCCGGCGAGATGGGTGTAGCCCGGCCGGCCGCGCACGGCACTGACATAGCAGACCCGCGCCACCCCGCTGGCGACCGAGAGCTCGATCCGGTCGCCGCTACAGTGATGATCCAGCGTGGATGCGGCGCGGACGATGGCGGCGTGCAGTGTATCGGCCGCCAGAACGTACTCGCCCCAAAGGCCGAGGTTGGATATCGACACCTCCGGCACGAACAGCAGTCCGAGGTTCGGTTCGCCCGCCCCCCGTTCGATGGCGTCGAGAAAGGTCGTCGCCGTGGCCTGTGGAATGAAGCAGTCGAGGTGCTCGATCGATTCGATGTCGAGCATCGTCGCCTGGTTGACACGCCGCAGAACCTTGTCTCCGAACGCCTCGCGCACGAAGGCGGACACTCCGGCCATCGCCAGAGCCGAGATCACCGGCGGGGCGTTGCCCCCGATGCCTGATGATAAGATCCCGACCTTTGGCGCAAAATGGGTGGTGAATTGAGAACCCGGGTTCATAAGAGCGTTGGATATCTCCGATCAATATAGTGGGGGCGGTGGGGAGCCGCCGCCCAACCAATACGCGCGCCAAAGGTAGTTGAATGCACCCAAATCGCCACGGAATTATGAAAGGGATAGAACGATGATCCGCCGAACTTTGATCAGCAGCTTTACCTTCACGGTAATCGCGGCGGGTCCCGCTTTTTCGGACGTATCCACCAAAACGGTAGAATCGCTGTCGGCACCGAACACGGTTGAAACGCGGGCGGGCAAGCTCGATTTCCGGGACGGGGTGCCGACCGAGGAAACCGCGCAGAAGATCCGCGACACGCTGGATTTCACAAACGCGCTCAACGTTTACAACAACAGCTTCCGGGGGGCATCCGCGCTGGCCCTTGTCAAAGGTTTCGAGGAGATCGGCGCCAAGCCCGGCGATGTCGTCATCTTCCCCGAACTGATGGACTCGAGTTCGCTATTCCTGACCGCCAACGCCGACACGGTTTACTACATGTCCGGGCTCGACCTGAGCAAAGGCCCGGTGGTAGTCGAGCAGCCGTCGGGCGGCATCGGCACGATCAACGACATGTGGTTCTCCTGGGTCATCGACATCGGTGCGCCCGGGCCGGATCGCGGGCTCGGCGGCAAGTACCTGATCGTCGGCCCCGATTATAAGGGGCCGCTGCCCGAAGGGGGCTACTTCATCGCCCATGCGAAGACGAATTTTGCACTCTATGCCTCGCGTGCGAATCTGGTTGGCAACGACCCGAAGCCGGCCGTCGAGAACATCAAGCGCAACATGAAGATCTATCCGTACCGGCCCGGCGCCTTCGGTACGAGCATCGCCCAGGCCCTCGAAGGGACTGTGCAGATCACAGGCGAGCCGAAGATTCCCGAGATGAAGTTCATCGAAGGTTCCGGACGCTCGTTCAACACGATCCCGCCCAGCGACTTCGGCTTTTTCGAGATGATCAACGAGAACGTCCAGAACGAGCCCGCCACCAGCTACGACGTGGAACTGGCCGGCCAGCTCGCCGCGATCGGCATCGTGCATGGCAAGCCGTTTAAGCCGGACGAGCGGATGAAGAAGATCCTCTCCGAGGCGGCCGCGGTCGGGCAGGCGACGGGCCGCGCGCTCAACTGGCGCTTTGCGGTCAAGCATCCGGAATGGGCCTACTATGAAGGTTCGCATTGGGGCAGCATGCTGTGGGAAGGCGGCGCCTTCTTCGAGACGCCCCCACCAGTGTTCGAAAAGGGCATGTTCAAGCCCCTGCCGCCGACCGGCGCGCGCACCCTGGATTCTCGCACGGCCTTCTACTACGGCTACACGCTGGACTCGCCGGGCATGATCATGCGCAT
>Ga0153954_1001149_pt1 | contig 15658 bp, 14 predicted proteins | sample TSFL038MetaG_FD_102277 | JGI IMG/M metagenome (GOLD analysis project Ga0153954, IMG submission 102277) | Attine ant fungus gardens microbial communities from Florida, USA - TSFL038 MetaG | ecosystem: Host-associated > Fungi > Mycelium > Unclassified | place: USA: Florida, Wekiwa Springs State... | reverse complement strand
CTCGGGCGAGTCATTCCGGCCGAATACAGTCGCAGGGATTCGCGGCCCACAGCTCAGTATCGGTTGTCCGTTACCGTCCTGTCGGCCGGTCGTCGTCGCTTGCGTTGTCACAGGCGACAGGGGTAATAATACCCGGGAATCGCCGAAGGTCAATAACCTACCGAAAATTCTGCGAGCTTTCGGCGAAGGTTTGTTGAAAGGGATGTCGCCAACACTCGGCCAGGCTGGAACCGGCTTCGACGAACTCCGTTCCCGTTCACAGTGATTTCCAAGGCCCGGTGACGAAGTGCCCTTCGAACATCGTGGCCTGAACGGGGAGATCGGAATCGAGGATCAGTTGGTGGGGATCGGCCACGTCGCGCTCAGGAAGCGGGATGACGGCGAGATCGGCCGACTTTCCCTGCTTGAGACTTCCCGTGGTATTCTCGGCCCGAAGAGCCCAGGCGCCGAAGAGTGTCGCCATGGTCAGGAGCAAGGGCCCCCCCAGGGTGGGGTCGCTCCGGTACAAGAAACGAATTTCATCGAGGATACTCAGGCTCGGGTTGGAGGCGCGGCTGTCGGTGCCCAGGCAGACCACGACTCCCCGTTCGAGCATCGCCCGAAAGGGATGGGTTGCATGTCCAAACCGGGCATGCGTCCTCGGGCAGTAAGCTACGGCTACGCGATGGCCGTTAGGGGCCGCTTCGGGGCGAAGTTGCCAAAATTCGGAGGGGTCGAAGTAGGTTCCGTGGGCGATCAGCCAATCCGCCTGGCGCAGTTCCCCTTTTCGAACGTAGTCACCCGGGCGCGAGCTGATCGGCTCCCATTCTTCGTCCCAGGCACCGAGGTCTTCCAGAAAGAGCCGCAACGGCCCACTCCGAGTCTCGAGCAATTCGAGTTCCTCGGGCATCTCAGCGAGATGCGTGGAGAGCGGCAGTCGACTGGCGGCCGCTTTGTGGTAGAGCCAACCCGAGGTACTGTAAGGTGCATGAGGGCTCAGCCCGGGGCGAGCGTTGGCAACCACCTGGGCTTCGGGCTTGATGGTCGCGAGCCAATCCCAGGCCTCTTCACTCGTCTGAAGTCCTCGCACGCGGCGAAGGCCGATCAACTCGGAAAAAACGACCGCACGAACCGGGGCCTCCGCGACATGGTCCCAGCTCAGCCCTGCCGTGGTCGTGTCGGCAAGCGTCGTTGTGCCGGCATCGATACACTCCCTGAGATTACGCCGCACAGCCTCGCACAACGACTCGACCGATCCCAGGCGGCGCTGGGCGACGACCCGGCGGAGCCAGCCGACTTCGTCCTCGATCCCGGCTGGACCAAGCTCGTCGCTCGTCTCGAGTGATGACAACTCGAGGTGCGTGTGCGCGTTCACGAACCCAGGGGTGATGGCCACATTGCCCAGGTCGAGGTCGGCCTCGCGATCGCTCGATGAACCGAGCCAGGAGATTCGACCGTCCGAGATCGTCAGGCAGCCATCAGCGATCGGCTCCCCCTGGACCGGGAAGATGTAACGAGCCGCCAGGGTGAACGTTGACGATCGCATGCGAAAAACCAGGGTTTTGAGCAAGGGAGGTACGGCCAGCCGACCATCAGGTCGGCGAGCCCGTCACTTCGAGAGGATCAGGCACGCGCTTCCTCGCCGAGACCACAAAGGCATCCTTTTCTCGGAGCAGAATGACGAGCAGAATGGCAGAGATCAGAGCACTGACACCCACGATCCACCCATGATAAAGTTCTTGACTGGGCGTTCGATAGAGCCAAGCGATGATTCTTCGATCCCGCGCATGTTCTATCCAGAGGCTGAGAAGCACGGCCATGCCATTGTTCACGAAGTGGAAGAGAATCCCGGGCAGAATACTCCGGCTTCTCACCGCCAGCAAACCGATGACAAGGCCCAGAAGCGTGGCATTGAAGAACTGCTGAAAGAGACTCAAAAGGACGTGCAGGAAGCCAAACAAAAGTGCCGAGCCGATGATTGCCGTCCGAGTCCCCTGCCCATTCTCCAGCCCCGAAAGTATGAATCCGCGGAACGCGAACTCCTCACAGATCGCGGGGATCAGCGCGAAGATCAAGACGGCCGTAGCGACATTCGGCACCTTGCCCATCATCTGAGCGACCGCGCTTTTCACCGCCTCGGAGATCGGAAATAACCCCTCAATGATCGGCCTCAATTCACTGACCAACGGATGGAGTCCGATGGCGAGTCCCGCCCCCAAAGCGAAATAGCGCCACTCGGGCCAATAGAGGCGCAAGGTTCGCCGAGGCGATGACGTGAGGAGTATCGTCATCACGACGGGCGGCAGCAGGATAAACGCGACCTGGCCCACCGCCATACTGATCGTCGAACCAGTCGTCGCCAGGAACTGCATGAGAAACCAAGCCAAGGTCAACATGATGGCGAAGCAGAGCAGAGTCTGCCCGGCTGACGGCAGAGGCTGCCGGTCCCGGATCATGTGCCGGATCCAACTCATCAGGTCGAAACGCTCGGCTTCGCGGAAGAGCACGTCCTCACGCTGAAACTGGGAGATGGCCCACCGCAGCGAAATGACTCCGTAGATGATGGTCGGTACGAGCACCGGCAAGAAGTACCGCAGAGCCACCGAGTAATCGCCCAAAATCAGCGATCGCAAAAGGAGGCAAGCCCCCGTGATGGGCACGAGGCTGTAAAAAAGGTTCAACTCGATGCCAGGCATCAAGGTAAGAAAGATCAAAGGAATGCAGACAAGATAAAGAGGAGTCATATAGTATTGCCCCTCTTTCATGCTCCTGGCCATCACCGCCAGAGAAAGACAGACCGCGCTGAAAAACACCGACAGAGGGACGAGCAAGACGAGAATCCAGCACGCGGCCGAGAAGGTCGGAGGAGCAATGACTGCGGCCATTTTACCGGGATTCACAGCCGACATCTGGCCAAGCTGGCTGGCTAGTTGGAATCCGGTAAGACCCATGCTCACGAGGTTCAAAAGCGCGGTCAGCATGCTCGCGAGCACAACGGTAAAGAACTTCCCCAGGACAATCTCGGCGCGCGAAGCCGGGCTGATGAGCAGCGTCTCCATCGTCCCTCGTTCCTTCTCCCCGGCGCAGACGTCGATCGCCGGATAGAAGGCTCCCGTGAGCGACATCATCACCAAGAGGAATGGGAATATTCGCGCCCAGATACTTCCGCCAACCTCGGCATTGGTCGCCGCGTCCTGGGGAACGATCGCGATTGGCTCGGTATAGCTGCTGGGCTTATCGTCCCGCTTGAGCCGAGCCGACACGATCTTCTCTTTCCACCGAGACAAAACTTCCTTGAGACGAAGCTGCGTAACCTGGCTCGTCTCGTCAGCGCTGTCATAGTCGACCGAAAACGGCACCGAGGCCGATCGCTCCAACTGGGCATCGAGGTCGGAGGGAATTAAAATTACGGCGTCGGCGACCCCCTCACGGACAACTTGTTTCCGAAATTTCGGATTGAGCCAACGCCCCCCGGACTTCTCCAAGACCAGGTTGAGCCGCTGGGCCTCGTCGGGATTATCGAAGAGCGAAGCTTCGAAGGCGTCGCGTTTCTGATTGAGGAGCGCTGGAGCCGAGGGCAAGAACTCGGCGCCCACGACCACCACCCTCCTCGGCTTCTGAGCAAAGGCCGCCGAGAACTGGATCAACCCGATCCCAAGGATGGGATAGAGCATCAACGGCAGAAAGAAGATCATGAACAGGGTGCGCCGGTCGCGTGCCTGGTCGCGGACTTCGCGGCGAAAGATCAGGAAGATGTTCGACCAGCGCATGAATCCAAGACCTCTTATGGCTCATAAAGGCTCATCGATCGATCCGACGCTCGGCGTGACATCTCGGTGGCACGGATCATCCATCCCAGGATGTCTGAAGCTGATGGGGCGGATTCGCCGAGATCAGGGGAGCCTTCTCGACCAGGAAGAAGAAGAGTTCCTCAAGATCGGGCTGGCCATACTGTGCCAGGAGCGCCGCGGGTTCCCCTTCGGCTTGGACTCGTCCTTTGTGGATGATGGCCACCCTCGAACAGAGCTTCTCAACCTCGTGCATGGCATGCGTCGAGAAGACGATCGTCTTCCCCTGATCACGCAGCTCGGCGATCTTCTGCAAGACGTTTCGGGCGACGATCACGTCGAGTCCCGACGTGGGTTCATCGAAGATCAAGACGGGTGGGTCGTGTACGATCGTCCGGGCGATCGATACCTTCTGCTTCATCCCCGTCGACATTTTCGAGCCCAGGATGTCGCGGAAGTCGTTCATCTGGAGCCAGTCGAAGATCGTCTCCATCCGCTCCCGAAGCCGTTCCCGTCCGAGGCCGTAGAGGCTGCCAAAGTACTCAACCAGTTCCCACGCGGTCATCCGGTCGTAAATCGCCGTGCTCGCCGACATGTAGCCGATGTGCGAGCGGACGGACTCAGGCTCGGTGAGAACGTCGAACCCGGCGACGACGGCTCGCCCCGCGGTGGGCCGGAGCACCGTGCTCAAGATCCGGAGCGTCGTGGTTTTACCCGCGCCATTCGGCCCGAGCAATCCGTAGATCGCCCCCGGCTGGCAGTCAAAGCTCACACCGTTGACGGCCGACACCCAGCCACGCTGGTAGTCGAGGAAGGACTTTTGCAGATTTTCGACGTGGATCACGCGACGACTCGAGGCAGTGAGAAGAGGGATTCCGCCCTTCGCTCGAGCGGGAAAAGTCGCGAGAGCGTCCCGCTCCTAGTGAAGCATCCGGCAAGCCCGGTTCTTGTAGGCTGCTCGCAAAGCCCTTGGCAGACCCAAGGCCCGCCTACAAAGAATTCGACGGATGAATCACTTCGCGTTCTGAGTCGTCGATGGGTTGATGAACTCGGAAGAGTCGCACAGACAACGTCCCTGAGCTCCAACAAATCGACGACTCACCGCACTCGCCTCCCATCATCGAGAACGGGGTCTCTCCACGCAACCCCGTACTCGACAAAAAGTCAGGGAAGAGCCGAACGGGAGTCAGGACTCTGAGCCGCCGTCCGCGAGAGTCGAGGAGGCCGCGCGACACAACCGGTGTCAACCGGCCGACAGGGCCAGGGACGAATCCGTGACGTCTTCATCAATGTATTCGTAGAAGACATTGCGCTGCCGAGGCGTGTAGCCGGCCTCTCGGATCGCGCGTCGGATTTCTTCGAGCGAGAGGTAATAGACGGTTCCCGCCGAGGCCACGACGTTTTCCTCGATCATCAGGCTGCCCATGTCGTTCGCCCCAAAATAGAGGGCGATGTGTCCGATCTTGGGCCCTTGCGTCACCCAGGACGACTGGATGTTGGGGACGTTGTCGAGGTAAAGGCGAGAGAGCGCCTGGGTCCGCAGATACTCAAAGGCACCGGAGGCCGGCACGTGGGCCATCTCGGTGTGTTCCGGCTGGAAGGTCCAGGAAATGAACGCGGTGAGTCCTCCGGTCTCGTCCTGGAGCTGACGCGTTCGCTCGAGATGCTCAACGCGCTCTTCGAGGGTCTCGATGTGACCGAACATCATCGTGGCGGTCGAGCGGCCGCCCAGCTCGTGCCAAACCCGATGGACGTTCAGCCAGTCGTCGGTCATCACCTTACCGCGTGTCATCTCCTTGCGAACACGATCGACAAGGATTTCGCCACCGCCCCCGGGTAGGCTACCAAGACCGGCCGCTTTGAGCCGCTCGAGAACCACCTTCAAAGGGAGCTTGGTCACCTTCGTGAAGTGGTGGATCTCAGGCGGGCTGAAGCCGTGGATATTGACCTGCGGGAAATGCGACTTGATGTCCTGGAGAAGCTCTTCGTACCACTCCATGCTCAGGTGAGGGTGAAGCCCCCCCTGCATCAGGATCTGGTCGCCACCCAGCTCCACGGTTTCGCGGATCTTCTCGAGCAGAACCTTGCGGTCGAGGACGTACGCTTCCGAGTCCCCCACCTTCCGATAGAAGGCGCAGAAGTCACAAACGGCCGTGCAAACGTTCGTATAATTGATGTTACGGTCGATATTGTACGTACGATAAGGTTCCGGATGGAGCCGGCGGCAGACGGCGTCGGCTGCCCGGCCCAGGGCGAGCAGATCCGCGGAACGCAGCAAGGTCACCCCATCGTCGAACGAGAGGCGTTCCCCTTCAACGACGCGCTGCAAGATCGCTTCGACGGTGGAAGACAAGTTCAACTCCTTTGGGTGCAAGGTCGAGACCCGCCGCCATCTCGGCAAAACAGCGCAAGCCAGCGATCTCAGGCTCGCCCAATTCGTATGATAAAACGCGCGTCAAGTAATCGTAACACGTCGAGACATCCAGCCCGAGCCTGGGTCCGTGGACCGCGGCCAGTTCGTCGGCATGGGTCAAGCCCTCGGCTCGGCTGCGCCCGAGAATCTCGGGCAGATCTCCCAGGTCGGCTCCCGCTCGAACGACCCAGAGCGCAAAGACAAAGGGCAAACCTGTGAGCGCGTTCCAGACCTCACCCAGGTCGGCGACGGCGCAAAACGCGGCTTCGTCCACCTTCATCGCCCGATCGCCAATCACAAGGACGGCATCCGCCGTGCTCTCCTGAACGGGCATTCCAAGCGGGAGGCTTTCGATCCGGGAAGGACGAACTCCGTGCTTCGCATCGAGCCAGACTTGCACCAAGGCCTGGCTCGTCCGCGAACCCGCATCCAGGGCTAACCTTTGGATCTGCTCGAAGGGAACGTGGCTAAAGAGCTTCACGCTCCGAACCGCGCCGCGGGCGGCGATCGCGAAGCCGGGCAGGATCTCATAGCCGAGCTTGGCACCGCGGAGGTATTCGACCGATGGGATCAACGCGACGTCAAGTTCTTGTCGTGCCAACTGCTCGGCAAGCCGGCTGGGAACCTCCATCACCAGTTCGACCTGAGGAGCAAGGTCGGTGAGTCGGTGATAAAGCGGCTTGGCATTGAGATAGCTCACCGCCCCAACGCGAATCGGAGCGTCCATCGTCTTCGGCTCCAGCATGCTCAAAACTCGAATCGTCCGGAATCCCTACGCCATCATCCCAATCAGACGACTCTTGGCTTGGACTTTCAGAATCTATTGAAATTATAGACAGAGGCGAAAGCGCTGCAACCCCGATCGTGTGTGTTCGGCAGGTTGCCACACTGAGGGCCGAGGGTCTTTCTGAAGCAAATCTGGGGGCGATCAGGAGTCTCGGAGTCAGACCTGACCCAAGAGGCGTTCCCATTCCTGGATCCGGTCTTGGAGGCGAGACTGGCATTCTTCCAGGGTCGCGCCGTGAGCAAAGACCGTGAGAATGGGTTCCCCTGTTCGGATCAAGGTCCCAGGGTTCGGAACATCCGCGACGCTCCGAAAGACGGAGGAATCGAAGGCAGGGGCAAAGTCCTCCAGAAAGCTGGGGGCGGTGAAGGGACGGGTGGCGAAGAGGACGCGCTTGCCGACGACCCGCCAGCTCGGAAGCGGACGGAAGCTCGCCGACTCCGGGGGCTTCCAGTCAAACGCTCGAGCATGATCGATCAGAAAGGAATGCCCGTAAGCGAGGTCGAGAACTTCGACCGAGGCCGTGTACCTCGGATTGATCTCCACGGGCCAGAGTCCGCGCTCATTGAGGATGAAGTCGACTCCCCAAAGCCCTCGAAGCCCGAAAGAGGCACGAAGGACTTCCCCCAGGCGACGGAGAGAGTCCAGTATCGGCGTTGCGAGAGGCCAGGGACCCAGGCTGCCAATATAGGCGAAGTCGGCACCCGGCCGACCGGTCCACTGGCGGGTTACTCCCAGGAGCTGGCTTTTTTCTCGAGAGGCGACGAAGATCCCGGAGAAACTGGGTCCTGGAATTCGCTTCTGAAAGTATCTAGGTAGATCGGCCCCCTCCCATGAGTCGTCAAGCGGGACAATCCCTTCGCCACCACCGGAAGCCAGTGGCTTGACGAGCCAGGAGCCATCACGAGCTAACCCAGTCGCGGTGAAGGCGACTTCGGGAGAATCGAAACCCTGTTCGATGAGTGTGGTATGGACGAGGAGAGGGTCACGAACCTGGTGCAAGGTCTCGGCGTCGTTGCCCCACAAAGGACGTTGCGCACTGATGGCCTCGACCAGAGCCGGCTCGTTTTCGATGGGACCAGTATAAAGCCAGGGAGTCTCGGGTAGGCAAGCGGCGAAAGTGCTTGATTGATTAAAATTATTGAGATGGTTGACCCATTCAACCGGGCAAACCGAAGAGAGGTCGTGATCGGCGAAGCGGTCGATGCAATGAGGGGAGAACCCTGCCCGAAGGGCCGAGAATGCGGCGGCACGTGTACTCGCGCCAGCGATCAGGAGCATTTGAAGACGTGAGAGTTCAAGCTCAACCGAATGCCACGACGGGCGGGAAGCCCGTCGAGGCATCAGGCTATGGACAAATTACGTGAGTCCCACGGAACGATCCAGCCTCGGATTTTCACTCGGCCGGGTCGAGCTTGGTGGCCGTGAAGATCTTCTTGCCGTCCTCTTCCTTGACAGTGCCGGTCGCCTTGACCTTGACGGGGGCGTCCTTGGTCGCCGGGCAGATCTTGAGGCCGCTGTGAGCAGCCTTGCTGATCTTGTTCTGCTCGAGGTAGTAGGTGGTCTTCTTGCCATCCTTTTCGACGGTGATCGTGTTCTGGCAGGTCTTTGTTTCCTTGAGGGCGCACTTCGCGCAGACGGCGTCGCCCGTGATCGTGATTTCCTCAGCGGCGAAAGCCAGGGTCAGGCCCGAGAAGAGGACAGCGACGGCAAGCAACGGAAACACCTTACGCATTTGCCGATCTCCTGAATCAAAATTGGGGACGAACGACACCTTGAAGTCGTCGAACTTTCGGCGCGCGGTCGTCGTGCCGACGCCGTCATTGAATCAGCTCGCAGACAGCATAACAACACTTTTTTTGCCAAATGATTAACAATGGAGCGGGGGGTTGCGGTCCACGTCCAGGCTGTTATGATTCGGGACCATACATTCGGCCGGTGCCCGCATCCTCGACATCACGGGCCGTGCGGCGGCCTTCGACACAAAGACGCATGGAGAACAATCCGATGGCCAGCGATTTGACTTTGAATATTGGAGAGGCTCTGGTCGGCGAAGGCAACGAGATCGCCCACATTGATCTCTTGATCGGCACCAAGACCGGCCCTGTTGGCGCGGCCTTCGCCAGTGCCCTGGCGACCCAGTCCGCTGGTCACTCGAATCTCCTCGCGGTCCTGACCCCGAATGTGCTCGCCAAGCCGGCGACCGTTCTTATCACCAAGGTCACGATCAAGGGCATGAAGCAGGCCGTTCAGATGTTCGGCCCCGCCCAGTATGCCGTCGCCAAGGCCGTCGCGGACTGCGTTGCGGACGGCACGATCCCCAAGGACAAGGCTGAAGACCTCGTGATCGTTTGCGGCGTGTTCATCCACCCCGCCGCCGAAGACAACGCCAAGATCCTCAAGTTCAACCACGAAGCAACCAAGCTCGCCATCCAGCGCGCGATGAAGAACCTGCCCACCATCGACGAGATCACCGCTCAGAAGGATTCGGTCTCGCACCCGTTCGCTTCTTGATTCCGCCCTTGGCGTGAATGAGAACCCCCTGGAAATGCGGCCGGAATGAATCCACTCGGGGGACCGATAGGTATCGGCCAAGAAGGGCTCGACCTAATCCCCCGCCGCATTATCCAGGAACCACGCCCTCAGGGGCTCCATCCCCAAAGCCTACCCTGATCTCCGGGTCGCTCCTCTTTCCTTTTCCAGGATCGGACCCGACAATTGCACAGGGTTACCTGTGATGTTGCCTGGGCTTGGCGCGGCGTGATCGCCGCGAGAAAGCCAGGTCACCTTGTTTCGTAAGGTCGTGCGAGACGTACCCCGCCCGGAAATTTGCGGTGAAAGCTGCCGCACTCAACTCGGCTCGATTTGCGATGAAGCCCACCATTCTGCTCCAACTTGATACCGACCCCCAGCCGAGCGTCTTCGACGGTGTCGTGGCGGTCGACGCGGGAGTCGATCACTTGTTCCGGCACTGCGGCGTCACGCCGGAAGCCGCCCGGAACCTGGTCTACGGCGCCCTCTTCACGCGAGGCGGCAACGATCTCCAGCGGTCGGCGATTTTTATCGGGGGGTCTGACGTCGCAGCCGGTGAAGCGCTTTTGAAGGCCGTCAAGAAGGCGTTCTTCGCCGATTTCCGCGTCTCCGTGCTCTTTGATCCCAACGGCTGTAACACCACCGCGGCGGCGGCGGTCCTGGCTGCTCTGGAAGGGGCAGGCGGCTCGGTCCAGGGAGCACGCACCGCAATCCTGGGGGGTACCGGCCCGGTTGGACAACGCGTCGCTCGACTCCTGGTACGACTCGGAGCTTCCGTTTCGCTAGGGTCTCGCAGCCTGGATCGGGCCAACGCTACAGCCGAAGCTCTCAAAGAAGCGACAGGGGCTGAGATCGGCACTTTTGCTCTCAATAATCATGATGATCTCAAGCAAGCACTAGCCGGAGTTTCGATCATCGTAGCTGCTGGGGCTGCGGGGGTGGAACTTCTGCCCGACTCCGTGCTCTCTGCGTTACCGAATCTGAAGGTGGCGATCGACCTCAATGCCGTTCCCCCGCTGGGAATCGCAGGGATTTCCGTGTCGGATAAGGGAACGGAGCGCGGTGGGGTCCGATGCTGGGGCGCGCTCGGCGTCGGGGGTACGAAGATGAAAATCCACCGCAAGGCCATCGCGGAATTGTTCACGGCCAAGGATAAGGTCCTCGACGCCGAAGAGATTCTTAGCCTCGGTCAGAGCCTGGAGTGATCCGTGGTCCGGGTCGTTGGAACGGACCCTGGCACGAGCAGCCTCGACTTGCTGCTCCTTGAGAACGGCGCCGTCGTTGACCAGGCCCGTCTCACTCCCGGGTCCCTTCGTACGGATCCCCAGGAACTCGTCAAAACCCTTGAACGCTTCGGCCCCGTCGATCTCATCGCCGGCCCCTCGGGCTATGGCCTTCCCCTGATCGCTGCCGCCGATCTTACCGAGAACGACCTCGATCAGATGAGCCTGGTTCGCCCCGATCAAAGGGGACGAAACGAGGGGGTGATCGGATTCCGCTCCTGGGTCCGCGCCCTTGTCGACTCCGGTCAGCCGGTGATCTTTCTGCCTGGAGGGATTCACCTCGCGACGGTTCCCAAGCACCGCAAGGTCAACGCGATCGACATGGGCACGGCCGACAAAGTTGCGGTCGCCGCGCTGGCCGCGTTCTTCGATAGCCAAGTGCGAGGTGCGAGTGTCGGGGACTGCACGTTCGCGGTGGTCGAGTTGGGTTCCGTCTTTTCCGCCATCCTCGTCGTGGAGAAGGGACGTCTCGTTGACGCCGCCGCCGGCAGCCGCGGCCCCTTGGGAATGGGTTCCGGCGGTTGCTGGGACGGCGAAGTGGCTTACTGGTTTTCACCACTTTTCAAGGAAGACCTGTTCCGAGGAGGATTGAGAGACCTCGGCACGGAAGGGCCAAGCGCGTTTCGCGAGTCACTCTTGAAGCACGTCACCGGGCTCAACGCAGTGACACCCTTTAATCGCATTTATCTCTCGGGCGCCTCGGCCTCGGATCCAGTGATCGCTCGGATCGCCGAAGAGGCTCTGTCCAAGCTGGCCGACGTTGTCCCCCTCCCCTCGCTCCCCGGCGCCTGGGTGAAACACGCCGCGCAAGGTGCGGCACTCCTCGCCGACGGACTGGCGGGAGGCCGGCATTCCAACCTGGTCGATTCCTTCCAGCTTCGAAACGCGGCCGGCACGGTCTGGGATGGCCTCAGCCGATTCTCAAGGTCGGAGGCCACGCTTCCCCCTGGCGTCAAGCCGGGCGCCAGTGCGGCTCCTTCCAACTGAACCATGCCAACCTCATCCAGACGAGCCCCTTCAACGTCCTCGGAGAAAGCCTTCGACTCACGACTTTGGTCGCAGTCACATGGAATTGTTCTCTTTCCGTGATCTCCCGTGCTTTTGGCGACTCCACTTTCTTTGGCTCATTTCAACGTCGTTTTGTTGGTCTATCACGCGCCAAGCCGACGACGACCGATCACACGAACCGCGCTGCTGGAGCCCATCCGGCATCGCGGTTTTTGTTTGTGCGGGAATCAGGAAGTGGATCGTACGAAACAATCCGCCGTCCGCATGCACGCAATGGCAAAATCCCGTTTTTGAGGATTGATCGCTTGGCTCATCCCGTTTTTGAGGATATCGTCATAGTGTCGGACGGGTGATCAAGAGATAAGAAGGGTAGAGGCGAACATGCGGGTCATCTCGAAAACCAAAATCGAAGAGTACTTCAGCAAGCTCCCCAAGTCTGAAGAGGCTCTTCTCCGCTGGTATCGCTTGACCCGCAAAGCAGAATGGAAGTCCTTCGCCGATGTCAAAGACACTCACCCGGCCGTCGACGTGTATGGCACCTGCCACATCTTCGATATCGCGGGCAACCACTGGAGGCTGATCGCCAAGATCCACTTCCCAAAGCTCAACGAAGAGACGGGACTCTGGAGCCAAGGCCGGGTCTATATCAGGACCATCATGACTCACGCCGAGTACATGCAGAACAAATGGAAACGAGACTGCGGGGCATAAGCCCCGCGGTCGGGATGACAAGACATACCGGCCCGCGGGACAATATCCTGTGGGCTTACGCAAAGGGGTGATTCATGCCTGCGAACCACACGACCGCCGTACCCGAGCCTTACATCAAGTTGATCGGCCGCTTTTGGCTTCGGCCGATTCGCTCCAAAGACGAGCTGCACCAGGCCATCGCGGTTCTCGACGACCTCATCATGCGGGACGATTTGACCGAGGCCGAGGAAGATTACTTGGATGTGCTGACCGACCTTGTCGAAGCCTACGAGAACGAACACGTCAAGCTTCGGCCGATTCACGGGGTCGAACTGGTGAAAGGCATCCTGGAGGATCGAGGGCTCTCCCAGGCCGACGTTGCTCGAGGCGCGGGTATCGCGACGACAACGTTCAACGACATCTTGCTAGGCCGCCGCAAGCTCAATCTGAAGCACATCAATGCGCTCGCGACCTACTTCAAAGTTTCCCCGGCTGTGTTTCTGCCAGAGGAAGGGAGCCAAGCTGACGAACCGGATTCCGACTGAGACCGACCTGCGTTCTCCCCAGTGAAGATCGTCTGTCATGCGGCCCATCAAACCGACCAGGCACGCTAAAGCCGTCGCCTAAAGGCGAGGGTTTTGACCCTCCCAGCAGTTGACAAGAACACGGAAGCATGCAAGAAGTGGGGTTTAGTGCAGGTCGGAGAGGGTCAGAATTAGTGTCGCCTGACAGGTCTCACCGCGGCTCTGTTTGAGGCACATGTTCCATGAACGTTGCGGTCGAAATCTGTGTGGTCGGTGTCGAATCGGCTCTCGCAGCGGCCGAGGGAGGGGCCGACCGCGTGGAACTTTGCGAGTACCTCTCGGTCGGCGGAGTTACACCCAGTGCAGGCGCGATTGGCCTCGCTTGTCGAAAGCTGAGGATACCATTGCACGTCTTGATCCGTCCACGTGCTGGCGACTTCATTTATTCGCCTCTGGATCTCGAAGTCATGGAGCGCGACGTGGAGACCGCCAAGTCGCTCGGTGCGGCGGGGGTGGTGCTGGGGGTCCTTCATCCGGACGGCTCGATCAACGTCGAGCATACCTCGAAACTCGTTCAGCTCGCGCGTCCGATGTCCGTGACCTTTCACAAGGCGTTCGACGAGTGTCTCGCCCCTGAGACCGCGCTGGAAGCGTTATGCGTGATCGGGGTCGATCGCATCCTCACATCGGGGCAGCGTCCCTCCGCTCGGGAAGGGATCCCGCTTCTCGCCAAGCTGACCGACCAGGCGAACGGACGCCTCGTCGTGATGGCCGGCGGCCGGATCACGGAAGCCGACGCCACTTTATTGATCGAGGCTGGCCTCCGCGAAATTCACATCGGCTCCAACGCCTGCGAAGATGGGAGTACGAGCGCAAGCAAGGTCCGACGATTCGTGCAACTGGCCCATCAGTCGGCGTAGCCCTGAGGCGAAAAAGGGGCCTCCCTCACCGCGAAGGTTCAACCGGGGGGTGGGTTCCTGCCGTAAGGGTCGAGACCGGGAGGTTCGGGGACGTCCTTGGTGATAATGTCCCAGGTCGCTCCCATCTCGCGCATCGAGCGGTAATCGACGGGGGCATACGCAATCCGAAGATGGGGGGTCGCGACCGGTTTGCCCTTTGCCAATCGCGAGTCCATGGCCGCGTCCAGAATCCCAGTCGTCAAGAGGGTACGTTCCACGGGATAGGGAACGTGTCCCGTCAAGATCATCGACTGAATGGCGTGGGAAAGTGCCTTGAACAGATTGCGGTTATTCCAGGGCCCGACGTAAAAGCTCGTCGCCTTCGGAGTGTTTTCCCCCTCGACACGCGTGGCGAAGTTCCACCGGGTGCTGCCGTCGCCGACTTTCAGAACGATCCCCTTCAAACCATCGACATACTCGATCAAGATGCCATGCGAGCTCGACTTGGGAAAACGTTGGGCGAGTAACTCCCGGACTGGAGGAGTCTCGGGGCCAAGTTCGGCCGACATCGCGGCGTTCGCCAGTTCGAGCGACCAGTCACCGTTTTCGGCCGCATCCCAGAGAGCGTCTCCCGACAGGAACTGGACCTCCTTGACGCCGGTCTCTCCACCTCGACGTGCCTCGACCATCGACTGGAGGACTTCGAGACCATGGAAGTCGTAGGATTCGACGGGTCCACCGTGGATCGAGACAGCGTTTCGCAAGTCGGCCCCGGCGGCGAGGTCCAGGGCAGGCCGGCGCTGAGCCAGGGGAACGGAGCTTCCGGCCATGAGCGGGAATCGTAAGCGCCGGGCCGTTTCGACCATTTCCAGGGCCCAATCCCAACGGTAGGACAAATGCTTGTCGTTGAAGACGGGTACTGCCCGGGCGCTGTCGTTGAAGACCGCGACGATCTCGTCGAAGAACCGCTTGCGGGGATACTCGCGCTGGCCTTTGGCGTTGACGGGGTAGTTACCGTACTCGCCGATCGCGAGTACCGCGTCGACGGCTAGTTTCTTCCCTCCGCCACAGAGAGCCTCCGCGATCGTCGGATAGATGGGAATCTTCGCCTGGCGGGCCACTTCACGGCCGATGTCTTTGGCAGGGAACTGGTCGATGTAAATCGCAACGACCTCTACCTGCGAATCCGTCTTCTTGCCGTTGAAGAGGTAGGGATTGAGAAAATTCTCGAGGATCACGTGCGCGTGACTGCGGTACGTGAACTCAGTGAGGACCGCCGCAACTTTCGGGCGGCTCGTCGGTGTTGACCAACCCCAGCTTACTCCCCCTGCCCCGAGAGCCAGTGAAGCACCGGCGAGACCGTGACCGAGTTGTCCCCAAAAGGCCCGCCGGCTGGTGCGAGAACGACTGATCGCTCGTCCCATTTTTCCCCCCTAGGATCGAGGCTGTGCCGCGAGATCTTTCCGCGTGATCGCGTTGTCGAGGGCGTCGCGTTCTCAATCGTAAGGAGAAGTATTCGTCATGCAAGGGATCAGCAATACCATCGCACGAGGACGCGTTGACTCATGGTCGCCGGCCCCACGACAGCGAAGGCTCAAGGGTTGCATCTCAGAGGCTATCCGGGAAGTGAACACTGCCGTGAAGATGCATTGTCTGGGTGGCCGGGGACGAGTCTTCGAGGCCCCGGGGATCGGCCGAGGCTCGTCCCGGGGCGTCGCTGCGCTCCTCCCCGGCCACCCACCTTTCCTGACTTCACAT
>Ga0153954_1001148_pt1 | contig 15666 bp, 14 predicted proteins | sample TSFL038MetaG_FD_102277 | JGI IMG/M metagenome (GOLD analysis project Ga0153954, IMG submission 102277) | Attine ant fungus gardens microbial communities from Florida, USA - TSFL038 MetaG | ecosystem: Host-associated > Fungi > Mycelium > Unclassified | place: USA: Florida, Wekiwa Springs State... | reverse complement strand
TCCAGCGCCCACACCATGCCGCCGAGCACGGCGGAGGTCACTTGCAGGCCGGTGGCGTTCTGATAGGGCGCGAGTTTGCGGGTCTCTTCGATGGAGAGCTGCGAGCCGTACCAGTAGGCATTGTTGTCATGGCCGTACAGCAGCACGCCGAGCTCGTCGATGCCATCGACGATTTCGTTCTCGTCGAGGATGTGGTGCTTTTCCTGCATCTTCGCTGCCCGGCCGAACATTTCATGCAGCGACAGCACCGCATCATCAGCCGGATGATAGGCATAGTGGCAGGTCGGCCGATAGATTGCGGTACCCGATGCGTCACGCACCGTGAAGTAATCGGAGATCGAGATCGACTCGTTGTGGGTGACGAGGAAGCCATATTGCGGGCCGCGGGTCGGACACCAGGTGCGCACCCGCGTGTTGGCGCCGGGCTGCATCAGATAGATGGCAGCGCCGCAGCCAGCTTCGTGGGTATGCGCGTTCTCGGGCATCCATTTTTCATGGGTGCCCCAACCCAGTTCGGACGGCTGCACGCCTTCCGACAGGAAGCCTTCCACCGACCAGGTGTTGACGAAGACGTCCGGCTCCTTCGGCGACTTGGAGCGCTGGGTATCGCGCTCGGCGATGTGGATGCCCTTGATACCGGCCTGTCGCATCAGGTCCGCCCATTCGGCCCTGGTCTTCGGTTTGGGGGCATTGAGCTTCAGATCAGCGGCGACATTGAGTAGTGCCTGCTTGACGAAAAAGGAGACCATGCCGGGATTGGCGCCGCAGCAGGAGACTGCCGTCGTCGAGCCCTTAGGCCGCGCCTTCTTGGCGGCCAGCGTCACTTCGCGAAGGGCATAGTTGGAGCGTGCTTCCGGGCCCTTCGAAGAATCGAAATAGAAGCCGAGCCAGGGCTCGTTGACGGTGTCGATATAGAGGGCGCCGAGTTCGTTGCAGAGCTCCATGATGTCGGTAGAGCCGGTATCGACCGAGAGATTGACGCAAAAACCCTGGCCGCCGCCTTCGGTGAGCAGCGGGGTCAGCAATTCGCGATAGTTGTCCTTGGTCAGGCCCTTCTGGATGAAGCGTACATTGTGCTTCTCGCAATGCGCCTTGCGGCCCTCGTCCTTGGGATCGATCACGGTGATGCGCGACCTGTCGTAGTCGAGATGCCGCTCGATCATCGGCAACGTGCCTTTGCCGATGGAGCCGAAGCCGACCATGACGATCGGGCCGGTAATCTTCGCGTGGATCTGCGAGGCAGGACTCATGGCTGTCGTTTCTCCGGAAAGTGCTGGCGGATAGTGCGGGTGGATAATCAGGCGGTGCGTCGCCTGGCGGTGACTTCAATCTCGACTTTCATCTCGGGCTTCAATAGGCCGGCGACCACCAGCAAGGTCGCGGCTGGCCGGATCTCGCCGAGATGTTCGCCACAGGCCACGAAATGTGCATCCGCATCCCTGATGTCGGTGATGTAGTAGGTCGCGCGGACGATGTCGGTCATCGCGAAGCCGGACTCTTGCAGGACGGCCGCGATGGTCTTGAAACAGTTACGTGACTGGCTCGTGACATCCGCCGGCATGGTCATTGTGCTGTAGTCGTAGCCGGTGGTTCCCGCGACGAAGCAGAAATCACCATCGACCACGGCGCGGCTGAAACCGCAGCTCTTTTCGAAAGGCGAACCGGTCGAAATCAGACGGCGTGACATGTCGGACCTCGTTTCATGGCGTTTTCTGGCGAAGTGGATGCAGGCTCGCGTGAAGAAGACGCGTCAAACAAAAAGGGTTTGACGCGGGTTTAAGGACGTTTCCTCTTCCGGGGCAAGCCGGATCAGGGCAGGCGCCGGGTCACGTCGGGCGAGGGCGGCGGCGAACCCCAGCGGCGCACCAGAAAATCGCGCACGATCATGACGGTCATCAGGACCAGCATGATCGTGGTGACCATGTTGCGGAATCGCGGGCGCGCCGCCGCCCGCGCGATGGCTCGGTTCTTCGGCATGATGATGTCGCCTATGCCGCGGCTGGCGACGCGTGCAGCGCCTTCTTCGCTCGGGCCGCCTTCGGCCTGGGTAGCGCAGCGCCGGTCGGCACGATCATGCCCCAGGCGCCGTCCAGCGCGCCTTCCGCGAACTCGAGCGCCAGCAAGCGCTCGCGCTCGAACGCGCCGGGCAACTGCAACTCGCCGGTCTTCGCAGCCGAGAAGCCGAACCGCGCGTAATAGGGGGCGTCCCCCAGAAGAAGTGCCGCGCGATGACCACGCGCCCTCGCCGCCGCAAGCGCGTGGTCCATCAGCGCGGCCCCGACTCCGAACTTGCGGTAGGCGCTGTCTACCGCCAGCGGGCCGAGGATGAGCGCCGGGACACCCCCGGCGCTGACGTGCCACAACCGCACGGTTCCGACCAACCGGCCTCGCGCAACGGCCGACAGGGCAAGGCCTTCGGCAGGCGCACGTCCATCGCGCAGGCGCTGGCAGGTGCGCGTATGGCGGTTGTCGCCAAAGCAGGCATCCAGCAGCGCTTCACGCGCGACGACGTCGGAAGTCCGCTCCGCACGGATCGCGAACGGAGCGGCTTTCGAGGTGAGGGTAACGGTGGTCTTCCGCAAGTCGGTCATGGCACGTCAGTCCCTGCTTCCCACGGCGTATCCGCGCCCTGGGAAGCGTCGTTCAGTCATGGCAATGAGTGGGAAGGAGCCGGCGCACCGGCTCCCGATTAGCCAAACCTCGAAAGGGAGGTCAGATGTGGTAGGTCCTGAGCGGCGGGATGCCGTTGAAGGCCACCGACGAGTAAGTCGACGTATAGGCCCCGGTCCCTTCGATCAGCACCTTGTCGCCGATCTCAAGCGTCACCGGAAGCGGATACGGCATCTTCTCGTACAGCACGTCGGCGCTGTCGCAGGTCGGCCCCGCGAGCACGCACGGCGTCATGTCGGCCCCGTCATGCGGGGTGCGGATGGCGTAGCGGATCGACTCGTCCATGGTCTCGGCGAGACCGCCGAACTTGCCGATGTCGAGGTACACCCAGCGCACCTCGTCCTCGTCGCTCTTCCTGGAGATCAGGACGACTTCGGACTCGATGATGCCCGCATTGCCGACCATGCCGCGTCCCGGCTCGATGATGGTTTCCGGGATCTGGTTGCCGAAATGCTTGCGCAGCGCACGGAAGATCGACCGGCCGTATTGCACGACCGGCGGAACGTCCTTGAGGTACTTGGTCGGGAAGCCGCCGCCCATGTTGACCATGGTGAGGTTGATCCCCCGCTCCGCGCAGTCGCGGAACACGGTGGAAGCCATCGCGAGCGCACGGTCCCACGCCTTCACCTTGCGCTGCTGGGAGCCGACATGGAAGGAGATGCCGCAGGGCTCGAGGCCCAGACGCTTGGCGAGGTCGAGCACGTCGACCGCCATCTCCGGGTCGCAGCCGAACTTGCGCGACAGCGGCCACTCGGCGCCAGCGCAGTCGTAGAGGATGCGGCAGAACACCTTCGCAGCCGGCGCAGCACGGGCGACCTTCTCGACCTCGGCGGCGCAGTCGACCGCGAACAGCCGAATGCCGAGCGCGAAGGCACGCGCGATATCGCGCTCCTTCTTGATCGTGTTGCCAAAGGAGATGCGGTCCGGCGTCGCGCCTGCGGCCAGCGCCATCTCGATTTCGGCCACGGTCGCGGTGTCGAAGCAGGAGCCCATGGAGGCGAGCAGCGACAGCACTTCGGGCGCAGGATTGGCCTTCACCGCGTAGAACACGCGGCTGTCCGGCAGCGCCTTGGCGAAAGCCTGATAGTTGTCGCGCACCACTTCGAGGTCGACCACGAGGCACGGCTCGGTGTCCAGGCCCTCGCTGCGGCGGTTGCGCAGGAATTCCCTGATGCGTTCGGTCATAGCACCCTCCAAACGGCCCTTTGCGACAAGGACCCGTTCAAAACGTTCTCGGCCATGAGTGCCTTGGCGATGCCGCATGATGGAGACGCGACAAAGCCTCGAACTCAAACCGAATTGTGCTGCCGTGGATTGGTTGGGAATGTTTCCCGCCCGCTCACCTGGCAATGAAGGACAAGCCTTTTCAGTAGCCCGCGCCGGCGTTGGACCGCCGGTAGAGACCAAAAAAGCCCGATCCGTCGTTGCTTTAAGTCGCGTCCCCCGTTGAGAGCGGGGTGCGCCGGTTCGCCTCCGGCTGCCAGTCACGGTTGCAAGGGGCGGAGTGACCTTCAACGGCATCCCTGGAGAGAGATGCTGGCCGCTTCTGGTCTTCGACGTTTCGTCTCTCTTCGACGTTTTGTCTTGAGAGGCGTTTTATCTTCGACCCGAGCCTTAAGCTCGTAGCGACCCTCGGTCCTTCATCCCTTGGCGGCTGTCCGGCCTCTTGTCCGGATACCTACCGACTGACACACGACCACAGGCACGTGCGAAATTGGGCAAGGCTGGAAATAAGCTTTTTGACTCTACCGCGCAAGAATTTTTTTAGGCTCGCGACAGATTCCCTGACGCGTGATTACGTCGCACGCGTCGCGCAGGGACTGCGCAGAGATGAACGGACGTTAAGTTTGCTTTAAGGAAGCGTGATGAAGTTACGCCTGCGGCACAGCGACTTCTTGCAACGCTGCATCAGGCGCGCTTGAAGAACGGTTCGACGCGCTGCGCCGCGCGGATGAAGGCGATCATCACGAGCACGCCGAGACCGAACAGCACCGCCTGCATGATGTGCGCACCGGTGTCGTCCAGCCCGAACAGGATCGCGAGCGCCCAGCCGCCGGCAAATGCCGCGCCGAACACCTCGGCGCCGATCAGGATCGCGGCGGAGATGACGGTGATGACGCTTGGCCAGACGATCTGGCGGGAGGCAGTCGCGGAGGGCTCTCGGCTCATGGCGTGGTCCTGTTTCAAGGCGGGCAATCTCTCCGAAAAGGCCCCGCCTCGCAAGCGCAAAAGGCCCAAAAAAGGCCCTCCACGTGATATAGTTTGCCCCAGGAAAATCGGACAAATACGGGATTTTTTTGATGTCAGAAACCGCTGCAAATACGGCCGCCGCAGAGCCCAATCCGCTCCTGGTCGCCTGGCAGACGCCGCATCAGACGCCGCCATTCTCGGAGATCCAGCCTGAGCATTTCCTGCCCGCCTTCGAGCAGGCCTTTGCCGATCACGCCGCCGAGGTCGCCGCGATCACCCATGATCCGTCGGCGCCCGATTTCGACAACACCATCACGGCACTGGAGCGTTCCGGCAGGCTGCTCAACAAGGTGTCGGCCGTGTTCTACGACCTGGTCTCGGCGCACTCCAATCCGGCGATCCTCGAGATCGACAAGGAAGTTTCGCTGCGGATGGCGCGACACTGGAACCCGATCATGATGAACGCCGTACTGTTCGGCCGCATCGTGCTGCTGCACGATAACCGCGCCAGTCTGAACCTCACCGGCGAGCAGACGCGGCTCCTGGAGCGCACCTACACCCGCTTCCACCGCTCCGGCGCCGGTCTCGCCGAGGACGCCAAGAAGCGGCTGGCGGAGATCAATGAGCGGCTGGCCCATCTTGGCACGAGCTTCAGCCATCATCTGCTCGGCGACGAGCAGGGCTGGTTCATGGAGCTCGGCGAAGACGACCGCGCCGGGCTTTCCGACAGCTTCATCGCCGCGGCCAAGGCTGCGGCGGAAGAGCGCGGGCTCGCGGGCAAGGCGATCGTGACGCTGTCGCGCTCCTCGGTCGAAACCTTCCTCAAGAGCTCGACGCGGCGCGACCTGCGCGAGAAGGTCTACAAAGCCTTCGTCGCCCGCGGCGACAACGGCAATGACAACGACAACAACGCCGTCATTGTCGAGATCCTGGCGCTGCGCGAGGAGAGCGCCAAGCTCCTGGGCTATCCGACCTACGCCGCCTATCGGCTCGAGGACTCCATGGCCAAGACGCCGGACGCCGTCCGCGGTCTGCTGGAGCGGGTCTGGAAGCCGGCCCGCGCCCGCGCGCTCGCCGACCGCGACGAGATGCAGGCGCTGATTGCGACGGAGGGAGACAATTTCGAGCTGGCGCCCTGGGACTGGCGCTATTACGCCGAGAAGCTGCGTCTGGAGCGCGCCAATTTCGACGATGCCGCGATCAAGCCCTATCTCTCGCTCGACCACATGATCGAGGCTGCCTTCGACTGCGCCACCCGCCTGTTCGGCATCACCTTCTCCGAGCGCAAGGACGTCCCGGTGTGGCACCCGGATGTCCGGGTCTGGGAGGTGAAGGGCGCGGACGGCCGCCACAAGGCGCTGTTCTATGGCGACTACTTCGCGCGGCCCTCCAAGCGCTCGGGCGCCTGGATGACCTCGCTGCGCGACCAGCAGAAGCTCGACGGCGAAATCGCCCCGCTGATCATCAATGTCTGCAATTTCGCCAAGGGCGCCGAGGGTGAGCCCGCGCTGCTCTCGCCGGACGACGCCCGGACCCTGTTCCACGAGTTCGGCCACGCCCTGCACGGCATGCTCTCGAACGTGACCTATCCCTCGCTCTCGGGCACGGCGGTGTTCACCGATTTCGTAGAGCTGCCCTCGCAGGTCTACGAGCACTGGCAGGAGCGCCCGGAGGTGCTGCAGAAATTCGCGCGGCACCACCAGACCGGCGAGCCGCTGCCGGAGGATCTGCTTCAGCGCTTCCTCGCGGCGCGTAAATTCAACCAGGGCTTTGCCACGGTGGAATTCGTCTCCTCCGCGCTGGTCGATCTCGAATTCCATACCCAGCCGGCTGCCGCGAGCCGCGACGTGAGGGCATTCGAGCAGGCCGAGCTTGCGAAGATCGGCATGCCCCAGGAGATCGCGATGCGTCACCGGCCGACACAGTTCGGCCATATCTTCACCGGCGACCACTATGCCGCGGGCTATTACAGCTACATGTGGTCGGAGGTGATGGATGCCGATGCTTTCGGCGCCTTCGAGGAGGCGGGCGACATCTTCGATCCCGCCACCGCCAAGCGCCTGCATGACGACATCTATTCGAGCGGCGGCTCGGTCGACCCGGAGGCAGCCTATATCGCCTTCCGCGGCCGCGAGCCGGAACCGGACGCGCTGCTCCGTCGGCGCGGCCTGCTTGAGACGCCGGAAGCGGCGTGAAATGTAGGGTGCTCGCCCGGCTTCGATCAGGCCGGCAGGCCGGCCTTGAGCAGGCCGGTTTCGTGGCGCTGGCGGTCGGCAGCGTGTTTATAGTGCTGCGTTGCCAGGTAGGCCGCCACTGAGAATTCCGGCTCGCGTTTCAGGACCTCCGTTGCGTGTGCGGCGGCCGCGACCGGGTTGCCCATCTGCGCGAAAGTGGCGGCGAGGAAGGCGTGGTGGGTGTGGTCGGGCCGTGTCAGCCGCGCGAAGGCCTCGGCGGCTTCAGCGTATTTTTCGGCGCAATAGCAGGCGCGCCCGAGGTGGTTCCAGAAGCGCTCCGGGTGATATGGGTTGAGGCGCATCGCCTTCCTGATCCAGTCAATGCCCTCTTCCGGCCGCCCCAGCCACGTCAAAAGCTCGCCCTGCTGCACAACGACAAGATCGTAGTTGGGATTGAGCGCCAGCGCCCGTTCCTGATGATAGGCCGCCTTGTCATGGTCATCGCGGTTCAGGTTCACGGCGGCGAGAATACGGTGCACGTCGCTGTCATTGTCGTCGAGCGCGAGCGAGACCTCCAGCTCGTCGGCGACCTGCTGAAAGGTGGCATCACGATCCTCGCACCAGTCATGAACCCAGGTCTGGCCGAGCACGCATGCCTTCCAGGCGTGAGCGTGAGCATAATTCGGATCGAGCGCAAGCGCGCGGTCGAGCAGCTGCCGCGCTTGCGCGTTGTCGGCCCGCGTCGAGCGGTGATGCAGCACCTTGGCGGCCAGCACGCACTCATAGGCCGCCATGTTGTCGGTCGGCTTGCGCTTGGCACGATCATGCCTCGCCGCCTCGACGCGGCCCTGCAGCGTTGCGACGATCGCGCGCGTCATCTCATCCTGGATGGCAAAGATGTCCTTAAGCTCTCGGTCATAACGTTCGGCCCAAATGTGCCGGTCGGTTTCCGCGTCGATAAGCTGGACGGTGACGCGGATGCGGTCACCTTGCTTCCGCACGCTGCCCTCGAGGACGTAATCGACGCCGAATTCACGCGCGACCTCCTGGACCTTGACCGCCTTGCCCTTGTAAACGAAGGCGGAATTGCGTGAGATGACGAGCAGGTCATGGAAGCGTGAGAGCTCCGTGATGATGTCCTCGGAGAGGCCGTCGGCAAAGAACTCCTGCTCGGAATCGCCACTCATGTTGACGAGCGGCAGCACGGCAATGGACGGCATCTTCGGGCTCGCTGCCGCAGCCACAGCATCCTTTGTGCCCTCCGGCGCGACGCCGGCGTTTTCGTCAAGTCGAACCCGAAAGACGCGAATTGGGCGCGCGATATTCTTGACGCTCTGCTCACCGAGATCCTCGAAGGCAACGTCCTCCAGCCGGCCGCCGACCTGATCGCGTACTGCGCCCGAGACACAAATGCCGCCCGGCTCGGCCAGCGTTTCCAGGCGTGCTGCCACGTTGACACCGTCGCCAAAGATGTCGTCTTCCTCAACGATCACGTCGCCCAGATTTATGCCGATGCGGAATTGAATCCATCGCGCCGGCGCGACGTCCGTGTTGCGCCGCGCCATGCGCCGCTGTATCTCGGCGGCGCAAACAACGGCGTCGACGACGCTGTGGAATTCCACCAGCATGCCGTCGCCGGTGGTCTTGATGATGCGGCCACGGTTCTTGGCGATAGCCGGATCGATGAGCTCGATCCGGTGGGTCTTGAGGCGTGCAAGCGTCCCCGTCTCGTCGGCCTCCATGAGCCGGCTGTAACCGACCATGTCGGCAGCGACCACCGCGGCGAGCCTGCGCTCTGGTCCGGGCATGACCATTCGTCGGTCTCCCTCGCGCCAAGTCTAGCAAATCAGGGGCGCCCACCCAAGCCGTCTGCCACGAGCGGCTGCCTTCATTCCGCCTGTGGTGATGGATGCCGGGCGGAGAAGTAATTTCCGCTTTTCAGAAAAATATGACGTCTCTGCGCATCCTGGTCTGTAGCTCGTGCTCTTATCCCGGCAGCCACCGCCGGATCAGCGGCAGGAAGAAGATCGCGACATTGATGATGAAGCCGACGCTCCAGAGGATCGACCGCAGCCGTGGGCGGTTGCCGACATAGGTCAGCACATAGGCGATGCGCACGATCAAGAACAGCATCGCCAATTCGTTGATCAGGTTCTGCGGCGCGGCCCGGAATTCGGCGAGCAGCACCGCGACGGCGAAGAACGGGAAGGCTTCGAGGCCGTTCTGATGCGCGCCCAGCGCGCGGGCGCGGATGGCGTCCTGGTAGAAAGCGGGGTCGCGCGGCTTGGAATTGTCATATTGCCGAAATCCAAGCCATTTGACCGGCACGATGGTCAGGAGATAGAGCGCTACCGCTCCGAAAATACAATATTCGGCGACCGTCATGCGTCCTCTCCGCGCGCGGAATTGGCCGGCGACACTAGCGAAACCGCCTCCTTCTTGACAAGGATGGCTGGCCGCGCGAATCCACGGGCCATGATGACGACGGTCGTTCCCATCGACAGCGCGCATATGGCGGCAAAGCTGCCGCATGTCGGCGTGCTCCTGGTCAATCTCGGCACACCCGACACCGCCGACACCCGGGGTGTGCGCGTGTATCTGAAGGAGTTCCTCTCCGACCCGCGCGTGATCGAGGATCAGGGACTGCTCTGGCAGCTTATCCTGAACGGCATCATCCTGCGCAGCAGGCCGCGCACCAAGGCGCGCGACTATCGCAAGATCTGGAACAATGAGCTGAACGAGTCGCCGCTGAAGACGATCACGCGCGCACAATCGGAGAAGCTCGCCCGCGCCCTGGCCGGGCACGACCATGTCGAGGTCGAGTGGGCGATGCGCTACGGCAACCCGTCGATCCGCGCCGGCGTCGAGGCGCTGATGGCGCGGGGCTGCGAGCGGCTGCTTGCGGTGCCGCTCTATCCGCAATATTCGGCAGCGACGTCGGCGACGGTCTGCGACGAAGTGTTCCGCGTGCTCGGCAGGCTGCGCGCGCAGCCGACCTTGCGCGTGACACCGCCTTATTACGACTCGTCCGATTACATCGAGGCGCTGGCCGCCTCGATCGAGGCGCATCTGTCGCAATTGCCGTTCAAGCCGGAATTGATCGTCGCCTCCTTCCACGGCATGCCGAAGGAATATGTCGACAGGGGCGATCCCTATCGGGCGCAATGCATCGCGACGACGGACGCGCTGCGCAAGCGTCTCGGCCTTGATGCCTGTAAATTGCAACTCACTTTCCAGTCGCGCTTCGGCAATGCGGAGTGGCTGCAACCCTACACGGACAAGACCGTGGAGCAGCTGGCGAAAGACGGTGTCAAGCGCATCGCCGTGGTGATGCCGGGCTTTGCTGCCGACTGCCTGGAGACGCTGGAAGAGATCGCGCAGGAGAACGCGCACATCTTCAAGCAAAATGGCGGTGAGGAATTTTCGGCGATCCCCTGTCTCAACGACGGCGACGGCGGAATGAATGTCATCCGCCAGCTCGTGCTGCGCGAGTTGCAGGGATGGATCTGATCGCGTTCGCGCGCCGCACATCTGGCGCTTCTTCAGGCCTTTACATATCTGCTCTATGGCAAGCGCAGTCGGGTGAACCGGCGCCGCCGGCGGGAAGACCAACGAACGGCGTCCGCCAGCTGTTTCCGGCGGGCATTTGGCGCGCGACCATGATGGTCGCGTCTTGGAGGGTATATGTCTGGCTTCGACGTCTTCGCAATTGCGTTGGTTCTGCTTGTCATCGTCACCCTGTTCGCCGGCATCAAGACGGTGCCGCAAGGTTACGACTGGACGATTGAACGGTTCGGCAAATACACCCGCACGCTGTCACCTGGGCTGAACCTCATCGTGCCGTACTTCGACCGCATCGGCCGCAAGATCAACATGATGGAGCAGGTGATCGACATTCCCGAGCAGGAGGTGATCACGAAGGACAACGCCACCGTTACGGTCGACGGCGTCGCGTTCTTCCAGGTGTTCGATGCCGCGAAGGCGAGCTATGAGGTCGCCAATCTCGCTCAGGCGATCACGGTTCTCACCATGACCAACATCCGTTCGGTGATGGGCTCGATGGATCTCGATCAGGTGCTCTCGCATCGCGACGAAATCAACGAGCGCCTGTTGCGCGTCGTCGATGCCGCGGTTTCGCCCTGGGGCGTGAAGGTCAACCGCATCGAGATCAAGGACATCGTGCCGCCGGCCGACCTCGTCGAGGCCATGGGTCGGCAGATGAAGGCCGAGCGCGTCAAGCGCGCCGATATTCTGCAGGCGGAAGGCCAGCGGCAGTCGGAAATCCTGCGCGCCGAGGGCGCCAAGCAGAGCCAGATCCTCCAGGCGGAGGGTCGCCGCGAAGCCGCGTTCCGTGACGCCGAGGCGCGCGAGCGCTCCGCCGAAGCAGAGGCCAAGGCGACGCAGATGGTCTCCGACGCGATCGCCAAGGGCGACGTGGCCTCGCTCAACTACTTCATCGCCGACAAATACATCAAGGCGTTCGGCCAGTTCGCGACCGCGCCGAACCAGAAGATCATCATGCTGCCGATGGAAGCCGTCAGCATGCTGGGTTCGCTCGCCGGCATCGGCGAGATCGCAAAGGCGACGTTCGGCGAAAGCGCGCTGTCGGCGCAGGCCGCCGCGCGCCGCACCACCTCGGTGCCGCCGGCCGGACCCAACCCGCCGCCGGTGACGCCGCAATAGAGGTTTTGCATTGAGGGTCGTGTCATGACCGAGATGTTCTCCACCCTTGGTACGTGGAACTGGCTGATCTTCGGCTTCATCCTGATGGCGCTGGAGCTGGTTGCGCCGGGCGTGTTTCTGTTCTGGTTCGGGCTTGCCGCGCTGCTGGTCGGTCTGGTGTCGTTCGCGCTGCATCCCTCCTGGCAGATGCAGCTCCTGATGTTTGCGGTGTTTGCCGCTGCCGCGGTGCCGGTGTGGCGCCGGCTCGCCTCCGGTGGTGGCCGCGCAAGCGAGAGCAATCCCTTTCTCAACCGGCGCTCGGCCGCGCTGGTTGGCCGCGTGTTCACGCTGGAGAAGCCGATCATCGACGGTACCGGCACGGTGCGGATCGACGACACCATCTGGCGCGTCGCCGGCCCCGACGCCCCGGCCGGCAGCCGGGTGCGTGTCGTGCAGGTCGACGGCGCAAATCTAACCGTGGCGGCGGCTTGATGCTCGCCATGACGACGCCGGTCGCTACCGTCCCCTCCACCTCTCCGCGAAACGGTGCAGCGGCAGGAACGTCTCGTTCAGCTCGCGCCCGAGCGGCGTGAGACCGTAGCCACCGGCCTCGCCGAGTGCCACAAAGCCCGCCTCGCGCAATTCTTTCAGCCGCTCGTTCAGCACGGTGGGTGAGGCCTCGTCGCAGGCCGTGCGCAGCGCACGTGAGGTCAGGGCGCCATCGCGCAGCTCCCACAGGATCCGCAAGGTCCAGCGCCGGCCGAGCAGATCGAGCAGCACCATGATCGGCCGTCCGGTGCGCGAGCCGCGGACGCGGCGCTTTGTCAGGGGTGTGGCCGGCTTCGGCATGGAAGCTCCTTGCGCAATGCTACAAAATATGTATCGTATTGCTATCGATATTGTAGCATAAAGGGCCCGCCATGTCACGCATCGCAGCGCTGGAGCCGCCTTACGCGCCCGACATCCAGCAGCAGTTCGACCGCATCATGCGCGGCGCGCCGCCGCTGATCCTGTTCCGCGTCATGGCCGGCCATGCCCGCGCCTGGGAGAAATTCCGCGCCGGCGGCCTGCTCGATGGCGGCCCGCTCTCCTTGCGCGAGCGCGAGATCGTCATCGACCGCACCTGCGCGCTGAACCGCTGCGAATATGAATGGGGCGTGCATATCGCGATCTTCGCGGCGGCTGCGAAGCTCACGGACGAGCAGGTCCGCGCCACCGTGCTGGGGCCCGCGGATGCGCCGTGCTGGTCGGCGGCCGAGCAGGCGATGATCGCGGCGGTCGACGCGTTGCATCATCGCGCGACGCTTGACGATGCCGAGTTCAAGGCGCTGTCGGCGCACTATGACGATGACCGGATTCTGGAGATCATCCTGCTGTGCGGCTTCTATCGTACGGTGTCGTATCTGGCGAACGGGCTGAGATTGCCGCTGGAGGAGAAGGCGGCGAGGTTTCCGGAATGACGCTTCGCGTCACGCCAACCCCGCCCGCAACAGATCGTGCAGATGAATGATGCCGACCGGCTTGCCGGCCTCGGTCACGATCAGCGTGGTGATCTTCGCCGAATTGAGCAGTTCCAGCGCTTCGCTGGCGAGTGAGCCGCGGTCGACGACCTTCGGATTTCGGGTCATGACGTCGTCGACCCGGAGCGTCATCAGGTCGGGCTTCATCTGCCGGCGCAAATCGCCGTCGGTGATGATGCCTGCGAGCTGGCCGCGCGCATCGACGATGGCGACGCAGCCGAAGCCCTTTGCCGACATCTCGATCAGCGCGTCCGACATCGCGGTGCCGACCGGCTTCAGCGGCACGGCGTCGCCGGTATGCATGAGGTCGGAGGTGTGTTTCAGCATCGCACCGAGCTTGCCGCCCGGATGGAACTTCGCGAATTCGAGCGCGGTGAAGCCGCGGCTTTCGAGCAGCGCGATGGCGAGCGCATCGCCGATCGCCGCCTGCATCAAGGTCGAGGTGGTCGGCGCCAGATTGTGCGGGCAGGCCTCGCGCACCTTCGGTAGCTCCAGCACGATCCGCGCCGCCTGGCCGAGCGAGGATTCCGCATTCGAGGTCAACGCGATCATGGGAATCGCAAAGCGCGCGGAATAATTGACGAGGTTCTTCATCTCCGGCTGCTCGCCGGACCAGGACAGCGCCACGATCACGTCGTCCGGCGTGATCATGCCGAGATCGCCGTGGCTCGCCTCGGCCGCATGCACGAAGAAGGCGGGCGTGCCGGTGGAAGCCAGCGTCGCCGCGATCTTGCGCGCGACATGGCCGGATTTGCCGAGCCCGGTGACGATGACGCGGCCCTTGGCCTGCCGGATCAGCTCGACGACGTCGGTAAACGCCGTTCCAAGCGGCCCCTGCAGCGCGGCCGCGATCGCCGCGATGCCGCCGGTGCCGACCTCGAGCGTGCGCAGCGCCGACTGCACGGCGGCGTTCGCGGTGTCGGTGCCGGATGATTGGGTCATCAGCGGTTGTTGGCTTGCCATTTTGCGTTTCCGGAACGAGGAGCCTGCCCCGGGCGCCTGCTTAGCACGCACGAAGAAGCGATGCGACGCGGAGGCTGCGTCCTCAACGGGTCATTAACCATAATTGTTTTAACTCCATTAACGACTTTTTTCCTTTGTCCGCCTCACTCGGGTGTCGGGAATTTGTCGTCAAAGTGTATGATTTTGTTGGAGTTTTTATATCGTGAGGGCGGGGCCAGCAGGCGTCCGAGAACAGCGCGCGCATTTCTTCCGCGCGGCTTTCGCTTGCCTTGCGCTGATCGCCCTTGGCGGGGGGAAGGCCGCCGCCCAATCGGTCACGTCCGACCTCTTCAATCCGCGCCGTACGACCCTGGTCTCGCCGGACAATCTGGCGCTGCGCCAGATCGCCGGCAGCCCGAGCGCGGCCGTGCTCGATCCCGACGCGACGCTCGATCCCAGGCGGCGCAAGCCGGGCCAGCCGGCGGAGTCGCGGATCGGGAATATCCCGACCTACGGCCTGCCGGCCGCCAACGGCGCCTCCGATTCCGGCTACGACTCGCTCAATCGCAAGCGCCAACAGCCGAAATATTATCCGGCGCAGGCCAGACCAAAACCACCGCCGGGTCCGGGCTCGCCGGCACCGAAACCGCCGCCGCTCAACGCCGTCGGACAATTGCGCCTGTCGATCCCGCCCTCCGAAAGCGCCAACAAGCAGCCGCTGCCGCCGGCGATGGCCGGCACCGTGCCGGGCCAGCCGCCGCGGCGGCGGCTCAAGCTCGACGACGATCCGTTCGGCGCGGTCGGCGACTATGCCGGCAGCTTCCTGATCAAGTCCGCGGTGGAAGTGTCCGGCGGCTACGACACCAATCCCGGCCGCACCTTCCAGCCGTATGGGCTGCCGGCCTGGGTCGTCGCGCCCGAATTCCTGGCGGTCTCCGATTGGGAGCGCCACGCGCTGGTCGCGGATCTCCGCGGCTCCTTCACCGGATATGGCGGCTCGCTGCCGCAGACCGTCGACGGCCAGGTCAATTCTGCGCCGACCAATGTCAATCGCCCGGACTTCACAGGTCACGTCGATGGGCGTCTCGACGTCACCGAGGATTTCGACGTGACCGCGCAGGCACGGCTGCTTGTCTCGACCGATAATCCCGGCAGCCCGAACATCCAGGCGGGGCTCGCCGAATATCCCATCTATGCGTCGTTCGGCGGCACCTTCGGCTTCGACCAGAGATTCAACCGCCTGCAGATTTCCGCCGGCGCCACGATCGACCGTACGGCCTATCAGAACTCGACGCTGACCGACGGCTCGACGTCTTCCAATGAAGACCGCAACTTCAACCAGTATGGCGGGGTGGCGCGCGTCTCCTATGAATTGAAGCCGGGCCTGAAACCATTCGTCCAGGTCGAGGGCGACGCGCGCGTGCATGACCTGCCGGTCGACAGCAACGGCTATGAGCGTGATTCCAGTGGCGGCTACATCAAGGGCGGAACGTCGTTCGAGTTCACGC
>Ga0153954_1001147_pt1 | contig 15669 bp, 13 predicted proteins | sample TSFL038MetaG_FD_102277 | JGI IMG/M metagenome (GOLD analysis project Ga0153954, IMG submission 102277) | Attine ant fungus gardens microbial communities from Florida, USA - TSFL038 MetaG | ecosystem: Host-associated > Fungi > Mycelium > Unclassified | place: USA: Florida, Wekiwa Springs State... | reverse complement strand
TCGGCGGCTGGACCGGTTACGCCTCCGAGCGCCCGCCAGGGCCGATCACCATGCGAAGAGGTTGGAACCGCTTCGAGCAAATGGCACAAGGATGGAGGCTCAGAGACGTGTGCACACCTTAGCGCAAGGGGAGAGGTGGACCTCCGTTGCCGCACTCACTACAACGCGTATTCACTACTCCGCCGCCGTCGCCATCCGCTCCGGGAACGCTGCTGACAGCGAGGCGCGGTCCGCTTTCAGCACGCCGCGCTCGGTGATCAGGCCGGTGACCAGCCGGGCCGGCGTCACGTCGAAGGCGTAGTTTGCGACCGGCGAGCCTTCCGGCACGATCCGGACCGTCTCGATCCGGCCGTCGTCCGTGCGGCCGGTCATATAGGTCACCTCTTCGCCGCCGCGCTGCTCGATCGGCACCTGGCTGCCGTCCATCACGTTGAAATCGATGGTCGGCGACGGCAGCGCCACATAGAACGGCACGCCATTGTCATGCGCGGCGAGCGCCTTGAGATAGGTGCCGATCTTGTTGCAGACATCGCCATTGGCGGCGACGCGATCGGTGCCCACGATCACGAGATCGACCTTGCGATGTTGCATCAGATGCCCGCCGGTGTTGTCGGGAATCACCGTGTGCGGCACACCGTGATGGCCGAGCTCCCAGGCGGTGAGCGAGGCGCCCTGATTGCGCGGGCGGGTTTCGTCGACCCAGACATGAACCTTGATGTCGCGGTCATGCGCGAGATAAATCGGCGCCGTCGCCGTCCCCCAGTCGACAGTGGCAAGCCAGCCGGCGTTGCAATGGGTCAGCAGATTGACCACCTCGCCCGGCTTCTTCGCCGCGATCGCTTCGATCAATGCCAGGCCGTTTTGCGCAATCCCCTGGTTGATGCCGACGTCTTCGTCAGCAATGTCGTCGGCGCGGGCAAAGGCCGCCTCCGCGCGGGCCGAAGGCGGCAACGGCCGCAACAGGCGGCGCATTTCTTCCAGCGCCCATTTCAGATTGATCGCGGTCGGCCGCGTCGCGACCAGCATCTGATAGGCACGCTCGATCGCCGCATCGGAACTGTCGTCGCGCATCGCCAGCGCCATGCCATAGGCGGCAGTGGCGCCGATCAAGGGCGCGCCACGCACCAGCATGCCGCGGATCGCCTCCGCCGCCTCGGCGCCATTGGTCAGCTTTGCGACAATGAATTCATGCGGCAGCCGGCGCTGATCGATCGCACCAACCGACCATCCATCCGCCTCCCGCCAGATGCTGCGAAAATGCTTGCCGTCGACCTTCATGGCACGCCCATCTCCGTTGTCGCCTTCAGCCCCAGCACGCGCCCGGCGACCGCATCGAGCTTCTTGACGAGTTCCGGATCACGCGCGTCCGGCGCGGTGATCAACGCGGTGTCGAGCGCGCGGTCCGAGCCGATCGGGCACGGCTCATGTTCGCGGGGGAAATACTCTGCCAGCCGCGCCACCAGCGACTTCGCCTTGTCGGCATTGGAGCTCAAGACACGGACGATGTCCTGCACCGTCACCGCGTCGTGATCGGGATGCCAACAATCGAAGTCGGTCACCATCGCCACCGTAGCGTAGCAGATTTCCGCCTCGCGCGCGAGCTTGGCCTCGGGCATGTTGGTCATGCCGATCACGGAATAGCCGAGATTCTTGTAGGTCATGCTCTCGGCATAGGTCGAGAATTGCGGCCCCTCCATGCAGACATAGGTGCCGCCGCGCGCGATCGCGATCGCCTCAGCTTCGGCGGCGGCCGCGAGATGAATGCGCAGCCGCGGCGACACCGGATGCGCCATCGACACATGCGCGACACAGCCTTTGCCGAAGAACGAGCTCTCACGCTTGTAGGTGCGGTCGACGAACTGATCGACCAGCACGAAGGTGCCCGGCGACAATTCTTCTCTGAACGAACCGCAGGCTGACAGCGAGACCAGGTCGGTGACGCCGGCACGCTTGAGCACGTCGATATTGGCGCGGTAATTGATGTCGGAAGGCGACAGCCGGTGGCCCTTGTCGTGCCGCGGCAGGAACACGATCGGCAGGCCTGCGATGGTGCCGTGACGCACCGGCGCCGAAGGCTCGCCCCACGGGCTCCGGATCACCTCCTCGCGCGCATTTTCCAGGCCCGGCAGATCGTAAATGCCGGAACCGCCGATGATGCCGAGAACTGCCTTTGTCATGCTCACCCCGTTTTCGAGGGTCGAGCTATGCCAGCTTTAAGGCGAATTTGGAATGGCGAGAGTAGCTCCTCACGTCATTGCGAAGCGTGCAAGCCGCAAAGAGATTCGTAGGGTGGGCAAAGCGCCAGCGTGCCCACCATTCGCAACGGCGCTGTAGATATATGGTGGGCACGCTTCGCTTTGCCCCACCCTACGCAGCCGATGCGCGGAAACGACGGCGCTACGCCGCCTGTGCGAGCTGGCTGGCGACCAGGCGCTCCAGCGTTTGCACCGACTGGAAATTCTCCGGCGTGATCAGGTCCTGCGGAATCATGAAATCGAACTCGGCCTCGACACCGAGCATCAGATTGACCATGTCCATCGAGGTCAGTCCGGCATCGACCAGCAGCGTGTCGGGCGCGATCTCGGCCGTGACCGAGTTCTGTTCGAGGATCGTCTTGACCAGACCGGTGATCCGGCTCCGAATGTCGTTGGCGTGCATCCCAAAAACCTTCCAATCGCTGTACGCCGATGCGCGGCTCGCGAGATATGTCAGGGGTCGTATAGCGCCGGCATCGTTGAAAAATCGTGCTCGCGATTGAGCGTAAATCGCGCTTTCGCTTTTAACGCTAACTCAATCGGCGAATATCCGGGGCATCGGCACACCAAGGGTTAACCGTCGAATTTGAAATGAAATCGTTTACCCTGAATCTGATCGACGCATTTGAATTAAATCCATAGCCTTGGGGTCAAAGAAAACCGTCGGACAATCGATAGACACGTGCGCAGGAGCATGCGCGCATGTTCGCATCGATCAAACCCCGGAGGCGCGTCGGCATGAACGTCCAGGAAGCCAGTTTTCGGATCAAGAAAGATAGCGGCGATCCAACGCCGCACAATCGCGGTCCCTCCTTTGCGGAGCGGACCGCGACCGTCGCTGCCGCGGCGGCGGCGGAAGCCGAGGATGTCGACAAGAAGGGCCGCTTCCCGAACGCCGCGATCGACGCGGCCCGCGAGCGGAAACTTCTCGGCGCCCAGATTCCGGTCGAGTTCGGCGGCTTCGGCGCCTCGATCTACGACATCACCGACATGTGCTACACGCTCGGCCGCGCCTGCTCCTCGGCCGCGATGATTTTCGCCATGCACCAGACCAAGGTGGCCTGCCTGGTGCGCCATGCCAATGGCAGCCGCTATCATGAGGCGCTGATGCGGCGCGTCGCCGCCGAGCAATTGCTGCTCGCCTCTTCAACCACCGAAGGCCAGAACGGCGGCAATATCCGCTCCTCTGCCGCCGCCGTCGAACGCAACGACGCCGAGATTTCGCTGGTGCGGAACGCCACCGTGATCTCCTACGGCGCGGAAGCCGACGGCATCGTCACGATCGCCCGCCGCACCAGTGATGCGGCCTCCTCCGACCAGGTGCTGGTCGCCTTCACCAAGGAAGATTACACGCTCGAGCGCAGCCTCGCCTGGGAAACGCTCGGCATGCGCGGTACCTGCAGCGCGGGCTTCGAACTCAAGGCCAAGGCGTCCGCCGAACAGATCTTCCCCGAGGCCTATGAGAAAATTCACGCGCAGACCATGACGCCGGTCGCGCATCTCTGCTGGTCCTCGGTCTGGGCCGGCATAGCGGCCGCCGCGGTCGATCGCGCCCAGCGCTTCATCCGCAAGGCGGCGCGCGGTGCCAATGGCCAGATGCCGCCCGGCGCGGCACATTACACCGCCGCCAGGATGTCGCTTATAAAACTGCGCGCCATCATTTCAGCCAATCTCGATAACTACGCCAACCGCGAACATGACGAGCGCGCGCTGTCAGCGATCGATTTCCAGTCGTCGATCAACCTGCTCAAGGTCGAGGCCTCGGAACTTGCGGTGCAGACGGTGATGAGCGCGATGCGCGCCTGCGGTCTCTCCGGCTACCGCAATGACGGCGAGTTCTCCGTCGGCCGGCTGCTGCGCGACGTCTTGTCGTCGCCGCTGATGATCAACAATGAACGCATCCTCTCCAATATCGCGACCTCGAGCCTGATGAGCGGCGTGCCCACCTCCTTGCGCGACTGAAAAGACAACACGGAAAAGACCAGCGATGAACGCCCCGATCAGAACCGAATCGCCTGCCCTCGCGCCACAATCGGCCGACCCGCTCGATCACCTCGCCGACGTCCTGTTCCACAGGATGGGCACGGACGGCGTCTACGCCCGCACCGCTCTCTATGAAGATGTGGTGGAGCGGCTGGCCGCTTTGATCACGCGCAACCGCGAGCCGAATACCGAAGTGATGCGCTTCCCGCCGGTGATGAACCGCGCGCAGCTCGAGAAATCCGGCTACCTCAAGAGCTTTCCGAACCTGCTCGGCTGCGTCTGCGGCCTGCACGGCACCGAGCGCGAAATCAACGCGGCCGTGAGCCGTTTCGATGCCGGCGGCGACTGGACCACGTCGCTGTCGCCCGCCGACCTCGTGCTGTCGCCGGCCGCCTGCTATCCCGTCTATCCGATCGCCGCCGCCCGCGGCCAATTGCCGGCCGGCGGGCTGCGCTTTGATGTCGCCGCCGATTGCTTCCGCCGCGAACCGTCGCGCCACCTCGACCGCCTGCAATCGTTCCGGATGCGCGAATATGTCTGCATCGGTACGCCTGACGACGTCTCCGCTTTCCGCGAGCGCTGGATGGTGCGCGCGCAGGCGATTGCGCGCGATCTCGACCTGACCTTCCGCGTCGACTATGCCAGCGACCCCTTCTTCGGCCGCGTCGGCCAGATCAAGGCGGTCAGCCAGAAGCAGCAATCCCTGAAGTTCGAGCTGCTGGTGCCGCTGCGTTCCGAAGAGCAGCCCACCGCCTGCATGAGCTTCAACTATCACCGCGAGCATTTCGGCACGACCTGGGGCATCCAGGACGCCAATGGCGAGCCCGCCCATACCGGCTGCGTCGCGTTCGGCATGGACCGGCTGGCGGTTGCCATGTTCCACACCCACGGCACCGAGCTTGACGCCTGGCCCGTGAAGGTGCGCGAGTTGCTGGGGCTCCCGGTCCGCGCCACCGCCGACGGACATGTCGAGAGCTGGCGCTAGAGCATAACGATCAAACGCCGTGACAGCGCCCAGGCCACAAATCCGGTGCCGTGAAATCAGCGAGGCCGATCTCGATCGGGTCGCGGATGTGCTGACGCGCGGCTTTGCCGGCCGCCCGCGCGACTACTGGATGCAGGGCCTGCGGCGCCAGGCGGCGCGCAAGGTGCCGCAAGGCTATCCGCGTTTCGGCTATATGCTCGACCATGAGGGCATGCCGGTCGGCGTCCTGCTTTTGCTTTACTCACTGCGGCCGTGCGAGGGCGAACTCGCGATCCACTGCAATCTCTCGAGCTGGTATGTCGAGCCGGCGTTCCGCAACTATGCGCCGATGCTGACCAAGATCGCGCAGCGGCATCGCGAGGTCACGTATTTCAATATCAGCCCGGCGAGCTGGACCTGGCCGATCGTCGAAGCCCAGGGCTTCCGCACCTATTGCAAGGGGCTGTTCTTCTCGTTTCCGGCGGTGACGCGCCTGGAACGCGGCATGACGATCGAGGCGGTCGCGCCGGATGCGACCGGCGTCGACGGCCTGCCGGCGGCCGACGTGGAATTGCTGACGCGCCATGCGGCCTTCGGCTGCCTCAGCCTGGTCTGCCGCACCGCTGACAAGGTGATGCCGTTCGTGCTGCTGCCGATGAAGATTCGCCGCGGCTGGATCGCACCGCCGGCAATGCAGCTGATCTACTGCCGCAGCGTCGCCGATTACGTCGCCTGCACCGGCACGATCGGGCGATTCCTTTTGGCGCGTGGCAAGATCGCCGTGCTCCTGGATGCGAACGGACCGGTGGAAGGCCTCACCGGCTTCTACACCGAGAAGCGCGGCCGCAAATATTTCAAGGGCCCGCACCAGCCGCAGCTGGCGGATCTCACGGATACCGAGCTGGTGCTTTACGGGCCGTAGAATTATGGACCGTCATTCCGGGGCGATGCGACAGCATCGAACCCGGAATCTCGAGATTCCGGGTCTGGTCCTTCGGACCATCCCGGAATGACGGATACTCTCACGCCGCCAGTTTCGCCGCGTGCGCGAAATCCCAATACAGCTTCCGCGCCCGCGCGTAGAAGCGGCCGGGCTGGAGCTGCCGGTCGTCGATCCGGATCACCGGCGCGACCTTGGCGAAATTGCCTGTCGAGAAAATCTCGTCGGCTGTCTCGAAATCCGCATAACGCAGGGTCTTCTCGACCACGGTGACGCCGTCGCCACGCAACAGATCGATCACGCGCTGGCGCGTGATGCCGTTCAGGAAAGTCCCGTTCGGCGCGGGCGTGCAGACCACGCCGTCCTTTGCCATGAACACATTGGCATTGCCGAATTCCGCGACATTGCCGAGCAGATCGAGCATCAGGCAGTTGTTGAAGCCGCGCGAGGCCGCCTCGATCAGCGCGCGCGAATTGTTCGGGTAGAGGCAGGCCGCCTTGGCATCGACCGAGGCGGATTCCGCGGTCGGCCGGCGGAACGGCGACAGCGTGATGGCGTTGCCGACGGGCTGCGGCATCGGCGCCTCATAGATGCACAGGCACCAGTTGGTGGTGTCGGGGTCGAACAGGACGCCGCCACCAGCTCCATGCTGCGCCCAATACATCGGGCGGATATAGAGCTCGGCGTTGGGCGCAAAGCGCGCGATGCCTTCGCGCGCCAGACCAATCCAGGTCTCGGTATAGACGACGGGCTTGAGCCCGAAATTTGCGGCGGACCAGTTGACGCGAGCACAATGACGATCGAGGTCGGGCGCCACGCCTTCGAACGCGCGCGCGCCGTCGAAGACGGTCGAAGCAAGCCAGGCCGCATAGGTGCGCGGCCCCATGATCGGCACATTGCCTTCGCGCCACTCGCCCTCGAAGAAGGTCCAGGTCGGTGAATAGGTGACGGGTTTTGCGAGTTGGGCCATGTCTGCCATTCCTGTTGCAGCGCCTGTTTCTACTCCGTCATTGCGAGCGGAGCGACTTGTCCGCCGTAGCTCGAAGAGCGAAGGCGGAAGCAATCCATAATATTACCGTGGAAATAGTCCGGATTGCTTCGTCGCTTCGCTCCTCGCAATGACGGTTGCTCCGGCGCATCATTGTCCCAATTCCTTAAGCGATTTCATCCTATGCCCGGAAGCCGGCCGGTTCACCTGACATCGGCCGCCGTGGTAAGCTTGCTTGGTTAACCGGAGCCGTCATGCCGCTCGATCCCCTCGCCAAGCGACTTCTCACCATGATGGAAGCGGCCTCGCCGGGCGCGCGAGGCCGGCCGAGCGCGAGCGAACGCCGCCAGTCGCTGGCGAAATTGATGCAATTTGCCCGCGCGGAAGCCACCGAGGTGACGACAACCAACGGCGTGCTGCCGGGGCCGGCCGGCGATATTCCCTACCGACTCTATGCGCCGCCGCGCGATGACGATGCGGCTTCGCCCGGCTTCGTGTTCTTCCATGGCGGCGGCATGGTGGCCGGCAGCATCGAAACCCACGACCGCATCGCCTCCGCGCTCGCGGCCGCGACCGGCTGCCGATTGATCTCCGTCGATTACCGGCTGGCCCCCGAGCACAAATTCCCGGCCGCAGTCGACGACGCGATCGCCGCGACCGAATTCGTCGCGCGCCATGCGGCGTCCTTTGGCATCGACGCGAAGAGGCTTGTGGTTGGCGGAGATTCCGCCGGCGGCACGCTTGCTGCCGTGGTCTGTCAGCACGCGCAGCAGCACGCCGGGCTCACCATTGCGGCGCAATGCCTGATCTGCCCTGTGCTCGATTTCGAGGAAACCTCGCCGTCGCGCGAGGCTTTTGCCGAGGACCAGCTGATCGGCCGGGCAACGCTTCAGGCCGATCTTGCCGACTATCTGCCTCACGGCGCCGACACCGGCGATGTCAGGATCTCGCCATTGCGTGCGCTGAACCTCAAGGGGCTGCCCATGGCAATCATTCACACCGCCGAGTTCGATCCAATGCGAGACGAAGGCAATGCCTATGCGCGCAGGCTGCTCGCCGCCGGCGTCGCCGTGGAGCACGTTTGCCATGACGGCATGATCCACAATTTCCACGCCATGGGCGTGGTGTTGCCTCAGGCTCGGCTCGCGCTTTCGCAGATCGGCGAGCAGGTCCGCCGCGCCGTCGGCGCGTGATCAGCGTTTGATTCAAATTTTAGCTGATTGGCTGCACTTCATTAGGGTTATTTCGTCAATCTTGGCACGAATTATTGCTCGCTTTACCCCCCGCCACTAGTCAACGGAAGGGACAGAACGCATCGCGAAAACAGGTGCGGCGGACCTTCCGCGGAGGTGGACGATGCGCAACGAAACGATCGCAATTCACGCCGGCTACGAGCCCGATCCGACCACCAAATCCGTCGCCGTTCCGATCTATCAGACCGCGGCTTACGCCTTCGACAGCGCCGATCATGGCGCCGCGCTGTTCAATCTCGAGGCCGAAGGTTTCCGTTACAGCCGCATTTCCAATCCGACCACCGCGATTCTCGAAAAGCGCATCAGCGAGCTCGAAGGCGGCGTCGGCGCGCTGGCGGTCGCGACCGGCCAGGCCGCGCTGCATTTTGCCTTCGTCAATATCGCCGACACTGGCGGCAACATCGTCTCCGTCCCGCAGCTCTATGGCACGACGCATACGCTGCTCGGCCATATCCTGCCGCGCCAGGGCATTGTGGGACGCTTCGCCGAGAGCGACCAGCCGGACGCGATCGAGAGACTGATCGACGAAAACACCAAGGCGGTGTTCGCCGAAACCATCGGCAACCCCGCCGGTAACATCTGCGACATCGAGGCGCTGGCGAAGGTCGCGCACCGCCATGGTGTGCCGCTGATCGTCGACAACACCGTCGCGACGCCGATTTTGCTCAAGCCCTTCGACTACGGCGCCGACATCGCCGTGCACTCGCTGACGAAATTCCTGGGCGGCCACGGCACGACGCTCGGCGGCGCCATTGTCGATAGCGGCCGCTTTCCCTGGAAGAATCACGCGGATCGCTTTCCGGCCTACAACACTCCCGATGCGTCCTATCACGGCCTGATCTATGCCGACCGCTTCGGTCCCAGGGCTTATATCGAGCGCGCGCGCAGCGTCTATCAGCGCACCATGGGATCGGTGCTGTCGCCATTCAACGCGTTCCTGCTGCTGCAGGGCATCGAGACCGTGGCGCTGCGCATCGAGCGCCATGTCGAGAATGCGCGCAAGGTCGCGGAATTCCTGCGCAAGGATTCCCGTGTCGCCTGGGTCAATTATGCCGGCTTTCCGGACAGTCCGTATTACGCGCTGGCGCAGAAATATCTGAACGGAAATTCGTCGTCGCTGTTCACCTTCGGTATCAAGGGCGGCATGGAGGCAGGGAAGACCTTCTATGACGCGCTGAAGCTGATCACGCGGCTGGTCAATATCGGCGACGCCAAATCGCTCGCCTGCCATCCGGCTTCCACCACGCACCGCCAGATGTCGGCCGAGCAGCAGCGCGCGGCTGGCGTGCTGCCGGAGACCATCCGCCTGTCGATCGGAATCGAGCACATCGACGACATCATCGAAGACATCGACCAGGCCCTGGCGAAAGCCGGCGCGCGGCCGGCGCTCCAGGCTGCGGAATAAACAGCGAGAACAGGCGATGGCGCCTCCGTTCCACCGACAGCGGAAGATTCCAAGCCCGGCACTGGCGCCCGCGCAGAACGCATTCGGCCGTACCCGCGAGGCCGCCGTCACCATCGGCCTGATCAACAACATGCCCGACGGCGCGCTGAAGGCGACCGAGCGCCAGTTCATGCGCCTGGTGCAGGCTGCCGCCGGCACGACCCGCGTCCGCTTTCACTGCTTCGCGCTGCCGTCGGTCGTGCGCTCGAAACATGCGAAAGAGCACATCGACAAGGAATATCGCGACATCGCCGCGCTCGACCGCCTGCATATCGACGGGCTGATCGTCACCGGCGCCGAGCCGATCACAGCGAACCTGCCGCAGGAACGGTACTGGCGCGAGTTCACCGAGCTGGTCGACTGGGCGAAGACCAATACGCGCTCGACCATCTGGTCGTGCCTGGCGGCGCATGCCGCGGTGCTGCATCTCGACGGCATCGAGCGGCAGCGGTTGCCGCAAAAATGTTCGGGCGTCTACGATTGCGCCAAGGTCACCGACGATGCGCTGACGCGCGATTTGCCCGCTACGATCAGGGTATCGCATTCGCGCCTCAACGAAGTGCGCGAAAACGATCTTGTGGCCGGCGGCTACTCGATCCTGACCCGCTCGGCGCAAGCCGGCGTCGACATCTTCGCCCGCGAGCTCGGCAGCCGCTTCGTCTTCTTCCAGGGTCATCCGGAATATGACGCACTGTCGCTGCAGCGGGAATATATGCGCGACATCGCGCGCTTCCTGGCCGGCGAACGCAACGACTATCCAGCTATTCCCGCCGATTATTTCGATGCCGAGACCGAAGAGGTGCTTGCGAGGTTCGAACGGCACGCGCGCGCCGAGCGCAAGGCGGAGATCGCCGCCGAGCTTCCCGGCTTGAAACTGCTGCCGGACGTTCCGGCCGGCGGCGCGGCCACCACGATTTTACGCAACTGGCTCGATTGTCTCGCCGAGGACGTGCATCCGCGGCCGTCCGAATCCGCCACGCGCTGAACCCCGCCGCAAGTTGGAAACTTGCCGATTGTCACGATCGCCGGGGCATTGCAGCGCGCCAGCGCTTAAAGTAGCGGAGCGCCGACATAGTTTCGTAGCTCGGGTGAGCCAACGGGTCCGCGCGAAGCGCGGCCCGATGATAAACTCCGCGACACCCGGGAAAGTCCCGCATATCGCTACGCTCATGCGGGGCTACGACGGCGGCGCGCCGACATAGCCCATGAACAGGATCAGGCCTGTCTTCTCGTCGCGCAGCGCGAATACGAACGGCTTGTCGACGATCATCGTGATATGGTCCGAGATGCTGATCCCGCGCGTGGTCAGGACGGCGGTGGCCGCGGCGCCCTCGGTGCCCTCCTCGTTGATATGCAGTTCCACCTTCTGCACGATGCGCGTGATCTGAAGCGGTTCGTCGGAAAATCCTTCCAGGGCGTCGGCCGTACCGCGCGCGGCCTTCAATCCGAACGCATCGAGCGGTGGGAGCAATTCGCCCGCAGCCGAGAGCGACAATTTCGGCAGCCCGATCTCGCCCGTCTTCGCATCGAATCCCTTGCCGTCGAGCCAGCCGGCCACCGCGCCGAAATCCTTGGCCCGCGCCGGAGCGGACTTGGTGGTGGCCACGACCAGCCTGAAATTCTCATTGGCATAGCCGAGTTCGGCGGCGATAAAGCGATCGTCCTGGCGGAAGCGGAATTTCGCAACTTTCGAATGCATCATCTGGACTGCGGCCGGCTTGCCCGACACGGTCAGGAATGGCTGGGCTTGCGTACGAGAGGGCTCGAACGGCGTCCGCCACTTGTCCCTGAAATAGAGCGCATTGACGCCGACCAGGCCGAGCGTTTCCGGCGCCTCTTCAATGATCGACGGAATCAGCTCGTGGGTCTTCTGCTTGACCCATCCATTGATGCGATCGATCACCTTGCTGTCGGCGAGGTTGTCGACCAGCACGTCCGCGCCGGCACCGGACAGGCCGAACATCGCCAGCGGCTTCGGCCGGGTGGCTCGGTCGAAGGCGATGAGATTGGCGAGCAGGAGCGGACCATCCTTGCCGCCTTGCGCGATCAGCGCGGACACGCTGTTGCGCAGGCCTTGCAGATCCCTGCTGCGACGTGCCGCACTCTTGAAGCCAAGCGCGCGATGGATCGCCGAATGCATCCGGTTGCTGCCGCCGAGATCGACAAAGGACAGGATCGCGGCCAGGCTTGCCGGCGAGACGACCACGTTACCGCCGGTATCTGCAACTCCGGCGCCGACCTTCTTGTGGCCGGCCAAATAGCGGATCAGAAGCCCACCCAGGCGCAATTGCGCCGCCAACGGGCCTTCATCGCCGGTGGCGGCCCCGCTGCCGGTCCCCAGAACTTCGGCGAGCGAGGCGCTGCTCATCAAGCCCAGCAGCGCAGCAAGGCCGCCCTGCAGCAGGCGTCTTCGCTCGATCAATTTCTCTGTCATGAGTTGGCGCTCTCAGGCCCGACGATTGCGCATGGATGGCCGGCGCATCGAAGCATCATGCCCTGCCGGGGCGATGTGATCCAAATCACGGTGTCGCCCGCAGCAGCCGAATCTGGCATAGATTTGACGTGATCGTTTGCTGCTCCTACAGGCGGTTGCTATCGTCTCGCCGATCCCCGGCTCTCGCCAATCCACAGACCCCACGGTTCCATGTCTGCTCCCGCCAATGCGACCATCTCGAAGGCCGGAGCCGATACGAGCGACGCGCTCTCTTTGCTCCATTCCGTGTTCGGCCTGCCCGCCTTTCGCGGCGCGCAGGAGAAGATCATCCATCATGTCGCCGATGGCGGCAACTGCCTGGTGCTGATGCCGACCGGCGGCGGCAAGTCGCTGTGCTATCAATTGCCGGCGCTGCTGCGCGAGGGCTGCGGCATCGTCGTCTCGCCGCTGATCGCACTGATGCGCGACCAGGTCGCCGGCCTCATCGAGGCCGGCGTGAAGGCGGCGGTGCTCAACTCCACGCTGACGGCGAGCGAGGCCGCCGCCGTCGAGGCAAAGCTTATCGCGGGCGAGCTCGACCTGCTCTACGTAGCACCCGAGCGGCTTTTGACGCCGCGCTGCCTCAGCCTGCTCGACCGCGCGCGCATCGCCCTGTTTGCGGTCGACGAGGCTCACTGCGTCTCGCAATGGGGCCATGATTTCCGTCCCGAATATATCGGCCTGTCCGTGCTCGCCGAACGCTTTCCCGACATCCCGCGCATTGCACTGACGGCAACCGCCGACGAGCTGACGCGGAAGGAGATCGTCGAGCGGCTCGAGCTCACGGAGGCACCACAATTCGTCGCGAGCTTCGACCGGCCCAACATCCGCTACGAGATCGTCGACAAGCAGAACTCGGTCGCCCAGCTCAAGGCCTTCATCACCGAGCGTCATTCGGGCGAGGCCGGGATCGTCTATTGCCTGTCGCGCGCCAAGGTCGAGGACACGGCGGCTGCGCTATCCAGCGCCGGCATTCCCGCGCTGCCCTATCACGCCGGCCTGGAGGCCAGCGTTCGCGCCCGCCATCAGGACCGCTTTCTCAACGAGGACGGCCTCGTGATCGTGGCGACGATCGCGTTCGGAATGGGCATCGACAAGCCCGACGTACGTTTCGTCGCGCATCTCGATTTGCCGAAGAGCATCGAGGCCTACTACCAGGAGACCGGCCGCGCGGGACGTGACGGCAAGCCCTCCAGCGCCTGGATGACCTACGGCCTGTCCGACATCGTGCAGCAGCGCCGGATGATCGACGAATCCGGGGCCGCCGACGCCTTCAAGCGCGTGTCGGGCGGCAAGCTCGACGCGCTGGTCGGGCTGGCAGAGACCGCACATTGCCGGCGCCGGCGCCTGCTCGGATATTTCGGCGAGACCTTTGGCGACGAGGCTTGCGGCAATTGCGACAATTGCCTGTCGCCGCCGCGCGTCCGCGACGGCAAGATCCTCGCGCAGAAGCTGTTGTCCTGCGCCTACCGGACCGGGCAGCGGTTCGGCGCGATGCACCTGATCGACGTGCTGGTCGGCCGCCTGACCGAGCGCGTCACGCAATTCGGCCATGACAAGCTCTCGGTGTTCGGCATCGGCCGCGAGCTGAATGAAAAACAATGGCGCGCGGTGATCCGGCAGCTCATCGCCATGGGCCATCTCCACGCCGACAGCGAGGCCTATGGCGCCCTGAAACTGACCGAGAGCGCGCGCGGCGTGCTGAAGGGCGAGACCGAGGTGATGCTGCGCGAGCAGGCCCCCGGAACGCGCAATCGCGCCAACCGCGATAAATCCCGTCGCGGCGATCTGGCACCCGCTCCGGCAGGCGATATCGATCCAGACTTGCGTGCGAGACTACGGGCTTGGCGCTCCGACGTCGCTCGCCAGCGCGGCGTGCCGGCTTATGTCGTGCTGCATGACGCGACCCTCGACGGCATCGTGCGGGCGTGGCCGACGACGCTGGACGAGTTGCGCAACGTTCCCGGGATCGGCGACAAGAAGCTGGAGCATTACGGCGAGGAGCTGTTGCGGCTGGTCAAGGCGCGAAGCGGGGCTTGACGGTCAACCGCCGCTTGCCAGGCAGCACTTCTTGAACTTCTTGCCGCTCCCGCACGGGCACGGATCATTGCGGCCGACATTGCGCCAGGGATTTCTTACCGGCTCCGAGGGCGTCCACAGCGTATCCTCATCGAAAGGCTCACTCTCCTCGCCAGGCTCCGGGCGATCGCTCCATTCGAGTGCAGAGATCACATCCTCGATATAGCCGATTCGAAACTCCTCAAAGCGTGTGGCATCGTCCGGCCGCTGCTCGGCTTCGCCAAGCATCTCATCGAAATTCTTGCGGTCGATCACCCAGTCCGGCGCGCGGCCATCATCGAAGGCGCGGTACACCATCGGAGCCATATCGCGCAGACCAAGCAAGGCGATCGCTTTCAGCCAGCCGACCCACGCCTCGTCTTCGTCGGCGGCCAACCTGTCCTCGTAGAACTTCTCGAGAAGGCGCCGCATCCAATCGCGAGCGATGACTCCCTTCCAGGTCAAGAAGGTTACGGTATCCAGCAACTGCTCGCGGACGAACTGATCGACACTGCGCTCAGCGATCAAATCAAACAGGGCTTCGGCGTTGCCGTCAAAAACGCCTGCGACAATGCGCGACATATCCTGGGTGACGGCATCGCCCAGCAGATGTTCGAGTTCGTCTTCGGGCCTGCGCAACAACCGCAGCAGGGTGCGGCAGGACACCGTATCGCGAGCGCCACCGAGAATATAGATACCGCGAAAGAGCAGCGTGCACTCGTCCTCGGACAGCGCCTCGCCGTCTGCGGCCTTGGCAAGGACCGCCCGCAAGGCAGGTGCCGCTTCTTCCATTCTGAGGAGGCACATCGCGATGGCGTATCCGGGTAAACGCCATTCCGTCGCGACAACTCGCAGATGGTCTTCGATCGGTTCCAGGTCGCCGCATTTGAGTCTGGCTTCCGCTTCTTCCTTCTCCATTCCGTGCTCCTGCGTTCCCTCTGGAGTGGAACTGGCCTGACAACAACAAAATAGAACAGATGGCCGCTCCGAGAAACGACGAACATCAACATTCCCAGCAAGAAGGCGTCCAATACGCTGCGACGTTACCCATTCCGGAACGCATACGCATAACCATTGATCGCCGGCGCGCCGCCGAGATGGGCGTAGAGGACCTTCGAGCCTGCCGGGAAATGGCCTTTCTGCACCAGGTCGATCAGGCCCTGCATCGATTTGCCCTCATAGACGGGATCGGTGATCATGCCTTCGAGCCGCGCGCAGAGCCGGATCGCTTCCTTGGTTTCCTCCGACGGCACGCCATAGGCCGGATACGCATAATCGTCGATCAGCACGACATCGTCCTCGACGATCTCG
>Ga0153954_1001146_pt1 | contig 15673 bp, 11 predicted proteins | sample TSFL038MetaG_FD_102277 | JGI IMG/M metagenome (GOLD analysis project Ga0153954, IMG submission 102277) | Attine ant fungus gardens microbial communities from Florida, USA - TSFL038 MetaG | ecosystem: Host-associated > Fungi > Mycelium > Unclassified | place: USA: Florida, Wekiwa Springs State... | reverse complement strand
GCGATTCCTTTTGGTAGGGTGGGCATTGCCCACCAAACTGTTGGCCTCAGCGAAGATCGGTGGGCAATGCCCACCCTACGGCAGGCCGTCTGCACCCGTTTTCTTAGGGTTGACAAAGCACTACAGACACTTTCGTTCGGAGTTCAAACTTCGAGGCCGGAGGGAGCCACAATGTTATGGAATCAAGGTGAAGAGGCACTGCGGGTGGTACAAGTGGCTTGTTCCACTATGGAACAAGGTCCGCGCCACCGGTGAAAGAGCCACCTGTATCAACAAGCCGGCTTATCGACAAAGACGTAGGCTATGCCACAAGCGACAGATCATTCATGTAATGATCCCAAGTCTGCCATGCCGAAGCCGCCTCGGATTCCGTATGCGGTTTGTTCGCAAACCTCGCTCTGGTCATCGGACGGCGCCGGGAGAGGGTTCCGAGGCTCCCTTGGCGATCGGGAGCCAGTGGCCCGGATCATCGAGTAAGTTGTTCCCTTGGGGACCGAATTCATCTCGTGATCGAATCCGATTGGGAGGGGGTGTGCGCTCCTCTTCTTCGGCTGCCGGCGCTTCTTCGACACGGTTGGGGATCTGGGCGAAAGGTGGCTTGCGCTTCTTCCGCGTGGAGCGACCGGCCGGAATGGTCACAGGCTGATCGGAGTCTTCGTTCGAGCGTCGCGAGGCACTTGCCTGACCATCCTCGGAATCAATGCCGTGTTTGCTCAACTCGTAACGGGCATTGTCCAGGCGAGCCTTGAGATCGCCGTTATCGGCCTGCTCTTGCACGAGTTGGTCTTCGATCTCGCGATTCTGATCCTTGAGCTGAGCCACCTCGGTCCGCAACTGTTCATTACGATACTCGAGTTGACTGACGCTTGTTTTGAGGGAACCCAGGGTTGTCTGGCGCGGAAAGACATGGTCTGTCTGCGCACAACCGGCCAATAGTCCGGTCGCCGTCAGAAAGGGCACAAACCAGCGAGCATGGCCGGTCAACATAGAGAAACCTGGCCGACTTCGGCATGGCTAGGGACAAGGACGGATTCGCGGTCTCATGAAGACCAATGCGAGTCAGAAAATCCTTCCGTCGTTTTCGCGGCGTAGTCCGAGGGGGGACGCTCTTCCGGAATGCCAGAGGGGCGCGTTTCCTCCCACGTGGGATTCTGGGAGCGCCGTCGTTTCAGGGTGTGAATCAAGGTGAGCGACAGGGCTGAGACGACGGCGCCAACGAGGGCACTCAAGAGAATGATCAATCCTACCGAACTCGAAAAGCTCCCCAATCCGAAGGGGAAGGCCACGGTAACCGGAGCGTTGTTGGCCCAGACAAACCAGAGCATCAGACCCAGGACCATCGCGAGTGCGACGAGCTTGCGATAGATCCAAAAATTCTTCACGATCGATGGACGACGCCCTTTGTAGGGGGATCTCATGTTGCGCCTCCTCCGACTTCGTAGACTCGACGGGGTGGCCGCGCTACTCATGCTTCAATGCCCATCAACCACAAGGTTACCACGCGAAGCGTGTTGAATAGCTCCCGGGCCCAAAGTGGCCAGAGCCATGTCCAGGAAAACACGAGGGCGGCCGCCGCCATACTCAGGTAGGGTCCAAAAGGAAGTTCGCGGTCCGCGCTCGAGGATTTTTTGCCGCTGAGAACTTTGCCCACATACTTTGTGAGTTTCCACAAGGCGTGAGCGATTCCGAGAAAAGGTGCCAGGAAGAAGGTGAGAACAGCGGCCTGCCAGCCCAGGAAGGCGCCGATCATGGCCATCAGGGTGACGTCGCCGAATCCCATGGCCTCGCGTCGTAGCAGGAGCGAGGCGGTCTGTCGGACGAAAAGCGGCACACCACCACCGACGATGAGGCCGGTCATCCCGACCCAGAAGCCGCCCCACTGCGTGGCGGTGGTCGAGGGCTCGGGCCTGATCCAGGGGAAGCACGTCCCCAGGCCGATCCCCACGATCATCCCGAACACCGTCACCTCATCAGGAATGATCATGAGGTCGTAGTCGATGAACGTGGCGGTCACCAGTAGGGCGATCAGGATCGCGTGGAAGAACCAGACGCCAAAGAGGGACAGCGGCACTTCCCCCGCCCAGGTTCTCGGACCCATCACGACGTCCACGATATAGCCGGCCGCGAACAGAACCCCCACCAGAGCCTCAATGAGAGGATAACGGGGCGAGATGGGGTCGCCGCAACCGCGACATTTGCCGCCCAGGAGGATCCAACCGAGGATCGGCACATTGTCACGTGCGGCGATTGCGTGCCAGCAGCGGAGGCAGTGGGATCCGGGCCAGATCACGCTTTTCTGCCAAGGAAGTCGAAAGACGCAGACATTGATGAAACTACCCACGACGGTGCCCAGGGCAAAGAGCCAGAATCCGACCAGAAGCACCACCGTCCACGTCAAGGGCACGATAAAATTCCCAACTTGCGTCGCCGATCGATCAGTTAAGGAGTCTTGATTCCGGCCAGAGGGCGAGGATTGCGGTCGCGACCTCCTCGGGGGTCCTCTGCGCCGTCTCGACGGTCAGGTCCGCAACCTCCTGGTAGAGCGGTGTGCGGGCCTGAAGGACGCCGGCAAGTTCAGCGATGGTTCCGGCCGAGGTCAGCGCGGGACGATCGGCAAGACCTCGAGCATCGGCCTGCAACCGTACCGCCAATTCGGCCGGATCTGCGACGAGCCAGACGATCAAGCCGAACGAACGGAGGCGAGCCCGGTTCACTTCCCGAAGTATGGCTCCTCCCCCGGTCGCAAGGATTGCCCCGGAACGGGTGGTGAGCTCGGCAAGGACGCTCTCTTCCCAGTCTCGAAAAACGGCTTCACCCTGCTCCTCGAAGATGGCTCGGATCGGTTTCCCGACTTTCGCCTCTATTTCGTGATCGGCATCGGCGAACGGCCTCCCCAGTCGTTCGGCCAAAATCCGTCCTACCGTCGACTTTCCGGTCCCTCTCAGGCCCACGAGAGCAAGACCCTGGCGGTCGTGAGGATGACTCATCATTCGCGGATCGCACCGAGTTTGCGCTGGAGGACGGCGCGCATCACGTCCTGAGGCGCCTCTTGGCCCGTATAAAGCTTGAATTGTTCGGCGGCCTGCCGGACGAACATTTCCACGCCCGTGACGACCGTGCATTCCCGCTCGCGGGCTAGCTTGAGGAACATCGTGTTTTCGGGGTGATAAACCGTGTCGAAGGCCACCATCCCCGGGCGACTGAAGGTTGCCGGGGGAACCGGTGTGTCATCCACGTTAGGGTGCATGCCGACCGGCGTACAATTGATGATAACGTCAGCAATCGTGCTGGCCCGTTGCGCCCAGTTGATATGGCGGCAACCGACCTCTTCAGCGAGGGCCGCCGCACGATCTTCGTGTCGGTTGGTGATCTGGACGTGGGCACCGCGCCGAGCGACGCCGAAGGCGATCGAGCGGGCCGCCCCCCCTGCCCCGAGGATCAAGACCTGCTTCTCGTCGAGGGGGCTGTCGTTCTCTTCCTGGCCGCTCACGGATCTCAAGGCGGCTTCAAGCGACTCCATCGCCGCGCGGTAATCCGTGTTGTGGCCGATCTTCTTGCCGTCTTGAAGGATCAGAGTATTGCACGAACCGGTGCGATCAACCGCCCCATCTTTCTGATCGAGGACTTTGACAAGGTCTTCCTTGTGCGGGATGGTGACGCTGAAGCCCTTGATGTTGAGCCACGCCAACTCCTTCAACGACTCGGCGAGGGTTCCCGCCGGGACAAGGATCGGGACGAGCACCTTGTTCAGGCCCAGGTGCCGGAATGCTGCGTTGTGGATCGCAGGACTGAGGCTCTGCTCGATCGGGTCGCCGATCACGGCGAAGACTTCCGTCTCGGCGTTGATCTGATCGTAAAAATAATCGCGCTTGAGTGTCTGGTAGCGAAGCATGCCAGGGGCAAACGTGCGCTCCGGATTGAAGCCCGCATACGTAAACGGAGCGCCATACTTGGCCCCGAGGACGCGCGTGAAGACCCCAAGTTCCCCCATCGCGATCGTGATCGTGGGAACCTTCGCCTTGGTTCCCAAGGCGAGAACACGGCAGGCATCGGAGAGGCTCGAGGCGCTCGTGGCGATTTTCACCACGTCGGCGTCCATCTCGTCGCATTGTTCGGCGATGTCGGCGACTTCCGCCGGTGTCTTCTTGAGGTTGTGATAGCTGACGATTCGCTTGGTCTTGCCGAAACGACGAATCTTGGAAGCGATGTCGCTTTCGAGATCCACGTAGTCGACTCCCAGCGCGATGGCCTCGCGGAGAAGTTGCTGGCGCTTCTCTTCGCCGCCGCGCCAAAGGCCGCCGTCGGCCCCTCGTCTCAGCGTGAACACGATGGGCGTATGGCGTTGCGCCAGGATCCGTTTGAGATCAGGATCGCGGCGAAGGCAATCGACCCGGAGCTCCACCAACTCCACGCCGGCCTCGGCCGCCGCTTTCCATTCCTCAGCCAACGACGAATGTCGGCCTCGCCCAATCGTCACACAGATCATCGCCAAACTCTCCATCCCATGGGTTTGGGCTGTCTGACGACGCCCATGAAAACCCAGCACGATTCTAAGGCAAGTGGATGCGGAGACGGAAGGGGGACACACCAGGAGGCTTGCAAAGTCACGCTGGAGATCGACTTCCGGGCAATACCGGTCTTTTTTTCTTCAGGACCACCCGAAGAGCATCTTGCTCGGATCTGAGGATTGCGCGAGTCTCGCGCCAAGCCCATGACAAAATCGGAGGTTGAGGCTCAAGATCGCCACCGAAAGCTTCCTATCTCCACGTTCAAGTGGCGCGTTCCGCGCACTTCCGCACGCTGCAAAGATAACGCGTTTGCCAGGCGTCGTGACGAATTCGAGAACTTTCGGCGAAAAATTCTAGCAAATTTCGCGAGGCCTCCCCCATTGAGGCTCTCACAGAGAGTGCGCGAGAGAGCGTTCATCCCAGCCTTCCGAACTGGCGTTCCAGTTCCGATTTGGTGAAGACCAGCGCCGTCGGACGACCGTGGGGGCAGTGGTGAGAGTCAGCGACGAGGTGTCGTCGCTCCAGCAGGGCAGCCACTTCTTCGGGCGAAAGTTTCTGACCGGCCTTGACCGCAGCCTTGCAGGCGATCATGTGCAAGAGCTCGGCAAGGATGGCGTCGCGGGTGGGTGGCAGCGGGCTGCTTCGTAAATGTTCGGCCAGGTCACGAAGGAGACGTTCGGGAGAAACCTGGGAAAGCATAGTGGGCGTCGTTGTGACCGCGACCGTGTCTCCGCCAAAGGGCTCAATCTCGAGTCCGAGACTGCGAAGCAACTCGCGTTGTTCGAGAACGGCGGCTGCCTCCGCGGCGCTGAGATCCACGGGTTCGGGAACAAGCAGACGCTGGCTCTCGACGCTCCCGCGTTGGACGCGATCGCGAAGCTCCTCGTACAAGATCCGCTCGTGCAGAGCGTGCTGGTCGATCACCATCATGCCTTCGTTCGTTTCCGCGATCAGGTAGCTGTCATGAACCTGGAGTGCCCGAGGCGGTGGTTCCTCCAAAACGGGTTCCACGTACCGTCCGGGCTGTTCGGGTTCCGGTGCGGGGATCGTCTCGGCGACGAGAGCCTCGGAATTCCCGGCCGCCGATTCGGTGGCGAACTCGTCGAACGCCGCATGGTTTTGCGGCGGAGCTGCCTGCGGCAGGTTTCTCGCCCATTCGGGCTGTGCGGGTCCCCCTGCGTACCCGGGGGTCGGGAATGACTGGAACTTTGGTGTACCTCCCGAAGAGAACCACGACGACACCGTCTGGCGATCGGGAGGGCTTTCCTCCAAGCGGAATCGCGGTGTGGACTGAGAGGTTGGAGAAGCCGTGGATGAAGGGGAGGAGGTTTCGGAAACGCGAGGGGTGGCCACTGCCGTGTCCGATGGCGCTTGCAGCTTGGCGTGGAGGTCGCTCGCGAGGAACGTTTTGCGAACCGTGGCCAGGAGTTGGCTGTAGATCCGAGGCCCGTCGCGGAATCGGACCTCGACCTTGGTGGGGTGGACGTTGACGTCCACCTGGTCGGGGGGCAGATCGAGGTGGAGGAAGGCCACCGGCAAGCGCCCGACCATCAAGAGCCCGCGGTAAGCTTCGGACAAGGCATGCCCCAACGATCGGTCCCGGACGAATCTGCCCCCCACGAACAAGAACTGTCCTTTCGCACTCGACCGGCTCTGCGAAGGGTGAGCGACATATCCCCAAAGATGAATGGGGTCCATCTGGCTTTCAACCCAGAGCAACGAATCGGCAAGTTCCTGTCCGAAAAAGACTGCGATTCGTTCCTTGATCCCGGTTACGGCGGGGAGGTCATGAACGAGCTTGCCCGAAGACCGGAACGTGAGCCGTATGGTCGGATGCGCCAGGGCAATCCTGGCGAACGTATCCGAGACGTGTGCGGCCTCCGTCGAGTCCGACTTCAGGAACGTCCTGCGCACGGGCGTATTCTCAAAGAGGTTGCGGACCTCGATCACTGTCCCCTCAGGGCCGCCAACCTCACGGATCGGGCTGGCCACACCGCAGTCGATCGCGAGTTCGTGACCGATGGGAGCGTCGACCTGCCGGGTCTGACACCGGACCTTGGACACTTCCGCTATCGCCGCGAGCGCCTCGCCTCGGAAACCGAGCGTTGCAATCTGAAACAGGTCATCCGCCGTGACCAACTTGCTCGTCGCATGTGGCAGGAACGCGAACGGTAGATCCTCGGCCGACATCCCCTTGCCGTTATCGGCCACCCGGACCAGATCTTTTCCGCCCCGCTCGACCGTCACGTCGATCCGAGTCGCCCCCGCGTCGATCGCATTCTCGAGCAATTCCTTGACCACGCTCGCCGGACGTTCCACAACCTCGCCCGCGGCGATCTGGTTGATAACGGACGGGGGTAACTGTCGGATGATGCCCATGATGGTTCTCCAAGCAAGTTTTCTCCTTGATTATACTCTCTGTTCCCCCGTACAGAAAATCGGACCTTCGACGGTGAACAGCGTAGAGATGGGACCCGAAAACGATCTCTTTAGGACCGTCGAATTTCGCGAAGGATGAGGCTTTCCGGGGCACCGCTTTGAGACCACACAATGAGTGATCCAAGCGGTAACATCCCAAGAATCACGTTGATTGAATCGTGTTGTTGTAAGGATGGTTTCTTGACTTCATCAAGGAAAGCGCGGCGAGGAAACAATCTCGATGGAAAATGGTCGATCGTATCTGTGTTGACGGGATGAGTGAATTCGTAGAGAATTCGCGACCGTTAAGGTTTCTCAAGGAACGCCATCGACCTTCGCGGAGGAAGGGAGTTTGAGGCAATCCACGATTCCATTCGGACAACTTCGTTAATCATCAATACGACCACGGCAACTCTTCAACCCTTGACCCTCGTCGTGGTCGCTGTATGGCTATTTGGTCTAGGGCGACAGTGTTCCCGTCGCATGTGAAACGCGTCCTAGACTTTGAACTTGGACTCCGGGCTCGATCAACTGCCAGTCGATGTCGAGACGGTCGTTTTTTACGTGGGGCTAGGGAAGTAGCTGGCTTTGGGGCCGGGCTCCGGAGTCCAACTTATCCATTTCGACAGCGAATTCTTGCCTGCAGAAGTCAGAAGCATGCTTATGGTTCAGGGGCGTCTCGCTGGGGAGACGCCAGCGGGTAGAGTCACCCGATCCCATATTCCTTGAGCTTGCGATAGAGCGTTCGCTCACCAATGCCGAGCAATTTCGAGGCTTCCTCTCGGTTCCCGTTCGTCATCTTGAGCGTTTCAGCGATGTAGTATTTTTCGATTTCTTCAAGTGTGTGTCCGACCAAGGTGGCATTGGCGGCTGTGGCGACTTCGGTCGCTGTGGCCGATGAGGTGGACTGGACGTCTTCGGTCAGGTCGTCGACGTCGAGGATGCCGTCGGCGTCGATCACGACCATGCTCTCGACGGTGTTCTTGAGCTCGCGGACGTTTCCCGGCCAGGGGTGGGCCATAAGAGCCTTCCGTGCGGCGGGGGTAATCGAGGTGACGACTTTGCCGTGGGAGGCCGAGAATTCCTTGAGGAAGAAGTCGAGGAGGAGCAGGATATCCTCGCGCCGCTGACGTAGCGGAGGAAGCTTGACGCTTACGACCTTGAGGCGATGGAAGAGGTCTTGGCGGAAGGTTCCCGAGGCGATCGCTTCGTTCAGGTCGCGATTCGTCGCCGAGATCAAGCGCACGTTCACCTTGATCGGCTCGTTGGTGCCGACGCGAACGATCTCTCCCGACTCGAGGGCGCGCAAGAGTTTGACCTGGGTCGAGAGCGGGATGTCGCCGACTTCGTCGAGGAACAAGGTGCCGCCGTTGGCATGTTCGAACCACCCCTTGCGCTCCCGGTCTGCCCCGGTGAAGGCACCTCGGATATGTCCGAAGAGCTCGCTTTCGAGGATGTTCTCGCTCAGGGCGGCGCAGTTCAACGGGACGAATGGCTTGTAGCGCCTGGGGCTGTTGTTGTGCAGAGCCTTGGCGACGAGTTCCTTACCGGTTCCGCTTTCGCCGGTGATGAGCACGGTGGCCGAGGTCGGCGCGATCTGGCGGAGCCTGGCGACGACGGCGTGCATCGCCGGGGAGTTGCCGATCACGCCTTCGAAGCCGAAACGCTCGTTGAGCTGACGCTGGAGTTCGAGGTTGGAACGGGCCAGACGCTGGGTTTGCGAGACCTTGTCGGCAACGGTCCGCAGCTCGCTGATGTCGAGTGGTTTCGTGAGATAGGTGGTGGCGCCGGCCTGCATGGCAGTGACAGCCGTCTTGACCGTGCTGTGGCCGGTGAGGATCACGACCTCGGCGTCGGGGAGCTCGCGCTTGGCCTTGGCGAGGACCTCGAGACCATCGACACCATCCATGATCAAATCGCTGACGATGATGTCGAAGGTCTGCTCTTCGATGAGCCGGAGACCGTCTCGGCCGCTGGTCGCGACGATGCACTCATAACCGACGCGCTCGAGGCTCTCGGCTACGGCCTCGGCGTGAGGCGCGTCGTCGTCGACCACGAGAACGCGGATTTGTTGGTCCATCGCCCCTCAGCCCTGTTCCTGATGCGGCTCGGCACTGGGTAGCCGAACCGTGAACTGCGAACCCTTGCCCGGAACACTCTGTACGCTGATCGTCCCGCCATGCGCCTCGACGATTTTACGCGTGGTAGGCAGGCCAAGACCGCTCCCCCCTGGCCTGGTTGAGTAGAAAGCGTCGAAAACGCGGGCGCGGACCTCTTCGGTCATCCCGTTCCCCGTGTCGATCACATCGAGGATGTTCCAAGGCCCTTCCTGTCGAGTCTTGAGGATCAGCTCGCCACCATCGGGCATGGCATGCTCGGCGTTCAGGATCAAATTGAGGAGTGCTTGCTTGAACAAGGCATCGTCGAGCATGACGGGCGGGAGGTCTTTCGCGAACTGCGTGCGGATGACGATTCCGTTCGTGGCTGCCTGAGGTTCGCGAAAGTCGCACAGGTAATCGACGATCTCGTTGAGGTTGGTCGGCTTCTTATCCTCAATTTCCTGGACACGGGCAAAGCGGAGGAAATCTTCGAGGATGTTGTGGAGCCGATACGTTTCACGTCGGAGTCGCTCAATCTTGTGAAGAATCCGCCGTTCTCGAGGAGTCTCAGGGTTCTCGAGGTCCTCCGCGATGAGGTCGAGATTGAGGCCCATCGTGGAGAGTGGGTTACGGATCTCATGGGCCAACCCACCAGCGAGTTGCGCGATCTCCGCATATTGGGCCCTCAGCCGACGGTTCACTTCGTGCTCATCGGTCTCGAGGGTCGAGAGAGCCGACGATTCGGATGCAATCACGTCCGGTGATGTAGGGATGAGATCATCCATTGGCGGTACCCGCCGTAAGGACGGTGCTCGTGACGAAGAACGACAATCAAGCTCTCGCGAGTGACAGTGCCGTCTCGGAATCCTACCTCATCCGGGCGGATCGATCGAGGGTCGGAGCGTTGAATCCGAACGGCACGATCCTGAAAACAGGATCGTGCCTCAATGTTGGGTTCGGTTTACGTGGGCTGGCATCTCACAGCACAGGCTGAAGTTCTCCAGCCGAACAACCCCACCACGTCGGAAGCTTGAGGCTCAGTCGCGATCTCGGGGACCGCGAGGACCACGATCGCCACCGCCACCGCCGCCGTAACCACCACCACCGGTCCCTCGGCGCGGGGGACCACTCGGCCCACGTTCCGGTGTCGCGGGGCGTTCCGAGGCGGGATGCGCCTTGGCGTATTCGTCGACCTCACCACGCTCGGCAAGGGCCGCCTTGCGCGAAAGTTTGACGCGATCCTGGTCGTCGACCGAGATCGCCTTGACCAACATCGTGTCGCCGACGCGGCAGATGTCAGTGACGCTGCTGACGTAGCCTTCGGAGAGTTCGCTGATGTGGACCAGGCCGTCCTTGCCTGGCAGGATCTCGACGAAGGCACCGAAGTCCTTGATCGAGGTCACACGCCCCTCGTAGATCCGGCCGATCTGGACGCCTTCGGTCATCGCCTGGATCTTGTCGCGAGCCGACTCCGCCCCCTCGGCCGTGTTGCTCGAGAGGGTGACGATGCCGCTGTCTTCGATATCGATCTTGGCCCCGGTCTCTTCCTGGAGGCGGCGGATCGTCTTGCCACCGGGTCCGATGATCAAGCCGATCTTGTCGGGATTGATCTGGATCTGGATCAGGCGCGGGGCGTTGGTGGAAATCTCTTCGCGAGGACGCTTGATCGAGCGGAGCATCGCTCGCAAGATCTCGAGCCGGGCTTCATGGGCCTGGTCGAGGGTCTCTCGAATGATGTCTTCCGTGATCCCCTGGTTCTTGAGGTCGAGCTGGATGCCGGTCACGCCTCGCTGGGTGCCCGCGACCTTGAAGTCCATGTCGCCGAAGTGGTCTTCATCGCCGATGATGTCGGTGAGAAGGACGTGTCGGCCGGACTTCTCGTCTTGAACCAAGCCGATGGAGATGCCGCCCACGGGGTCGCTGATCGGCACGCCGGCATCCATCATGCTCAGAGTGGCGCCGCAGACCGAGGCCATGGAGCTGGAGCCATTGGACTCGAGGATGTCGGAGACCACGCGGATGGTGTATGGGAACCGCGAGGAACCGGGCAGGATCGGGGCGACCGAACGTTCGGCGAGGGCTCCGTGTCCAATTTCGCGACGACCGGGCCCTCGGATGGGCCGGACTTCTCCGACCGCGAACGAAGGCATGTTGTAGTCGAGCATGAACTTCTTGCTGTACTCGTCCATGATCCCGTCGACGCGTTGCTCATCGGCCCCCGTACCGAGTACGGTGGTGACCAGAGCCTGCGTTTCGCCGCGCTGGAAGATGGCGGAGCCGTGGGCGCAGGGGAGCAGGCCCACTTCGCAATGGATCGGACGCAAGTCGCGGGGACCGCGGCCATCGGGGCGGTTGCCGTCGAGGATCAGTTCGCGGACGACCCGTTCCTCGATTCCTGAGAAGGCGGCCTTCACCTGGCCCGGAGTGACTTCGCCCGAGCCGCTTTCCGGGCAATATTCGGCCGTGATCCTCTTGAGCAGTTCCTTGCTGGCGTTGTTGCGGTCGGCCTTACCGTGGATCTGCTTGATGTCACGCAGTTCTCGGCCGAAGCGCTCGTACAAATCCTGTCGAAGCGGATCGTCCGGGGTCGCCGGGGTCTCGAAGGGAGGCAAGCCGAGCGCGGCGACGAGTTCGTGCTGGAGGGCGATGATCTCTTGATTATACCGATGCGCGGTCATGATCGCCTCGAGCATCTCCGGCTCGGGGAGCTCTTCGCCGAAGCCTTCGATCATGACGACCGCTTTATTCGTGCTCGCCACGACGAGATCGAGGTCGCTGTCGACCTGTTCTTCAGCGGTGGGCAACGGGATCAGTTGCCCGTCGACGCGAGCGAGCCGCATGGCCCCGATGGGTCCCAGGAAGGGGACGCGGGCCAACACCAGCGAAGCCGAGGCACCGATGATCGAAGGAACGTCGGCGTCGTTCTTGCGGTCGGCCGAGATCGGACCGGCTTGGATCTGGATTTCGTCGCGATACGACTCGTGGAAGAGAGGGCGAATGGGGCGGTCGATGAGGCGGGAGGTCAGAATTTCCTTAGTGGTCGGGCGACCTTCTCGCTTCATGAAGCCGCCCGGGAATTTACCAGCGGCATAGACCTTTTCGCGATAGTCGACCGTCAGCGGGAAGAAGTCGAGCCCCTCGCGACCGGCGGCGGCAACAGTGGCCACCAAGGTCATGGTATCGCCGATGCGAACCACCACGGCGCCGCTTGCTTGCTTGGCGAGGCGTCCGGTTTCTAGCGAGAGACGTTTGTTACCGATCGTACGTTCGACGGTTACGGGCTTCCGCGTTGCGAAAGACGAGATTGACATGAACTCCACCTAACTTCGGCCAGCGTCAATCGGGGCGAAAGAGGGCGAAGGGCCTCAGGCCGGCCATTCCACGACCAAGACTCTCGAGGCGCATCATCATCCGTGGACTTGCAGAGATACTCAGAGGAAAACGGGCCTGGAAAGACCCGTGGCCTCCAAGGTTTCCTTCGGGAGATCGATGCCAAACTCAGGGCAAATCGGGAACCTGAAGAGGCGTGTCCGATCGCCCCGTGATGCGGCGATCGGCCGATTACTTGCGGATCCCAAGACGGCCGATCACTTCGAGATAGCTCTTTCGATTATGCAGCCGTAGATACTTGAGCAGGCTTGATCGCTTCGAGACCATCATCAACAGACCTCTGCGGCTCGCATGGTCTTTCGCATGGCTCTTGAAGTGATCGGTCAAGTCGTTGATTCGTGCAGTCAGCAGTGCAATCTGCACTTCGGGTGACCCAGTATCCGTGGTTCCCCGACCGAACGACCCGATGATTTCCTGCTTCTTCTCCTTCGTGATCGCCATCGTACGCCCCAAAACCGCTGGCCTTGTGCTCAAAGCCGTTCTTGAAGTTTCTACCACTCGAAGGGATATACTCTAGGCGATCCCTCTCTCGAATGCAATCCCCATGCTTGGGTTTAGGGCGAGGATCCCGGCGAGCCTTGCGCTGGGGAGCTTGGCTGCATGGCTTTGTATCCCGCTCCCCACGTGAAGGGATGGAAACTGTCCCGCCATCGGCTTTGGAAAGAGATGTATCCATGAGAATCGACCTGGAGCAGTGATGCGGCCAGGATCGTCAGTAGGGTCAAGCCCCCCCAGAGCGGCCAGCGTCGGGGCCGGTTGGTCACGTTGTGCTCGGCAGCCAGATTCGTGAGCGACGGGCCGAAGAGGACCAAGGCGGCTGCCAGCGCGAGGGAGCCTCCGCAGAAGATCAAGCCTTGGGTGAATCCGGCCGGTGAGTAGCGGAAGACGATGGTATGGTCTCCAGCGGGGACGTAGACCGCGCGGAAGGCGACGTAGGCCGGATAGATCGCCGTGGGCTTACCGTCCAACGTGGCCGACCACCCCGGATCATAAGTGTCCGACAGGACGAGGTAGGCTGGTCCGTTGGACTCGGTTTTAATCTCGAGGTGTTCCGGCAATTCCCGCGTGAATTTGGCGGTTCCCGAAACCTGGGCGTCGTTGGGAAGCGGATGTCTCGGATCCTCGACGACGAGTCGGTCTCGGAGGGTCGTCCCCAAAGACTGGAGCGCCTGGATCGCCGCCGCCTTGTCCTGAGCATAAACGGGGCGTCCGGCGAGGCGCGCTCGCGGGAGCGCGCCTGGATTGCGATAGATGTAGGCAGAGCCAACTTGAGTGTACGACCCTGAGGGGCCTTGCGGGCGGAAGCCCGTGAGCAGGTGGGTCACCCCCTCGAGGTCGTATCTCCCCCGGCCCACTTTCGCCGTGTCGGTGTAATTCAGGAGTCGACCGGGGATGATTGGGGTCTCCCCGCGTGCCGTGGAGAGGCCCCAAACCGGTGGAAGGCTCCAGTTGAGCGTGTCCCGAACGGGGAGAAAGTCGATCGGCTCCGACGCGAAACCCGGCTCACCCGCCGAATACTTGGCGTCCGCGAACAGACGTACAAAGGATGGATCCTGCTTCAGAACGGAGACGCTCTCGGGCGGGTTGGTCCAGTACTTTGGCGTGATTGAAGGGATGTCAACCAGATGGGATCCCAGCAGATCGACGATGACCAGGAGCGGTAAGATGGCGGCGAGCCGGCGTCGGTGGGAGGCGTTGTTGCCTTGCGCCGCAACCTTGGCGATCACCCAGGCGGCGGTCACGAGGACCGTCGTTCGCAGGGTCGCGAAGGCGATTTCCTGGCCCAACCAACGATAGCGCTTCTGATGATAGAGGGACTTCCAAAGATCTTGGTCCAACCAGATCGGAGCGTAAGAGTAGAGGAGCAGTGGAATCGCCAATAGCACGAGGACCCCTGCGGTTACCACGGCTCCGCGGAGCCGCACGGTACCGAGGCGCGACAAGCGATCGACACCCACGGCGGCTAAGGCCGCGATTGCGAACGAGAACCAGAGATGATAACGAACGGGGATCCGAGAACTGCCGAAGACCGGGATATGGTGGGCGAAGTCGAAGAGAAACGTGAATTTTCCTAGCATCAAGATCGCCGAGAGTCCCGCGAGGATGACCCAAAAGGCGACCCAACGATCACGATACGCGGCCCCCCCCACAACCGCCAATCCCAGGGCGATCAAGCCCAGGTAAGCATCCATTTCGTGATAAGGGTAAAAGCCGTCCATCCAGTCGGTGTCACGAGCTCGGGTGCCATGGGCCTCTCGAATGACGAGCGTAGGTAGAAGCTCAGGGTGCCAGGACCCGTAGGTCAGCTTGTCCCAGGTGAGCCCGCCCGCCCGCGGCGAACGGTCGAGCAGTTCCTTCGACGGGATCCACTGTACCGCCGAGATCCCGATTCCAAGCCCCAGCAAGACCCCTGTCATGACCAGGGCGACGAGGCGCTGTTTGATCGTTTTTTCCGTTGCGGCTCGGTAGAGGCTGTAGAGAGAGACCATCCCCACGGTCAGGATCGTATCTTGCAGATGGCCCGCGAAGACTTGACTGGCCATCGCCAGCGATCCCAGCACGATCGGCCAGAAACGAGCACGTTCCCATCCGGCCTCGAGTGCCCAGATGATGAACGGTACGCTGGCCAAGGCATTGATCATGCTGGTATGAATAAAATGTGCCCATGTGAATCCGCCCACACCGAATATGGCGGCTCCCGTCAAGGCTCCGGCCGGCCCGACGTGACGCCGCAGCCAGCCGTAGGTGCCCAGTCCCGTCAACCAGATCGAGAGGACCGTGTCGAGGTTGAAGGCCTGCCAGGGGGGAAGCCAGGGATAGAGCAGATATTTGAGCGGGTGGAGGTAGCCGGCCTGGCTCTCGCTGTAGAGCGGGAAACCGCAATAGAGTCCGGGAAGCCAGCGGGAAAATCGCCCCGCGCGAAGCTCCCGCGCGAAGAAGTCGCGATAAGGATAATTGATTTCGGTGATATCAAAATAGAAAAGAGCCTTCTGGAGTGTGGCCACGTCCCAGAAGAAGATCATGATCGCCGTTGTCCAACAGAGAAGAGCCAATAAGTCTCCCGGACCGTAACGCCCCGGTTCGGCTCGCCAATCCGCTGTGTTCTCCGTTATGTCGGTCGACATCGCTCTCGTTCCACTTACTGTCTGTTCCATAAATCTTACGCAGCGATGCTTTTCTGTGGGCGTGGGTAGCGGAAGGGAGGCTTGTGCTTCTCCCCAGCGAGTCGCCGGAGCATCAGTTGAATCATGCTGATCT
>Ga0153954_1001145_pt1 | contig 15684 bp, 14 predicted proteins | sample TSFL038MetaG_FD_102277 | JGI IMG/M metagenome (GOLD analysis project Ga0153954, IMG submission 102277) | Attine ant fungus gardens microbial communities from Florida, USA - TSFL038 MetaG | ecosystem: Host-associated > Fungi > Mycelium > Unclassified | place: USA: Florida, Wekiwa Springs State... | reverse complement strand
GCCGCCTTCTGCTGCGCGAGCTGCGCCTCGTTCAGACGCCGTTGCGCAATGGCTTTCTTCGCATTGTCGTCCGCCTGTTCGACAAGCTGTTGGGTGCCGGCGATTCCCGTCTTGAACAGATTGCGCTGCCGCTGGTCCTCGAGCTGATAACGCAGCACGTCGGCCTCGGTCGCATCGATCGTCGCCTCGGCCTGATGGACGAGCGCTTGCTGCGCGTCCCGCTGATTGGCGAGATTGGCGAGCGTCGCCTCGGCGGCTGCGAGATTCGCCTGAGCGAGCTCAAGCTGGGCCTGATAGTCGGACGGATCGATGACCGCGATGAGGTCGCCCTTGCGCACCGTCTGGAAATCGTTGACCGGCATTTCGGTGATGTAGCCTGAAACGTGGGCCGAGAGCGGGGTCACGTCGCCTGAGACAAAGGCGTCGTCCGTCGATTCGAACCGCGCCGCGCCCGTCCAGCGGTCCCAATGGCCGGCGGTGTACCAGACGAGCCAGGCAGCGAAGATGAGAAATGCGATGCGCAGAAGCGGATAGAGCCAGCGGCTGCGCCAGCTCGAGGCTGGGGCGGTGTGTGCTGACGCGCTATCCGTCGGCGCGGAATCGGCCATGGGAACTCCAGCGGATCTCTCAATCGGGAGACCCTGGGCCGATGATGGCGCCGGTCGGGGCTCGCGCTCAAGCCCGTTCAGGACCCGCCCCGGTCCGATCCCGCCGGCTCGGCGTGGCCGACGACGCGGCGCGCTTCGGGAAACGCCGCCTTGAGCGAGCGCTCGAGCGAATCGACGGCGTCGTGCACCGTCTCGACCGGCGTCGCCGGATCGACGCGGCAATGGAAGAGGACGAACACGCCGCCCGTCGTCTCGCGCACCCTGACGTCGTGGATGTCGCGCAGCCGTCCCTGCTCGGCGGCCGACGCGGCGAGCGAGGCTTCGATGCGTTGCGCGAGGTCCGGCTCGGCCAGTTGCCCGCTCGCCTCGGGCTCGGCCGGCTCGATGTGGGTCTCGACCTCGACGTCGTCGCCGATCTCCTCGGCGATCGCATCTTCAAGCTCGGACGCCAGCCGATGCGCGACGCCGAGCGTCATCGCGCCGTCAACCTCGAGATCGAGAGTGACCGTCTTGCGCCCTTCGATGTCCTGGATGGTGACATGGTGGACCGGCAGCCCGCGGCGCGCGGCGATGAGCAGCACGCGTTCGAGGATCGTCTCGTCGTCGAGCGCGAGCGGATTGGCGGTGATCGTCAGTTCGGCTTGCGGCCACCTTTGGGCGATCCCGTCTTGAAGCTCGGCCTTGATCGCCGCCACGCGCTCGAGCGGCAGCGTGCGCGACACCGAGACGATGACGTCGCCGACGATCTTGGGCCCGCTTGGCCTCAACCGGATCGCGTCGATTCTCGCGACGCTCGTGTCGTGCAGGACCAGGGAGCGGATCGCCTCGGTCAGGCCTTCGGGCGCCCGGTCGACGAGCGCGTCGATCGTCTCGCCCCCCAGGCGATAGCCGGCGATGGCGATGAAACCGGCGACGCCGATCGCAGCCAACGCATCGGCATGGGGAAATCCAGCCCGCGTCGCGAGCAGGCCCACGAGCACGAGCGCCGACGAAACGAGATCGCTCGAATAGTGCAGCGCGTCGGCGCTGAGCGCATGGCTCGCCGTCAGGCGCGCGACGCGGGCGAGCGTCCGCCAGCGCACGATGTCGACGACAATCGAAAAGAGGATCGCGCCGATGGCGAAAGCGCCGATCTCGACCTCGGCGTCGCCGCCGCGGATGCGTCCGATCGCCTGGATCGCGACCACGATCGCGAGCGCGACGAGAAAGCCGGTCTCGGCCAAGGCGGCCACCGCCTCGATTTTTGCGTGCCCGAACGGATGTTCCGCGTCGGCCGGCTTATCGGCCTCGCGCACCGCGAAAAAGGTGAGCGCGCTCGCGCCGACGTCAATCGCGTTATGCGCGCCCTCCGAGAGAAGCGCGAGCGAACCCGAGGCGAAGCCCGCCGCGAGCTTGAGCGCCGCCAGCACCAGGCTCGCGACGATCGAGCCGGCCGCCGCGCGCTGTTTCAGCGTCCGATGATCCTCCGCCGGGCGGCGCGGCTTCGTCACCAAGGCGAGCAGTCCTGGGCGTCCGGGGGGCTTCCCCTTAAGACCGAAGCCGTTATGCTCTGAACCGATCCCCGAAGCAAACCGGACGAGGAAGCGAATGGAATATCTGCATACGATGATCCGCGTGACCGACCTCAAGGCCTCCATCGCTTTTTTCGAGTTGATGGGGTTTGTCGAGACGCGGCGCATCGAAAACGAGAAGGGTCGCTACACGCTCGTCTTCCTCGCCGCGCCCGGCGACGCCGAGCACGCGAAGGCGCACCGGAGCCCGACCGTCGAGCTCACCCACAACTGGGACCCGGAGGAATATTCAGGCGGGCGCAATTTCGGTCATCTCGCTTACGCCGTCGATGACATCTATGCGCTGTGCGCCAAGCTCCAGAAAGCAGGCGTGACCATCAATCGGCCGCCGCGGGACGGGCACATGGCGTTCATTCGCACGCCGGACAACATCTCGATCGAGCTCATCCAGAAGGGCGAATCGAAGGCGCCGGCCGAGCCGTGGGCGTCGATGAAGAACACGGGCGTCTGGTGAGGCGCAGAGGCGCTCTTACGCGATTGCGGCGGTGACCAGGTTCCGGAACAGCACGCGAAAATATTCGCGGTTTTCCGGGGTCTGAACCATGAGGATTGCGAATAGCGAGTCGCGCGGCGAGACCCAGAACGCCGTCCCCATCATCCCGCCCCAGAAGAACTCGCCGACGCTTCCCGCCGTCGGCGCTTTCCCCGGATCCGTGCGCACCGCGAAGCCGAGGCCGAAGCCGTGGCCGGGCCATAGCAGATAGTGATCCTTCCTCACCTGTGATCCGAGATGATCGCTCGCCATGAAGGCGAGCGTCTGGGGCGAGAGGATGCGCGCCGCCTCGAGCGCTCCGCCGCCTGCGAGCATGGCGGCAAATCGCGTATAATCGGCGAGCGTCGACAGGAGCCCGCCGCCGCCGGATTCGAATTTCGGCGCGGACATCGAATCGCGCGCATCGATTCCTGCCGCCGTCATGAAATCGAAGGAAAACGGATCGGCGCGCCGAGCGACCTTGTTGGTCGGCGTATAGAAGGCCGTGTCTGTCATGCCGAGCGGCTCGAAGATGCGAGCCCGCAATGCCTCGCCGAGACGCGCGCCCTCGACGATTTCCACAATGCGGCCGAGCACGTCGGTCGAGAGGCTGTATTCCCAGACCTCGCCCGGCTGGTGCATGAGCGGAAGCGCGGCCATCGCTTCGACATTGCCGGCCAGCGTCCGGTTCGGGTCCACGACATTCGCCGCCCTGGTCAGCTTCTGCACGGGCGATGCGCCGGTGAAGCCGTAGGTCAGCCCCGAGGTGTGGCGCATGAGATCCTGCACAATGATCGGCCGCTTGAGCGGCGCGAGATCGAGCGTGTCGCCATTGGCGACGCCGACCTTCGCATTAGCGAAGGCCGGGATGTATTTCGAGACGGGATCGGTGATGAGGAGCCGCCCCTCTTCGACCAGCATCATGGCGGCGACGGAAACGATCGGTTTGGTCATCGAATAGATGCGGAAGATCGCATCGTCGCTCATCGGCGGCCCGCCTGGACGCAACAGGCCAACCGATTGCCGATAGGCGATCCTGCCGCCCCTGGCGATCAGCATGGAGACGCCGGGAGCCTTTCGCTCTTCGACCTCGCGGGCCATGACGAAGGTCAGCCGCTCGAGCCGTTCGGGAATGAAGCCCAGGGTCTCGGATGGGCCGTAGGGCAGGGCGAACGAACTCATGCAAGGGCCCTCGGACTTGAAGCGAATGGCGAACAATGGGCTACGGGCGAGCGGCCGGCAAGTCGGCTCAGCGCATCGGGCCGCGGCTTGAGTCCGGCTGGACAGGGAAGCGCCTGCGCGGGACAAAGCGCCCATGAGTCTTCTCGACGGCCTCGAGCCCAAGCCTGAGCCGCCGCCCGCCCCGCTCGCCGAGCGGTTGCGGCCCGCGACGCTCGCCGAGGTGTCCGGCCAGGAGCATCTGACCGGGCCGAACGGAGCGCTGACGCGTCTTCTCTCGGCGCCGTCGCTCGGCTCGATGATCTTCTGGGGGCCTCCGGGCAGCGGCAAGACGACGGTCGCCCGGCTTATCGGCGCCATGCGCGACGACGCCTTCGTTCAGGTCTCGGCGATTCATACGGGCGTGGCGGAACTGAAGAAGATTTTTGACGCCGCGCGAGCGCGACGCGCGCGGCGCGAGAGCACGCTCCTGTTCGTCGACGAGATCCATCGCTTCAACCGCGCGCAGCAGGATTCCTTTCTGCCGGTGATGGAGGACGGCTCGATCACGCTCATCGGCGCGACCACCGAGAATCCGTCCTTCGAGCTCAACGCGGCGCTCTTGTCTCGCGCCCGCGTGCTTGTTTTTCGCGCCCTCGGGCCCGAGGCGCTCGAAGCGCTCATGGAGCGGGCCGAGCGCGTGATGGAGAAACCGCTGCCGCTGAACGCGGGGGCGCGCGCGGCCCTCGTCGGCATGGCCGACGGGGACGGCCGCGCCATCCTCACCCTCGCCGAGGAGGTTTGGCGCGCCGCGCGTCCGGGCGAGACGCTGGACAGCGCGCAGCTGGTCGAGGTCGTGCAGCGGCGCGCGCCAATCTACGACAAGGCGCAGGACGGCCACTACAATCTCATCTCTGCCCTTCACAAATGCGTGCGTGGCTCCGATCCGGACGCGGCGCTCTATTATCTCGCGCGCATGTTCGACGCCGGCGAGGACCCTCTGTTCATCGCGCGGCGCGTCGTCCGCATGGCGTCCGAGGACATCGGGCTCGCCGATCCCCACGCGCTGGTCGTCGCCAACGCGGCGAAGGACGCGTACGATTTTCTCGGCAGCCCCGAGGGCGAACTCGCGATCGCGGAGGCCGTCGTCTATGTCGCGACGGCGCCTAAATCGAACGCGGTCTATACGGCGTTCGGCGCCGCTCAGGCGCTCGCGAAAGCGCATGGCTCGCTCGCCCCGCCCAAGACCATCTTGAACGCGCCGACGAAGCTCATGAAGCGCGAGGGTTACGGCGCAACCTACAAATATGATCACGACGAGCCCGACGCGTTCTCAGGCCAGAACTACTGGCCTGACAAGCTTGGACGCCACGCTCTCTACGATCCGGTCGAACGCGGCTTCGAGCGCGAGATCAGGAAGCGGCTCGAATATTGGGCCAAGCTGCGCGAGGAGCGGGGCGAGGAATAGGGACTTCGCAAGAGAATCAAATCAAGCCGGCCCTTGAGAACTGAACGTCGGCAGATAGAATGCCGCCGTCGATTCAGGGATGGAATCATGCCCAGCGCACTCCCGGCGAGCGCTTTCGTGGAAAGCCCCGAGAACGGCAAGCAAGGCTGGTTCAGACGTCTGGCGATCAAGACGGCCGACCTTTCCGGAAGGCCGATCACTTTCGCCGCGGCGGTCCTCATTGTCCTGGTCTGGGCGGTTAGCGGCCCCATCTTTCATTACAGCGACACCTGGCAGCTCGTGATCAATACGGGCACCACGATCGTGACCTTTCTCATGGTGTTTCTCATTCAAGCGACGCAGAATCGGGACACAGCGGCGATTCAGCTGAAGCTCGACGAGCTCATCATCGCCACCAAGAACGCGCGCGATATGATCGCCGAGGCGGAAGACCTGAGCGATGAGGAACTCGCGTTGCTCAAGAAGCAGCTCAAAGATCGCAAGGCCCACGGGACGCCCGACGGCGGCTCGGACCGCTAGCCCTTCGCGAACTTCGCCTTGAGCGCCTTGATGACGTTCGGCGGCGCGAAGGGGGAGGCGTCGCCGCCCATCGCGGCGATCTGCCGCACGAGCGTCGCGGTGATCGGCCTCACCGGCGAGGAGGCGGGCAGGAAGACGGTGCGAAGCTCGGGCGCCATCGACCCATTCATGCCCGCCATCTGCATCTCGTAATTGAAATCCGTCGAGTCGCGCAGGCCCCTGACAATCAGCGTCGCCCCGGCTTGGCGCGCCGCCTCGATGGCGAGGCCGGTGAACTCGACGATGTCGAGTTCGCATCGGGCCTTCTTCATGACCGGCGCCGCCGCCTCGCGGATGAGCTTCAGCCGTTCCTCGACCGTGAACAGCGGAGCCTTATTGGGATTGGAGCCGACGCCGACGACCAGCCGGTCGCACAAAGCCGCGGCGTGCTCGATCACGTCCAAGTGCCCATTGGTCATCGGATCGAACGAGCCGGAGAAGAAGCCGATGCGGGTCATCGCCTCAAGCGTTATCGTGGCTTGCGGGCGCCGACAAGCGGACTTATGTCGTTCGGGCCGGAAAGGCTCGCCGTTGAGGCGGAACAAAAATTCCAGGCGAGATCGCGAGGGGACGCGGGCGCCTGGCCGCTCGGGCGGTCCGGCGTTGATCCCGCACGAAGCCGCGCCGAACGCCGAAAGGATGTCGTCAGCATGCCGATGGTGAGCGCCCACGTCCCGACCGCCAACGCCGCCAAATACATCCAACAGCTCTGCAAGCATTGGAGTCACAGGCTCGAAGTCGATCTCTCCGATGAGAAGGGCGTGGTGAGGTTTCCGGATGCGGTCGTTGCGCTCGAGGCGCAGCCTGACAACCTCTCGGTGACGATCGACGCTCAAGCGAAAGAGACGGTCGAGCGCATGAAAGGCGTGGTCGCCTCGCATCTCGACCGGTTCGCGTTCCGGGAAGCGCCGCTCAAGTTCGACTGGTCCACGCCCGAGGTCATCTGAAGATAAGGAGACGAACGACAATGAACGCCGACGAATTGCGCGCGATCCAGGCGCCGCTCAAGGAACGGTACCGCTCGGACGCGAAAGCCGGGCTCGTCACGCTCAAGGCGAGCGGCGCGCTCGATTCCGAAGGCGTCGCCTGCAAGGTCGAGACCGGACGGGCGCTCGCGACCGCCGGGCTTCATCCGGCGACCGGCGGAAGCGGCGCGGAGCTCTGCTCCGGCGACATGCTGCTCGAGGCGCTGGTCGCCTGCGCGGGCGTGACATTGAAGGCGGTGGCGACCTCGATGGGAATAGCCGTTCGCTCGGGCAAGGTTGCGGCGGAGGGCGACCTCGACTTTCGCGGCACGCTCGGCGTCGACAAGCAGGCGCCGGTCGGGTTCAGCGACATCAGGCTCAAGTTCGAACTCGACACCGATGCGCCGCAGGATCAGCTCGACACATTGCTCAAACTCACCGAGCGTTATTGCGTCGTTCTGCAGACGCTCAGGCATTCGCCTAAAACCGAGGCGGCCGTGACGCGAGCCTGAAGGCGGGCGGCGCTCAAAATCAGATGCGCCAAGCTCCAGATTGTTCTCGACGAATCTGGGCGTTCTGACTGAATGTGGGCTTGAATGCGCCGGCGTCCGGTTGAGCGGCCGTCGGGCGAGCCCTTCCGTCGAGGACCTCATTCCCATGAACGCGCGCGAGGACATGCTGGGGCGGCTCCGCGGCCGCCGCGAAGGCTTCACCCTGGAGCAGCCCTTCTATATCGACCCCGATTACTTCCGGCTCGACCTGGAGATGATCTGGTACAGGGACTGGCTGTTCGTTGGGCACGATTGCGAGCTCGACAAGCCCGGCTCGTTCATGACCGTCCAGATCGGCGACTATCCCGTGGTGCTCGTGCGCGATCTCAAAGGGACGATCCGCGCGTTTCACAACACCTGCCGCCATCGCGGCAGCCGCGTCTGCACGGTCGATAAGGGCGAGGCGGTGCGGCTCGTCTGCCCTTATCACCAGTGGAGCTACGATCTCGACGGGCGCCTTCTGTTCGCTCGCCAGGTGGGCGGGGGCTTCGACAAATCGGCTTACGGCCTCAAGCCCGTCGCCTGCGAGAGCGTCGCGGGATACATCTTTCTGTGCCTCGCTCAGACCCCGCCGGATTTCGGTCCGTTCCGGGAGGTCATGGCGCCCTACTTCGCCCCGCATCGCCTCTCGGAAGCGAAAGTCGCCTACGAATATACGATGGTCGAGAAGGGCAACTGGAAGCTCGTCATGGAGAACAATCGCGAGTGCTATCATTGCGCGGTCAACCATCCAGAGCTTTGCAAGACCTTTCCAGAGGCGCCGAGCGCCACGGGAACCCAGAGCGCGGACGACGATCCCGAGATGCTGGCGCACTGGACGCGGCTCGAGGCGGCCGGGCTCCCGGCCCGCTTCCGCATCGATCCGATGGGCCAGTTCCGCGTCACGAGGACGCCGCTCCTGCCGGACGTTGAGAGCTACACAATGAGTGGCAAGCGGGCGGTGCGCAGAAACCTCTCGGACGAGGTCTCGACCGAGAACATCGGCTCACTCATGCTCTTTCATTATCCGACGTCGTGGAATCACGTGCTGATCGACCATGCGGTCACCTTCCGCCTCTTGCCAATCAGCGCCAACGAAACCGCGTTGACCACCAAGTGGCTCGTCCATAAGGATGCGGTCGAGGGCGAGGATTACGACCTGCATGAACTCACCCATGTCTGGACGCAGACCAACGCCCAGGATCGCCGCATCGTGGAAGAGAACGTGCGCGGCATTCATTCCCCGGCCTATGAGCCCGGTCCCTATTCGACCATTCACGAAGGCGCCGTCATCCAGTTCGTCGACTGGTACGCCCGCACGATCGAGCCGAGGCTCGCGGGCGAAGCGCGCAAGCCTTTGAGCCTCGCCTCGTGAGGATCGCTTGCGCGGCGCGGCGAAACGTTCGATGACAATTGCCGCGGGGTCGTGAGAGTGGCGCGCCGGCGCCCGTCCTGACCAGGGAGCGCGTCGCCTTGCGTGGGGGCGCAGGCCATGTTGCTTCACGCGCTTTATCTTGTCGCCATCGTCGTCGAGGCCATGACGGCGGCGCTCGCCGCTGGACGCCGCTCAATGGATTGGGTCGGCGTCTGCCTGCTTGGCAGCGTGACGGCGCTTGGCGGCGGCTCGATGCGCGACATCCTGCTCGGGCATTATCCGCTCTCGTGGGTGGCGCACCCGTACTATCTTCTGGTGACCGCCGCCGCCGCGCTGTTCACGATCGCGATCGCGCGCGTCGTGCATCGGCTGCGCAACGTGTTTCTCGTTCTCGACGCGATCGGGCTCGCCCTGTTCACCGTGATCGGTTGCAATGTCGCGCTCGATCTCGATCTGCCGTTTCTCATCGTCATCATGTCCGGCATGATCACCGGCTGCATCGGCGGCGTGCTGCGCGACGTTCTGTGCAACGACATTCCGTTGCTCTTTCGCGCCGAGCTCTACGCCAGCGTGTCCGTGGTCGCGGGCGTGCTCTATGTCGGCGGCCTGCGCGCCGGTCTGCCGCACGATCCGGTGATGGTCGTCGCGATGGCGGTCGGCTTGGCGTTGCGTCTCATGGCGATCCGCTACGGCTGGAACATGCCGAAATTCGTCTACACCCGCGATTTGCACTAGCGGATTTGGATCTCGATCAGTGACGGGCCTCTACGCCCGAGCGCCTGAAAGCCGATCGCCGGGCCGGCGATCTTCACAACCCTTGATTGACCGAGGCGGGCGGAAGGCTCACCCAATCTGCGATTGATCTCGTCGGCGGCTCAGATAGCATTCTTGGCTTGAGAGTTTCGAGCTCCGGGGGAACTCGCATGTATCCAACATGGAAAATCACTGCGGACCGAGTCAAAGGCGATGCGGAGCCCGTAACGATTGCGGGAGATTTCGGTAAAAATGTCGCAAACGCGACCAAGATCGCGTTTCAACAAAAGATCACGCGGCACCACATCATCAACATTCAGACTCTGCAGGACTTCTGGAACACGGCGGTTGAACGCCAGGACGAGGATGTGTTCAAGGCGCTCAAAACCTGGGCTGCGTTTCCCGAATCTCTTTTCCTGGCGGCGATGATGAGTCCGGTTGCGCCGGAGGCGTTTCAAAGAGCTGTGTGCTGGAACCCATTCAATATCGTTCTAGGCCCTTCCACAGAACGGCGGGTCGGCGATCCTGGAGAGGACTTTGACGACATTCGATACACGTCTTTCGGCGATGCGGACGCCCGTGTGGCGCGGATGGAGTTCAACCAGCACGTAGAGAGGCTAACCCGGATCAATCAGCTGATTGGGTTCTATATCGCTGGAGGGGAGGCGCCGCAGCTCCGCACCAGCTTGATTTCGCTTTTGAACGACGACCGGCCGTCCGTGTACGCCAAGCTTTTCGCCGTCTTGCGGTCCAAGGTGAATACAAAGTCTCCGCCTTACAACGAGGCGTTGGACCGGCAGTTGTCCGAGAAGCACACGGCTCGCGCGCAGGAGTACAGCCCCGACAAACTGCCGGGCTGCCTGATGGACCCGAGCCTGTGGCGCGATGTGACGATAGTGCCGCCGGGCACATTCCAAACGGAAGCGCACGCCGGCGTGCATCAGGGGCGGCTCGACCAAGCGGTCGTGCCCTGGGTCAGCGAGAGCTATCTGCCGCACCAGGCAATAGCCCCCGTATCGCAATTCGGCGACGTCCTGCTGGCCCCGGCCTCCCATACGCTCTCTGGCGCCCCCTTTGCGACCCTTGATCTCTCGGGTGTCGGGCGGGGGCTATTGGAGCGCACGGAATGCCAACGGCTCGTGGAAAAGGAAGTGCGCAAGACCGGTCCTTTCGCCAAGAACAATGGCCTGGTGCTTTACGTCGTCGGCCCCGTTCAGCAGGGTCCGTGGCGGGACGTCGTCAACAATGTCGCAGGCGCGGCGAAATCCCTCGTCCAACAGGGCTTCAAACTGAAAGTTCAGCCGCTGACCCATTCCTCGTTTTCCAAAGTGGAGCTCCGGATCATTTCCAAGTTTTGAACAGGATCATCCGAGAGGTCGGCGCGCGACGGCGTCTTTCCGAGCCTTCCTCAGCGGATCGGGATCTCGATCAGCGAGGGGCCTTTGCGTCCGAGCGCTCGCCCGACTGCGGCGCCAATCGCCTCGCGATTGGTGGCGCGCTCCGCGGGGACGCCCATCGAGGCGGCGAGCCACAGAAAGTCGATCGCCGGATCGACGACATCCATGCCGACGAACCGGCCGGCCTTGGCGTTGGCGTAGCCGAGCGACTTGGCGACATTCTGCAAGACGCCATAACGGCGGTTGTTGAACACGACGAAGATCACGCGCGCCGCATTATGCGCGGCGCTCCACAAAGCCTGTGGCGAATACATCGCGCCGCCGTCGCCGACGAAGGATGCGACCCAGCCCCCGGTCGCGAGAGACGCGCCAACGGCCGCCGGCATGGAGCAGCCAAGCACGCCGCCGCGGGCGAAGAAGTAGCGGCCGGGCTCCGTCGTCATGAGATCCTGGACGCGGCCGAACGTGGCGGCGGAATCGTTGGCGATGATGGCGTCCTCAGGCAACGCGTCGAGCGCCGCGAGCACGGCGGCGTCGGCGCTCAGCGGCCCGCTCGGGCTTTCGGCAAGAATGTCGGCGCGCGTCTTTTCCCTGGCTTCGCGCCGCCCAGCCCCGCGCCCCGCGAGAAGCGCGGCGACCTTGCCCTGATCGACACGCTCCCGAAGGCGGCCGGCGACTGCGCTCAGCGTGTCGCTGATGTCGCCGAGCAGCGCCATGTCTGCGGCGTGCTCGCGCCCGAACGCCTCCGGATTGTCGGCGATATGCATGACCGCCACGCCATCGGGCACGGGTTCGGCCTCGCGATAGGGATAGGCGACGAAGGCGCGTCCGCCGACCAACACGATCGCCTGCGCCGATTGCAAATGCGCGCGCATGTCGGCGAAGTCGGGCTTGAGCACCCCGGCCCAGCAGGGATGGTGGGAGGGGAACGCGGTGCGCGAGGTGAGCTGAGTGCCCCAGACCGGAAAGCCGCCGGCCTCCGCGAAAGCGACAAGGCCAGCGCTTGCCGCCGCGGGCAGGTCGTCGCCGAGCAGAACCACGACCTTGTCCGGATCGAGCGCCGCGAGTTTCTCGGCCAGGCGCGCCGCATCGGGAGACGCGCCGAGCCGCGGCCGGGCGGAGGCCGGCGGCGTCGGGTGATTGACGTCCTGGTCGAGAATATCCATCGGCAGGGACAGGAACACGGGGCCGCACGGGGGCGTGCGGGCGAGGCCAAAAGCCCGGCGGAGCGCCGGGCCGACATCGTCGCCGCGGCGCAGCTCCTTCGCCCATTTCGTCACCGGCGCGGCGAGGGCGACGAGGTCTCCCGAAAGCCAAGGCTCGGTCATGAGGTGGCGCGTGTCCTGCTGGCCGGCCGTGACGACGAGCGGCGTCTCGCTGGCCTTCGAGGCGACCAGGACGCCCATGGCGTTGCCGAGGCCGCCCATGGCGTGCAGGTTGACGAAGGCGGTGCGGCCCGTGGCGAGCGCCCAGCCGTCAGCCATGCCGACCGCAGTCGCCTCCTGGAGGCCGAGCACATAAGCGATGTCCGGCGTGTCGACGAGGGCGTCCATGAGCGGCATTTCGGTCGAGCCGGGATTGCCGAAAACGTGGGTGATTCCCTCATCGCGCAGGATGTCGATGAGAACGTCGCGGGCGCGTCGAGCCATGGCTAACCTCTTTCCGCACTAGCGGCCGAGCTGAAACTTAAGGTCATTTCGGCCCAGAGCCTCTCCGAGGGCTAGAGCCGGCGCCTCCCCAATTCGGTGAATAGACCGGAATTAAAAAAAATTTAATCACCGGATTCAAAGGGCTCAATTTTTATTTTCTTTGACTGTCTTCTTAGCGGGGGGATCCACCATGATGAAGCGCCAGGCGCTTGTCGCGATTTTTGTCGTCTCGGCGCCGGCCGTCGCTCTCGCCAACTCGCCAGGTCAGAGCGCCGCGCCTGGCGAGTTCGTCACGACTTGCGCCGGCACGGGGACCGGCGGCGCCGTGCAAGGCGGCGAATCCATCTTGTTCGATCCGCCCAACAGCGGCGGCTTCGGCATGTTCCGGAGTTCGCCCGCCGCCAACTGCAGCTGGGCGACCGGAAGCCTTAGCGGCGGAACGTTGAGCCAGTCGGCGTCCATCAACAGCGTCTATCAAGGCGGCCCACAGCCCGCCCCGTGGTCCGGATCGGCGCAAGGCAAGGTGACGCCAGGAGTGCTGCACCTGCAGGCGCAGACGAGCGGAGCCGCCGAGGTCCCTTTCCCAACCGCAGTGGCGCAAGGCGGATGGACAGACCAGGTCGACATCACCGGCCAAACTCCCGGGACGAAGGGGCTGCTAGTTTTCAAGGTTCATGTCGATGGCGAACTCGACACGACAGGTCCCGAAGGTCGGCCAGGCTTCACCGTCACGCCCTATGTCAATGGCAACCTTGTCGATCTCAATCCTCAATTCAACGCTCTGAACCCCCAACCTGTGGTCGGCAGCGGCGAAAGCCTTGGGTACCAGTCGCGGGTATGGTTCAATCCCGGACCGGACACCAATCAATCGACCCTACCCTTGATCGTGAACCAGGACGTGCTGTTCGCCGTTCCGTTCACGTTCGGAACGGCGTTCGACCTCGGCCTCTACGCCTACGCTTCCTCTGGCAACAACTCCACCGGCCCCGATTTCACAGTCAACACAGGCAACAGCCTGTTTCAGAACACGGTTGCGCTCGACGGAATCGAGGAAGTGTTGGCGGGCGGCGCCCCGGTTACGGGCTATACGATCGAGAGCTTGGGCGGCCTGGACTACGCGGCGTCGCGGGTTCCCGGCACGCCCGCGCCTGAGCCAGCGACGTGGGCTATGTTGATCGTCGGCGGGACGCTTCTCGGCGCATTGCATAGACGCCGCGCTTCGAGGGCGAGGCTCGCGGCTTTGTCGTAGCGCCCGACACAACGGGCCCTCGCAAAGACGACCCTCAGGGCGTCGACCAGTCCGGCGGGCGCCGCATCCGCGGGCGCCGGTCAGGACGCGCGCATTCGGCGGCGAAACGCTCGTTCGGCTCGCGGCCGACCTTATTGCGCGAAAATTCCGGCTTCAGGCGATTGAGGTAGAACATGTCGTGCGTCCGGTCGTGCTTGGCTTCGACGGGCCCGTGCGACTCGAGCTCGAAGAGAGCCTGGGCGTGGCCGCCCACTGTGTCCGAGAGATTGATCCGGCCGGCGGCGCAGTTCGACTCCATGAACGAAGCCACGTTCACAGCGTCGGCCCAGATGTCGAAGGCGAAGCGGCGATTGCCGACCACGCCCGAGATGACGAGTCCGGCGTGAACGCCGATCCTCAATTCGAGCGGCGGCAGCCCCAGCGCCTCGCTTCGCCGCTTCACGGCCGCGACGGTCGCCTGCATCTCCAACGCGGCGAGGCAGGCGTCGATCGGATGCCGGAGATGGCTCTCGAGCACTCCGCCGGCCGCCATATAGGCGTCGCCGATCGTCTTGATCTTCTCGAGCCCGTGGCGGGCGACAATGTTGTCGAACGCGTTGAAATATTCATCGAGAAGACCGACGAGCGCCGCCGGCTCGGCTCGCTCCGCGAGAAGCGTGAAGCCCTGGAAATCGGCCAGGAGCACGGTCGCGGAGCGGATGTATTTCGGCCGGACCCGGCCATGTGTCGAAAGTTCCTCCGCGATCGGCCGCGGCAAAAGATTGTCGATGAGCGCTTCGGCGCTCGCCTTCTGCGCCGCGATCTCTTGGCCGCTGAGTTCGAGCTTGCGGATCGTGCGCTCGCGCCCGATCACTTGCCGGCGCAGTTCAAGCAGCGCAAGCACCTGGCGCGACAGCAGGCGCAACGCCTCCATCTGTTCGAAGGCGAGCTTGCGCGGCTCGAAATCCCAGACGCAGAGCGTTCCCAGCGCATAGCCCTCCTCGGTGATGAGCGGCACGCCGCAATAGAACCGGCAGTGGGGGTCGGCGACGACCATCGTGGCGTGATCGAAGCGCGCATCATGCGCGAGGTCGGCGACGACCACCATTTCGGAGCCGCATATCGTCGTCGAGCACACCGCGCCGGCCCGCGGAGTTTCCGTCGTCTGCGGCGGAACGCCGTATTTAGCCTTGAGCCACCTGCGATGATCGTCGATGAAGCTGATGGCGCCGATCGGGCACTGGCAGATGTGCGCGGCCAGGACTGCAATCTCGTCGTAGGGCGATTCCGGCGGGCTATCGAGGACGCCAAGCGCGCGCAAGGCGTCGAGACGCTGCGGCTCGTTCGCAGGCGTCGGGAAAGCCACAATTCCTGTCCCGGCGGCCTCCGTCCCCGACCTTTCGGACGAGGATTGGGCGCTGCTGACGAGGGCGTGCGGGGACGTCGTTCTGTCGCCAGGCGACTTTCTCCAGGAGGTGGAATCGCTCACTGTTTTCCGTTCCTGCGTGGGGACGCCGGTCGACCGCAGGTCGTCTGGCGAAGAAACGGGCGATTGGCGTTCCGGCATTTCTCAGCGCTGATGATCGGATATGATCACGAAGGCGGAGCGCGAAGCTCGCGCGCGGGTTTGCTCATAGAAAGGCGCTTGCAAGGCATAGGGCCCACTCCGCGTCACGCCCGCTCGGAGTCGCCCCCGCCCTTACTGGTTCGATTAGGGCGCAACACCTTAGCCGCCGCCTGCCGCGCGTGATGTGACGGCGCTCACAACGCCGACCCCATTGAACGTTCCCGACGATTACGGCCCGAGCCGCCGCACGAGGGTCAAAACAGAGAGCTTTGCAGAAGTTGGGCGGATTTGATTCTCTGGGGTTGTGGCCTCAGAGAGGATGATTCGCCGATGTCGCGTCGAGATCTTTCGCAGCCTTCGTTCGTCGACGCGTTGGTGAGCGGCT
>Ga0153954_1001144_pt1 | contig 15733 bp, 17 predicted proteins | sample TSFL038MetaG_FD_102277 | JGI IMG/M metagenome (GOLD analysis project Ga0153954, IMG submission 102277) | Attine ant fungus gardens microbial communities from Florida, USA - TSFL038 MetaG | ecosystem: Host-associated > Fungi > Mycelium > Unclassified | place: USA: Florida, Wekiwa Springs State... | reverse complement strand
TGATGGGTTACGACAACCGCTATTCGCTGGAGGCTGCGGCAAAGCACAAGGATCGCGTCGTTGGCGTGTTCGGACGTTTTGACCCGTTGCTGCCCGACAATGAGGGCCGGCTGAAGCAATTCATGGCGCAGGACGGCATGATTGGCGTGCGCATCACGCTGCATCAGCCGCCCTACAATAGCTGGCTGCGGCAGGGCCTCCTGAACGACTTTCTCGCGGCGATCGAAAAGCTCCGCATCCCGCTCGAACTGTTTGCGCCCTATCAGACCGAAGAGCTGCATGACGTCTGCAGGCGCTATCCGGGCATCCTGATCATGCTGGATCACACCGGCGTGCGCCGCATGCCGCCCTATACCGACCGCTACTGGAACTGGGCTGATGTGCTGAAACTCGCCGACGAGCCGAACATCTGGATGAAGGTCTCCTATTTTCCGGAAGCGGCGCCGGATAGCGAGAAATATCCGCATCCGACCTCGCAGGCGCGTTTCCGCGAATTGTACGATCGCATCGGGCCGTCCAAGATGATCTGGGGATCGAACTATCCGCCGGTGCTTCGCGCATGCACGTACCCACAGGCGGTGACTTTCATCAAGGAGGAGTGCAAATTCCTCACGGAAGCTGACAAGAAAGCGATCTTCGCCGACAACTTCATCAAGTACATCAAGCAGGCCGGCGGCCGTGATCTCGTCGTCAAGTGAACTCTTGAGGACGAATATCGTGCGGCATCAGCCGAAACCAAAAGGGGAGACTCAAGGGTGATTGGATTTCAGATCTGCAAGCGCACGCGCAAGGTCGATGCGGGAACGGTCGCAAAATTCCGCGAACTGCCGGTCGCCAATATCAGCGATTCGATGTCGCGCATGTTCGCGGGCGGCGCTTCGCTGCGGCCGATCCACAAAAGCGGCGTGCTGGCGGGTCCTGCCTTCACCGTGAAGACGCGCCCCGGTGACAACCTCATGGTGCACAAGGCGATCGACATCGCCGAACCCGGCGACGTCATCGTCGTCGACGGCGGCGGCGACCTCACCAATTCGCTGATCGGCGAAATGATGGCGACCCAGGCCGAGCGGCGCGGCGTCGCCGGCATCGTCATCTACGGCTCGATCCGTGACTACGATACGCTGCATGCCGGCAGCTTCCCGGTCTATGCCGCCGGTGTCACCCACCGTGGCCCCTACAAGGACGGCCCCGGCGAGATCAATGTACCGATCGCGATCGACGGCATGGTGATCGCGCCCGGCGATCTCATTGTCGGCGACGGCGACGGCCTGGTCTGCGTGCCCTTCGACATCACCGCCGAAGTGCTCAAGGCGACCGAGGCCAAGCATCAGGCCGAGATCAAGCAGATGGCCGCGATCAAGGCCGGCACTCTGGACCGCGCCTGGGTGGACGCCGCACTGACGAGCCGCGGCGTCAAGATCGACGTCTGACCTCGCAAGCGAGACTGGCAAAGGAAGAAAGCGTGCTGACTTACCCCGGACTGAACCATTTTTCCGGCTGCGATTGCTGTGGCGCCGCGCGCGGAAACTTCCGCGCCGCGATGATGAGCGCGGTATCGTCGATGTCGATGGCGCCGCCGACCAATCTCGAAGCCAGCGAAGGCCAGCGGCGCGGCGCGGCCACCGGACAGCTCATCATCGACTGCCACGGCCACTACACCACGGAGCCGCAGGATCTGCTCGACTGGCGCAAGCGCCAGATCGCGGCGATCGGAGACGCGTCGCAAATGCCGGCCGTGGACTCCCTCAAGGTAAGCGACGATCAGTTGCGCGCGTCGGTCGAAGGCGCGCAACTGAAACTGCAGCGCGAACGCGGCACAGCGGTGACGCTGTTTTCGCCACGTGCCTCCGGCATGAGCCATCATATCGGCGACGCCTCGGTCAGCGCGGACTGGACGCGGGTGTCCAACGACCTGATCTACCGGCTGACGAGGCTCTATCCGAAGAACTTTGTCGGCGTTTGCCAGCTCCCGCAGTCGCCCGGCGTCGAGCCGAAGAACTGCATCGCCGAACTGACGCGGTGCGTGGAAGAGCTCGGCTTTGTCGGCTGTAACCTCAATCCGGACCCGACCGGCGGCTACTGGACCGATCCACCGCTGACGGACAAATGGTGGTATCCGCTCTATGAGAAGCTGGTCGAGCTCGACGTGCCGGCGATGATCCATGTCAGCGCCGCCGCCAATCGCGCCTTCCACACCACCGGCAGCCACTACATCAACGGTGACACCACCGCCTTCGTCCAGTTCCTGATGTCGGACCTGTTCAAGGATTTCCCGACCTTGAAGCTGATCATTCCCCACGGCGGCGGCGCGATCCCCTATCACTGGGGCCGCTACCGCGGCATCGCGCAGGACCAGAAACGTCCGCCGCTGCCGGAAAGCATCCTGAAGAACGTGTTCTTCGATACCTGCGTCTACCACCAGCCCGGCATCGATCTCCTGACCAAGGTGATTCCGGCCGAGAACATCCTGTTCGCCTCGGAAATGGTCGGTGCGGTGAAGGGCATCGATCCCGAGACCGGCTTCAACTACGACGACACGCGCCGCTACATCGACGGCTCGACCATCCTGACCGCTGACGAGAAGCGCGAGATTTTCGCTGGCAATGCGCGCCGCATCTATAGCCGCATCCCGGCCGAACTGTTCGCCTGAGACGACCATCGTGCTGATCACCGATTCACAGGTTCATCTCTGGGAAGCGCATCGCCCGGATCGGCCGTGGCCGCCGGAGCAGATCGGCAAGCCATCCTTTGTCGCGGTGCCCGGCGCGCGGCCGCATCGCCCGGAGCCGCTCGGCGCTGACGAACTGATCGGCCTGATGGACCAGGCCGGCGTTGATCGCGCGGTGATCGTGCCGCCCTCGCCGGTCGGCGATTCCAACGACACCGGGCTCGAGGCAGCCGTGCGGTTTCCCGACCGCTTCGCGGTCATGGGACGCTTCAATCCTGACGCCGACGGCGCTCGCGAGCACCTGGAGACCTGGCTCGATCAACCGGGCATGATCGGTATCCGCATGACCTTCTACAAGCCGCATTGGGCCAAGTGGCTTGCGCCTGATGTCGTCGACTGGTTCTGGTCCGGCTGCGAGCGCCTCAACATCCCCCTGATGGCGCTCGCTCCCGGCCTGCTCAAGGAGATCGCCGCGCTCGCCGGGCGTCACCCCGGCCTGACTATCATCCTCGACCACATGGCTCGCCAGAGCGCGTTGCGCGACGAAGCCTGCTTCGCCGATCTGGATGAACTGCTGGCGCTCGCGCGGTTTCCGAACGTCGCGATCAAGGCGAGCGCGCTGCCCTGCTACACCGACGACGCCTATCCGTTTCCGCGGCTGAAGCCGTACCTGCAGCGAACCTTCGAGGCGTTCGGCTCCGACCGCATCATGTGGGGATCCGACCTTACCCGGCTGCCATGCAGCTATCTCGAATGTCTCGACCACATGCGCTCCGAACTGCCCTTCCTGACCGATGACGACCGCGCGCGCGTTCTCGGCGGCACGGCGGCGAAGCTGTTGCGATGGCCCGAGACGTGCGGCGACGGCAAACCCGTATCATCCAGAGAGGCCCGGACGTGACCGACCAGATCAATCGACGTACCGCACTTTCACTGCTTGCGGGCAGCAGCCTGCTGCCCATCCTGCCGCGGGCAGCTTTCGCGGCCGACTATCCGCAATATCCGATCCACGTCGCGGTGCCGTTCTCGGCGGGCGGTGCGGTCGACATCGTCGCCCGAACCGTAATGCAGCCGGCCGGCCAGTCGCTCGGCCAAACGATCGTGGTCGAGAACCGGCCCGGCGCCAGCGGCAACATTGCCACCGCCTACGTCGCCAAGTCGAAGTCTGACGGCTACAATGTGCTGATCGGCGCCAACAACCTCGCTACCAACGATGCGTTGTTCAGCCAGCTGCCGTTCAATGCCGAGAAAGACCTCGAGCCGGTCGTGCTCGTCGGCTACTCGCCCCTGATCCTCCTCGTTCATCCGGCGTTCGAGGCCAAGAGCGTCAAGGACCTCGTCGATATGGCCAAGGCTGCGCCGGGCAAACTCACATTCGCCTCCGCAGGCACCGGTACGTCCGGCCACCTCGCAGCTGAAATTTTCAAGCAGGTGACCGGCATCGAGGCACTGCACGTTCCCTACAAAGGCGGCGCGCAAGCCATGCTCGACGTCATCAGCGGACGCGTATCGTTCATGTTCGTCGATCCGGTGCAGGGCATGGCGCAAATCCGTGGCAACCAGCTTCGCGCCGTTGCAGTCAGCTCGGCCGAGCGGCTGGCGCTGCTGCCCGATGTGCCGACCATCACCGAAGCCGGTTTCCCCGGCGTGGAGGCGACCGTGTGGTGGGGCTTCCTGGTGCCCGCACGCACACCAAAGGAGATCGTGGCGCGGCTGAACAAGGATATCGACGGCGCGCTGCAGGACCCGAAGGTGAAAGCCAGCCTCAACGACATGGGCGCGGTCGTCAAAGGCGGCTCGCCGGACGACTTCCGGGCCTTCCTCAAATCTGAAACCGAGAAGTGGAGCAAAATCATCCGCACGGCCAATATCAAGGCAGACTGACGCGGATAAGAGCGCCTCGCTGGCTGCAACCAGAGGCGACTTGGCTGACGCGGAAGGCTCGCCCGGTCCCTGAATTGTTCGAGGCAATTCCTCCGCAGAAACTTGCGGCGCTCGAACGAAAAGGCCCCCGTCACCGGGGGCCTTTTGTTATCTCAGACCGCATCCTTCGCAGCCTTGACCGGCCGCGCACGCACGATCTTCCGAGCCGGCTTGGCCTTGAACATCATTTCCTCGCCGGTGAAAGGATTGGTGCCTTTCCGGGCCTTGGTCGCGGGCTTCTTGACCACGACGAACTTCGCGAAGCCGGGCACGAGAAACACGCCGTTCTTCTTCAGCTCCTTGTGGCCGACATCGGTCAGCGTATCCATGACGTTCTTAACGTCGCGCTTGGAAAGCTCGGTGGTGGTCGCGATTTTCTCAATCAATTGCGACTTGGAAAGTTGAGTAGGCATCTGGGCTCCTTTGATTCGTGCCGACGAGACATTAAACGACACCACGCCGAGCCAAAGGGCCTTCTTCACAGTTTTGTCGGGTTTTTACGGGGATATCCACGTCTGGAAGCATATTTTAAGGCATTTTCAGCGGGCGTGGCGCCAAAGCCCTATAAAAATAGGCTCGCCAGGGCCCCGAAGGCAACTAGGCGCCGATTCGCCGGGCGACTCGCTAATACACAGGGCTCGTGGTCTCGACCTTCGGGGCATGCCGTTCGCGCCACGATCGTGCTACGCCTGCCGTCCAAGGCGCAGGGTCGATCAGCGCGACCGGGCTTGGCTTGGTTGGCTGGCTTGGCCTGGTCCAGATCAACCCATACTGCCCGGCATGAAGCAACGGATCGAAGTTCCGAGCGCGCTCTTGACCGGCCACACCATCGTCCTGCCGGACCGATTGGGCTCAGTGACGACCGCATCGTCAGGCACTGTGATCCACTCGCCATCCAGACGGACGCGGTAGTGACCGTCCTTGGACTCCCAGTCCGGATCAGCGATGGCAACGCCATCGGCCCCTGAGCAGCACAGCCCCCTGCTGCTCCTGAGGCTTTCAAACCATGATTTCAATGGAGAATTGGTGTAACGGCCGTCATCGCGGGCGATCGCAAGCTGCAACGGCAACGCGACAAGGGAAACCGCCACGGGGACAACCAGACGCCCCTTGCTGGTGTTGGCATTCATGGTGCCTCCCCGAGGTGTACCGAGACCTCGCCATCTGCGCCGGTTCAGTAGACCATGCCGCGCATGGCCTGGGTTACCCACATGCCCCGCATCTCGGAGAGCGGCGTCTTGCCCACATTTGCCCAAATCCCGCTTCCGAGGAGCAGGATGGCCACAGTGGCCAGCGTCAGCCGGCCAAGATAGCTCAAGTAGCGCTTCCTCATCGGCGCCCTCAGACTGGTCACCGCTTTTTGCCTTACGAACAAAATGCGCGAACCGCGAAGTTTGTTCCGAGACCGTTCGTGCGATCTGGCAACTCCGGGTGCGGTTAGGAACGAGAACTCGCGCAATGCATTGATGTGGCGAGCATTAGTGTCCCTGGAAGAAACCACGTGAGATACGGCTGAAGGCCCCGTCGAGCCATGCGGCAGGCGGGGCGCTGGCTTGGAGGTCGCCATGCCCTACGCGCTGTTCGACTGTAACAGGAAGGTCGGCGAAACCCTGCCATCGGAGATGGACGTCTGGAAACAGGCCGTCGAGGCCGGGTTGATCTCCGACGTTCCGGTCGCCGACGAAGAAGGCGGACAGGTTCTACCGCCCGGCTATCACGTCATGGAGGTTCAGGAATTCCCGCGGGAAGAGCCCTGCCAGCCTGACCTGGGTTGGCATCTGCCGCGAGAAATTTCCTGAAAGGTCCTGGACCAGCTATCGGATCCGGCCCAGCCGCCTGATACCGTCTGGCGGCGGCCCGAAGGCGAAGCGCGGGTTGATGCCGCAATAGGAGAACGTCCCGGACGCGGTCGCCTGGCACTGTGGATAGCTCACGAACTGGCATAGTCCAGGATAGCCATAGTCCTTGCCTTGCAGGCACCACGGATAGTCCTGGGCAAGGCTGGGCGTCGGGATGAGCGCCACTGCGCCCAAAGCGGCGGCGGGTAGAACATTGCGGAGTACCGGCTTCATGTTGTTCTCCCAACGTTCAAGCACCAATCGGGACACGATGGGTATCAGCCTGGCGGCGGATGAGCCGCGGATTGCGGTTTCTCGTCCGACTTGCCGAAGCGCCGCTTCGCGGCCTCGCGCCATCGCTGGAAGATCACGTATAGCATAGGCACCAGGAAAATGCCGATCGAGCTTGCCGCAAGCATGCCGCCGAACACAGCGGTGCCCACGGCCCTGCGGCTGATCTCGGCAGCACCGGTGGCTATCACCAGCGGCACCAGACCGAGGATGAAGGCGATCGAGGTCATCATCACGGCGCGGAAGCGCATCTGCGATCCCAGCACCGCGGCATCGGTGATCGGCAAACCGGCCTCGCGCTGTTCCTTAGCGAATTCGACGATCAGGATGCCGTTCTTCGCCGCGAGCGCGATCAGCACCACGAGCCCGATCTGTCCGTAGAGGTCGAGATTGAGGCCGGCAACCTTGATCGCCAGGTAGGACCCGAGCACACCAACCGCGACCGCCAGCAGCACGGGAACCGGAATGGTCCAGCTTTCATAAAGTGCCACCAGGAACAAATAGGCGAACAGCACAGCGAGGGCGAGAATGATGCCGGTCTGGCCGGCGGCCGCCTGCTCCTGATAGGCAGTACCGGTCCATTCGAAGGAATAGCCGGCCGGCAACGTCGATCGCGAGAGTTCCTCCATCGCGGCAATCGCCGTTCCCGACGAAACTCCCGGTGCCGGGCCACCGTTGATCGTGACCGAGCGGTAGTTGTTGTAGCGGGTGATGACCTGCGGCCCCGTCACGATCCTGATGCTCGCGATCGAGCGGATCGGCACCATCTCGTTGTGGGAATTGCGCACATAGATCTGCCAGATATCGGGAATATCGGCGCGATTGGCCGCCTCGCCCTGCACGTTCACCTGCCAGGTGCGGCCAAACAGGTTGAAGTTGTTGACGTAGATGCCGCCGAGCGTCGCCTGCAGCGCAGTGAACACGTCAGCCATGTTGAGGCCGAGCGCCTGCGCCTTGGCGCGGTCGATATCGAGGAAGATCGATGGATTGGTCGCGGTGAAGGTCGAGAAGACCCGTGTCAGCCGCGGGTCGCGGTTGGCCGCGCTGATCAATCCGCTCATCACGCTGCCGAGCGCAGCCGGGTCCTGCCCTTCCAGCGCATCGAGCTGATATTCGAAGCCGCCGGAGGTCGACAGCCCGATGATCGGCGGCAGGTTGAACGGCAGGATACTGGCCTGCCGGACCTGCGCTCCAGCAGCAAAGGTGCGTCGGATCGTCGCCTGCACCGAATCTGCGGCCGCCCTGCGGTCTGCGAACGGCTTCATGCGCGCCACGATGAACGCGGAATTCGGCTCATTGCCGCCGTCGAGCAGCGAGAAGCCGATGATCGAGAGCACGTGCTCGATTTGCGGCATCTGCTTCAACACCGTCTCGACCTGCTTGGCGACCTGGCTGGTGCGCGCCACCGACGCGCCGTCGGGCAATTGCACGGCGATGAAGAACGCGCCCTGGTCCTCCTCAGGCAGGAAGCCGGTTGGCGTTATGCGCGACACGCCGAAGATGCCAGCGGCGAACACCAATACCGCGACCAGCGACAGCACAGCCAGGCGCAATAGCCGTCGCACAATGCCGGCATAGCGGTCACGGACCCAGTCGATGCTGCCAAGCACACGCCCCATAATACCGCGCCGTGGGCCGCCATGACGCAGGAACACCGCGCACAATGCAGGTGACAGCGTCAGCGCGTTCAGCGCGGAGATCACCATCGCCGCGCTGATCGTGACCGCAAACTGGCGGAATAGCGTACCCGAGATTCCGGGGATGAAGGCGATCGGAACAAACACCGAGAGCAGCACCAGCGAGATCGCGATGATCGGAGCCGTGATCTGCGCCATCGCCTTCTTGGTCGCATCGGCGGGCGACAGTTCCGGCTCCTCCTCCATCACGCGCTCGACGTTCTCGACCACCACGATGGCGTCGTCGACGACGATGCCGATGGCGAGGACCATTGCCAGCAGCGACACCGTGTTCGCCGAAAAGCCGAGCGCAAGCAGAACCGCGAAGGTGCCGATCAGGCTGACGGGGACCGCGACCGCGGGAATCAAGGTGGCGCGCAGATTGCCGAGGAACAGGAACACGACGATCACCACCAGCACGAAGGCTTCGCCGAGTGTCTTCAGCACTTCGGTGATGGTATCGGTGACGAACGTCGTGGAGTCATATTGCACGAGATAGGACAGCCCGGGCGGAAAGCGCTCCGACAGCCTGGCGAGCGTCGCCTGCACGGCCTTGGCTGTCGTCACCGCATTGGCGCCGGGCGCGAGATAGATGCCCATCGGCACGCCGGGATTGCCGTCGATGCGCGACTCGCTGTCCATGTTCTGCGCGCCGATCTCGACACGGGCCACGTCCTTGATGCGCAGCACCGAACCGTCCGGATTGGCGCGCAGCACGATGTTGCCGAACTGCGTCGACGTCGTCAGCCGCCCCTGCGTCTGCACGTTGAACTGGAACTGCTGGTCGTCGCTGATCGGACGGGCACCGATGCGGCCGACAGGCGCCTGTACGCTCTGCGCACGGATCGCGGCGATCACGTCCGACGGCGCCAGATTGAGGCTGGTGAGCCGCTGTGTGTCGAACCAGATCCGCATCGAATAGTTCAGCTTGGCAAACAGCGTGGCCTGCCCGACGCCTGGCGTGCGCGATATCGCATCGAGCACGTTGATGATGGCGTAGTTGGTGATGAACAACGGATCCTGCGTGCCGTTCTTGCTGTACAGCACGATGAACTGCAGCACCGCGGAGGACTTCTTCTGCACGACCAGGCCCTGCGCCTGCACCTCGGTCGGCAGTTGCGCCAGCGCACTCTGGACGCGGTTATTGACGTTGACCGTGTTGATGTCGGGATTGGTGCCGAGCGCGAATGAGACGGTGAGCGTATAGCTGCCGTCATTGCCGCTGGTCGACTTCATGTAGAGCATCTTGTCGACGCCGACGACCTGCGCCTCGAGCGGCTGCGCGACGCTCGATTCGACCACTTCAGCGGACGCGCCGGGGAAGTTGGCCGTGACCGTCACCTGCGGCGGAACGATATCCGGAAACTGCGCAACCGGGATCTGCAGCAGCGCAAGCGCCCCCGCGATCGTGATCACGAATGCAATCACAATCGCAAGGCGCGGCCGGTCGACAAAAACTGACGAGATCATGGAGTGGTGCCCGCGGGTTTCGGCCCGATCGTGCTGCTATCCTTTTGCGTGCGACCGTCTTCCGCCGACGGCTTCATGCTGGCCTGTATCAGTGCGCTCGCCGGTCCGGGCGCAACCTGCTCCCCGGGCCGCACCCGCTGCAATCCTTCGACGATCACCTTGTCACCGAGCGACAGCCCGCTGGTCACGGCAGCGATGGTCGAGGTCGATTGCCCGAGCTTGATGCGCCGCTGCTCGGCCTTGTTGTCGGCGCCGACGACGAAGACATATTCACCCTGCTGATCCGACAGCACCGCAGAGCGCGGGATCGCCAGCACGTCGACGGGCTCCACGCCCTCCAGCAGCACGGTGACAAACTCGTTGTCGGTGAGCTCTCGCACACTTCCGCCAGCCGATGCCGGCTCGTGCAATATCGGATTGTGGATCGAGCCGCGCAGCGTGATGGTGTCGGTATTCTGCGCGATGGTGTTGTTGACGAAATTCAACTGGCCAACCTGGTCAAAGAGCCGGCCGTCGGGCAGACGGAGCCTGATGACGACCGCCTTGAAGCCTCCACGTGTCACGTAGCGGTCGCGCAACATCAGCGCTTCGCGTACCGATACCGGGAAGGTGACGTACATCGGATCCTGGCTGACGATGGTGGTCAGCACCCCCGAACTGGGCGAGACGACGTTGCCTTCGGTAACCGCGGTGCGGCCGATCCGTCCGTCGATCGGTGAACGGATCTCGGTATAGTCGAGATTGATTTTGGATAGATCCACCTGGGCCTGGGCTGCCTGAATCTGCGCCTCGAGGCTTTGCTGGTTGGCAAGCGCGGCGTCATAGGTCGATTGCTGGCCGGCCGGACCGCCGAGCAACGTTCTCGCGCGATCGGTGGTCAACTTGGCGTTGACCAGTGTTGCCTGCAGTTGCGCCACCTGCGCCTGCTTTGCCTTGAGATCGGCCTCGAACGGACCGCGTTCGAGTTGATACAGCAGGTCGCCCGCCTTGACCTCCGAACCCTCGACGAAGTTGCGCTTATCGAGGAACGCGGTGACGCGCGCAACGACGTTGACGCGGTTGGGAGCCTCAATTCGCCCGAGGAACTCGTTGGATTCGGTAATTGGCCGATTGACCGCTTCGATGACACCGACGGCCGGAGGTCCCGGCGGCCCCGCTTGCGCATGTGCCGCGGCTGCCGCGCCGAAAAGAACGGCCCCCAGTACAACGGCGGCTGCCGTCCGGCTGATCTTCATTCCCGCAAAATTCATGTCATCACGCCTTCGTCCCGCATGATTTCAGATCAATCGCGCTGGCGGCCAAAGGCTCCAGCGGAGCAATCAGATCATTCCGAGATCGCTGTGCTTCACTGCCGGGTCTCGATGCGTTGGGTCCAATGGGGCGGAACCGCCATGATAATGGATAATGACTGCCCGTCAAAGCCGACCTGGCGTCCCGATTCCAAGGTTCGCATCACTCTGTAGCGAGCGGCTGCCCAGCTTTTGCCGGACAAATGAAGGCGGTCCGACAATTTTCGCTAATGTCGCCCGAGCGGCGCCGTGTATACCAGCGGCGGCGGCCGATAAGGAATGACCGATTTCCCAAAGTTCTGTCCGTATTGTTCCTTGACGCCCGGTATATTAACGACGCCGGTCTTCACGTCCGGCGACCTGGCATCAAGCGGCGCCTGGATGTCGGGCGGGTTGACGCGGTCGACTTTCTTCTTCAGGTCCTCGTTGAGGCAGTCGAGCGACGGCGGCTCGTTGCTGTCTTTGCGCTCTCCGCATGGCCCCTTCTTTGACGCATTGGGCGCAGGCGACGGCTGCCCCGAAGACGATGCGCCAGGTTTCGGCGGCGCGTTATTTCTGGGCAGCGGTGCAAAGATATCGATTCCGGGAAGATCGGTCGTTTGCGCGTAGGCCGCGGCGGTCCCCACGGCAGCCAGAAACATGCAAGCGCCGCCGCGTATCGCAATTGTGCTGAGCCAGCTTTGCATCTTTTCCCCCGTGCTACGGCCGTGGACGAACTTGCATGACGATCGCGTTCAGCCGTGTATTGAGCGCGGCGAAATCGACCCGGCCAAGCGAGTTGCCGAGACAGCGCCGCTTGCAGCCGGCGCTGGCGCCACCGCCACCCTTGCCGCCCGGCTCGCCGAAGGTCGCGACCGGCACGGTGCCGGTGACGCGGTAACCACGCGCCACCAGCTTGGCGCGGACGGCTACGCAATAGTTGACCGACAGATACGAGAAGCGCGTCTCGCCGTGACCGGCGCGATATTTCATCACCGCCGTGCAGATGTCGCCCGCTGCCAGGCGCCAGGCCTGAGCAAGATAGGTTACGCCGTAATGGATATTGACCTGCGGCACCGCGAGGTCAGCTTCAGTGCCGGAAAACCCCAGCATGCGCGCGGTCGACGGCAATATCTGCATCAACCCGATCTCGCCGGCCCCACCGATCGCCGCGGCATTATAGCCGCTCTCCACCGCCATCACGGAATCAGCGATCTCCGGCGGCAACCCGGCACGCGTCGCCTCCGCGGCCGATAGCGCGCGATAATCGGCGGCAGTCTTTGCAACCGTCGACACGATTGGCGTCTGCCCGGTCGGCGGCAGGTCGGCGGTCGACGGCTTCTGCACATCGGCCTGCGGTGGCTCACCATCACGCGCGGAGGCGGCCTCCGCATGGCAGACTCCCGGCAGCGCGCTCACCACCAAGCCAACGGCGACAAACAGAGCGATGGCAAGACGCGTCTTCAGCTTTTGTCTCCCAGGGACAGCTTGAGGTGAAGCGGCTGCAGCATGTCGTCCGGTGGCGAGGCGCCGACGTCTGTCCGCATCAGCCTGGCTCGTACCGCGCTTGTGGTGGCGGCGTCCAGTCCGCTGAACTCGAGCCGCTCGACCTTGCCGTCGGCCGCGACCCACGCCCGGACTGTGAAGCTTGCCGGAACGTTCTGCTTTGCAGCTTTGTCACCTGCAGCAGCAAAGCTGCGGATCATGTCATCGTCTGAGAGTTCGTCCTTGAAAAGCCCCTGCAAGCGCTGCGCGTAGGCACGCCATTCTGCAGGCGCCTCGGCCGATGCGCGATACTCCTGGCCGATCGCGGACTGAGACGCTGCCAGCCCGCCCGCGGCGCCAAGCGGCGTCGCGAGCGCCAGCAACGAGCGCAGAAACCGTATCGACATCGAGGTCCTTTTCGGTTTAGGGGCAATTTGCATTTGTCGGATCGCTCGCTGGACTCGGACCGCAGTGCAGACTGCTGTCTCCTGGAGGATTCGGCGCAGCTTCCGGCGCCGACGTACGTTCAGTGTCGCTAGTGCCGTCACCACCGCCGAAGTCGAGGACTTCGACGGTGACGATCGAGGGCTGATCGGAATTGGTCGACGCGGTATCCACCTTCTTTGTGACAGCCGTATTGTTGGTCGTCGTCAGGGCACCCGTATGGGTGACCGCGACGGAAACAGCCACTGCGCCGATCACAGCATAAAGGCTCCGCGAAGCCGCGATAGCCTTGGTTCTTTTCCAGATAGCGGCCCGCACGATGCCCGCCTTGAACGATGGCAACGGCCGCGGTTGAAAGCGCCGCCCATCCCTTAATTCAAAGACGATCGAGCCCGGTCGCGAATGAATCAAAAATCACCCTGATGGCGACAAAATCTGCGTTCTGCATTTGTTTTCGGAAACAGCCTAAGCTGAGGGTGACCTGGTCCCGGCTCCAAGGTCAGGCGAAACGAACAGCCTTCAGCTGAGGAAGACAAACCCTCCCGGCAGAGATCTGATCGACGCGCCGAACAATCCGCGAACCTGGCCGACGAAGTCATCCATCTGATCAAGATGGAATGTACCCGTGATCATGCGCCGCCCCAGGTTGGAATTGACGATCACGATACGGCCAGGATGATAGCGATTGACCTCTTCGACCACGTCAAAGAGCGAACGATCGCGCACAATCAGCAGGCCGTTCTGCCAGGCGGTCGCCTGCTCAACGTCGAGCGAACTCGGCAGGCCCAATCCTGCGGAACTGTAGGACACCTGCTCGCCTCGCCGCAGCGACAAGCTCTTGCCTCCAACCTCAACCGCGACCGCTCCGTCGACGCAGGATATCGCCACGCTGTCGTCGAGACAGCGCGCATTGAATTGCGCATTCGTCGCCGTCATCTGACCGCTCGCTGCCCTGACAACCAGCGGCCTTTGCGGCGGCCGGGTCGAGGTGATCGCGGCTTCGCCGGATATGAGCTCGATCTGGGAATCGCTTGTGGTCGTATGGATGGCGATGCTGGTCTGGGTATTGAGCTTGAGCGAGACATTGCCCGACAACGCGATACTCTTCTGCTCGCCCTTGCCGGTACGATAATCTGCGGAAAGCTCCTGATATGACGGCCACAAGTTGAACGGCGGCCGGAACACGAAATAGCCCGCCAGCGACGCCGCCAGTGCTCCGCCCAGCGCCCCGCGGCGGCTTAGAACGAGATGAGCCGAATGCGTCATCAGGGAGCGCGGGGAAGCCGTATGCCCGGCCAAATAGCGGTTTCGGGCCTCCTCCCCGAGCGTGCGCCAAAGCTTGACCGCGTCGCGGAAGGCTTCCTCGTGCTCGGGACTCGTTGCGCGCCACTGCTTGATCGCTTCAGCATCGTCCGTCGTGGCCCGGCCCGAGTAGAGCCGGATTACCCAAGCCAGTGCCTCCTTCAACAAAGGATCGAGTTCCGACGGCATTTCGCTCGGCGCGGTCAAGGCCAATCACTCATTTGATGCGATAGCCGCGAGTGCGATAGCAGCTGCTGCACAACTCGCCCCATCCTACAGACGATTGATGTGGGTCAAGACTGAATCCAGAAACAAGCAACAGCTACCCGAATCTTTCGGGACAACCGAAATGGACGTTTGCCAGCATCATGGGGGCAATTCAATGTTGAAAAGCTGCCCGCAGCGGCTGTAGCCAGCTACTCCAGATAAATATTTCGACAGATTTGGTAAGATCAGCCCCGCACTGAACCGGCAAAGCCGACGTTACGGCGCTTATTTATCCGTCTGCTTCGGCCCGAATCGACGGTTGACCTTGCGTCCCAACCGTTGGCTGAGATGCTCCATCGCATGCTGGAGGTCGAACGCAACCGTGCGCGTATTGATTCCGAAGCGCTTTGCAATCTCGCGGTATTTGTTCCAGATGAGCGGCAATGAAAACCTGTCGCCGGCGCTCGGAAAGCTCCGAGAGCGCCTTGCCGAATTCGTCGAACTCCAGACGGTCCGCGACGATCTCGAAAGCGCTCGGGCCGTCATCGGGAATGTCGACAATCGCGGCGATCTCGTTGCCGCTCAGCAGGCGATTGTCACTCTTTCGACGGTCTTTTGCGACATTGATCGCGGTACGGAAAACATAGTCGACAGGGCTTCGCACCGACATCGCATCCGATACTCGCTCCATACGCAGGAAAGTTTCGTGCAAGGCCTCGCGGGCAAGGTCCGCCGAGCCCAGGCTGCGTGTCAATCGTTTGGCGAGTTGTTCGTAATCGGCAGAGAGCGCAGCACGTAACGAGCTACTATTTGTACCAGACACTTTCCCCACGCCTCCCACGAACGCCACCCCAACACGCACCGCGGCACATTTCCTTAACTATCGGTTAAAAATGACAGCGACGTGAATAAATACCGTCCAATCCGCAAGGGTTTCTGTCGTTTTGCAAATCTGTCGAGAGTGTGGCTTTTGAAGCGCAGTTGCCGTCGGCTACCCAGCGTCAAGGCAGGTTGAACGCAACGGGAATGAGGACGTTTAGGCTATCCGGCATCTCAGGTGGGATGCCTGGAAGCGGTACGGCGCGGCGGATCGTGTCGATCGCCGCGTCGTCCAGCGTCCTGTTGCCGGAGGTCCCACGGACCCAGGCGCCGGTGACCGTC
>Ga0153954_1001143_pt1 | contig 15740 bp, 13 predicted proteins | sample TSFL038MetaG_FD_102277 | JGI IMG/M metagenome (GOLD analysis project Ga0153954, IMG submission 102277) | Attine ant fungus gardens microbial communities from Florida, USA - TSFL038 MetaG | ecosystem: Host-associated > Fungi > Mycelium > Unclassified | place: USA: Florida, Wekiwa Springs State... | reverse complement strand
TATTTCGCAGTGCCGGCGCGGCGCGTCGGCATGGACCAACCCTGCGGCCCGACAATCACGGCTTTCCCGTTCAGGCTTCATGAAGCGCCGCCTCAGCGGGTCGATCTCGCCGTGGGAACCCCGGCGGCCGCAAAAGCCTTGAAAATGCTCCCAGCTTGGGGTCTGTCTGCAGCTGAATGAACGCCTTTTCGCTCGCCTTCACACCGCTTTTGCCGCCGGCGCTGCTCTGGGGCTTCGCGGCGCTGGCGCTGATCGTCACGATCCTGGCCATGTTCGGCCGCCGCCGCGGCGCGCTCCTGCGCGGCCTCGGGCTTGGCCTCGTACTGCTGGCGCTGACCGACCCCTCGCTCGTGCGCGAGAACCGCAAGCCGCTGAAGGATGTCGTCGCCGTCGTCGTCGATCAGAGCGGCAGCCAGACAATCGGCGATCGCATGCAGCAGACGCAAAAGGCGGCGGCGGAGCTGAAGCAGCGGCTCGAAGCGCTCGGCAATGTCGATGTGCGGATGATCGAAAGCGCCCGCACCGATACCGAGAACAATGGCACGCGCCTGTTCGCGGCGCTGAACGAGGGCCTCGCCGACGTGCCGGCGGAGCGGATCGGCGGCGCCTTCATGATCACCGACGGCGTCGTGCATGACATTCCGGCGAATGCCGCCGGGCTCGGCTTCAAGGCGCCGCTGCATGCCTTCATCACCGGGCATGAGGGCGAGCGCGACCGCCGCATCGAGCTTTTGACCGCGCCGCGCTTCGGCATCGTCGGCAAGGACGTGACGATCGATCTGCGTGTGCTCGATACCGCCAACGGCTCGGAGCCCGTGGTCCTGCATGTCCGCCGCGACGGCAATCCGATCGCCGATGTGACCGCCGCGATCGGCGAGACGATCCGCGTGCCGGTCAAGATCGAACATGGCGGCCCCAATGTCGTCGAGCTCGAAGTCGAGACCTTGCCGGGCGAATTGACGGCGCTCAACAACAAGGCGGTGCTGACGATCGACGGCGTGCGCGACAAGCTGAAGGTCCTACTGGTCTCGGGCGAGCCGAACCAGGGCGAGCGCATGTGGCGCAACCTGCTCAAGTCGGACGCCAATGTCGATCTCGTGCATTTCACCATTCTGCGACCGCCGGAAAAGCAGGACGGCACGCCGATCAACGAGCTTTCGCTGATCGCCTTTCCGACCGCCGATCTCTTCGGCAACAAGATCGGCGATTTTGATCTCATCATCTTCGATCGCTATTCCAATCAAGCGATCCTGCCGATGGTCTATCTCGACAATATCGTGCGCTATGTCCGTGCGGGCGGCGCGCTGATGATTGCGGCGGGACCGGATTTCGCCTCGGCGGATGGCATTTATTATTCGCCGCTCGGCACGCTTTCGCCGGCCGATCCGACCGGCAATATCATCCAGCAGGCGTTCCGACCGGCGATCACCACGATCGGCGCCAAGCATCCGGTGACGCGTGGCCTGCCGGGTTCCGATGAAACGCCGCCGGCCTGGAGCAATTGGTTCCGCCAGGTCGATGCCAATGTCACGCGCGGCACGAGCGTTCTCTCCGGGGCCAACAACAAGCCGTTGCTCGTGCTGTCGCGCGAGGACAAGGGTCGCGTCGCGCTTCTGCTTTCGGATCAGATGTGGCTTTGGGCGCGCGGATTTGAGGGGGGCGGCCCGCATCTCGATCTCTTACGGCGCCTCGCGCATTGGCTGATGAAGGAGCCAGAGCTTGAGGAAGAGGCGCTGCGCGCAACGGCGCAAGGCGACACGCTGTCGATCGAGCGCCAAAGCCTCAAGGATCAGATCCCGCCGGTGCAGATCGTCGCCCCATCGGGCAAAGTGACGACGGCCAAGCTCGCTCTGGCGGAGCCGGGGCTTTCGCGGGCGCAGATCAAGGTCTCGGAGCTGGGGCTTTATCGCGTGACCGACGGGACATTGACGACGCTCGTCAATGTCGGGCCGGAGAATCCGCGCGAATTCCAGGAGGTCGTTTCGACGACCGAGAAGCTGCGGCCGCTGGCTGAAGCGACCGGCGGCACCGTCCGCCGCATCGGCACGAGCCACGGCAGCGATGTCAGTCTGCCGCGCATCGTCGCCATGCATGACAGTCCCGTCTATGGCGGTTCGGATTATGCTGCGATCAAACGCACCGGTGCGGCGCAGGTCACCGGCATCGGCATCGCGCCGCTCGCCATCGGCTTCCTCGGCCTGCTCTTCCTGCTCGCGAGCGTGATCGCGACCTGGCTTTACGAAGGGCGCGGCCGCGGCGCGCGGGCTTAGAGCATCGGACCGAAAAGTGCGCAGCGGTTTTCGGATCAATCCGATGCGATTGGAAAGACTGTTTAGCACGCCGCACCGAAAGACCGCTCAGCGCACGCCAAGCAGCCGCGACAGTGCCAGATAGAGCAGGAACGAGGCGACGCCGCCGAGAATCGGCGTGAAGACCCAGGAGAAGACGATTTCCGCGAGCGCGCGGCGGTTGAGCGTCGCGCGGCCGCGCGCATGGCTCGCGCCGGCAATGCCGCCGATCAGCGCCTGGTTCATGGATGTCGGATAGCCGAGGATCGCGGCCGTATGCGCCGTGAGGCTCTGTGCCAGCTTGGCGCCGACGGCCATGTCGAGATCGAGCTGGGCAATGCCCTTGCCCATCTTTTCGAGGATCGGCCGGCCCCAGGTCAAAGCCCCGAGCGCCATGACAAATCCGCCGGCGAAGCCAGCCTTCACCGGCGTTGCGAGCTTCAAGCCATAAAAGACGCCGACGGCATTGCCGGTATTGTTGGCGCCGAGCGTGTAGGCCGCATAGCAGCAGCCGGCCAAGAGCGCCCAGCGCAGAAAGCGCGTCGCCCATTCGGCGTGGCCGCGCGTCGCGCGATCAAGACCATGCGTCAGCAGGAAACCGAGCAGCGCGCTCGCGATGGGCGTGCCGATCCAGGTCGCGAACAACAGGACGATCGTGCTCGACCAATTGACCGGCGCGCCCATGCCAAGGCCGGCGCCGACGACGGAGAAACAGGCGAGCTGCGAAGTCGAGACGGGCCATTTCATATAGGTGTTGGCGGCGGTGACCAAAGCGGCGGTCAGCATCATCACCATGCCGCCGAGCGGCGTCATGAAACGATCGGGGATGATGCCGGTCCCGACGGTCTCGACGACATGGCGGCTCTCGAAGGTCGCGCCGAGGAGCACGAAAAAAGCGATCAGCGCCAGCGCCGTCATCGGCCGTTTGATGACCCCGGCGCCATAGGCCATGCCCATGGTCGCGCCGGTGTAATGCGAGCCGATCGTCCAGCCGAAGAAGAGGCCGGAAAGCACCATGCCGATTGTGAGGAATGTATCCACGTATCCGCGCCCATATGTCAGAGCGCGCTCTATAGCAGAATTCAGTCCGGCTTTGTTTCGCCCTGCGTAAAAACGCGGCTGGCGCGGACATCTTCGGAGGTGATCGTCGTCAGATCGTCGAGCGTGACGAGGCCCGGCTGTTCGAAATGCCGGTTCGCCTGACGCAGCCGCATCCGATCGAGCGCATTGCGGATCGAGCGCGCATTGGCGAAATGCGGCTGCTTGCGCCGCGTCGCGATATAGTCGCGAAACGCCGCCGCGCCGCCGGCATCGAAATGATAGCTGAGCGATTTCAGCATCATTTCGGCAATGTCCATCAGCTCGGCATCGGTATAATCCGGGAAGTCGATGTGATGGGCGATGCGCGAGCGGAACCCCGGATTGGCGCGGAAGAACTTGTCCATCCGATCGGCATAGCCGGCGAAGATCACGACGAGGTCGTCGCGCTGGTTCTCCATCACCTGCAGGAGGATTTCGATCGCCTCCTGGCCATAGTCGCGCTCGTTCTCCGGCCTGTAGAGATAATAGGCCTCGTCGATGAACAGCACGCCGCCCATAGCCTTCTTCAGCACTTCCTTCGTCTTCGGGGCCGTATGGCCGATATATTGGCCGACGAGGTCGTCACGTGTGACGGAGACGAGATGGCCGCGGCGGATGTAGCCGAGCTTGTGCAGGATCTCGGCCATGCGCAGCGCGACGGTGGTCTTGCCGGTGCCGGGATTGCCCGTGAAGCTCATATGCAGCGTCGGCGTCTCGGCTGCGAGGCCCATGCGGCGGCGGACGCGGTCGACAATCAGCAGCGCGGCGATCTGGCGGATGCGCGTCTTGACCGGAACGAGGCCGATGAGTTCGCGGTCGAGTTCGTCGAGTACTTCGCCGACCTGCGTTTCGGCCAGCTCTTTGTGCAGGTCGATCGCGATCGGGGTCGTTTCGGTCGTCAGCGCTTCCGTCATCTCGCTTGCCTTATGCGCCGGGCAGCGGCCGTGCCTGCAGCGTATATTGGATCACCTGGCCGCCCAGCTCGTTGCGGGTCAGGATAAAGCCCGGCTCCTCCGCTGGGCGCCCGACCAGGAAGGAGAGGCGCACGCTCTCCCAGCCATGCGTACTGTCAAAACCCGAGAGGCGGATATATTTGCGCCCGCCATGCACTTTGCGGCAGGCATCGAGCTCGAGCATGATCGCCGCCGCGTCTTTGACGTCGAACATCGGCAGGCCCCACATCTCCCAATAGGTGTTGCGGGGGTGAGGATCGTCGGTGAATTCGATGTTCACCGCCCAGCCCTTGTCGATGCAATATTGCACCTGGGTGCGGATTTGCGCGTCGGTCAAATCCGGCAGGAACGAGAAGCAGCCTTGGGTCACACGCATCGTGTCTCTCCTGGCAAATTCATTTTCGCGCCTGATCCCAAAAAGTCTTCAACTTTTCAGGATCATGCTTACTGAGCGGCGGTCGCGGTCGGGACGAAGTCGGGCGTGTCGGTCGAGGAATAGTTGAAGGTCACGTCCTTCCAGGTTTCGAGCGCCTGGCGCAGCGCCAGGCAGTTCTTCGCCGCCTCTTCGAGAATTTGCGGTCCCTCGCCCAGCACGTCGCGGCCGGCGTTGCGGGCAAAGATGATCGCTTCGAGCGCGACGCGATTGGCGGTGGCGCCCGCCTCGATGCCCATCGGATGGCCGATCGTGCCGCCGCCGAATTGCAGCACGCAATCCTCGCCGAGCATATCGACCAACTGGTGCATCTGGCCGGCGTGAATGCCGCCCGAGGCGACCGGCATCACCTTGTTGAGCGAGGCCCAATGCTGGTCGAAGAAAATGCCGTGCTCGAGCGCGACGGGATTAAAGTCCTCGCGGCAGATGTCGTAATAGCCGCGCACATTGTTCGGGTCGCCTTCGAGCTTGCCGACCACGGTGCCGGCGTGGATGTGATCGACGCCGGCGAGCCGCATCCATTTGGTGATGACGCGGAAGGAAACGCCATGCGCCTTCTGCCGTGTGTAAGTCGAATGGCCGGCGCGATGCAGATGCAGGACCGTGTCGTTCTTGCGCGCCCATTTGGCCATCGACTGGATCGCCGTATAGCCGACGACGAGATCGATCATGACGATGACCGAGCCGAGCTCCTTGGCGAATTCGGCGCGCTCGTACATGTCCTCCATCGTCGCGGCGGTGACGTTGAGGTAGGTGCCCTTCACCTCGCCCGTCGCCGCCTCGGCCTTTGCCACCGCTTCCATGCAATAGAGGAAACGGTCACGCCAATGCATGAAGGGCTGTGAATTGATGTTCTCGTCATCCTTGGTGAAGTCGAGGCCGCCCTTCAGCGCCTCATAGACGACGCGGCCGTAATTGCGGCCGGAGAGGCCGAGCTTCGGTTTCACCGTCGCGCCGAGCAGCGGCCGGCCGAATTTGTCGAGCCGCTCGCGCTCGACGACAATGCCGGTCGCCGGGCCCTGGAATGTCTTCACATAGGCGACGGGGAACCGCATGTCCTCGAGCCGCAAGGCCTTCAGCGGCTTGAAGCCGAAGACATTGCCGATGATCGAGGCGGAAAGATTGGCGATCGAGCCGGGCTCGAAGAGATCGAGATCATAGGCGATGAAAGCGAAGTAGGAGCCCGGCGCGTTCGGCACCTCATCGACGCGATAGCATTTGGCGCGATATTTGTCGCAAGCCGTCAGCCGGTCGGTCCAGACGACCGTCCAGGTCGCGGTCGAGGATTCGCCGGCGACGGCGGCGGCCGCTTCGATCGGATCGACGCCATCCTGCGGCGTGACGCGAAAGACGGCGAGAATATCCGTGTCCTTCGGCTCATAATCGGGCTGCCAATAGCCCATTTCGCGATATTCCATCACGCCAGCCGAATAGCGGCTGCGCTTTTCGCCGGCGGGCGTTTTCTTGTCGAGCATGATCGCGACTCCTCAAAGCTGTTGGCGCCCCCGTGAAAAGCAAATCTCTCAACTGACGGTTCCATGGCCAGCGGCGGCGCGCGCGGCATTCACGACGGCCTCGACCGTGATGCCGAAGAATTTGTAGAGATCGGCAATCGGCGCGCTGGCGCCGAAATCCGTCATGCCGATGAAAAAATCTTCCGGCGCGAGCACCGCATCCCAGCCCTGACGCAACGCCGCCTCTATGCCGACGCGCGGCGCCTGGCCGAGCACACTGGCACGATAGCCTGGCGCTTGTTGGGCAAAGAGTTCGAAGCATGGGATCGAGACAACCGCTGCCTTGACGCTTTGCTTGGCAAGCTCGTCCGCCGCCGCGAGCGCGAGCGACACTTCCGAGCCCGTGGCCAGAAGCGTCACGTCACGTTCGCCCGGCGCCTCACGCAGAACATAGGCGCCCAAAGCCGAACGGTTCTCGGCAATATGTTCCTTGCGCACGATCGGCAGATTCTGCCGCGACAGCGCGAGCACGGACGGTGCGTTTTTAAGGCCGAGTGCAAGCTCCCAGACCTCGGCCGTTTCGACTGCGTCGGCGGGACGGAAGACATGCAGATGCGGGATCGCCCGCAGCGCCGCGAGCGTCTCGACCGGCTGATGCGTCGGCCCGTCTTCGCCAAGGCCGATCGAATCATGCGTCAGCACATAGATGACGCGCTGGCGCATCAGTGCCGAGAGGCGGATCGCCGGGCGTGCATAATCGGCGAAGACGAGGAAGGTGCCGCCGTAAGGGATGAAGCCGCCGTGCAGCGCGAGGCCATTCATGGCGGCTGACATGCCGAACTCACGGATGCCGTAGTGGATATAGCGGCCGGAGAAATCGAGCGGCGTGACGTTGGTCATGCCGGCCGCCTTGGTATTGTTCGAGCCGGTGAGATCGGCCGAGCCGCCGAGCAGGTTCGGTTGAACCTTGGCGAGAACGTCAAGCACCTTCTGCGAAGAGACGCGCGTCGCCTGTGAGGCGTTGGCACCGCTCGCAGCCTGCTTGAATTCGGCAATGGCCCCGGCCAGCGCCGGGCTCAAGGCTTCGGCAATATCCTGATCGAAGCGCGCCGCGGCGGCTTCGTCGTCATGCCGCGCCGTCCAAGCCTCGCGCGCCTTGGCGCCGCGCGCACCGGCGGCACGCCAGGTGGCAAGGATCGGCTCCGGCACTTCGAAGGCGGGCGCCGTCCAGCCGAGCTTTTCGCGCGCGCCGGCAATCTCGGCCGCGCCGAGTGCCGCGCCATGGACGCCATGCGTGCCGGCCTTGGTCGGCGCGCCGAAGCCGATCAGGGTCTTGCAGGCGATCAGCACCGGCCTGTCGGACTGCTGCGCCTTCTCGAGCGCCTCAGCAATCGCTTGCGTGTCGTGGCCGTCGATATGCCAGGCATCCCAGCCCGCCGCCTTGAAACGCGCCACCTGGTCGGTCGAATCGGCGAGGCTCACGGCGCCGTCGATCGTGATGTTGTTGTCGTCCCAGAGCACGATGAGCTTTGCGAGCTTCAGATGCCCCGCAAGGGTGATCGCCTCCTGGCTCACGCCCTCCATCAGGCAGCCGTCGCCGGCAATGACATAGGTGCGGTGATCGACGAGATCGCTGCCGTAGCGCGCGTTCAAGAGCTTCTCGGCGAGGGCCATGCCGACGGCCATGGCGAGGCCCTGGCCGAGCGGGCCGGTGGTCGTCTCGACGCCCTGTGTGTGGCCATATTCGGGATGGCCCGGCGTCTTCGAGCCAAGCTGGCGGAAGCGCTTGATCTCGTCGATCGTCATGTCCGGATAGCCGGTGAGATAGAGCAGCGCATAGAGCAGCATCGAGCCGTGACCGGCCGACAGCACGAACCGGTCGCGGTCCGGCCATTTTGGATCGGCAGGATCGAATTTCAGGAATTGCGTGAACAGCACGGTCGCCACATCGGCCATGCCCATCGGCATTCCGGGATGGCCGCAGGTCGCCTTTTCCACCGCATCGACGGCAAGAAAGCGGATCGCATTGGCGAGCTGGTCATGCGCGACCCCAGCGTCAGCCCTGGCGAGCACATTCATCGAATTCTCCTTCACAGCGCGCGCCGCGCGCGTTCGACCATCTGCATGATGATCGGCGTTAGAATGAGCTGCATGGCAAGGTCAAGCTTGCCGCCGGCAACAACGATCGAATTGGCTCGCGACATGAAACTGTCGTGGATCATCGACAGCAGATAGGAAAAGTCGATGCCGCGCGGGTTCTTGAAGCGGATGATGACCATGGATTCGTCCGAGGTCGGTATCCAGCGCGCCGCGAAGGGATTGGACGTATCGACCGTCGGCACGCGCTGGAAGTTGATGTCCGTCTCAGTGAACTGCGGACAGATGTAATTCACATAGTCCGGCATGCGGCGCAAAATTGTGTCGGTGACGGCTTCCTTCGAATAGCCGCGCGCCGCCTTGTCGCGATAGATTTTTTGAATCCATTCGAGATTGATGACCGGCACGACACCGATCTTGAGATCGGCATAGCGCGCGATATCGATGGTCTCGCTGATGAGCGCGCCGTGCAGGCCTTCGTAGAAAAGCACTTCGGACTTTTCCGGCAGCGGCCCCCAATCGGTGAATTTTCCCGGCTCGCCGCCATAAAGCTCGGCCTCGGCATCGTCGTGCAGATAATGGCGCGTCTTGGCGTGGCCGGTCTCGCTATAGGTGCGGAAGACCGATTCGAGTTCTTCGAGCAGGTTGGCGGCGGGGCCGAAATGGCTGAAATGGTTGTTGCCGCGCTTTTCCTCCTCGCGCATCACCCGACGCATGCCCTCGCGGTCGTAGCGGTGGAAGGCGTCGCCCTCGATAAAGGCGGCGCCGATCTTCTCGCGCCGGAAAATGTGCTCGAAGGTTCGCCGCACGGAGGTCGTGCCGGCGCCGGAGGATCCGGTGACCGAGATGATGGGATGTTTTGCTGACATTGCGCCGCCCCGCTTAAAACCGCATCAGGCCGCGGCGGCCGAAGAGCGGCGAATGTTCCGCCGAAAATTGCGGATCGGTATGATACCGCGTGACAAGATGTACCACATCGGCGGAGCCGAAGACGAAGGGCGTGCGCGCATGGAGCTCCGTCGGTGGGATGTCGAGGATACGGCGGGCGCAGTCGGTCGCTGAGCCGTGCGCATTCTCAATGATGAGGCTGATCGGATTGGCCTCATAAATCAGCCGCAGCCGCCCGGCGCTGTAGCCCTGGCGCAGATCGCCGGGATAAAGGAAGATGCCGCCGCGCGCCAGGATGCGATAGGCCTCGGCAACGAGCGAGGCGATCCAGCGCATGTTCTGGTCTTGGCCGATGGGGCCTTCCTTGCCCTTGATGCAATCATCGACAAAGGCGCGCACCGACGGCGCCCAGTGACGATAGTTCGACGCGTTGATCGCATATTCTTTCGACTTCGGCGCGATGTCGGCCTGCGGCTCGACGCGCACGAATGCGCCGAGGCGGCGGTCGAGGGTGAAGATCTGCGTTGCGCCGGCGGCGGCAAGGACGATCGCGGTCTGCGGGCCGTAGATCACGAAGCCCGCGGCAATCTGGTTGCGGCCCGGCTGCAGGAAATGGGCCTTCGCATCGTCGGTGTCGGGCAGCAGCGGCAGAACCGAGAAGATCGTGCCGATCGAGACATTGGCGTTGATGTTCGACGACCCGTCGACCGGGTCCATCGCCACCGCAAGCGGCGCCTCAGTATCGAGCACCAGCGGCTCGTCCAATTCCTCCGACAGGACCACATGGACCGGGGCGCGTCGCAGCGCGCTGACGAAAAGGTCATGGCCGAAGACGTCGAGTTTTTTCTGAACGTCACCGCTGCCATTGACATCGCCAACCGCCGCGGCGCCGTCGCCATAGAGCAGGCCGAGGGCGATCACATCGGCCATTTCGACCGCCGCGCCGGCGATCTCATGGACAAGCTTGGCCACCGGCGCGAAGGCGGCATCCCGCGCGGTGATGTCTTGCAAGACGTCTTCCAGATGATTGCTGTGCGCGACCTTGAGCATGTCCTACCCTGCGCGGTTTTTATCTGGAGTCTTATGACCCGAAGTCACCCCGGCTTGGGCCAAAGAAAAATGAATTATATTGAGATAGCACCAAAAAAAATCTAATAACAGAGGATGAAACGGGTTACTATCAAACAACTCGAAAGCGTCCGTGCCGTTGCCGAGGCCGGCACGATTGTTAAAGCCGCCGAACAGCTTAACGTTACGCCCGCGGCGCTGACCTCGCGAATCCAATTGCTGGAGGAAGACGCGGGCGTTGCCTTGTTCGACCGCGCCGGCGGTCGCCTGCGGCTGACTGTCGCCGGGGAAGAGGTCGTCAATGCCGCGCATCGGGTTGAGCGCGTTCTCACCGATCTCGACATCACCTTGGGCGCCATCCGCGGCACACGCAGCGGCCGGATTGCCGTGGGCATCGTCTCGACCGCCAAATATATCGCGCCGCGTCTCGTCGCCGCCTTCGCCCGGCAAAATCAGCATATCGAGGTGACGATCACGGTTGGCAACCGCAGCGAAATGGTTGCCCAATTGCGCGATCATAAGATCGACGTCTGCCTGATGGGCCGTCCGCCCTCCGATTTCCCGGTCGAGAGCGTGGCGATTGGCGAACATCCGCAGGTCATCGTCGCGGCGCCGGACCATCCGCTTGTTGGCCAGCGGGACATCGGCAAGGCGGAGCTCGCGCAGGAGAATTTCATCAACCGCGAAGAAGGGTCGGGCACCCGCGCGGTGTTCGACTATTTCTTTTCCGACGTGCCGGTGCGTCATCCGACGGTCAATATCGAGATCGGCTCGAACGAGACGATCAAGCAGGCGGTGATGGCGGGCCTCGGCCTCGCGCTCTTGTCGGCGCACACGATCGAGGCGGAAGTTTCGAGCGGCCGGCTGGCCGTTCTCGATGTCGCCGGCCTGCCGCTGTTGCGGCAATGGTTCATCGTGCGGCGCGCCGATCGCGCGCCGACGCCGATCGCGCAGGCGATGTGGGAATTTGCGGTCAAAGAGGCGCCGAAGCTTCTGCCGAACGGGGTCGCGGCTTAGATCTTACCTCGGGCCTTAGCTCGCGGCCTGGAAGCGCATCTGCGGCTGGCCGACGAAATTATAGGCACCGATATGGGTGAGCTTGCCCTCGGTGTCGAGCCAGATCTTGCCGCCGATATCGCGCCATTTCTGGCAGAAGCCGAAATCTTCGCTGACATAGGTTTTGGTGTCGGGATCGATCGCGCATTCGAAGAGCGCGTGGGCCTCGCCGCCCTTGGCATTGCTATAGGCATGCACGCCGCCGTAGCGCGTCTCAGGATAGGCGGCGATCATCTTCTCGATCACCTGGCGCTTCAGCATCATGAAGCCGCCGCCGCAATAAATGCCGGTGGCGAAACGGCCTTGCCGCTCGATCTCGTTATCGGTGCAAAGCGTGCCGACATAGAGCAGCGGCGCGCTCTGGAACGTCTCGCCGATGGTCAGCCGCTTCATCGCCGCCGCACCCCAGTCGATCACCTTCAGCGGATAGATGCCGGCCACGAACTCCTGGTCGAAGGCCAGCATGTCGCAGACCTGCTGCGGGTTGAACGAAATGTCGGCGTCGATGAACAGCATATGCGTCGCCGGCGTGCTGAGGAATTGCGCGACGAGCGTGTTGCGGCTGCGGGTGATGAGGGAATCATGCCCGAGCAGCGCCAGCATGGCGTCGAAGCCCGCCTGGCCGGCAGTTTGAATGAGGCTGATGACCGATTGCATATAGTGCTGCGCGACAAGGCCGCCGAAGCACGGCGTGGCGATGAAGAGCAGCGGGCGTTGGGTCATGGCGGCCTCAGGCACTAAAGAGAATCGCCGCGCATCCTGGGCGCCCCCCGGGTGAATGGCAATGCCGCCCGGCGCAAGCAGGACAGCTTCGCGCCAGCTTTGAAAGCGCCGCGCCCGATGGCTTCGACGGCGGAAGTTACCCCGCGATCCGCAGGCCGGAGGAGGCGCTGTCGCGGCGCCGCAACTCGGCTTCCCGCCGCAGCATGTAATCGCGCGTCAGCGGCACGGTCTCGACTTTCTTGGCGAGCTGGATTTGGAAGACCACTTCACCGGTATAGCGGAAGGCGCATTCGGACCCGGCCAGATAATATTCCCACATCCGGCAGAAGCGCTCGTCGTAAAGCGCGAGGACGTCGGCGCGATGCGCCAGGAAGCGCTCGCGCCACAATCTCAGCGTCTCGGCATAATGCAGCCGCAGCACCTCGATGTCGGTGACGTAAAGCCCGGCCTTTTGAATCGACGGCATGACCGTCGACAAAGCCGGGATGTAACCGCCCGGGAAGATATATTTGTTGATCCAGGGATCGGGCTCATACTGCGCGCGCGAGGTGCCGATCGTGTGGATCAGCGCCATGCCGTCAGGATTGAGCATTTTGGCGACCTGCCGGAAATAGGCGTCGTAGAATTCGCGCCCGACATGTTCGAACATGCCGACCGAGACGATCTTGTCGAAGCGCTCGTCGATCTCGCGATAATCCTGGAGACGGAAATCGATCGCGCCGCTCTGCCCGGCCTCCGTCGCACGCTCGCGCGCGTAGGCAAGCTGCTCGCGCGAGAGCGTGATGCCGGTGACTTTGGCACCGCAGATGCGGGCGAGATAGAGCGCCATGCCGCCCCAGCCGCAGCCGATGTCGAGAACCCGCTCGCTTTTCTCGACCATGAGTTTCGCCGCGATATGGCGCTTCTTGGCAAGTTGTGCCTCGTCGAGCGTTGCCTCGGCATTCTCGAAATAGGCGCAGGAATATTGCATGTCGCTATCGAGGAAGAGCTTATAAAGCCGCCGGTCGAGATCGTAATGATGCGCCACGTTCCGGCGCGCGCGGGTCGAGTTGTTGACTTTGAAAGTATGCCGCAAGCGGGCGTGCACGTTGGTCAGCGCCTGCAGCCACCAGATGCGTTCGAGATTGTCGATGTTGCGGCAGATGATAGCGAGCACGTCATAGATCGTGCCCTTTTCGATCGTGATGCGCTCGTCCATGTAAAGCTCGCCGAAGTGCAATGTCGGATTGCGCAAAACGGCGTTCTGGGCGGCCCGGTCGACGAAGCGCAGGCGGGCTGTTGGCGCGCTGCCGTCGCCGAAGTGATAGACCGCGCCGGACGCGGCCTCGATTTCGAGTGAACCGGTCTTGATGATGGCGGCAATGAACCGCCGGAACAGCTTTTCCATTTGGCACCTCGACGCCATCAAGGGTGTCGCGTGCGGCGCGGCGGCGCTGGCCTTCGTCGCCGGCCCTGTGTGCGAACGCACAACGCACGCACGCAACATCGAGCCCGCCCTGCAACGGAACCTTCGGCCCCCTTCCGACTTCCGGCGGCGAGCCCATATCCACAAGCGGTAATGGCGGCGTTTGGTTCACGCCAAGGCAACGCCATTTAAGGACCGGAGTCTGAAAGATGCAATATTCTCGTCTTTTGCGCGCCTCGATTTGCGTCGCCGCGCTGCTGATCGCAGGTCCCGCGTTTGCATTCGGTGGCGGCCATGGCGGCGCCGGAGGCGGCGGCCACGGTGGTGGCGGCTTTGGCGGCGGCGGGTTCAGCGGCGGCCATGGCGGTTTTGGCGGCGGCTTCCACGGCGGCGCTGGTGGCGGCGGATTTCATGGCAGCTATGCAGGCGGCGGATGGCACGGCGGTGGCTGGGGCGGTGCGGGTTGGCACAGCGGTGGCGGCTACCCAGTTTATGGTGGAGGCTACGGGTATCCTTACGGCTACGACTACGATTATCCGGGCTATTGGTATGGCGGCGACTACGGGAATTACAGCTATGATACTCCTGACTACGATTACACTTATGGCGATAACGACTCTGACTATGGTCCGGGCGTCTACGCACAGGGCGGCTATGATCAGGGTCCCGGCTATGGCCCGCAGGCTTCGGGGCAACTCGGCCAATATTGCCACACGCCGGTAAAGACCTGTCAGCTTTACAACCCGTCGACCGTGGGCGTGGGCTGCTCATGTCGTGACGGCGCCGGCCGGGCCTATGGCCAAGTCGGACAGTAAGGACGCACAGTAAGTCGCTCGAAGTTAGTGAAAATGCCGGAGCCGCGCCGCAAGGCCGCGGCTCTTTTTTATTGCCCGGTTTATTGCCGGTAGCGCTCGCGATACCAGGCAACGAAATTCGGCACGCCGGTCGAGATCGGCGTCGATGGCCGGTAGCCGGTCAGCCGTTCGAGGAGGTCGGTGTTGGCGAAGGTCGCCGGCACGTCGCCGCTCTGCATCGGCAGCAGCTTGCGCTCGGCTTTCCGGCCGATGGCCGCTTCGACGGCGGCGACGAAATCCTCCAATTCGACCGGCCGGCCCGCACCGATATTGACGACGCGCCACGGTGCGACCGGCGAAAGACTGTCGCCTTCGATTGTGCCATGCGGACTTCCGGGCACGGGCGGTGCATTGTGCAACAGCCGCAGCATGGCCTCGACGAGATCGTCGACATAGGTGAAGTCGCGCCGCATCTTGCCGTGGTTATAGAGCTCGATCGGCTGGCCGTTCAGCATGGCGGCGACGAATTTGAACAGCGCCATGTCCGGCCGTCCCCACGGCCCATAGACGGTAAAGAAGCGCAGCATCGTTGTCGGGATGCCGAAGAGATGGCTGTAGGAATGCGCCATTTCCTCATTGGCCTTTTTGCTCGCGGCATAGAGCGTCAACGGATGATCGGCGTGGTCCGTCTCGAAGAACGGGATTTTCGCATTGGCGCCATAGACCGACGAGGTCGAAGCGAGCAAGGCATGGCGCGGCGGGTTCGCGCGCATCAGCTCGAGCAGATTGTAGGTGCCGACGAGATTGGTCTCGACATAGGCGCGCGGGTTTTCGAGGCTGTAGCGCACGCCGGCCTGCGCGGCGAAATGGTAGACGATGTCGAACCCGTCGCCATAGGCGCGCTGCAAGCCGTCGAAATCTTCGAGCATCAGCCGATGACCGGTGTAGAGGCCGTGCTGATCGAGCAGCGCCTGTCGCGCCGTCTTCAACGAGACGTCATAATACGGCGTGAATCCGTCGATGCCGACGACCTCGTCGCCGCGCTCGAGCAGGCGGCGCGCCATGTGAAAGCCGATGAAACCGGCCGCGCCGGTCACGAGAATACGCATTGCGAACCACTCCACACTCGCCGTGCTGCTAAGCATGTTCCGAAAAAGTTGCAGACTTCTTCGGCAAGAGCATGCTCCAACCCGATGGATCGGCCCGCTAACGGCGATTTGACTTAGCTCATAAAGGCGTGTCTGGCGCGGTCGCAAATTGTCCTTAGCTTAGCCTGTGCACAGCTTAACAGACCCGCCGCGCCAAGCGGCGGCCGGTGAGGAGGGTTTGATGCAGAGCATGGTGAAGCGGCTGGCCATAGCAGGCCTCGCGTTTGGGCTGATGAGCGGGCAGGGCGCCTTTGCCTTCGGCGGCGGCCATGGCGGTGCCGGTGGCGGTGGCTTCCACGGTGGCGGTGGCTGGGGCGGCGGCGGATGGCACGGCGGCGGCTGGGGTGGTGGCT
>Ga0153954_1001142_pt1 | contig 15770 bp, 11 predicted proteins | sample TSFL038MetaG_FD_102277 | JGI IMG/M metagenome (GOLD analysis project Ga0153954, IMG submission 102277) | Attine ant fungus gardens microbial communities from Florida, USA - TSFL038 MetaG | ecosystem: Host-associated > Fungi > Mycelium > Unclassified | place: USA: Florida, Wekiwa Springs State... | reverse complement strand
CGGCACGAGAGGCGGCAGGCTCGCGGCCTTCTTCTCGGCCACCGTTTCGCCGAACAGCATCTCGGCAACGCGACGCACGGCGATGCGGCCGGTGATCGGCCGCATGCCGGTGCCGAGAAGCGCGATGCGCTCGCTGGCATCGGTCAGCAGGCTGGCGAGCGACAAGGTAATCAGCTCGGCGCGTACCGCCTTGGTGTCGCTGTTGCGTAGCGAGGCGTACTGCATCGAGGGCGACGCATCGCGCCACAGCCAGACGGAGGCGGCGGCTTCCCACTCGGTCTCGCGCACGAAGAGATGGCGGCTGCGCGCGCTCTGGCGCCAGTCGATGCGGCTCGTGCTGTCGCCGTCGCGATAGGGGCGATACTGCCAGAAGGCATCGCCCTGGCCGACGCGGCGCCGGCCGTGCACGCCCTGGATGACGGTCGCGGCGACGCGATCGGCCGCCACCATCAACGCAGGCAGTGTTCCGGCAAGTTCGAGCGAACGGTTGAGAGTCGAGGGGGACGCGGCCATCGGCGGCGGTACGACTGAAAGCTTACGCGAGCCGCGCGCACATCTGGGCGATCACCGTCTCGACCGTGATGCCTTCGGCGCGGGCGGAGAAGTTCACCGCCATGCGATGACGCAGGATGGGACCCGCGAGCGCCACGACATCGTCGACCGAGGGGGCGAGCCGGCCCTGGATGATGGCGCGCGCGCGGCAGGCCAGCATGAAGGCCTGGCTGGCGCGCGGGCCCGGACCCCAGGCGATCCGCTGGCGCACGATGTCGAGATCGGTCGTCTCCGGCCGGCCGGCACGCACCAGTTTCAGGATGGCGTCGACCACGCTCTGGCCGATCGGCAGGCGGCGCACCAGCATCTGGGCGGCCATCAGGTCGGCCGGCGTCAGCGCCCGCACGGCCTTCACGTCTTCCGCGCCGGTGGTGGCGATCATGATCTGGCGCTCGGCCTCCTCGTCGGGATAGCCGACATCGACCTGCAGCAGGAAGCGGTCGAGCTGCGCCTCGGGCAACGGATAGGTGCCTTCCTGCTCGAGCGGATTTTGCGTCGCGAGCACATGGAAGGGCGCGGGCAGGTCGTAGCGCTTGCCGGCGACGGTGACGTGATGCTCCTGCATGGACTGCAGCAGCGCCGACTGGGTGCGCGGGCTCGCGCGATTGATCTCGTCGGCCATCAGCAGCTGGGCGAAGACCGGGCCCTGGATGAAGCGGAAGGTGCGGCGGCCGGCATCGCCTTCCTCGAGCACTTCCGAACCCAGGATATCGGCCGGCATCAGGTCGGGCGTGAACTGGATGCGCTTGGCTTCCATGCCGAGCACGGTGCCGAGCGTCTCGACCAGCTTGGTCTTGGCGAGGCCGGGCACGCCGATCAGAAGAAGGTGACCGCCGGAGAGGAGCGCAACAAGGGTTTGATCGATGACTTCCTGCTGGCCATAAATGACCTTGCCGATGGCCGCGCGGGCCGCACGCAGCTGGCCGCCAAGCCGTTCGATATCGGCGAGGGCGGCTTGGGCGTCGGCGTCGGTCGCGGTCGAAGTGTCGGGGGCCACCAGAGGCTCCTGTTTGTCGGGGGAATATGAGCGAGGGAAGCCCAGAATTGCGGCCGGAACAAGGGCTGCGGGTTGACGAAATCGTGCGGCGGGTCCGCGAGCGGAGCATGCGTTTGGCATCCGGTTTGCCCGTCCCCAAATCCCCCATCGACAGCGACTTCTCGCTGAACGGAGTCGTGCCGATTCCGGAGAAATGGCGGCCGGCCGCGGTCCTCGTGCCGCTGGTCGATCGCCCGTCCGGCGTGCAGGTGCTGCTCACCCAGCGCACGGCCGATATGCCGAGTCATGCGGGCCAGGTTGCATTCCCTGGCGGCCGTGTGGAGAAAACCGACACCGATGCCGCCGACACCGCACAGCGCGAGGCCTTCGAGGAGACGGGGCTGGAGCGCAGCTTCGTGCATGTGGTGGGTGCGCTCGACCTCTATCGCACCGGCACCGGCTTCGAGATCACGCCGGTGGTCGGGATTGTGACGCCCGGATTCACGCTGCGTGCGGACCCGCGCGAGGTCGCCGACATCTTCGAGGTGCCGCTCGACCACTTCCTCGACGAGAAGAACCACCGCATCGACAGCCGCGTCGTCGCCGAGGGCCGAGAGCGCCGCTACTACGCCATGCCCTACGGCGAACGTTATATCTGGGGCGCGACCGCCGGCATGCTGAAGAACCTGCAGTTCGTCCTGACGCGGGTGGAAGAGGCGGCTTAGGGCCTCACCAGGTCACGCGCACGCCGGCGGAGAAGGTGTGGCTGGTGGTGCCGCCTTCGAGGTCGCCGTCGTAGCGCGCGTAGAGGGTCGTCTGTTCGGCGATCCTGGTGTCGACACCGAGGCCGATGATGGCGCCGTCGCGCGGAGCCGTGGCGCCTTCGGTGGTGAAGGCGAAGGCCGGCGCACCGGCGAACGATGCCGTCACCGGACGGTCGGTATCGGCGTATTCGTGGCTCCAACCGGCCTGCAGGCGTACGTCGGTGCTGGCGATGGCCCAACCGAACTGCGCACCGAACACCGAGCGCAACGAATTCGTCGTCTGCTGCGCGACGTCGAGGTCGAGCGATTCGGCGCCGGTTTCGGTGAAGGCGGCCTGTGTCGCCGTCGAGCCTTCGAGCCGCGCGAACGGCGTGACGTAGGCACCCGCGCCGGTGCCGATATCGATCTTGTAGCCCGTCTCGATCAGGCCGAAGAACTGGTCGAGCGGCGTCTGACCGAAGGCCGTGCGCTCGGCGAGGCCTGGAATGAGGATCGGCCGCGTCATCTGGTTCTGCCCATGGGCGTAGCCGGCCAGTCCCTCGACATAGAGCGCGCCCCGGCTGTACTGGCCATAGAGGCCCATCTGCACCTCGTTGCTGTAGCCCTGCCCCTGCAGGCCCTGCGTCCACAAGGTCGAGCTCGAATAGCCCGCCGTCACGCCCGCGGTGAAGGTGTTGTCGAACTTGTAGTCGAGGCCGGCGGCGAAGCCGCCGAGATTATAAGTGTAGCCGTGCGTGTTCGTGTCGCCGGTGATGTTGCCGAAGCCGCCGAGGCCGCCACCCCATGCACCCCAGCGGCTCTCCGTCTCGCACGAGAAATCGCAAGCATCCTGCGGCGGCAGCGCGAGCGCCATGTGGCCGCTTCCTGCCGTGCCTCCGTGTCCCGCCTGCTGGCCGAAGGCGTTCATGAAGGCGATCGCGTTCTGCACCGCCAGCGTGCCAAAGCCCGCATAGTTCACGCCGCTGATCGCATCGAGCGCGGCCGGCCCCTGTTGCGTGTTGAGATTGGAGAGCGCGTTCAGCACCGTGTTGAAGTCGCCGCTCAGGATATAGGGATTGGCCCTGTCGAGCGCCTGGCCGACCGCTTTCTGGTTCGGCGTCTGGCCGCCCGCGGCGAACGAGCTCGTGGTCTGCGTCAGGGTCAGGAACACGTCGTTGCTGTCGTAGCTGAGTGTCGGCGTCGCAAAGGCGAGGTTGCTGGTCACGCCGCCATAGGCGCCGGTGACGCCGGTGCTGGCCGTCAGGATCGTGTACCTGGTCTGCCGCTGATAGGTGCCGGCATCGCCGATCACCGACACCTGGGCCGTGTTGCTGATATTTGCCGAGCCGGTCACGGCGATCCTGTCGCTCAGCCCCGTCGGCGTCGCTTCCACCGTGTAAGTCGAGCCCGCGCCCTGCGTGTAGGTGCCGATCACCGTCGTCGTGCCGATATCGGGCCGGATGGTTCCGTTCACCGTGAGATTGCCGGTGACGGTGACGGCGCCCAGGAAGTTCGCGCCGCTGTCGACGGTGACGTTGCCGGTGAGGTTGCCCAGCGCGGCGAGCTGGCCGGCCGCCACCTCGAGCGAGGCAAAGGCCGTGCTGCCGAGGAACAGCGTGCCGCTGCCCTGCTTGATCAGACCGCCCGTACCGGTGAACGCGCCAGCGTAGCTCGTATTGTCCGCCGTGCCGAAGGTCAACGTGTTCGTGCCGAGTGCCACCACCGTGCCCGCCACGCCCGACAGATCCTTGATCGTGGTGCCGCCGTTCGTGAGCGCCGAGAGGTCGAACGTCGTGTCCGCGCCGGCGAGGCTGACGCCGCTCGACGCGGCGACGCTGCCGGTGCCCGAAAGGGCGAGCGTACCGGCGAGGACCGTCGTGGCGCCGGTGTAGGTGCTGAGGCCGCCGAGCGTCAGCGTGCCGCTGCCCTCCTTGGCGAAGCCGCCCGTGCCCTCGATCGAACCGCCGAAGCTCGTGTTGTTGCTCGTTCCCGCCACCAGTGCGTTGGCGCCGAGCTTGACGGTCGTTCCCGCCACGCCGGCGAGATCGTTGATGGCCTGGTTGCCGCTCGAGCCGGAGATGTCGAGGCCCACGCCTGCCGCGGCGAGGTCCACGCCACTCGACGAGGCGATCGAGCCGCTGCCCGAAAGCGCGAGCGTGCCGGCGTTGATCGTCGTGGCGCCGGTATAGGCGCTGGCGCCGCCGAGCGTCAGCGTTCCGCTGCCCTGCTTGGTCAGACCGCCCGTGCCCTGCACGACTCCGTCGAACGCCGTGCTGTTGGCCGTGCCCGCCGTCAGCGTGTTGGCGCCCAGATTGACCCCCGTTCCCGCGACGCCGGACAGGTCCTTGATGGTGGCGTTGCCGGAAAGATTGGAGATATCGAACAGCGCGCCGCTGCCCGCGAGGGTGACCCCGCTCGACGAGGCGATCGAGCCGCTCCCCGACAGGGCGAGCGTGCTGTTCGCCATGACGGTGGTCGCGCCGGTGTAGGTGTTCGCGCCGGCGAGCGTCTCCGACGCGGCAGTGGTGCCATTGCCGATCGTGAGCCCGCCGCCCGCGCCGCCGCCAATGCCACCGTCCTGGATCACGCCGTCGAAACCGCCGCCGACGGTGATGATGAGCGTCTTGGATCCGAGCGACACGGTGTTGGAACCGCTCGAGTAGAGATACGCGACGCTGGTTCCCGCCGTGGTCTGCGAGATGTCGAACGTCGCCCCCGTGCTGTCGAAGACCAGGATCGAATCGGCGATCGAGCCACCGCCGCTCAGCGCCAGGGTGCCGGCCGAGATCTGCGTGATACCCGAGTTGGTGTTGCTCCCGGTGAGCGTCAGCGTGCCCGTCCCCTCCTTGATCAGGGTGCCGGCGCCCTCGATCGTGCCCGCGAAGCTCGTGTTGTCGGCCGTGCCCACCTTGAGCTGGTTCGCGCCCAGATTGATTGTCGTGCCCGCCACGCCCGACAGGTCGCCGATTGTCTGGTTGCCGCCGGCCGAGATGTCGAAAGTGGCGCCCGCGCCCGCGAGGTTGAGGCCGCTCGTCGAGGCAAGCAGGACGTCGCCGGACAGGAAAAGCGTGCTGCCCGCATTGATCGTCGTCGCACCGCCATAGAAGTAGAGGCCGGTAAGCGTCTGGGAGGCCGCGTCGGTGCCGTTGCCGATCGTGAGACCGCCGCTGCCCTGGATCCCGCCGCTGTACGAGCCGCCCGTGCCGGTGACGGTGAGCGTCTGGCTGCCCAGATTGACGGTGCCGACGCCGCCAGTGGAGTTGAGCGCCTGCACGCTCGCGCCCGAGGTGGTCTGCGAGATGTCGAAGATGGTGCCCGACGCCGTGAAGCTGACGCCGCTCGAAGTGGCGATCGAGCCAGTGCCGGTGAGGGCGAGCGTGCCGCCGGCGATGGTCGTGGCGCCGGTGTAGGTGTTGACGGCGGTCAGGGTGAGGGTGCCCGAGCCCTGCTTGGTGAAGCCGCCGCCGGCGCCGGTGATCGTGCCGTCGAATTCGGTGTTGTTGGACGTGCCTGCCGTCAGCGTGTTGGCTCCCAGGATGACCCGCGCGCCCGTCACGCCTGAGAGATCGCCGATCGTCTGGTTGCCGCCGGCCGAGATGTCGAAGGTGGCCGTCGCACCGGTGATGTCGACGGCGCCCGTCGAGGCGAGCGAGCCGCCGCTGCCGATGGCGAGCGTGCCGGCGCTGATCGTGGTGCCGCCGGTATAGGTGTTGGCGCCGCCCAGGGTCAGCGTGCCACTGCCCTGCTTGATCAGGCCGCCGCCGTATCCGCCGTCGGAGATCACCCCGTCGAAGGTGGTGCTGTTGGAGGTGCCGACAATCAGCGTGCGTGGGCCCACCGTGATCTGCGAACCCGTCACGCCCGAGAGATCGCCGATCGTTATGCTGGTGGCACCCGAATCCGAGATGTCGAACACGGCCGTCGAGCCGGCGAGGTTGACCGCCCCCGTCGGGTCGAGCGTGCCGCCATCGCCAATCCCGCCCGCCGAGCCCAGCGCCAGCGTGCCGGCGCTGATGATCGTGCCGCCGGTGTAGCTGTTGGTCCCGATCAGCGTCAGTGTGCCCGAGCCTTGCTTGGTGAAGCCGCCCGTGCCCGTGATGTCACCCTCGAAGACCGTGTTATTGGACGTGCCGACCGTGAGCGAGTCAGCGCCAAGAGCGACCGTCGTGGCGGAGTTGGTCGACGACAGATCGCCGATCGTCTGGTTCGCGCCCGCAGCCGAGATATCGAAGGTCGTGAAGATGCCGGCAAGGTTGACGGCGCCCGTCGAAGCGAGCGAGCCGCCGGCGCCCAGTGCCAACGTCCCAGCGTCGATGGTCGTGCCGCCGGTGTAGGTGTTGGCTCCGGTCAGGGTGAGCGTGCCCGAGCCCTGCATGGTGAAGCCGCCCGTGCCCATGATGCTGCCGCCGAAGGTGGCGCTGTTGCTCGTGCCTGCCGTCAGTGTGTTGGCGCCGAGGACGACCGTCGTGCCCGCGACACCGGACAGATCGTTGATCGTGACGTTGCCCGAGTGGCCCGAGATATCGAAGGTGGCGCCGGTGCCGTTGAGATTGACGCCGCTCGAGGTGGCGATCGAGCCCGCCCCCGAGAGGTACAGCGTGCTGCTCGTATTGACCGTCGTCGCGCCGGTATAGGTGTTGGCGCCGGTGAGCGTCTGCGAGGCGGCGTGCCTGCCGTCGCCGACGGCGAGCCCGCCGGTCAGGCCGCCGCCGGCATCCTGGATCACACCGCTGAATGAGCCGCCCGTGCCGGCGATCGTGAGCGTGTTGGCGAGCGAGACGAGCCCGACGCCGCCTGTCGAGTTCAGTCCCGCCACAGTCGCGGCGGTCGCGCCGCTGGCCACCGCCAGGGTGGCATTCGCCCCGGCGAAGTTCACCTGAGAGGTGGCGATCGACCCGTTGTCCTGCAGAACCAGCCGCGCGTCGGCATCGAGCGTGGTCGCGCCGGTATAGGTGCTGGCGCCCTCGAACGTCTCGGCGGCGCCGGCGCCGAACGTGACCGATCCGCCCGTGCCGCCGCCCGCACCGCCATCGGCGATCATGCCGGCGAAGATGCCGGGATGCGGGCCGCCGCTGATGAGGAGGTTCTGGCCGCCCAGCAGGACCGTGCCGGAGGTGCCGCCGCTGCTGGTCAGGGTCGCGATGCTGGCGCCGGCCGTCGTCTGCGAGATGTCGAACGTGCCGCCGGTGCCGCTGAAGGAGACACCGCTCGATGAAGCGATCAAACCCGAGCCCGAGAGGAACAGCGTGCTGTTCGTGTTGATCGTGGTCTGGCCGGTGTACGTGTTGATGCCGGTGAGGGTCTGCGTGGCGGCGTTCGTGCCGTCGCCGATGGCGAGGCCGCCGCTGCCCTGAATCACGCCGCTGAAGCTGCCGCCCGTGCCGGTGATGGTGAGCGTCTGGTTGCCCAGGTTGACGGTGCCGTTGCCCCCTGTCGAGTTGAGCGCCTGGACGCTCGCGCCCGAGGTGGTCTGCGAGACGTCAAAGGTGGTGCCCGACGCCGCGAAACTGACGCCGCTTGACGCGGCGATCGAGCCCGCACCGGAAAGCGCCAGCGTGCCGCCATCGATGGTCGTTGCACCGCTGTAGCTGCCCGCGGCGGTGAGAGTGAGCGTGCCCAAGCCCTGCTTGGTGATGCCGCCGGTACCGGTGAGCGGCGTGGCGAGGGTGACGTTGTTGCCGTTGGTGTCGAAAGTGCCGCCGCCGTCGCCGATCGCCGTGAGCCGGCCCGAGATGTCGGCGCTCGAGCCGCTTGCCCACTGCAGGCCGCCGCCGTTGAGCGTGATCTGCCCGCCGCCGAAGGTGTTCGCCGAGGTAAAGTTCACCAGGCCGCCGGTGATCGTCCAGGAACCCACCGTGAGGGCTGTATTCGTCAGCGTCCAGGTGCTGGTGCCGGTCTTCTCGAACGCGCCGAAGAACAGATACTGCGTGCTGATCTTCGAGACGTCGAATGTCGCGTTCGTGGCTCCGCCCAGGATCAGGGTGCCGGTGCCCCCCTGCACTACGACATTGCCGGTGATCGTCGAGCCCGCGTCGATCTCCAGGCTGTTGGTGCCGCCGGTGAAGGTGATGGCATTGGCGCGTGTGAAGTTGTCGCCGCCCAACGCGCCGACGATGCTGCCGCTGTTGGTGATCGCCAGGTCCGAGCCGACGATACCGACGCCGCCCATGCCCGCCGACCCTGAAGATCCGTTGAGACCGTTGGTGCCGTCGGCTCCGCCATTGCCGCCGCCGGCGGTGCCGCCGCCACCGCCTAAGCCGGCAGCACCTCCCGTGCCGCCCCGGATCGTGCCCTGGTTGTTGATGGTCAGGCTCGAACCTGTGATGCCGACGCCGCCGGCACCACCGTTGCCGCCGTTGCCGCCGTTGCCGCCATTGCCGCCGGCGGCGCCTGGGGCCGCGGAAGGGTCGGAGGCCGCGTCGTAGCCATTGCCACCGTTGCCGCCCTGGCCGCCGGCAGTGCCGTTGCCGCCCGAGACGTTTCCGGCGGTCGAAATGTTGAGCGTCGCGCCTGTGGAGGTGATGGAAATGCCGGTGCCGCCAGCGCCACCGTCACCGCCCCTGCCGCCGGCGCCGCCCTCTGGAGTGCTGCCATTGCCCGCTGCGCCCAATCCGCCGCCCGCAGCTCCTCCGCCAGCGCCACCCGCGGCCGCCCCGATGTTGCTGAAAGTGCCGCCTACGGTGATGGCAACGCCGGCGCCCCCCGCGCCACCCCCGCCGCCGGCCTGGCCAGCGCCATCGTCGACGCCAGCGATCCCGCTCAGGCCGGCGCCGCCGCTGCCGCCGGTGCCGCCCGTCCCTTGAACGGTCGCTGGGGCCGTCGTGACCGTCTGGTCGGGGCCGCCGGCGCCGCCATTGCCGCCAGGGACAGTGGCGTCGGCACCGTTGGGGCCATTCGCCCAGGCTGGTCGTGCCAGGACGGCGAGATAAAGGAGTGTGAGACAGGAAGCGGCCAGCAGCACGCTGGCGAGGCGCGACTGCAAGCGCGTCCGTGTCTTGAGGTGCAACTTCCGAGAGACTGCGATTTCAGGGACGATCGATGAGGGCATCGTGATCGACGGAACGAGCGACTGCGCCGGGCTCACCGGTCCTCCCCAAGTCCAGACCAACTGTTCTTTTGCGACGATCCTGCAGGGCACTTTCGGTCGCGGCGTGAAAGTTAGCCGCAACGCTGTGCGGTTGCGTGCAGGACGAAATCAAAAAATAATCAAAGAAAGATCAATCGGGCTCGGAGTGACTGTGGCCGCTTTTGCCTTCGGTTCCTTCGTGCTCGATGTTTCAGAACGTCGAGTGACCCATGACGGAACGCCTCTCGCGTTGAGCGGCAAGACGTTCGACGTGCTGCGCCTGCTGGTCGAGGCACGGGGACGCTTGGTCGAACGCCAGACCTTCGCCACTCGGCTGTGGGCCGGTGCCGCCGTCGAGGAGCGCAACCTGACGGTTCATGTCTCGACTGTGCGCAAGGCTCTGATGCGCGCCGATCCGACGGTCGATCCGATCGAGACGATCTCGCGTACAGGCTATCGCTTTACGCTTGCCGTGCACGACATCGCGCCGGCGAGCGCGCAGGACGGGCGGTCCTTGTCGGACATCGCCTCCCTGCTGCGCCAGGCGTACGAACAGCTCGATCTGGACGAGCGCCTGCCGGCGCTCCGGGCGTTGACCTTGTTCGAGCGCATCCTCCTGCTCGATCCCGACTGCGCCGCGGCGCACGCCGGACTCGCGGCGACCTATCTGCTGCTGTGCGCGACGCGGCTCAGCCGTCCCCTGAGATTGATGGACGCGTTGCGGCCGGCCCGCACATCGGCGGAAAGAGCGCTCGCCCTCGACAGCCGGCAGGCCGAAGCGTGGATGGTGCTGGGCCAGCTCAAGATGTTCTACGACTGGGACTGGGCTGGCGCCGACGCGGATCTTGCGCGGGCAGTGACGGTCGGGCCGCGCTCGGCCGACGCCCATGAGGCCCGCGGCTGGTTCCTGTCGACGGTCGGGCGCCACACCGAGTCGGTCGAGGCGTTCACCATCGCGAGCGAGCTGGCGCCGCGGCGGCGGCGGACCTGGGAGGTGCTGGGATTTGGGCGATGGCTGGCGGGCGACGGCGCGGGCGCGATCGCGGCGCTCAGGACCGCCTGTTCCCTCGATCCCGAGGCCCGGCGCCCGCGCGCCCGCCTGATGTTCGTCCTCGACGATCTCGGCCTTCATGACGAAGCGATGGCCGAGCGCATCCTCTGGCTCCAGCGGCTCGATCGGGCGCCGCTCGCCGCCCGGCTGGAGGAGCTGCATGGGGCCGGCCGTCATCGGGCCGCCATGGTGGAATTCATCGCCTTCCTCGACCGCATCTCGCAGGACTTCGAGTCCGCGCTGAGCTCGATGGTGATCGACGAGCGCAGCCAGGCGATCGAGGCGCTGCAGCGCTGCATCGACACGCGCGCCGACAGCGTGGTGCACGTCGCCACCTTCCCGCCGCTGCGTCCGCTGGCCGGCGACCCGCGCTACGAGGCGATTCTGAAGACGATGGGACTGCGGGCCTGATGCGTCCCGTCCATCCATCGATCAAAACCCGCCCGCCGAGACGTCCGCTCCTATAGTCCGCAGCCATGGCCTGTTTCACGCTCCCGCCGCAGATCCCGGACAAAATAAAAATAGAGGACAAACCTACACATTTGTCGGCGGGCCGCTTCCGACGTGCCACGCAACGATGGCGGCCCGGCCCGCGTTGTGATGCGGCAACGCGGGGTGTCCCTCTCATGGCCAAAGACAAAAAACCCAGGCTGCCGGCCATCATCCAGCATGGCTGGCATGTCCTCCCGCACGTGATCGTCGACGCCTACAACGAGGAGCTGAAGGACAAGGACGGCTTCCTGGGCGATCGCGCCAGCAAGGGGGCTTTCCGGGACATCCTCGACAAGTGGCGCAAGGCGGTGGCCGCCAACGGCGAGGATCCGTTCGGCGACGTGCCCAGCTACAGCCTGACCAAGTCGCAGCTCGACAAGTACTTTGCGGGCGACGATCCCATGGCCGCCGCCCTGATCCACAGCGCCGTCGAGGAGTTCGCCAACGAACTGGCCACGGTCGTGACGCGCTTCCTGCAGGTCGAGGAGTGGAAGGACACCCAGCACATCGTGATCGGCGGTGGCTTGAGCGGCAGCCATATCGGCCGGCTCGCCATCGGCCGCGCCCTGATCCTGCTGAAGGAACGCGACCTCGAGGTCGAGATGTCGCCGATCACCAACCATCCCGACGAGGCGGGACTCCTGGGCGGCATCGAGCTGGCGCCGGCCTGGATCCTGGATGGCCACGACGCCATCGTCGCCGTCGATATCGGCGGCACGAACATCCGCGCCGGCGTCGTCGAGCTCAAGATGAAGAAGGGCGACATCACCAAGGCCGGCGTCTGGAAGTCGTCGCTGTGGCGGCACCACGACGACGACCCCACGCGCGACGACGCGATCGCGCGCATGGCCGAGATGATCGAGACGCTGGTCGACGAGGCGGAAGACGAGAAGCTTCGCGTGGCACCTTTCATCGCCGTCGGCTGCCCGGGCCTGATCACACGCGACGGTACCATCGAGAAGGGCGCGCAGAACCTTCCCGGCGACTGGGAGGAGCACGACTTCAGCCTGTCCGGCGAGTTGGTGCAGCAATTGCCCCTGATCAACGGCCACGAGCCGCTGTTCGTCATCCACAACGACGCCGTCGTTCAGGGCCTGAGCGAAGCCGGCAACATGCGCGACGTCGAGCATTGGGGCGTGTTCACGATCGGCACCGGCCTCGGCAATGCGCGGTTCACCAACCGCTGACGCCTGCCTAGATCGCCTGCACCTGGCCGCCATCGATGTCGAGCATGATGCCGGTCATGAAGCTGGCGCGCGGGCTTGCGAGGAAAACAACGGCGGCGGCCAGTTCGCGCGGCTCGCCGAAGCGCTTGAGCAGGGTGACGTCGGCCAGGATGCGCCTGGCTTCGGCTTCGCTGATGCCAAGCTCGGCCGCCTTCTCCTTCACGAGATAGACCATGCGGTCGGTGTCGATCGGGCCGGGATTGATCGCATTGACACGGACGTTGAAGGGCGCGGCGGCCTCGGCCAGCACCTTGCTCGCGTTGATCAGGGCGGCATTGGTGACGCCCGCCGTCACCGAATAGGTCTTGGGCTGGCGGCCGTGCGTACCGGCCATGAACAGGATGCAGCCCGACTTCTGCGGCTGCATCGCCTTGAAGGCCTCGCGGGCGATGCGGATCTGCGCCACGACCTTCACGTCGAGCGCCTCGCGCCAGCCGGCGTCCGTCATCTCGTCGAACGGCGCGGTCTTCGGCCCGATCGAGTTGCACACCATGACGTCGAGCCGGCCATGCATCCGCATGGTATCGCGCACAAGCGCGGCGATATCGGCCCCGTTGGTACAGTCGGCGCGATAGGGAAAGACCGTGCCGCCGGTCTTGTGCGCGATCTCGTCGGCGGTCGCCTGCAATCGAGCCTCGTTGCGCGCCGCGATCACGGTGATCGCGCCTTCCTGCGCGAACTCCTCGGCAATGGCCCGCCCCAGCCCGCCGCTCGCCGCCGTGACGACCACGACCTTGCCCTGCAATCCCAGATCCATGTGCCGCTCCCGGTCCACCCACGCTGCTGCTGCCGACGATACATTACTTCGCTGATCTTGAAATTATGCCGGATCAGGCATATATGCGCAGTCCATGCCGACCCTGCCCAAGAACCACCGGCCCAAGCCGGTGCGCTGGGTAGGCAGCAGCAAGGAAGATCTGAGAGGCTTCCCGGAAGACGTTCGCCGGCGTGTCGGTGGCGGTCTATGGGAAACGCAGATCGGTGGAAAGGCGCCTTATGCCAAGCCGCTAAAAGGTTTCGGTGGGGCCGGTGTCTTGGAGATCGTGGATGATTTTGACGGCGACACCTTCCGCGCCGTCTACACGGTACGTTTTGCAGAAGTGGTGTACGTGCTGCATGCGTTTCAGAAAAAGTCCAAACGCGGCATTGCGACGCCGAAGGCCGAGCTGGAATTGATCGAGCAGCGTTTGAAGCGAGCGAGAGAGGACTACGCGCAATGGTCAAAAAGCGGTCCAGTTCCATCCCGGTGACGGCGAGCAGCGGCAACGTCTTTGCCGACCTTGGCTTCAGCGAGCCCGAAGAAGAGCTGACCAAGGCCCAGCTCGCGGTGCTCATTCGCCAGGTCATCGCGCGACGCCGATTGACCCAGGTCGCGGCGGCGGCGGCCATGGGTATCGATCAGCCGAAGGTTTCCGCCCTGCTGAACGGCCGGCTGGCGAACTTCTCCAGTCAGCGGCTGATGAAGCTGCTGACTGCGCTGGGTCAGGACGTCGAGATCACGGTCAAAGCCAAGCCACGCAACCGTGCTCATGGCCGCATCCGGGTGCTCGGCGAGGCGTACGCCTGAGCGACGGCAAAGGGGATCCATGCTGCGCATTGTCCTGATGGTGTTCGTGCTGGTGACGGCGCCGACGGCCGGGTTCTTCCTGTGGGCGTGGGCCGTGAAGATCAAGGAACAGCGCCGGCTCGCGGGCACCCTGCCGGAATGGCAGGAGCTGCCGTTCACCTGGCTCGCCATCGTCGGTCTCGCCTGCGCCGCGATCGGCTTCCTGGTGTTGTTCTTCACCCAGGGTCAGGGCTATGGCGGGCTGCTTCCCGCATGAAGAAGACCGGGACCCTGACGCTGCCAAACCGGATGACCGACGCGCCGTCGCGCCGGCTGTTCGCCGCGCTCGCGGCGGCGGGCATCGGCGTGCGCTTCGTCGGCGGCTGCGTGCGCAATGCGGTGCTGGAGCGGGAGATCGACGATATCGATCTGGCGGTGACGGCGCCGCCGGATGCGGTGATGCGCGCGCTGGAGACGGCGAAGATCAAGGCGATCCCGACCGGCATCAAGCACGGCACGGTGACGGCGATCGCCGACAGCCGTGTCTTCGAGCTCACGACCTTGCGGCGCGACGTCGAGACCGATGGCCGGCGCGCGGTCGTCGCCTTCACCGACGATTGGCAGGAGGACGCCGAGCGCCGCGACTTCACCTTCAACGCGCTCTACGCCGATCCCGACGGCACGTTCTACGATCCGTTCGACGGTCGGGCCGATCTTGCAGCCGGCCGGGTGCGCTTCATCGGCGATCCCGACCGGCGCATCACCGAGGATCGCCTGCGCGTCATGCGCTTCTTCCGCTTCTTCGCCTGGTACGGCAAGGCGCCGGTCGACGGCGCGGGCTTCGAAGCCTGCCGTCGCCATGCCGGCGCGCTCGGTTCGCTGTCGGGCGAGCGGGTGTCGAAGGAGCTGCTGCGGCTGCTGGCGGCACCGCGGCCCGTCGATGCCGTTGGCGCGCTGGCGGAGTCGGGCGCGCTCGATCACTGGCTGCCCGAGTATGACGGGCTGGCGCGTCTCGAAGCGCTGATCGAGCGCGAAGACAAGCCCGATGCGCTGCGGCGGCTGGCATCGATCGTCGAGGAAGACTCGGACGCGACGATCATCGGCAAGCGCCTGAAGCTCTCGACGCAGGAGGCGCTGCGGCTCGGCTTGATGCTGGATCGGGAGGAGCCGCTCGGCGGGCATCCGCGTGCCGAGCTCTATCGTCTCGGCAAGACGACCTTCATCGACCGTCTCCTCCTCGAAGCCCCGGCGGGTTGGCGCGAGTCCCTGAAGCTCGCCGAAAGCTGGACGCCGCCCGAGCTGCCGGTGAGTGGCAGCGATGTGCTCAAGCTCGGTTTGGCGCCAGGCCCCAAAGTCGGCGCGTTGCTCGAAGCCGTCGAGACGTGGTGGATCGCGGGCGACTTTGCCGCCGATCGCGCCGCTTGCCTGGCCGAACTGGAAAGGCTGGCCAAGGCACCATGATCCGGCCGGTTGTGACGCTTACGCTGTGGCTCGCCATAGCGGCGCTGGTCGTCGTCAACGACACGATCGCCGACACCTTGATCGCCGAGCGCCTCTCGGTGCTGGCGGTGCAATGGTACAAGGTGCTGGTGCCGCTGCCGTATGTCGTGCTGATGGCTGCGATCCATGCCCGCCGCACGGCTGGCCCGCGCTGGCTCGATGCGGCGCTGCTGGCCGCGCTGCTCTGGCCGCCGTCGACGGTGGCGGTCGACTTCGCCTATGAGCACTTCACCTTCGGCGAGGAGGCGATCTCTTTCGTCAACCGCTTCGCCTTCTGGTGGGGCGAGCCCTATCTGCTGCTAGTCATCGTCCTCTTCGCCGCGCCGCTTGTGGCCGGCCGACTGGTTCGGCGATAGCGCTCTCCTCCCCATTTGAATGGGGAAGAAGGTGAATCACCTGATCGGCGGGGCGTACATCAGGCCACCGTCCTTCCACAGCTTGTTCAGGCCGCGGTCGATCTTGAGCGGGCTCTTCACGCCGAGATTGCGGTCGAAACTCTCGCCGTAGTTACCGACCTGCTTGACGATGTTGTAGACCCACTTCTCGTCGACGCCGAGCGCCTTGCCCATACCGGGCGTGACGCCGAGGATGCGCTTGATCGTCGGGTTGTCGCTCTTG
>Ga0153954_1001141_pt1 | contig 15774 bp, 20 predicted proteins | sample TSFL038MetaG_FD_102277 | JGI IMG/M metagenome (GOLD analysis project Ga0153954, IMG submission 102277) | Attine ant fungus gardens microbial communities from Florida, USA - TSFL038 MetaG | ecosystem: Host-associated > Fungi > Mycelium > Unclassified | place: USA: Florida, Wekiwa Springs State... | reverse complement strand
TTTTCTTCAAACGCATGGTCTTGTCCGAAAAGTCTGCAACTTTTCGGGACCATGCTATTCCATCGCCGCAGCTTTCAGGATGCACACCATCACCGCCGCGGCTGGTCTTTCGCCGCGATTGCGGATGACATGCGGCCGGTCGCAGCGATAGCGTAAAGTCTCGCCGGCTTTGGCGCGATCGACGATGCCGGCAACTTCGACCTCGAGTTCGCCGTCGGTGACCGACAGACATTCGACCGAGCCGCGCTGATGCGGATCGGAGGCGAGCGCCCCGCCGGGCTCCGCATGAAAGCCGTACCATTGCAGCCATTCGACGGTCTTGATCCAGCCGAAGATTTCGAGCCGGCACCGGCCGTCGTCGGAAACGAGGATCGGCGTGTCGCCGCGGGTCGATTTTTCGAGAAAGGGCTCGTCCTCGCTAACCTGCAGCATGCCCTCGATCGACATGTCGAGCGCCTGCGCCAGCCGCCAGATTGTCGCCAGCGTCGGATTGGTTTCGTTGCGTTCGATCTGACTGATGATCGACTTGGCGACGCCCGATTGCTCGGACAGTTCGGAGAGCGAGAGATTATAGGCCTTGCGCAGGCGCTGCACCGTCTTGCCGAGCTGGCCGGAGACGGCGAGCGCGCCCGCCTCCAATGCCTTGGCCTTGTCGCGACCCTCGATCCCCACGCCTGCCTCCGGGAGTTTCAACCATCCCGGATATTAAACGATTTTGTTTGAAATATCGAACGAGCTTTAGCTGCGGACCAGATGGTGCCAGGCCGATTCGACCCCTTCCTGGATATGGTGGAATCGCGTATCGGCCTCGTCCCAATTGACAATCGGACAGCCGACGCCACCGGCGGGGCAGACGGGCGACCGGCCGGAATCGAGCATAAAGGCAGTGCCGATGGTCAATAGAATCCCGATGATGATACCAAGCACGAGCTGCATCGCTCCCTCCCCTTGGCTGTGGCGGACGGCTGCCCCGGAAACCCGGAGGGGGCGGCAAAGTTCCCGCTGAAAAAATGTTTAGCTGAAGAGCGCGACTTTTTCGGCGGTCGAAAGCCGGTCGAGCCGGTTCAGCGCGCCCGGCTCGGCGCGTGGCGCCAAGGGAACGTGCGGCGCGGGCCGGGCGGGCGGCGGATCGGGTGCGCGAACCACGGGCGGCATTGGCGGCGGCAAAGATGCGGGCTTCGCTTCGACCTTCGGCGCCTCCGCCTTCACGGCATCGGCTTTCATTTGCGGCGCGCTGCGGAAAAGGCCGCCGACGGCCCGCGCCTGCGCTTCGATATCGCGGCAATAATGCTCGTCGACGCCGTCGGCGCGCATGTCCGCGACAAGACCTTCAAGCGTCTGCGACACGTCCCTCAGACGCTGGACGATGAGCCGGATCGACGGATCGGCCGGCAGATGCTGGTCGCGCACGGTCTGCTCCAGCCGGGCGAGGCCGTCGAGCATCTGGCGCACCTCATCGACGCGGCTGCGGCGGGCAAATTCAGCCAGGAACCAGCGCCCGCGCACGGTCTCGACGACCGCGGCTTCGATCGCTTCGTAATCGCCTTCGCTGATGCCTTCCGGCTGTGTGATCGTCATGCCTGCGATGGTCTCGCCAAAGCTCGAATCAGATGTCTGAGTCTGCGCGGCAGACCGGTAAAATCAAGACGGCGGAATGTCGAAATCCCGCCGCCTCGTTTTTCAGAGGATCGATCCGCGCTTAGCGCGAGGAAAGCTCACGCAATTGCGGCGCGAAGGACACGCCGCGCAGCACTTCGCCGAAACCGGCGGTGCGGAGCGTTTTGAAGCTTTCGGTCGCCGGCAGCGCCGTCGCGGCAAGCTTGTCGGTGATGACGACGAGCTTGTTCGGATCGGCGCCCTGATCGCCGTTGCCGCTCACCGTCGAGGTGATCGCCCAAATCGTCGCCGTGCCGTCCGGATTGACCTTGCCGGTGATGTTGCGGACACCGTCGGTCGCGGGCGACCACGGCAGACCCGTCGCGGCATTGTTGCCGGCCGGATAGCCATGCACCGTATAAGGCACGCCGAGATTGAGACCGGCCGTCAACGTATAGGCCAGTTGCCAGGTGCTGGTCGCGTCGTTGAAGACCCACTTCTGCAGGCCGGCGGTGGTTTGCGCCGCAGCCGCCGTGAAGCTTCCCCCGCTAAACGTCGCCGTGCCATTGCCCTCGTCGGCGACATAGAGCGTCTTGGCATTGGCGAACCAAAGGCCGAACGGGAAGAGCGTCGCGCTCTTCGCCAAATTGGTCGGGAAGCCTTGCAGGACGCACATGTTGTAGGGCGTCACGCCCAGAGTCTGCAGGTTCGCGGCATTGTAGCTGATCGGCGCGGTCGGCAAGGTTGCGCCGACGTGCGGCACGCCCGTGCCGTTCGGGCAGGCCAGCGGCTTGCCGTTTCCGTCGAAGCCCGACGTATCGACGAAATAGACCGTGTTGACGCCGTTGCTGCCGCTTCCCTTGGTCGTATAGATGACGTTGTTGAAGATCGTCAGGCCACGGAAATTCGTGTCCTTGCCAACCTTGTCCGCCTTCAAACCAAGCTGAGTCACGCTGAAGCTGCCGACCGGCGTCGGCAGCCCCGGGTTCTGCGCCACTTCCGGCGTCCGCGACGCCGTCAGGATCTGCGCGCCGGCGCCAATGATGATGCCGTTCGGCTGCGGATTGGCGCCGTTGCCGGCATTACCCGCCGTATAGACCAGCGGAACCGCGCCGCTATCGTTGAGGATCGCCGCGCGGCCATTGTTGCCGCTATAGGCATTGGTCTTGGTGAAGTGGAACCGGCCGCGGGCATCGACCTGCGCCACGACGCGGAAGAATTGCGACGGGGCCGGATTGGTCGGATCGACGACGCCGGGCGTGTTCGAATTGGAGGCGTCAAGCGTATCGAGCGGCGCAAGATAGCCCATGAACGTCAGGAAGCGCCCGTCGGTAGACAGATTGAGCGAATCTTCCGACTTCGACGAGAAGCTGCCGAGCATGTAATCGTTGGCCGGCCCGAAACCGTGCTGCTGGTGACCGTTCGGCACCTGCAGCGTGTTGATGAAACGGCCGCCGGCGTCCATCTGATCGAGGAAGATCGTCGCGGTAATGCCGAACGACCCATCGACGAGCGCGTTGTTCCAAACGAGCGGATAAGCGCCATTGGCGGTCGCGGCGACGCAATTGGAGCCCGTGCAATTGGGCGGCAGCGGCTGGCCGACCGCAACATTCTTCGAATTGTTGTCGTAAACGACGCGGCTCACCACCAGATTGCCGGGCAGGAAATAAGCAAAGCCGCCGACACCGCCGAAGCCGTGATCGGCGTCCCCGGCCAGTGCCGTGTGCGTGCTGCACAAAGCGGTTGTAAGCATGGCGACCGCGGCAAGCGATCGCGTGGCATGACGATGCGAAAACATGGCTCCTCCCATGGAACCTCTGGATAAAGAGGTTGGGCTAAAAAAGGTCGGTTGTGGCGATGCCCGGCGCAAACGTGCCTCTGCTGGGCCGGCGCGATATGCCGGGATTGTGTGACGCCCATGCGAACAAGATTTTGAAAGCGTGTGACTGTCGCGACTATCGCGCGCCAATTTTTTGGCGCTGCCGTGTCGCCGTCATATCCGCGGCGACTTCCGACAAACGCTGTCGTGCTGCGCGCCTTCCGGACAAGCTCAGGCCGGCAGGCGGCGTTCGCCCGCGCCGGGCAGCGGGGCGCATGCCGGGCCTTTTATCGGACAAAGGTGTACCTACATCTATGTCCAACGAAAGGACTTCGATGTTCGACTCCCATCCCACGTTTCTCTTGAACGATCGTTTGGACGATACGCCCGAGAGCCTGGCGCCTGTTGAGAACGCTCCAGCCACCGCGCCTGAGCGCGACGATGGCGTGCTTCTCGACGCCTATTCACGCACCGTCGCGGGCGTCGTCGAGCGCGTCGGCCCGGCGGTCGTGCGGATCGACATCCGCCGCGGCGACGGCAAGCATGGCGGCTCGGGTTCCGGCGTTATCGTCTCGCCCGACGGGCTGATTCTGACGAACAGCCATGTCGTGCAGGGCGGCAAACGCGCCGAGATCACGACGCTCGACGGCCGCAACCTGTCGGCGCGCGTGCTCGGCGACGACCCCGACACCGACCTTGCGCTGGTGCGCGTCGATGCCGACACCACCCTGCCCTTCGCGGCGCTCGGCGATTCGAAATCGCTGAAGCGCGGCGAGATCGCGATCGCGATCGGCAATCCGCTCGGCTTCGACGCGACGGTCACCGCCGGCATCGTCTCGGCGCTTGGCCGCTCGCTCCGCTCGAAATCGGGGCGGCTGATCGACGACGTGATCCAGACCGATGCGGCGCTGAACCCCGGCAATTCCGGCGGCCCGCTTGTCTCGTCGAGCGGCGAGGTCATCGGCATCAATACGGCGATGATCGTCGGCGCGCAGGGCATCTGTTTCGCTGTGGCGGCGAATACCGCGCGCTTCGTGCTCGGCGAGATCATCCGCCACGGCCGCGTGCGCCGCGCGGCGCTAGGCGTCGGCGGCGGTACGATCCCGCTGCCGCGTCGGATCGCGCTCCGTCTCGGGCTCGAGCAATCGACGGGCGCGGTGGTTACCGCCGTCGAACAGGGCGGGCCGGCCGATGAGGCGGGTCTGCTCACCGGCGACATCATCCTCGCTGTGTCCGGCGCGGCGGTGACGGGCGTCGATGACCTCGTGCGCCTGCTCGACGCCGACAAGATCGGCTCGACCGTGCCACTCGACGTGCTGCGCCGTTCGGACAAACGCCGCTACTGGGTGGCGCTCAAGGAAAGGTAAAAGGGGCGCCGCGGCGCCCCTTTTTCGGCCCAAATCGCTTTCTTACCGTCGCCTGAGCAATTTGCTTGCGCTTGGAACAAAAAGCGAACATTATCTTGCCGTCGAGGGGGCAAGCCGATGTCGCAGGCCGAAAAGCTCATCGCTGATCTGATCGAAAATATAGGGGAAGTCGAACGCACAAGGCATGTCGGCCGCCATAATCGGCTATTCTCGGAACGCAGCAAAATATTAGGCGCGATTGATGCCGAGCCGGATGGGCCCGAGGCGCTCCACCGACTCCTGTCCCATCCTGATCCGTTAGTCCGAGACACGGTCGCACATCTTTTTCTGTTCAGTGGTCAGCATAGGCAGGAGAGCCTGGCCGTCATGCAGGAACTCGCGAAACGTCACGACCAATTGGGAAAGGATGCGCGTCATTTTCTTGAAGAACGGCTCTTCGATCGTAAACCGGAACCATCGCCACCGCGCGAGCGGCCGAAGTTTCCGTTTGAGGCCGTGCCTGACGGCATCAGCAAGCAAATGGCGGAGGGCCTCATAGCCAACGCCGGTTTCGACGAAGCGGTCTGTGCCTTGTTGCGCCCGGCGATCAGGTTGTGGCCGAAGCCCCTGTCCGCTGAACCGACAGCCTCGCGCCTCGGCGGACTTCCCGTTGTGCCGACGGATTTCGTGTGGCCCGCGTACAAGGGCGAGCCATTCTGGTTTTTGGGTCAGATCAATTGTGAGGAACTGGGTGCGCGAGCCAAGGCATTTGGCTTGCCGCAGGCTGGGCTTTTGTCTTTTTTTGGCGACGGCGATGACGTCAGCGGATGCTCGCCAGCGGGCGGCGGCAAGATCTATTATTTTGCAGACACTCGAACACTTTCGCCGGCGCGTTTGCCGCTCGAGGATTTCGCGCCGCAGATTTCCTGCGGCTTGACCTTCTTTGAGACGTTCGAACTGCCACATTTCTACGAGCCGGCAGTCGACACGCGCAGATTTTCCGAAACGCAGGAATCAACTTACATCGATCTGCGGCTCAACATTGCGAGCCTGGGCAAACCCAATCATTGGGAAGGACGCACGGAGATCAGCAAGCTGATGAGCGGCTATGAAATCAGCAAGCTTTTTGGCTGGCCTGATCGAATCCAAATCAATGAGGTGGAGTCGCCGGGGCGCTGGGGAACGAAACTGCTATTTCAACTCGGCTACTATACAAACGGGGAGGAACGACACCATTGGGGTCCGGGTGGCCTCGTTTATTTCACGCTGGCGCCGCACGACCTCAAGGCCCGGCGCTTTGACCGCGCCGAGCTCTTGATGCAAGCGAGCTAAAGACTGTCCTCGAAATTCTCCACCGGCTCGCCGGCGCCTTCCCAGCCGAGTATGCCGCCTGGATAATGCGCGCGAATGTCGTCGCGCCCGGCTTGTTGCGCAAGGCCGAGTGCGGCGATCGAACGCCGGCCGGAGCGACAGGAAAAGACGATCCTCTTTCCCGCTTCAGGCGGCGGCAGCGCATCGGGATCGAAGCTCTGCAATGGGTTCAGCGTCGAACCCGGGATGTGGCCGGCCGCATATTCATGCGGCTCGCGCACGTCGATGAGAACGACGGACCCGTCGGCAAGCCCGGCCTTCAGATCCTTGAGGCTCACGTCTTCGACGATAATCTTTGTAGCGGCTTCGGCCATCGTGATGATCCCGGTCTGGGCGCGTTCGCGCTTTGCTGGTATTATTACAATTACAAAACGTAGATATTTTCAATCTACGTTTTATGAAGCGGAAATTATAGGCTCCGCATGCGCCCTCGGCAAGCAAGCCGCTCCATCAATTTTTGCGCAGCCGCGTGAAATTCAATGGCTTGACGCGATGCAGACCGTCTCGCAAGAACGCCCGCACTGAAGGAGCATCGATTGCGCCGCCAATTCTATCTGCTCGATGTCTTCACCGACCGGCCGCTGGCCGGCAATCCGCTGGCCGTGGTGGTCGATTGCGACGGGCTCGATGCAGGTGCGATGCAGAAGATCGCCGCCGAGTTCAACCTCTCGGAAACCGTTTTCGTCCTGCCGCCGCTCGACCCGATCAACACGGCGCGGCTGCGCATCTTCACGCCCAAGGCCGAACTGCCCTTCGCCGGCCACCCGACGATCGGCGCCGCTATCCTCATCGGTGAATTGCGCGCCGCAAGCCTGATGCGCAGCGAGGATGTGCGCATCGTGCTGGAAGAGCGGGTCGGCAGCGTGACCTGTCTCGCGCGCCACCGCCCGGGCAGAGCGCGGCAGGCGGAATTCGCGCTGCCGAAATTGCCGGCGCGCATCGGCGCGGCGCAGCCGAGCGACAAGATCGCGGCGGCGCTCGGCCTCGCGCCGGATGTCATCGGCTTTAACCGGTATCAACCGGCGATCTTTTCTGCCGGCACGCCCTTCACCTGCGTGCCCATCGCGAGCCGCGCCGCGCTCAATGCGGCGCGGCCGCAACTCGATCTCTTCACTGACGCCTTTGCGCCGCCGGAAGCGGCGCACGCTTATCTCTATACGCGCGGCGATAATGATGATTTCGAAGCGCGCATGTTTGCCCCGACGCTCGGCGTCTTCGAGGACCCGGCAACCGGCTCGGCGGCAGCGGCCCTTGCCGGCGTGCTGATGCAATTCGAGGACGTGCCTGACGGCCATCATGCGCTGACGATCCTGCAGGGCGCGGCGCTTGGCCGGCCGAGTACGATCGTGCTGTCGCTCGACGTTGAGAACGGCGCGCTGACTGGCGCGGCGATCGGCGGCGCCGCGGTGATCGTTGCCGACGGAAAGCTTGATCTGTGAGCTTCATCGAAAAGGTGGCGTCGATCGATATTCGCCTGCAGCGAGATGCGTGGGATTTCGTCACCGACCGTGCAAATGAGATCGAGGCCAATTGGCAAAGGCGGTTTGAAGCCAATCCCCGGCTCTATAACGGCAAGGTGCTGCTGACGCGCGATATCGCGCTCCATGCGGCGCCAGGCAGCGCGCGGCTTGAAGGCGCGTGTTTCATCGCCGACTACAAGACGTTTCTTGCCTGGCACGATCTCGGCCAGCCGGGCGACGTCAAAAATCTTTTTGCTCTCGCGGCGTTGCGCACGGCCGACGGCGCTTTTCTTCTCGGCGAAATGGCGGCATGGACGGCAAATGCCGGGCGCATCTATTTCCCCGGCGGCACGCCGGATTTGGAGGATCTCGACGGCGACACGCTGGACCTCGACGGCAGCGCCTTGCGCGAGCTCACGGAGGAAACCGGCCTCACGGCACGCGACGTCATGCCTTCGCCGGGATGGGCGGTCGTTTTCGACGGCGGATTGATCGCCTGCATGAAAGAGCTGCGCACGCCTTTATCCGCCGCCGAACTCGTGGCGCGAATCTCTCGCTTCCTGGCGCAGGAGAAAAACCCGGAGTTCGCACGCCTCGTGCCGGTCTTCGGCGCCGCCGACATCAGCGCGCCCATGCCGGCTTTCATGCAGATCTATCTGCGGCGCGCGTTCGACACCGACTAAAGCGTCGGACGTTCAAATCGAATCGGTCGACGCTTTTTAAGTCTTTATCATCGCATCGGATTCGTCCGAAACCCGCTTCGCACTTTTCGGCCCGATGCTCTAAGTGTGATAGCCGTGCCGCACCTCCGATTGGCGGATCAGGCCCAGCGCTTCACCTTCACGGCCCGCCGCGCAGGCTGCCGCGGCGCGCGATAGTTCGCGTTCAATCTGCATATAGACGGAATCGTTGACATTGCCGGTACGGTGATCGGCACCGACGACGGCCTGGTAGTGATCGAGCCGCGCCGTGCAGGGCGCGCCGGGCGGCAAAGTTTCCTGTGCCTTGACCGTGCCGGCGCACGCCAGCGTGATCGCCAATGCCAGTCGCCAAGCCCGCATCTCGCCCTCCGAATCCGTCCACGGGAAAGATAGCGCGATTTGGCGGCTGCGGGTCAAGCGAACCCTGGATCGTCCTGTGGCTGGCCCCCTGACAGCGTCGGTCTGTACGCGTGCGGCAGTTTGAGATCATGGATGACCCGGGCGACGATGTGTTCGCGACCCCATTCGCCCGCCTTGGCGAGTTCGACGATCTTGGCGGCCAACATATGAGCGGTACCATCCGTCAGATCCGGAAGATCGATCGCCGCCAGCACATCGCGATAGGCAGCCGCCAAGAGCTCGGCGTCTTTGAGCGAGAATGAAGCATCTCGAAACAAAGCGATAGGGTTCACGGTTTCTCCCCTCCGTGTCGCTACGGCTCAAATTTGCGCTTGGTACAGGCCCAGATCAGTTCGATGAACGGAAACCGGCGGCGGCGTTCTGTCCTCCAGATCGTCTTACGCAACCGCGACGCTAAAGCCACAGCTAGGGTTGCGCAACAATAAAAATGCCCGTTATGGACGAAAGTCTGTAACGCTCCGCACCCTTGAACTTTCGCCCGATCTTCGGCGCGATCATTCACGGCGGCGGAGATGGCGCGCAGTTGACAAGCCGCCTCGCCCTTTTCATTTTGCAGATCGGCGATGGGGTTCCGCCGTGTAACCGCCCTCGGGGCTAATGACTCCTGCAAAAAACGTCCTCGCGGCGGCAGGAAATTTATGCGTAGCGCGGTTCCGAATATCCCTTTTCCCGTATCTCGACGCGGCGTCCCGCCGCGCGCTTCCCTTCATAAAAAGGCAGGCCAGGCATGTGGGCTTATGTAGCGATCGCGATCGGCGGCGTTTTCGGCTGCTGGGCGCGTTATACAATGACGAATTCAATTCAGACGTGGCTCGGACGCGGCTTTCCCTATGCGACTTTGTCGGTCAACATCGTCGCCTGCCTGCTCATCGGCTTTTTGTTCACGGTCACAATCGAACGGATCGTCGTCGGCCCGACGCTCCGGCTTGGCATATTGACCGGCTTCATCGGCGGCTTCTCGACTTTCTCGACCTTCGCCATGGAAACATTTCTGCTCGCCGAACAAGGCGCCTGGGGCCGCAGCGCGCTCTATGTCTTCCTGTCGCTGTTGCTGGGATTTGCAGCAACGATCGTGGGCGTCTTCGCGGCGCGGGCAATCTGAAGAGGCGGGCTATGGCAAACGACATTACCATCGTACGCGTCTATTTGCGCGAAGCCGACAGGGGCCGGCGCGAATCCCTGATGAGTGAAATTTTTAAGGTGCTCCACGATCAGCATCGCGTGAAGGGCGTCACCGTGTTTCGCGGCGTCGCCGGCTTCGGCGAGACGAATGAAGTACACGGCGCCGACTTGCTGCACATCCTGGCGAGCCTGCCGGTCGTTATTGAATTTTTCGATACACCGGCGCGCGTCGAGGCCGCTATCGAAGTTTTGAATGGTTTGCTGCCGGCGGAGCATATTGTTTCTTGGCCGGCGATGCTGCGCTGAATGCAACTTTCGGCGATCTGCAGCGTTTAGCCTTCCGGTGAAATTCACTTCCGGGGGAGAGGAATTTGATCATTATCACGACGTCACAATTGCGCGCGGCCCGTGGCCTGCTCGGCTGGTCGCAGGAAAAGCTGGCAGAAAAGGCGCACATCCCGCTCGTGAGCCTGCTCGATTATGAAACCGGCGCACGCAAAATGCTGGATACGACCGCCGCCAATCTGAAATATGAGCTGGAACGCTCCGGCGTCATCTTCGCCGACGACGAGACCGGCGTCAGCCTGTTGCCGCCGCCGAGGACTGTGCCGCTCGAAAGCTTGAATTCCAGCAACGACGAATAGGTCAGCCGGCCGCCTCGGCGGTGAATTTGGCGAGGACCTTCGTCAGGCCTTCACGCGCGGGCCCGGTCAGTGCGCCGAGATTATATCGCTCTGCGAGCCAATCGACATCGTTATAGGTGAGGTTGGTGTTGCCGGCTTCGTCCTCCCACGCGAGGACCCGCAAAGGCAAATCGAGCCCGGTCATCTGATTGGCCTGCATCAACGGTGTGCCGCCCTTAGGATTGCCGAAGATCAACAATTCGGTCGGCCTGAGGGCGAGCCCGACGGCCGCCGCACCGCCGGAATGATCGACGCGGGCAAAGATCGTGATCCCAGCCGCTTTGAGCGCCGTTTCCAGATGGTCGAGCGTTTGTTTGACCGAATAATTGCTGGGGACCGTGATCAATCCGTTCGACGACATGGCCGACCTCAGGGCTGCGCCCACGGCATACGCGTCAGCCGCTGGGCAAGAAAATCCATCAAGACTTGCACGCGCGCCGGCCGCATCGGGCTTGGCGGCGTAACGAGATGCAGCGCCGCGGGCGACGCCGCCCAGTCCTTTAGCACGACTTCGAGTCGGCCCTCATCGATATCGCGCCAGACAAGAAATTCCGGCTGCAAGGCGATGCCGATCCCCGCGCAAAGCGCCGGCTGCAGGACATCCGCATTGTTGGCGCGCAGTGGCCCCGAGACGGCAACGCTATATTGGCCCTGCTTTGGATGCGAAAAATGCCAGACGTCGCGGCTGCGCTGATAGGTGTAGAGCAGCGCGGTATGCGCCACGAGGTCCTTTGGATGTTGGGGCCGGCCGCGCATCTCGAAATAGCTCGGCGCGCCGACGAGCAGAATGCGCACCCGGCAAATCCGCCGCGCGAGCAGGCTTGAATCCGGCAGATCGGAAATCCGTACAGCAAGATCGAACCCTTCGCTCACAATCTCGACGATCTGATCGCTGAGGCTCAGTTCGATGGAGACCTGCGGATGGAGCCGGCAGAAATCCGGCAGCAGCGGCGCAAGATGGACGATTCCGAAGGTCATTGGCGCCGCGACCCGCACGAGACCGCGCGGCTCGGCCGATTGCGCCGTGGCCTCCGCTTCGACCGCCTCGCCTTCCGCCAGGATCCGGCTCGCCCGGTCGAGCGTCGCCCGGCCCGCTTCGCTCAGCGACATGCGGCGCGAGGTGCGGTGGAAGAGTGTCGTGCCGAGCCGCGCTTCGAGCCGCCCGACCGCCTTCGAGACGGTCGCCTTCGATAGGCCGAGTTCATGGGCCGCCCGGGCGAAGGAGCCGACCTCCGCCACTTTGGCAAACACCGCCCAGGCCTCGAAATCCGGGAGCTTCGGCATATCAAATCCGGAAACAGTCAATTTCCATCATTTCTATTTCAGATTTAATCGCCCCGATCAATATTCCCTCCAACAGCGGTCGCATCCGACCCGAGGAGGATTGAATCATGATCGAACGCAGACCTTTTGAATCGCTCGGCGGCGCCAACCATGGCTGGCTCGACGCCAAGCACCATTTTTCCTTCGCCGATTATGCCGACGCCAAGCGCATGAGCTGGGGCGCGCTGCGTGTCTGGAACGACGACACGATCGCGCCGCACACCGGCTTTCCGCCGCATCCGCATCGCGACATGGAGATCATCACCTTTGTGCGCGAGGGTGCCATCACCCACCAGGACAGTCTTGGCAACAAGGGCCGCACCGAGGCCGGCGACGTTCAGGTGATGAGCGCCGGCACCGGGATCCGCCACGCGGAATATAATCTTGAGCCGGACACGACGCGGATTTTCCAGATCTGGATCCTGCCGCGCGAACAGGGGCTCGGCCCGTCCTGGGGCGCTAAGCCCTTCCCGAAGGATGATCGCGCCGGTCAGTTCGTGACCCTGGCGAGTGGCTTTGCCGAGGACAGCGACGCCTTGCCGATCCGCGCCGATGCGCGCGTCGTCGGCGCGACGCTCAAGGCCGGGCAGACGGTCGATTATCCGCTCGGCGAAACCCGCCACGCTTATCTCGTGCCGTCGAAGGGCCAGGTCGAGGTCAACGACGTGAAGCTCAACACCCGCGACGGCGCGGCGGTCTTCGGCGAGAAGGTCTTGCGCGTCAAAGCGCTTGAAGATGCCGAAGTCGTGCTCGTCGACGCGGCTTAAGCAAGACATTGCGGCCGCCCCGAAAGGGCGGCCGTTTTTTCGTTCAACCAACCAGCGAGGTAAAAATGGCAAAGGTTCTTGTGCTCTATTATTCGGCTTACGGTCACATTGAGAAAATGGCTGAGGCTGTCGCGGAGGGCGCACGCGAGGTCGGCGCGAAAGTCGACATCAAGCGCGTGCCGGAGCTTGTCCCGCTGGAGATTGCGAAAGCCTCGCATTTCAAGCTCGACCAGGCCGCGCCCGTGGCGGCGATCGGCGAGCTCGCCGATTATGATGCGATCATCCTCGGCACGGGCACGCGCTTTGGCCGCATGTCATCACAGATGGCGAGCTTCCTCGATCAAGCCGGCGGCCTCTGGATGAGCGGCGCGCTGAATGGCAAGGTCGGTGGCGCCTTCAGCTCGACCGCGACCCAGCACGGCGGCCAGGAGACCACCCTGTTCTCGCTCATCACCAATCTTTTGCATTTCGGTCTGATCGTCGTCGGCCTGCCCTACAGCTTCCAGGGCCAGATGCGGCTTGATGAAATCACCGGCGGCTCCCCTTACGGTGCATCGACGATCGCGGGTGGCGACGGCTCGCGCCAACCGAGCGAAAACGATTTGGCCGGCGCCCGTTTCCAGGGCCGGCATGTCGCGGAAATCGCGACGAAACTGTTCGGCTGAAACAATTTCGCGCACGAGTCGCGGGCTCGCTTCGTACAGACGACAAAAATTCGGCTATACTCCGGGGCTGAAAAGCCCGGCCCCGGAGATTTGCATGAAAATGCCGCTCCTTGCGACCCTGTTCGTCAACGCCGACTCATCCGCTTCCGGCGATACGCCGCGATTGCGCGATCTGATCCTTGATCTGCACGCCGGCACGATCTCCGCGACATCCGTTCTCGACCGGCTTGATCCCGCCTTTGCCGATGAAATTCGCGCCTTTGTCGCCCATCGCGGCCTGGCGGCGGAGCATTTCATCGCCAATGCGCTGCTCGCCTTCGCCCTCGATGTCGCCGACCAATCCTGGCGGCAAGGGATCAAGGCGCGCCAGCCGCATGCCGAGGACCCGGAAGCCGACCTCATTGCCGATCTGTTAACCGAAATCATGCGCCAGCGGCTCGATCGCGAAGTCTCACTTGCCTGGCCAGGCGCGGCCCACGAATCGCATGTGACATTCGGACGCCGCCGCGGCTAGCGCGCCACGGTTTGCGCGCAGCGCGTTTGATTTTGCTGCCGTTTTGCAGCGAAGACACAGTGAGTAAGGCGTTCGGTGGAGAACGGCGTGTCTGTCATATGGCGGTCACCGTCTTCCTTTTTGGTAGTTTGGACGGTGTGGTGATTTGAATTTGCCGGGGGTGGTTATGGCCAATCTTCCGACGCCGGAACCGACCGATCAGCGGATGATGCAAGCTACCCTTCGCATGGCCTGGACCCAGAGACTGCGCAGCGCCGATCTCGCCGCGGTCCATCTGATTTCCCGTTCGGCGCGGCCGAAGATCGGCCGCCTCTCGGCTGTCGCGATCAGCAAGCTTGGCAATAGCTGGCTCTATCTGATCATCGTCCCGATCATTTTCAGCGGCCTCGGCCGCGAGGGCTTTCGCGTCATCTTCCTGGGCGCGCTGAACGCCGCCCTGCTCCACCTGATGTTCCCGATCATCAAGCGCAAAATCGGCCGGCCGCGACCCTATCAGGTCGATCCCAGGCTGCCGTCCCTGCTCGGCGTGCTCGATGAACATTCCTTCCCGAGCGGCCATACGATGACGCTCTCCGGCGTGCTGACCCCCGTCGTGCTGGTCTGGCCGGGGGCGATCCTCTCGGCCGTTGTGCTGCTGCTTCTGATGGCTTGGTCGCGCATTGCCACCGCGCACCATTATCCGAGCGATACGTTCGCCGGCGCCATTCTCGGCATCGTGCTCGCCTATCCGCTGTCGATCCTCGTCCTCGCGCTTTGGTGAGCCTCAGGTCGCGGCCGGCGCGCGCGCGATCCCCTTTCTTTCGAGCTCATGTGCCACGCGCAGGACAAGATCCTCGCGCCAGGGCGGCCCGATGATCTGCACACCGATCGGGAGATGTTCGCCCGGCGTCCACAGCGGCACGGTCGCGGCCGGCAGACCGATAAAGGAAATCGGCTGCGTATAAATGCCGAGGTTGGCCCGCACCGGCACCTCAGTGCCTTCGATCTCGATCGTCTTTTGGCCGGAGAGCGGCGCCCGGCACGGCGTCGCCGGTGTGAGGATGACATCGACATCGGCGAAAAGCGCATTGACGCGGTTGCGAAACCACGCGCGCAGTTTCTGCGCCCTCAGAACGGCCTCGGCCGGGATCATCGCCCCGGCGAACAGGCGGTCGCGTACCGCGGCATCGAAATCTTGCGGCCTTTGGCGCAGCCTTGCGAGATGAAAGGCGGCACCTTCCGCGGCGCTGATGACGAAGGCTGCTGCGCGGGCCGCGGCGGCCGACGGCAAGACGACTTCATGCCTCGCGCCAAGGCCCGAGGCGACGATATCGACAGCGGCAAAACATTCCGGCCGCCCGCCGCGGCGAAAATAATCGCCGGCCACGGCGACGCGAAGCCCGGCCGCGCCTTGCGCCAACGCCGACGCGACGGGTTCGACTTCGCGCGACGCTTGCGCCGGGTCGGCCGCATCCCTGCCCTGCATCGCATCATAGACAAGCGCGAGATCGGCGGTGCATCGCGCCAGCACGCCAACATGATCGAGACTAGCGACAAAGGGAAAGACGCCGCCGCGCGACAGCCGGCCATAGGTCGGCTTGAGGCCGAAGAGACCGCAGAGTGAGGCCGGCACGCGAATCGAGCCGTTGGTGTCGGAGCCGAGCGCGAAAGCGACCATGCCCGAGGCAACCGCAGCGGCCGAACCGCCGGACGAGCCGCCGGTCATATGGCGTGGATCGTGCGGGTTCAGCGAATTGCCGTCGTGCACATTCTCGCCGGTGAAGCCATAGGCATATTCATCCATGTCGAGTGCGCCAAGGAGAACGGCGCCCGCTGCCTCGAGCTTCTCGACGACGAAGGCATCGGCACGCGCCGGCGCGTTGTCGCGATTGATCTTCGAGCCGGCGCGCGTAACGACGCCAGCAATGTCGTACAGGTTCTTCACCGCATAAGGCACGCCGGCCAGCGGGCCACGCGGCGTCGCGTCAAGCGCCGACGCTTTGACTAA
>Ga0153954_1001140_pt1 | contig 15781 bp, 16 predicted proteins | sample TSFL038MetaG_FD_102277 | JGI IMG/M metagenome (GOLD analysis project Ga0153954, IMG submission 102277) | Attine ant fungus gardens microbial communities from Florida, USA - TSFL038 MetaG | ecosystem: Host-associated > Fungi > Mycelium > Unclassified | place: USA: Florida, Wekiwa Springs State... | reverse complement strand
TCAATAGACCATTTTCTTCTTCTTTCACTCGATGTGATTAGCTTAATTTCAGTCATACGACTAGCAATACTCCTATAACTTAAGAGCAAGCTAAATGGTCCGGTCTAAAAGGGGGCTACTCCACATCAGCTTATTTCCTGGCTGCTGCTCTGCTATCACAAGCAATGCCTTGGTTCAAGATACTTTTACATATCTGTCACAACCTAATGATTCGAGAACAAACTAAGCAATTCCTCCCTTATATTCGATAAAATGTTAAATGATAATTTTGACTTACGTGAAAATTTATCATTTCAAACTTAATCGACTATAAAATCCCTTTTCGATGATTTGACGGATTTTTTGCGTCTTTAATACCTAAAAAAATTATAACAAAGAAAATTTGTAAGCATTGTCATATGGTTATTGCAACGCTATAAAAAAATCTTTATAATTACTAAAACAGGATTGAAAAAATTTTGGCGGCATTATGCCCATCCGTCTGCGAATAAAATCTAAATCACTAGCAACACTCAATATGGCCCCCATCGCGCGAATGCAACCTACGGAAAAATAATCCCAAATATAAGTCATTAGCACTTTGTAAACACCCTCTTAGGAGACCGAATGTCTATCATTCTAGAGAAAACGCAGGAACAAGAGATCACAAAATGCAGAGCTGCCCATCAAGAAGAACTAAAACGCATTGAAACCTATTGGCGCACAACAAATTTTTTAGCTGCTGCACAACTTTATCTAAAAGAGAATTTCCTTCTCCAAGATCCCTTAAAACCTGAACATATTAAGGATCGACTGTTAGGGCATTGGGGAACTTCTCCCGGCATTAATTTAATCTATGCCCATTTAAATCGACTCATCCGCATGTATGATTTAGATATGTTTCTTGTCACAGGACCCGGTCATGGAGCTCCTGCCAATTTGGCAAATCTCTATTTGGAGGGCTCACTAGAACAATTTTATCCTGAGCTGACTCTAGACTATAAAGGGCTTGCCTCCCTAATTAAATGTTTCTCGTGGCCTGGCGGTTTCCCCAGCCACCTCTTTCCTGGTATCCCTGGGACTATCCATGAAGGAGGGGAGCTAGGATATGCCCTTGCCACTGCATTTGGAGCTGCGATGGACAATCCTAAACTGATTGTCACCTGCATTGTAGGAGATGGTGAAGCAGAAACGGGCCCAACAGCAACAGCATGGCATAGCACAAAATTTTTAGATCCTGCTGAATCAGGAGCTGTCTTGCCGATCTTGCATCTGAATGGATATAAAATTTCCAATCCTACCATTTTTGGAACAATGGACAACGAAGAGTTATTCCATCTTTTTACAGGCTATGGCTATCAGCCGAGGATTGTGGAACATCACGATCTGCATGCGGATCTCTTTACATCATTAGATTGGGCACTTAAGGAAATTTCTCTCATTCAGCAGGCGGCCCGCAATGGACAACGCATCAAAAAACCAAAATGGCCGCTATTGATCCTCCGTTCCCTAAAAGGATGGACTGGTATTAAAGAAATGGATGGAATACCCATAGAAGGCTCGTACCGCTCGCATCAAATACCTGCAAAAGACTTGAAAACCAATCCAAAACATTTACAGCTGGTTGAACAATGGTTACGCTCCTATCATCCAGATGAGCTTTTTGACGTTAACGGTTCTCCTGTTGCAGAAGTGCTATCCAATTGCCCCAAAGGAAGACAGCGCATGGGCCTTAACGCTCATGCTTTTGGAGGAGAGGTTGTTACATCCTTAGAATTGCCCAATATTTTTGATTTTAGCGTAGTCCATTCTGAGAAAAAATCCGCTTCAGGAATTCATAGGGGTAGCCATGTGGCGCAAAATACTTTTGAGCTAGGCAAATACCTCAAAGATGTCATTAAAAACAATCCTCACACATTCCGCATTTTTTCGCCTGATGAATTGGAATCTAATCTCTTAGAAGAAATTTTTGAGGTGACTCAACGCGATTATCAATGGCCCATCAAACCTTTTGATAGCCACATTTCTAATCTTGATGGTCGCGTGATTGAAGTTCTGAGTGAGCACAACTGTCAGGGCTGGCTCCAAGGTTACTTAATGACGGGCAGGCATGGAATGTTTCCTTCTTACGAAGCTTTTTTAGGCATTCCGGCAACTATGATGCTGCAGTTTGCAAAATTTCTCAAATTCGCACGTGAAACCACTTGGAGAAAACCTTTTGCCTCTCTGAATTATCTAGAAACTTCCACTTTGTGGAGGCAGGAACATAATGGTTTTTCCCATCAAAACCCTGGCCTCATCAATCAATTATTAAATCAAAAAGCCAACATTGTTCGCATTTATCTACCGCCTGATGCCAACTGTTTAATTTCAACTTTCGACCACTGCTTACAAAGCCGAGGATACATCAATTTAGTTGTCGCAAATAAAAATGAGCTCCCTCAATGGCTTTCTATGGAAGAAGCGGTTGCACATTGTCGTTCCGGGGGCTCTGTCTGGCGCTGGGCTAGTATTGATGAAGGAATCGATCCTGACGTTGTCCTTGTCGGCATTGGGGATGTGCCGCATTTGGAAGTGATGGCAGCGGCACATATGCTGCGTAAAGAGCTTCCCTTTTTAAAAATCCGTGTTGTTAATGTCACAGATCTCTTGATTTTACAAAAAAACACATTACATCCTCATGGGCTGGATGAGGACCTTTTCGAAGCACTTTTTACTGCAGATCGACCTGTCATTATTAACTTCCACGGCTACCCATCTGCAGTTAAAGAATTGATTTACGATCGTGGTGTGGCTCACCGCTTTTTTATCAACGGTTATCGCGAGGAAGGAACAACGACTACACCTTTTGATATGAACGTACGCAATCATACAAGCCGTTATGATTTGATCATCCAGGCAATCCGCTTAGCGGCTCCAAGAAACAATAAGGTCGCCGCTAAAGCAAATGAACTTGTTTCACGCTATGAATATGCACTCAAAGAACATCATGAGTATATTCTAAAAAATGGTAAGGACCCTGCTGAAATCTCCGAGTGGTCATGGAGTTAGCAGCAAATGGCAATCTTAGTGATCAATGGAGGTTCGAGCTCTTTAAAGGCCTGCCTGTTTAAAGACGAAAAAAAAGAGCCAGTTTGGCAGGCTCATGTCGACTGGGAAGGTGACTTCGAAGCGCAATTGGAAAAAACATTACAATCGCTTCCGTCGCTACCTCTTTCAGCAATTGGACATCGCGTAGTCCATGGGGGTGAAAAATATACCAAAATCACTTCTGTGGACGAGGCGGTTAAAGAGGAAATTCGACGTCTCTCTTTTTTAGTTCCCTTGCACAATCCTATCAATTTGTCGGGTATCAAGACATGTGAACGTCTTTTTCCCCACATTCAGCAATTTGCAGCTTTTGATACTTCTTTTCATATGACACTGAGCGAAGCTGCTTATACTTATCCACTGGCCAGCTCTTACAAAACAATGGGAATACGCCGCTTTGGCTTTCATGGCATCAGTTATGCCTACTGTAGTCAAAAAACCGCTGAATTTTTAAATCAACCGCTCCATAAGTTTAAAATGGTCATCTGCCATTTAGGAGCAGGAGCTTCTCTATGTGCTATCAAAGAAGGTAAAAGTATAGACACCACGATGGGGATGACGCCATTGGAAGGGCTCATGATGGCGACTCGTTCTGGTACAATCGATCCAGGAGTCCTACTTTATTTATTAAAAGAGCAAAAGAAAACAGTCGACATATTGGAAGAAGAATTGAATGAAAAATCTGGCTTGTTGGGCATTTCGGGCATTTCAAAAGATATGCGTCAATTGGAGAAAGCAGCGGAACAGGGCAACCCGCATGCCATTTTAGCTTTAGATGTCTTTCTCCATCGCTTAAAAAGCTGTTTAGGAGCCATGGTCGCTGTGTTGGAAGGTTTGGATATTTTGGTTTTTACAGCAGGCATTGGAGAGAATTCCTCTTTTGTACGCGAAAAAGTGTGTGCGGCCTTTTCATTTTTGGGCATAGAGATGGATTCAGAAAAAAATAAAACTCCCTCTCTAAGTGAGAGGGAGATCTCGTCTCTAACATCGCGTGTCAAAGTGTTGGTGATTCCCACACGCGAAGAATGGGAAATTGCAAAGCAATGCCATCAGGAATTGCAAGAAATTCATGTATCGTAGCGGTCATGGTCGCCCTTACGAGGAATGTGGGTGATTAATAAATCGACAAAATCGTCCCATTTTTGCAGTGAAATGGCAGGTGTGATGACAGCTGGATTGATTTTGACTATATGTGAAAAATTAGCAATATATTCTACTTTCATATTTCCAATCTGTGATTCTGTTGAAAGAGTGTCTTTTAATCCTCCTAAAAAATGATTCCATATCCATCCTTTTCCGCGAATGTTGCGAATCCCTACCTTTAGCTCCTCATCTGAGAAAACAGTCATCAAAAAGCGCAATGGGTGGATATGATCGATACGATCTCCAGCTTCTTCAAGTTCAGATTTTGCCAACGCGATAGCTATTAAAGACTTGTTAGCAAGAGTCGTCACTATAAAACGGATATGGCTTTTTTCTTCTGGTGTCACATCAACCAAGTAGTTACGTGGATAGCCTAAGTAGCCACCATGACCACGAGCATGTGTATCGGGGATCTTCCACTTACCTTCTTTGGGATATTCAATCAGTAGATTGGATACTTTGCCATTGGAAAGTGCCGCAATCTTTTCTTCGAGCATACCAAAGCTCTCTGTAGAATCAATGTCGAAGACAAAGGTTTCCCCTTCTTGCGTATTCACTTGAATTTCATGAGCATAGGATACTCCAAATATCAAAAGAGGAACGGTCAAAAAACAACTAAAAAACAACTTCACGGCTTTCATGTCACCTCTAAATGTTAAGTTAAAGTTAAGATTTTACAAACAAAAAAAATAATCTCAAGTTTAATTTTAAAATTGGGCATATATAGCAGAATAGGTTGAAAAATTGACATTTTGACTGTGCAAAAGCTTTGTAATTGATCGACGGTAAGCCACCTCCATATTTCTAATATTAAGTCGATTACAATCGATCAATTACAAAGCTTTTGCACAGTCAAAATGTCAATTTTTCAACCTATTCTGCTATAGATAGGAATCGATATGGGGTTGATACTTCGTCATCTCGGAAACATTTTTTTTCTTGTTTTAAGCTTTTCAGCTTACGTTGAGGCTTCTTGTCTAATCACTGCAGGAACTGAAATTTACCGATTTGTCCGTAACAGGGAGGGAGGTACTTTTCAAGATGGGCCGCTGAAAGGAGTTCGTATCGGTTTTGATCGTATAAAGAGATATGGAATCTATCTAGGCGCCGACTACTTTTATGGAGAAGGAGATATTAATGGCAAGACAGCCACTGGCCGCCAGCTTTGTAGCAACTTGAGAGATAATATCGTTGAGATAAGACTTGGATTTACTTTTCAACAAGATACCAAGCAAACTCCTTTTTTCACTCCCTTTGCTGGATGGGGATATTTTCATGAAGTCAATGAATTTTTCCCGCCCTCTCCACTCCCTTGCACCTTCACTGATACTTTCCACTATGTAGTTGCGGGTTTTTTATCTGGTATCAATTTCACTCCTTTGATAAGTATGGGGGTAAATTTTAAATTGAAGTTCATGCAAGATGCTAAGTCTGTAGTTTCGGATGATCCTGTCTATGACACTGTCACACTTATGATTAAGGATGAAATCCTCGCTAGATTAGATCTTCCTTTTTACTACCATCCTAAAATCTTGTTACGACTTGGCATTGAATTGGCTCCTTTTTTTGAATATAGACACTTTGGAGGAAGGGAAGGTTTTCCTTTCAATTTTAAAGACACAAAATTTTATTTATATGGAGCGCGTATCGCTCTGGTTTACCCCTTTTAGGTGAAGAGATGGCAAATTTTTTCTCGCGACTCAGCTATAGCTTTGGCAATGAAGATTGGCTCACAGAACAAAAAGCTCTTCAAATACAACCATCCGATTGTGTCCTTTGTGTGACAGCTAGCGGCGATAGACCTTTGAATTTACTCACTCAAGAATTGAAAGAGATCGTAGCGGTTGATGCCAATCCTTTGCAAAATGCACTATTTGATCTTAAACGCGCAGCTCTTTCAAAATTGACATTTCCCAATTATCAGGCTTTCCTGGGTGTTAAGCCCACGCAAGACCGCCTACAGACTTATGCACAAATTTGTCAGGACCTTGATCCTATGACTCGCGCATTTTGGGAAATCCTGCCCAAAAAAATCGAACGAGGCGTTCTTTATGAAGGGGCTGTCGAAAAACTGCTCAGGACGGCTTCTTTTTTCATCCGTACCTTTCGAGGGAAGAAAATTGAATATCTTTTTTCAATGAATAATATCAAGGAACAACGCCGCTATATTGAAAAGAACTGGAACACCTATTTGTGGAAAAAGGTTTTTCACATCCTACTACATCCTTTTGTCACGCGCAATTTTATCAAAGACCCTGGTCTTTATGAGTATGTCGATCCTAGTATTCATGTAGGCAACCAACTTTATGAAAGCATCTATCAATACCTGCAAAAAAATTTGGCAAAAGAGAGTGTTCTTCTCTCTCTCATACTGACAGGAAAAGTAGACCCTGGCCACTTCCCCCCTTACCTTACAGAAGAGGGCGTGGAAAAAATAAAAAAGCAGATTGATAAGGCAAGCTTCCATACAGATGATCTTGTCTCTTATGTTGCAAAGGCCAAAAAAAATAGCTTTGATTGCTTTTCTGTCTCCGATGTTGCCTCTTACATGTGTAAGGAACAATTCGACGTCATGATAGAAGGAATTTACCGTTGTGCGAAACCAGGCGCACGTTTTTGTATCCGTCAGTTTTTATCTAATCACCAGATTCCACACTATTTGGCAGCACATTTTCAAAGAAATGATCTATTAGAAAAAGAGCTGCAAGGCGAAGACCGCTGCTTTGTTTATAGTTTTATCACTGGAATCATCAAAAAATAATTTAAATAATTAATTTTGGACTTCTTTTCGGCTGCAGCGACTTGATTAATTCTTAATTTTACTTTATAAGTATCTCTTTACATAACTCAATTAGGAGATCCTTTATGGTAAATGTTATCCAACATCCTGCAAGTGAGGCTTTTGGTCTTTATAGTTTTGACCTCAAAAAAATTGCAGGCAATGACGATAAAAGCGCCGCAGTCCAAATGACGGTTATAAATATCGCAGGATGGCTCCCTCTCTTTGGATCTGGTGCGGGCATATATCGTCTGTATGCAGTGTCTAAATTAAACGCACAAAGTAAAGAAGATAAAATATATCTTAATTCTATGATCGTAAGAAGTGTCGCTGAGATTTTATTCTTAGGACCACTGATGATGATCATCGACATCATTATTACTATTGCGCGTGCATGTCTTCCTAAACCAAAATTACCAATAGGTCTCACACTCGAGAAACAAGATAGTGAAACTCCAGAACAACTCAAGGCACAAACATAATGTCTAATATTGTTTGGCACCCAGCAAGCATTGGTTTTGGCTTATATAGCTTCAATTTCAAAAAAATCGGAGATCAAAGCGAGGAAGGGGATGCTGCGGCGATGACACTTATCAATATCGGAGGATGGTTTCCTATCATCGGAGCCATTTCTGGAATTGCTCATGTTGCCTTAGCCGTTTCACATAAGCAAAAAGAACATGAAAATGTGATGAGGAGAGTGTTTCTTGTAAGAGGCTTCTCAGAAATATTTGGGATTGGCCCTATAGTTATGATTATTGACATCGGTGTGACTATTGCACGCCTTTGTATTCCTGAACCCAATTCATCAGCAAGACAAGTGACCTTGCATCCAAAAGACATTGTGTCACGTGTTTAAATATAGTCGATCAAATTTTAAATGATAATTTTGACCTATATTTATGCATAAAAAACAAAAGATAAAGAATGACATCTGTTTTTAATAGTCACCGTGCTTATACATTAGGTCTTTACGAAATTCACTGTAATATGTTTTGCGCGCGCAAAATACAAAATAGCGACTGTGATTCATGGGTTACAATGGGTAATATCATTGGATGGATTCCTATCATTGGATTAATTATAGGGATGATCCGTTTTACCATAGGCTATCAACGTTATACTGATGTTGCAAGTAAGTCTTATCCTATGGATGAAGAAAGAGAAGCGATGAAGGGTTTTATGATTCGTGGAACAATTGAAATGTTCAGCTTAGGCCCTTTGCTCATGATTGTTGACCTTATTGTAACTGTTGCGCGAACCTATCTTTTTAGAAAGCTACCGTTATAGTCGATTAAGTTTGAAATGATAAATTTTCACCACGTCAAAGACTCGGGCTTGATCGAGCGTAGCCTACCCCATATTTCTAATATTGGGTAGGTTACGATCGATCAATCGCGAGACTTTCACGCAGGTCAAAATTATCATTTAAAATTTAATCGACTATATAGCAGAATAAGCTGAAAATTGAGATTTCACTGCATTAAAGCTCCCAAGCTTGATGTCGTGAAAATGTCAATTTTCTCAACTTGAATCCATTATTTTCTGCTGAAAAGGCGCACGTTTGTGCGACACCCGCCTAACAATACGTTCCGCTAGATTCCAAATTAGACGGCGATGAACTGGCAAGTGCCGATCATAAAGAGCCACATATTCTGGGAATGACTTCATGCCTCGATAGTGTTTGGGTGCCTCACCTCCTGATCCGTCATTGAGAAGCACTTCTCTTTTTTCAGCTTCGTCTATGGCAAGGATCGTCAACATCCGATAGAGATGTCCCGCTTCCTCAGTTGCATGTTCATAGCCACAAAAAGGAGCAATCAATGTCTTTTCACGTTCTATGAAACCAATGACACCAAAGATTGTTCCTTCTTTTTTTAGTCCAACGAGTTGCAAAATCTCTTTTTCTTGGGCCTCTTTTAAAAATTTTGCTGTGAAATGAGGGCTATATTGCGTATGCCGCTTTAAGTATAATTCTCCATAAAGTTGAAGTAGACGCTTGATTTCTTCTTGAGTCAGGGTTTCGTAGCGTACAATTTCATATTTTTCTTCCTGGATCAACCGACGGTCTCTGCGATGATGATAGAAAACTTTGGAAGAAAAATTTTCTCGCTGTTCAGGATCATAGATACAGACATTACGAGCAAACATAAGACGGTAGTGTTTGTCTTCCAACCATTGAGTCAGTTCACCACATTTGCGCGTATTCAAACTTCGAAACACCAATAGATGATCCGGAAATCGTAGAGATAAAAAGTCTGTCAACGCATTAATTTCTTTAGCAGTTAACTTCGGATAAATATTTGTCGTCAAAAGCCAATTATTAACAATGACAACTTTGTTGATTTTTATACCTTTTAGAAAAAGGCCTACACTTTGGATTAAAGAGCGTAAAATAGGTTTGAGAAGACCTCTTCTTTTACTATTCTGTTCTTCCAAATATTTTATCGGAAAATAGTTGGAGGTAAGGTAAGAGTTGTCATATTGTCGATCATTTACAGTAAGAGGCAAAATCGTTGCATTGATGCGAAGTAAATAGAGATTTGTCTCTACGTTACTGATATAGGCTTTGACCCCTTCTTTGACCATAGGAAGCAGATAGCTGCGCACTAAAAACGCTTCCTCATTTTCTGGCCAGTGAAGCTGATCTATGTTGTTTTTATCAAAAAGCTCAATCTCCATCATCTCATGAAACAAATATCTCTTAGAGAGTTTACAAAGTCATTATAACTTTGTAAACACCCTCTTAGGTTTATAGTGGATTCAAGTTGAAAAGACACATTTGGACTACGTCGTTCGGTCTTGATTTTTGTGTAGGTCGAAATGCGCCTTTTCAACTTGATTCAGCTATACCTCAGAGCACTCTTATTTTTTTCGTTTTTAAGATGAAAGCCCCAAGAGAGAACACCTAAAACAAAAAGAGCAATGCCAGAGCAAATCATGACATAACTATTCGCTGTGCCTATCACGCTTAATTGAGTAATTCCAGTTAAAACAGGAACCAATCCCTTGCAAGCCATCAATGCTAATATGCCGACAATGATCACAACTGCTGCAAGAACAGTGGAAAAGATAATAAAAATCTTAAAACAGAGGTCCTTAAAAAAAAACTCTTCGTTTTTAAAAACGACAGGCTCATTATGCAAGAAAGAGAGAGATTTACTATGTATGTTGGTTAGTGAGTTCATATTTGATAGATTTTAAATATCAAAACAAAAAATGGAAATACCTATCTTGTAAGTGAAACAAGTATTCTTCTTTTGCCAGAAAAGGAAGCTCTGCCATGCATTGCTAAAATATTATCTAAAACCATCATATCCCCTTTTTGCCATGGAAACTTTATCGTCTCTTTTTCAAGCACATCCATGACGTGATAGAGTTCTTTTCTTGGAACTGGAGAGCCGTCACCATAATAAATCTCATGCATTAGCGTATCTTTTTGACAATAAATGATTTTCGTTCCGATCCAATTCCAAAAGCCCAGCAGCCTAGGATTATAATCATAGAGATGAGCTTGATTAAACCAAACGCGTTCTCCTGTTTGTGGATGGGCTATGACGGACGGCGACTGATAAATCACTTGTAGCCAATTTTTTTTCGTCCATTTAAAACCGAATTCATTCTCTTTACAGCGTTTTTCTACTTCACCTTTATCACTTGTCTCAAAAGCATCCATCCATGTTTTGTGAGCACGCTTATAGCGATTGATCAAGTCAAGTAGCTTGCTTTGACCATAAAAGTTGGAGATATATTTTAAGCCATTTTCAACAAACTTCGCTTTGACTTGCGGATCTATTGATTTGTAGATGGATCGCGCATCTGCAATAGTCGTCTCTCCGTTTTCGTTAGGAGGTGTCTCACAATAAAAATAAATGTGACGTGGATAATACTTAATAAAACTCATTTCATTATGCAGAGGGATCATAAATGCGGGAGGTGCCTCAGTTGATGTATAGACTTTTCCTTGCACCTTATCCCGGGGAGTATCGCCGCCAACATAATTTAAGGGTTTGCCCAGAGCTAACGCATCGATCACAGAATTGAAAGCATTTGCTCCTTCAATAGGGAAGCCTCTAAAGAGAATGCCTCCAAAAGAGAGAAGCTTTTTTGTAAGGGATTCTTTATTTGCCTTTATATAGTCCAGGAATTCATCAAAAGACATACTGTTGGTTGGTTCGACCACAAGTGGCAATTTTTGTTGATTGATAAATTTTGTTTTTGTGGCTTCCATAATTTCTTTCCACTCGATCTATTTTTTTAAAGAGCTCTTTGTAAAATATCCTTCCTAGCCTTCGGAGCCATAAATTCTGGGCCTATGGGTTCTTTCAATGTCTCCAATAGAATATCGTCAATTTCTTGCAAATCTTGAGAAGTCAGTTTCCAACCCCAAACTTTTTGAAAAAAATCGAGCTGTTGCGAATGTCTCACACCGACTAATGGGATATCTATGCCTTTGTCCAAACACCAGCGTAACGCCAACTCTAAAAGAGAATGGGTATGCTTTGCTGCAGCCCATGCCTCTAATCTTGTTGTACAATCAAGATATCTGGAAAAATAAGGTTCACGAAATTTGGGATCTAACTTCCGTAGATCATCGCCTTTAAAGGTTGTGTGTTTATTCATTCTTCCGGAAAGAAGCCCGCGACAGAGTGGACCATACCCTAAAAAAACGATCTGGTTTTTTTTACAGTAAGGCAATTCTGCAACTTCCATAGCCCTTTCGAAAAGATTGAAAGGAGATTGCAAAGTATGCACTGGGGCAATTTTTTTGAACTCCTCAATCATTTCAGGAGTATAGTTACTGAGTCCTATTGCACGAATCTTTCCAGCATGTAAAAGTTTATAAAGTGAGTGTGCTGTTTCTTCAAAAGGAGTTTCAAAGTCTGGCCAATGCACTTGATACAAATCAACGGATTCTCTTTGCAAACGTCTTAGGGAATCTTCAATTTCTTGAATGATACGCTCTTTTCTGCTGTCACGAAATACATTCTCATTATGCCAATCAAGTCCCACCTTAGTGGCAACCACTAAATTTTCTTTATTCCCTGAGTAGCTTTTAATGGCTTTTCCTACGATCTCTTCAGAGAGTCCAAATCCATAAACCGGTGCCGTATCCACCAAGTTAATCCCCAAATCAAAGGCATGGTGCAAAGCTTCAATGGCGACTTTTTCATCTGTACCACCCCATAACCAACCACCAATGGCCCACGTCCCAATTCCTATACGGCAGATTTTTTGCGGCAATCCTTGAATAGTGACATATTCCATAATGCTGTGACATAGCACAGCACTCAATAATGTCAAAGAAAAAGATGATAGTCGACGTCAAACATTTGCCCAAACCGTCGAGCTTCCGTAAGCGGGATGGGTTGCTCCCCATTTTCCATCAATAGAATAAGGTCTGCAGGAACACCCGCCTGGTCACCCAGCTCTGATAGACTCCACCCTTTAATTGCTCGACAGTGACGCAATAATTGACCAGCGTCATGAATTTCGATATCAAATTCTTTAATCCCTTCTTGAAGGGCCTTAGATTCAACCAGATTGAAAGGAATATGCTGAGAGCGAAGATATTTAGACATAAGACAGCCTCCTTTCTTTTAGTATAATCCACAAATAATTGGTTTTCAATAATTTAATATGCATTTTTTCTTTGCTAGCAATCTATCTCCGAATGGATTATTTTTAACGAAATTTCAACTTTATCCATTTTTTAAATGGCCTATATAATTTCTTCGCAGTTATCACATAAAAAAGATTTAGAAAAACAAAACGACAATAATTCTCCCATGCATAAAATAAGTTTTTTTTTAATCAAATCGAGTGAACGATGCGTGTGCACCTTTTTGCACTTTGTATGCTTATTGGCTTCCCTATGTTTGGAAATAACCATTTAGAAAAACTAAAAAACGGCAATCTCCGTTTTGTTCAAGGGGACTATCCCCGCAAGGAACTGATTGCAGCCCAATATCCTTTTTGTGCTGTTTTAGCTTGTGCAGACTCTAGAGTTGCTCCTGAACTCATTTTTGATCAAAATTTGGGGGATCTTTTTGTAGTACGTATTGCTGGCAATGTTGCTACAAGGGGAATTATCGAAAGTCTCGACTTTGCCAGTAAAATCTTAAAAATCGATCTGATTGTGGTGATGGGCCACCAAAACTGTGGTGCTGTTGATGCAGTGATCCACCATAAGGCAGATGTGGAGCTCGGATCGCTTTATTCCTATATTCAACCATCTGTACAGGGCATTTCGGGTTTGAAAGAAGCTGTGATCGCGAATGTAAAATCACAAATTGCACGCATCAAAGAAGATGTTTTACTGCAGAAAAGATTCAATGAGGGTACTTTAAATATTGTTGGCGCTTACTACAATTTTGAGACAGGCCTTGTAGACTTTTTTGTTCCGTAAACTTGTTAGACAATCAGAAATTCAAAAAAGCAACCAATGGAAGGTTGCTTTAGAAATCAAAATACCTGCATTTCATCATAAACATCTAAGTGAAATGATAAATTTTCACCGCGTCAAAGCTCTCGAGCTTGATCGATCATAAGCCTACCTCGGTTGACTTAAGTCAACTCTTGGACAACCCATCAAAAACAAGCCACCGGCGGCTTTTTGAAGAACGTTGTCATATTTCTAATATTGGGGTAGGTGGTAATCAATCAATCGCGAGGCTTTCACATAGGCCAAACCCATCATTTAAAATTTAATTGGCGATAACATCAATTATTTTATCCACAAATATTCTTGTCTTTTAAAAGCTCAAACCCGGCAAATTTTTTTAATTTTGCATTTTTTTCTTTATCCAATTTTAATTTTTCCTTATTTTTTCCTTTATTTTTTTAGTCCGGACTTTATGGCTCTATATACTATCAAACGCAAACACTTCCATCAGGAAATTGAAGCTTTAGACATTTATTTTAAGAAAAAATTTTGCGGGGTTTGTCAAAATGATCTTTTAGAGTATGTACGCTCGTTCGGTACTTCTGCTCCAAATGACAGCCTGTTCGAGGCACAACGCAAGTGGATCATGGATGAAATTTTAACCTCTAGTGGGATAGCAGAACGGGCGCGTGCCATTAAATTTGCACTCAAATTAGCCCAATATTTTTATACGGAAAGGAATTTTCCTGCCTATTTTGCTGTCTTGAGCGCTTTAGAGGAACGTGCCGTTAAAAGATTGAGGAAAAGCTGGTATCAGGTACCCCACAAATATACCAAATGGTATCTTCAACATCTCCAGCTTTCAAGCACGCCAGCTTATTTTGTGAAAATAGCAGGGGAACAAGAGTGCCTCTGTTTTCCATACCTCTATGCTTTAAAACAAGAATATCAATATTCTCCACTAGAGAAACAAAAAGAAATCGAAGCCTTACTCTTAAAGTGCCACAAAACGCTTTCTCATCATCTTTCTGATGAAAAAGAAGACAGCAGCACCTTATTCATCCGCAGAATTCACGTGTGGAAAAAACAGACGCATGTTCGAGAAATCAATTTCTTAGAGCGCTCGTTTTTATTGGAATAAGACCTCAATAAACGTGGGAAAGTGATCAGAAGGCCAATGTCCATTGACTTGCGCAGGATCTATTCCATGACTTAAAACCTGAACTGCCTTGTTCACAAAAATGTGGTCTAAAATTACTCCAGGAGTCCCCAATGCAGAAAATGTCTGGTTCGTCTCACAGTTGAAATTTGTAGATGAAATTGGTCCAAAATGACCAAAAAGTGCGAGTTGTTGGCTATCTTTTACACCACCAGCCTCAATGATAGAAAGTACACACTCTCCATCGTAAAAAGGGAGTGACAATTCCTGCCTAAAAGGAAAGGTGTTGAAATCACCTGTGACAATCAAAGGAGTTTTTTTGCTTTCTTGAAGCAAGAAATTTTTCAAGATGCGTGCTTCATAATGGCGCCTCTCTATATTACCAAAAGCTAAATGCGTGTTGACCACTTTAAAAATGCGTTGCGAAACCAAATCTTGGAATAGACAGACCGTAAAAGTATTTTTTTTTCCAAAAGGACTTATGCTCACCTGATTTGGAGTTTTGGAGAAGTAGAAAGTACTTCCCTCAAGAAGGATTAAGCGATCTTTGCGATAAAAGATAGCCGGAATATCTCCCTTTTGTTTTCCATCCTCGACACCGAGACCATAATAATCATAACGATCTCCAACATAATCCATCAGGGCTTCTAATTGATCTTTTTGAAGCTCCTGACTACCCACAACATCGGCATTTGCCCAAGCAAAATACTCCAAAAGACGAGCTTTTCTATTGTCCCATCGATTTTCCATCCCCAAATTTTCTTCAGCAAAAGGGAGATTGAATAGCATATTAAAAGTAGCAATGCGCAAAGATTCTCGACGATGCTCCATGGCGGAAGACAATACTTGCAGTTGGCACTGGCTGATTTTTCCTTTAAGATCTCTGATCTCCAATTGCTCCATCTGAGGCAAAATCGAATTTTCTACTTCTGCTAGTAGAGGGAGGCCCAAACATAAAAAAGACAAAAAAAATTTTTTAAACATAATAATGACAATTAATAATGAAGAATGTTATTTCCCAAATATAGCGAAGAAACCGTTTTTTTACTTTGAGAAATAATCATTTAAGAGTAGTCGGACTTGGAGAGTGTTTACAAAGTGCTAATGACTTTGTAAATACCCTCTTATAGTCGATTAAGTTTGAAATGATAAATTTTCACCACGTCAAAGCTCTCGGGCTTGATCGATCATAACCCTACCTCGGTTGACTTAAGTCAACTCTCGGACAACCCATCAAAAACCCGCC
>Ga0153954_1001139_pt1 | contig 15786 bp, 15 predicted proteins | sample TSFL038MetaG_FD_102277 | JGI IMG/M metagenome (GOLD analysis project Ga0153954, IMG submission 102277) | Attine ant fungus gardens microbial communities from Florida, USA - TSFL038 MetaG | ecosystem: Host-associated > Fungi > Mycelium > Unclassified | place: USA: Florida, Wekiwa Springs State... | reverse complement strand
TGGTCGGCGCCGGTCTTCTATCAGGGACCGGCCGATTTGCATCTGCCGAAGCCGGCGCAGCCGGCCAAAGATCTGCTGCCCGATACGACGCCACCACCTCCGTCGCCGGAGGAATGAGTCCCGACATATTTTTGGTTTTTGGACGAGCGCGCTATCGCCGTCGCGACCACGGGAAATAGCCCAGCACACGCTCGATAACCCATGCGCCCAGCCCCCAGCCGAGCGACATGAAGAATCCCCAGACGAACCAGACAATAATGGAATTGGCGGTGATCGCTTCGTACATCGTCGGCCCTCCCAAGCCGGGATAACGGCGCCGATAGCGGTTCGTTGCAGGCGCGACTCTGTCAGGTCGATCTGGAACCAAACTTCGCCGACTTCGTTGAAGCGGCGCTTTCAGACACGTCCAACCCACGACCTCGCCCCGCCTGGCTTCGCCCGGGCGGGGCTTTCCTTTCAGGCGGAACCGGCCGGACAGAAACGGTCCCCCTGGGATTACCAAGGGGACCGCCTGTTGCCGGGCACATGAAAACTGCGCGTCTCGGGCTAATCGCCGCCCGACGCGCCGCGACCCTACCCTTTCGCAAAACGATTGCAAATGAGAAATCGGCCTGAGCGTCCAGTTTACGTCGCGTGTGGCAATTTCGTGCCTTGGCCGGCCCCTCAGCGGCGATATCGCAGCAGGCCTATGAGAATGACGGGGATGAGGAGGAGCAAAGCGGCGGCAATGATGCCTTCCGCCACGTGAATGGCGCCTCGATCGGTCACGCCAATCAGGAAGCACCACCATCCAATAAGTCGATCAAGCATCGCGAATCCCCCGGGAAGAGCCGACAGATAGCGCAACGTTGAAGCGGGCCAAAGAGAGGCCGGCGCCGGCGTCGATGAACCCGACTTTCGCATGGCCCCAGATCGGCGTAACGATAGCTCCCGTTAAGCCCGGCGAAGGAGAACGTAGATGAGCGCCGACGAAAAAGCGGTGGCTGACGCACTGATGGCTTACGAAAAGGCGTTGAACGAGTCCGACACCGAAGCGGTCATGCGGCTTTACGCGCAAGACGGCGTCTTCATGCCTCAAAACAGCCCGTCGAGCGTCGGGGCGAATGCGGTCCGCTCGGCCTATGTCGCCGTGTTCAATACAATCAAGCTGACCGTGAAGTTCGAGATCGCCGAAATAAAGCAACTCTCTCCCGACTGGATTCTAGCCCGCACAAATTCCGCAGGCACTGTGAGGATCAACGCAACCGGTGCCGTTATTCCCGAGGCAAACCAAGAGCTATTCGTCTTCGAAAAGCATGGCGGCTCTTGGAAAATTGCGCGCTATTGTTTCACCACCATCAATCCGGCCTAGGCGTTTAGCCAAAACCTGCGCATTCAGTGGTCTTCGCGCAGGGCTTCGGCGAGCCGCGCCTCCAGCACATGCGGCTTCGACAGCACCAGCGCGCCGCGGGTTTTTTCGAGCAGGCCTTCCTGCGCCATCGCCGAAAGCTCACGCGTCACCTGCTCGCGCCGGCAGCCGATCCGCGCCGCAAGCACATGATGGAACGGCGGCGGCGTGACCGAGCGTTCGCCCGGCCGCCCCGGCCGCGGGCCGGCCATGCGCAGAAGCTCCGAATAGAGACGGTGCTTCAGATCGAAGATCGAATGTTCGGTAAGCCGCGCATTGAGCTCGCGCACGCGCGCGGTCAAAAGATGCAGCACGCGATCGCAGACCGTCGGCGAGGCGAAAATCACTTCACGGAAGACGGCGGCGGGCATGATGCAAAGCTCGGCGCGGGTCAAGGCGGTGACATTCGCCGATCTTTTGGTGCTGTCGATCGCTGAAAGTTCGCCGAAGAACTGGCCGGCGCGCATTTCGGCAAGAATCACTTCCTTGCCCGCCTGAGTGCGGATCAGGATGCGAACTTCGCCCGCGATGATGAAATAGACGTCGGAGGTCTCGTCTTCATAGTCGATGACGACCTCACCCTCGTCGTATCGTCGCCAGAAGACGCGCCGGTCGAACCGTTCAAAATCGAGATCCGTGACGTCCTTGAAAAATGGAACGCGGACAAGGGTTTGCATTGTCTTGGCCCCCGACGCCGAGGCATGGCCCCGGCGCCCTGTTTAGTTAGCGCCGCCCCTCAACGAAACCATGATCGGTTCCGGGGCGGCGCCATTCGCGACTTAACCTTAGTCATGCGCTAAATTCGCTGCTCGCAATGTATTCGACATCAGCATGGCGATGGTCATCGGTCCGACACCGCCGGGCACCGGCGTGATCGCACCAGCGCGCGACAGCGCCGATTTGAAGGCGACGTCGCCGACGAGACGCGACTTCGGCTTGCCCTGCGCATCGACGCCCTCGCCCGGCACGCGGTTGATGCCGACATCGATGACGATGGCGCCCGGCTTGATCCACTCGCCCAGCACCATTTCCGGCCGGCCGACCGCGGCCACCACAATGTCCGCGCGTCCCACAATCGCCGGCAGATCACGGCTGCGCGAATGCGCGACCGTCACCGTTGCATTTTGCGAGAGCAGCAATTGCGCCATCGGCTTGCCGACGATGTTCGACCGGCCGACGACGACCGCATCCGCCCCCGAGATGCTGACGCCGAGCGCCTTGGCGGCCTTTTCAAGCAGCACCATTGAACCGGCCGGCGTGCACGGCACCAGTGCCCGATCGAGATCGCCGATCGAAAGCAGGCCGGCATTGAACGGATGAAAGCCGTCCACGTCCTTCAGCGGCGAGACGCGCTCGAGCACGCGCGTCGAATTGATGCCGGGCGGCAGCGGCAATTGGATCAGAATGCCGTGGATCTTCGGGTCGCCATTCAGGCGATCGACGAGGTCGAGCAATTCGTCTTCGCTCGTCGTCTCCGGCAAATCATATTGGACGGAATGGAAGCCGACCGTCTTTGCCGCCTTGCCCTTGGAGCGGACATAGACCTGGCTGGCGGGATTTTCGCCGACGAGGACAACGGCGAGACCGGGCTGGGCCTTCTTGCCCGCGCGGGCGGCGGTCGCAGCCGCGACCTCGGCCAGCACCACCTCAGAGGCAATCTTGCCGTCGATGAGGAGCGCCTTGTCGCCCGAAGGCCGCAGAATACTCGTCCCCAAAACCGCCGCGTCAGTCGCCAAAGCCATTTCTAAACGTCTCCCTCGTTGGAATTTCAGCTTATCTGTCAGGTTTCTGCCCGGCTGCCAAGCTATACGAGCCGTCAGGCTGCGGCGTTATAGCGATAGTGTGAGGCATGACGGGCGGCCCCGCCGGGTGGCAGGACGCGCATCGACGGCTTGGCGAAGAGATCGCCGGTGAAATCCTCGGGATCGCTGAAGCCGGTCCATTGCTCGATGCACAGATAGCCATGGCCCGGACGGCACCAGATGCCGAAATGCGGAAAATCCTCGCTTTCGACCGTGATCGATGCCCCGTCCGGCGCCTCGAAGCGGACACTGTGGCTGGCCGCATCGAGAAAGCAGAGCGCGTCATTGTCGAACAAGGCGTCGGCGAGCGGCAGAACCCGGCCCTCGAGCGGCAGGTGCCGATTTTGCCGGGCAATCAGCCCGCCGGGGGCAATCCGCGGCACCTCGGGATTTTCCGGCTTGGCGAAGCAGAGCCGGTAATCCTGCGGCGCGCCGCCGGCGAAAGGCCAGCGGAAGCCTGGATGGAGCCCGCAGGCATAAGGCATCGGCCGGTCACCCGTATTGGTCACCGTGATCGCGCTTGAGAGCGATCCCTCGCCGACGCGATATTCGATCGTGAAGCGGAAATCGAATGGGTAGAGCCCGCGGGTCTCGTCATCGCTCGAAAGGACGAAGACCGCGCGATGGGCGTCCTGGGCGTCGAGCCTAAAGGCGCGATGACGGGCAAAGCCATGCAAGGCGAGCGGAAACGTCTGCGCCCCGACGCGGACTTCGCCATTGCGGGTCCAGCCGACGACCGGAAAAAGCAACGGTGCCGTTTCCGCCCAAACCTCAGGCCGCGCTTCCCAGATGAGCGGCCGGCCGCCGACGCTCCAGGTCATAATCTCGGCGCCTTGTGGCGCAATGCTCGCTGAAGTTGCGCCGCTCTTTATCTCGATCATCGCTATAAATCCGTTTTGTATCAGCGGGTTATGCGCATATTCGAAAAAGGCCCCGACGTGCGCTAGCGCACGTTGAGGTACAGCCTGCGGAGTTAGAAAAGGCAAAATCCGGAAACTTATTGTAAAGTTGCCGTGATTTGCGCTCTGGCTCTGCGGTTTTTTGAAGAGGGTTCGTCATGCGAACTTGGTTGCTGACGGGGGCGACGACAGTTCTGGCGACAGCGGCGGCATTGGCAATGGTTTCTTCCTCCCCCGACCCGGTCGGCGAATGGAAAATCGCCGACGGCACGGCCAATGTTGCGATCCGGCCCTGCGGCACCAACCTTTGCGGTTTCGTCTCCTGGGCCAAGGAAAGCTCGGCGAACCTTGGCCGGCAGGTTCTCATCAACATGAAGCCGAATGGCCACGCTTGGTTCGGCACCGCCGTTAACGTCGTCGACGGCGAACAATATACCGCGCGCATGTCTCTCGAAGGCGCCCGCACCCTCAAAGTCGAAGGCTGCCTGATCGGCGGCATGATCTGCGGCGGCCAGGAATGGTCGCGCGTGAAATAGGCGCCAAGCTTTCGCAGTCCAAGACTTTGTTCAGCAGCCGCACAGGCCTCCGCAGCCCTTCATCTCCGGCGCCCTTTATGTCAGACTCGCTCCATGCGCTTGGGCGCGCCGCGGAACAAGGAGCAAACTTGCCGTCGCGTTTGGGGTGGTTCGGCCGCAGAAGCCTGTTCGGCAAATATGTCATCACCTTCGTCGCTCTGGTCATTTCCATCCTGGCGCTCAGCGGCGCCACCGAGATGTGGTTCACCTATAGCGACCGCAAGGCCGAACTGCTGCGCACACAGATGGAAAAGGCCGACGACGCCGCGCAGCGCGTCGAGCAGTTCATCGCCGAGATTGAGCGCCAGATCAGTTGGGCGACCCGCGCGAGCTCCGTGACACTCGATCAGCGCCGCGCCGACTATGCTTTGATTCTCCAGCACACGCCGGCGGTGTCGCAAATTTCCGAACTCGACGCCAAAGGCCAGGAAATCCTGCGGATGGGCCGCGCCGGCCTCTCGCCCGATCCAGACAAGGACTTGTCGAAGTCGCCGGCCTTTCTGCACGCCTCGACCTCCAATGTCTGGCTCGGACCGGTGACCTTCACGCGTCATGGCCCGACGATGCAGATTTCCGCGGCTTTGTCCGGCAAGCACATGGGCGTCGCCGTCGCCACCATAGAGCTCCGCTTCCTGTCCGATATTCTGAACGGCATCCAGGCCGCCGCCGGCATGTATGCCTATATTTCGAAGGTCGATGGCGATCTCATCGCCCATACCGATTCCTCCATGCTGGTGCATCGGCCGGATTTGCTGAAGCTGCCGCAAGTCGCGGCGCTGGCGAAAAATCCCGAGGGCGCCGTCTCGGTCGGCCGCAGCCTCGACGGGCAAGCGGTCCTTGCCGCCTCCGCGCCCATCCCCTCGATGCAATGGTGGCTCTTCGTCGAACAGCCGCTCGCCGACGCCTTCGCGCCGGTGACCGACCTGCTCGGCCGTCTGTTCATCATCTTGCTCCTGGCGCTCGTGCTCTGCATCGGCGCCGGCCTCATCCTGGCGCGCTGGATGACGGTGCCGATTCAGGCGGTGCGCGACGGCGCCGCGCATCTCGCCGAAGGCAATTTCAGCCATAAGATCGAGGTGCGCACCGGCGACGAGATCGAGGACCTCGCCGACGATTTCAATCTGATGGCTGCGCAATTGCAGGATTCCTACGCCAAGCTCGAGCAAAAGGTCGAAGAGCGCACCCACGACCTCGAACGCTCGGTCAGTGAATTGCGCGCGCTCGAAGAGGTCGGCCTGGCGCTGGCCGCTTCGCTCAACCTGAGCGAAGTGCTGGCGACGATCGTCGTCCGCTCGGTCGAGGTGACCGGTGCGCATGGCGGCGCCATTTACAGTTTCGATCCGGAGCGGCGCGCCTTCAATCTCGCCGAAGCCTATGGCCTTGATCCGGATTTCGTCGCCGCGATCCGCGAGGTGAAGATCAGGCGTCCGCATGGTCTCTTGAGCGAGGTCGCCGAGCGGAAAGTTCCGATCCAGATTCCGCATATCGCCGCGGCGCGCGACTTTCCCCTCCGCGGCGCGACGCTTGCCGCGGGCTTCCAATCGGCGCTGATTGCGCCGCTGATCGGCTCGGCCGAGCTTCTCGGCGTGCTGGTCATCGAGCGGCGGGAATCCGGCTATTTTCCCGACAATACCGTCGCGTTGATCAAGACGCTCGCCAACCAATCCGTGCTGGCGATGAGCAATGCCAAATTGTTCGAGCAGGTGCAGGAAAAGAACAAGCAGCTCGCCATCGCCAACGAGCACAAATCGCTGTTCTTCGCCAATATGAGCCACGAGTTGCGCACGCCGCTCAATGCCGTGCTCGGTTATACCGAGCTCATGCAGGACGGCATCTATGGCGACATTCCCGACCGCGCCAAACAGGTGCTGGCGCGCATCCAGACCAATGGCGCGCATCTCCTCAGCCTCATTAACGACGTGCTCGACATTTCGAAGATCGAGGCCGGCGAGTTGAGCCTTTCGCTCGGCGATTATTCCCTGCGGGCGGTGATCGAGGCCGTGGTTAACGCCACGGGATCGCTGGCGCAGACCAAAGGGCTGCGCATTTCGACCGACATCGCGCCGGATCTGCCGATCGGCCGCGGCGATGAGCGCCGGCTGACCCAGGTGCTCTTGAACATCGTCAGCAACGCCATCAAATTTACCGACAGGGGTGGCGTAATGATCCGCGCCAAGGCCTCGGGCACCGATTTCAAGCTCTCGGTCGAGGACACGGGGCCGGGGATCGCGCCAGAGGACCAGGCACGTATCTTCGAAGCTTTCCATCAGGTGGACAGCACGATCACCAAGCAGAAGGGGGGCACCGGCTTGGGTCTTTCCATTAGCAAGCGTTTCATCGAGATGCACGGCGGCACCATCAGCCTCACGTCCACGCTCGGCGAAGGCTCGACCTTCAGGGTTCAGATCCCGGTGCGTGTCGATCGTCAGATGGAGGCGGCATGACGAAGCGCATACTCGTCGTCGAAGATACCGAGGACAATCGGCAGATTTTGCGCGACGTGCTGAGCGATGCCGGCTTCGACCTGATCGAGGCCGGCGATGGCGAGGAAGGCGTTCGGATGGCCGCCAAATTCCACCCCGATCTCGTGCTGATGGACATTCAGCTTCCGGTCGTCGATGGCTATGAAGCGACACGGCGCATCAAGGCGGACCCTGCTCTGCGCCATATCCCCGTCATCGCGGTCACCTCTTATGCTTTATCGCAGGACGAGAAAAAGGCGCTCGCCGTCGGTTGCAGCGGCTATGTGGCCAAGCCCTTCAGCCCGCGCGCGCTGCTTGCCAAGATCCGCGAGTTCCTGCCCTAGCCCGGGCCCGATGGTCGCCGTTTGAAAAAGGCTGATTGATTGCGCGAACGCCCATGCATCCTCGCCGTCGACGACGTTTTCGAGAATCTCGAAATCGTCTGCCTGCGGCTCGAAGCCAACGGCTACGATGTGATCACCGCGATCGACGGCGTCGAAGCGCTTGAGCAGGCCCGTGCCCACAAACCAGATCTCATCCTGCTCGACATCATGATGCCGAAGCTTGACGGCATCTCGGCGCTGAAAGAGCTCAAGGCCGACCCAAGCCTTGGCTTTATCCCTGTTTTGCTCCTGACCGCCAAAGCCGACCGCAGCGACGTGGTTGCGGGGCTTGAGGCCGGCGCCGACGATTATCTGACGAAGCCGCTCGACCAATCCGCGCTCGTCGCGCGCGTGCGCTCGATGCTGCGGATCAAGGCGCTGCACGACAAGGTGCAGGATCAGGCGCGCCAGCTCGCCTTGCAGGCTGAAGAGCTTGCCGAATGGAACCGTGTGCTCGAAGCGCGCGTCGCCGAACAAGTGGCGGAGATCGAGCGTATCAGCCGGCTGAAGCGCTTTCTCGCGCCGCAGGTTGCCGATGTGATCGCGCTCTCGGGCGACCCCGACGCTTTGCTGGCAAGCCACAGCGCTGAAATCACGGTGCTCTTTTGCGACCTGCGCGGCTTCACCGCCTTCACCGAGGCGGCGGAACCCGATCAGGTGATGAAAGTGCTGAGCGAATTCCACACGGCGCTCGGCGACCTCATCCATCGCTATGAAGGCACGCTGGAGCGCTTTGCCGGCGACGGCCTGCTGACGCTCTTCAACGATCCGCTGCCTTGCGCCGACCATACCGAGCGGGCGGTGCTGCTTGCCGTCGATATGCGGGCGCAGCTTGAGTCCCTGTCGCAAGACTGGCGGCTGCGCGGCCATGAGCTCGGCTTCGGCATTGGCATTGCCCGCGGCACCGCAACCTTGGGCAAGATCGGCTTCGACCGGCGGTTCGATTATGCCGCCATCGGCAGCGTCACCAACCTCGCCTCGCGGCTTTGCGATGAAGCCAAATCCGGGCAGATTCTCATCGATCGGAATGTGTTTGAGGTTGCCGAGACCTTATTCGAGGTCGAACGCCTGCCGCCGCTCGCGCTCAAAGGTTTCAGCCGCCCGGTCGAAGCCTTTGCCATCCTCGCGACGCGGCCTCTCGCCTAAACAAGCCTAAGACTTGGCTTCTGCTATGCCACTCTGGTGCGCGACGAGATACGAGCGAAACATAATTGTGAGCTGCTTCTGGGCTTCGAGACCATCAGCGGGGGTCAAAACCCGGTGGCACAAAGCCGGAACCGTTCCGTAGAGCGCTGCGGTCAGGGTCTGAGCGACCAAGCTCGTATCGGCGAAACGGCCATCCCCGGTCGCGGACAGCATCGCCTCGATTGCTCGTGCGCTCCGCCGGGCCGCCAATTCGATCAACTCGCGGGCGTCGAGCTCCATAGCGATGCGATAGAGCGCGGGAGAGATCTCCGCTTGCGCCATCTTCGCCTGAAGATAAGCGTTCACGACGATCTCTGCGATCGTGTCTTTCGCAGCGCACGGATTTTCGCCACACGCTTCCTCAACGGCGTCCGCTAGCATCGCAAGATGTCGCTCCAGCACCGCAAAGAGCAGGGCCTGCTTGTTCGGAAAATACTGATACAGCGTCCCTACCGAAACGCCCGCACGACGCGCGACGCGCGTGGTGTTGAAGCGGATCAGGCCATCGCTCAACAAAACCTGAGTGGTCGCCTCGAAAATGGCGTCCACAGTGGCGATTGACCGGCCCTGACGCGGGGATTTTCGGGGGGTTAGCGGTGGCAGAGAGCGGTTTCCCATAAGCGAATCCAAAACCTGAATATTGCTCCATACATAACTTCTAGCCCCGCCGCTCAAGCAATCGTGCACTTCGCGCCGGGGTCGTCCAGAGACAAATTGGAGGCGTATGTGGGTAAATTAGACGATAAGGTTGCTGTTATCACCGGCGGCAGCGATGGAATGGGGCTGGCGACAGCCAAGCTGTTCGCGCGCGAAGGCGCCAAGGTCGTCATCACTGGCCGCGATCAGATGACACTCGATGCGGCGGCGCAAAATATCGGAAACGGCGCCGACGCGATCCGCAGCGATATGTCCAAGATGGCGAACATCGAAGCGCTTCGCCAATTTGTCGAGAAAAAGCATGGCCGCGTCGACATCATCTTCGCGAACGCAGGCGCGGCGCGGCCGAACATGTTTGAATATATGTCGGAGGAAGAATTCGATTTCACGATCGCTTGCACGTTCAAAGGAACCTATTTCACGGTGCAGAGGCTCCTGCCGCTCATGACGTCCGGCGGCTCGATCATCCTCAACACCACGACCCTGACGACAAAGGGCCTTCCCTATGTCAGCGTCTATTCGGCGGGGAAAGCGGCCATTCGCTCGCTGGCTCGGTCGCTCACCGTGGAACTCAGCGAGAAGGGGATTCGGGTGAACGCTATGGCGCCCGGCTACATTGATACGAATCAAGCGCGTAAATCGGGAGTGAGCGAGGAGATGATCGATCAGACAAAGACCCGGGCGCACGCGCAAATTCCCATGCACCGTAGTGGCACCGTTGATGAAATCGCAAGGGCCGTCCTGTTCTTAGCCTCAGATGACTCGACTTACGTGACCGGCAGCGAACTTTGTGTCGATGGCGGCTGGGCCCAGGTCTGACAGTGCTCCTGGCGCTCTTTGTGAGCGCCGGTTTGCATCTGCGGCACGTCGCAGACTTACGGCCTAACCATCGTCCTTCGTCGTAAGCAGCGTGGTAACGACGCGCCGCGCATCTTCAATCACCACATCGGCGATATGCGGCTGGCTCAAAATGTCGGCGAAGGAAAAGATATCGGCGAGACGCGCGATCCGCCGCCAGCCTTTCGGCAGAAAGCCCCCGGCTTCGACATAAGCACGCGCCAGCGCGTCAGCGAAAGCCGCATTGCCGTCGAAAGGCGGCCGCAGCAGATTGCCGAAATCCATGGCCGGCGACGCGCTCAGCGCATATTCCCAATCGATGACAGCGGCGATCTCGTCGTCGCGTTCCGGACGGATGAGAATGTTCGCGGCATTGAAGTCGCCGTGCACGAGGCAGGGCTGCCGGAGCCAGCCGCCGAGGATGTCGCCATGCGCAGTCGCATAAGCGATGAGACCGCGCGCAAGCTCCTGGCCTAGCCTTTCGCCACCCGGACCGCGCATCAGGCTTTGGTCGAGATAAGCGAGCATGCCCCGGCGGTCGAAATCGATCGGCCCTTTCACTTTGAGGTTGGCATCGAAGAAGCCAAAAATTTCGAAGGTGAAACTGTGGATCGCGGCCAGCACTTTGCCGATCCTGACGGCCATATTGAGCAGCCGGTCGGGCGACATGCCTTGCAAGGCATGTTGAAGATCGGGCCCTTCGATCCAATCGAGCACCGCATAGGGATGGCCGGTGACCGGATTGGCCTCGCCCAGACCGAAGAAATGCAGGACCGGCACGCGCGGCGCGATCAAAGCGTCGATCGCCCGCTCCTTCTCGGCCGGCGCGACGCCGCGCTGATAGAGGCGCAGCAGCAGCGGCGCTTTGCGCTGCGCGAGGCTGACCTTGTAATTGGTATTTGTGAGGCCGCCGCCAACCAGCGTGAAGGCACGCACCGCATCGCTCGGAAACAGCGGCAGAACCAGCCGGGCAATGGCGGCAGCATCGAGCGCGACGGCCGGCACCTGCCGTGGCCAATGTTCTTTCATATTGCCGATGCCTTGCGCTGGGCAGTTTGTGAGCGGACGAACCTGCGTCTAAAGGCAAATTTCCGCCGAGGCAATTTCCGCACCGCTTGCATCCGCTTTGCACGATGCGGGTGACGAAATGCCACGCGTTGAAAATATCCGCCTCAGCATCAGTTTTGCCCATGTGCAATCGCCTGCGCAACTGCCTGTACAGCCGCGCGTTTATCGGCTTTGATCACGGGCTTGCGAGCTCGAAAATGATCGCGAAAGGCGGGACGCTTCGCCAAAATGAATCTGCAGCCTAACGTCTCTCCCGTCTCCGGCGACGCGCAGTCACAGATGCGTCCAAAGACCTCCCGGCGCATCCTTTGCGTTTTCCCGCGCTACACGCCATCATTCGGCACTTTTGAATATTCTTATTGTCTGACCTTGGGCACGCGCGCGTTCATGCCGCCGCAAGGCCTTCTGCTGATCGCGGCGGTGTTGCCGAAACATTGGCAGGTGCGCTTTATCGATGAGAATATGCAGCCCGCGACGGATGGCGACTTTGCCTGGGCCGACGCCGTCTTCGTCAGCGGTATGCACATTCAGCGCCGGCAGATCGACGACATCGGCTGCCGTGCCCGCCAATTCAACAAGGTCACGGTGCTGGGCGGTCCGTCCGTCTCCGCCTGCCCCGATCATTATCCGGGCTTCGACTATCTCCATATCGGCGAAATCGGCGATGCGACCGACGATCTCATCGCCATTTTGGCGCGCGACGTCGCGCGGCCCGAGCAGCAAGTCGTCCTCAACACAAAGACCCGGTGCGAACTCGCCGATCTGCCCGCCCCGGCCTATGAGCTGGCGAAGATCGACCGCTATCTTCTCGGCTCGATCCAGTTTTCAAGCGGCTGCCCATATAAATGCGAGTTCTGCGACATTCCCGGCCTCTACGGCCGCGTGCCGCGGCTCAAGACGCCGCAGCAAATCATCGCCGAGCTCGACAAACTCGTCGATGCGGGCGTCGCCGGTTCGGTCTATTTCGTCGACGACAATTTCATCGCCAATCGCAAGGCCGTCGCCGAGCTTCTGCCGCATCTCATCGCCTGGCAGAAGCGGCGCGGCTATCCGACCAACCTCTCCTGCGAGGCGACACTCAACATCGCCCGCACGCCGGACATTCTCGCCATGATGCGCGAGGCCGGCTTCGAGACGATCTTCTGCGGCATTGAAACGCCGGAACCCGACGCCCTGAGGGAGATGGACAAGAAGCAAAATCTTGCCGTGCCGATCCTCGATGCCGTGCGCGCCATCAATCAGCACGGCATGCAAGTGGTCTCCGGCATCATCCTCGGCCTCGACAGCGACACGCCGGACACCGGGCGGCGCATCCTCGATTTCATCGACCGGTCGCAGATCCCCATGCTGACCATCAACCTGCTGCAGGCGCTGCCGCAGACGCCGCTCTGGGACCGGCTCAAGAAGGCGGACCGGCTCGACGCTGACGAGGGCCGCGAATCGAACGTGCGCTTTCTTCTGCCCTACGATCAGGTCGTGGCGATGTGGAAGGCGTGCATGAAAGAGGCCTACGAGCCCGAAGCGCTTTACGCGCGCTACCAATATCAGTTCGAAAACACCTGGCCCCATCGGCTCAAGCGCCCAATGAGCCGAGCCCGGCTCGCGCCAAAGAATGTCCTGCGCGGGCTCGTCATGCTGGCGAAGATTTTCTGGACTCTCGGCCTGCGCGGCGATTACCGCCGCACGTTCTGGAAATATAGCTGGCCTTGGCTCAAGCGCCGCAAAATCGAATTCCTGATCGCGACCTCGGTCTGTGTGCATCACCTCGTGATGTTCTCGCGCGATGCCTGCGCCGGGCGCGCCAACGCCTCAAATTATGCCCATCGGCAGCGCGATTTCGCCGACGGGGCGACGCAGGTCGCGGCGGAATAGCTAGAGCATCGGACCGAAAAGTACGAAACGGCTTTCGGACAAATCCGATGCGATGAGAAAGACTTAAAAAGCGCCAAGCGATTCAAACGTTCGACGCCTTAATCGTCCGCCTCGGGATCCGCGTCATCGTCTTCGGCCGGCGCCGGTTCTGGCGCCGCGTCCGCCTCCTCGCGTATTTCCTCGCGCATTTCGGCAAATTCTTCCTGCGCGTCGCTTTCGAGCGGATCTTCGTCTTCCATCAACGCGGCGTCATCGCGCGGCTGCGGCACGGCGAAGCCCGACGGCAGCACACCCTCGAACATGCCGGCGCCCTTCAATTCCTCAAGGCCCGGCAGATCGCCGATCGCTTCAAGGCCAAAGTGCAGAAGGAAGGCTTCGCTGGTGCCATAGGTCAACGGCCGGCCAGGCGTGCGGCGGCGGCCGCGCAGCCGGATCCAGCCGGTTTCAAGCAGCACATCGAGCGTGCCTTTCGAAATCGCCACGCCGCGGATTTCCTCGATCTCGGCCCGCGTCACCGGCTGGTGATAAGCAACGATGGCGAGGGTTTCGAGCGCCGCCTTCGAAAGCTTCTTCGGCTCGATCGTATCGATCGAGAGAAGCCAGCCGAGGTCCGATGCCGTGCGGAACAGCCATTTCTTGCCGACGCGCACGAGATTGACGCCGCGCGCGGCATAATCCTGCTTCAAGCGAGCAAGCACCTCGCCGACGGCGAGCCCCTCCGGCATCCGGCGGGCGATTTCGGATTCCTCCAGCGGCTCGGGCGCGGCAAACAGCATGGCTTCCGCGATCCGCATCGCTTCGCCCATCATAGCTTCGTCGGACGGCATGGACTCACTCTCGGCCTCATCGACGAGCGTATCGGCAAATAGTCGCGCGACTTCAGCCAAGTTCAGCTCCTCTATTGCAACGGCGCGGGGCCATTGGCCTCGTCGCGCTTCTTGATCCAGAGCGGCGCAAAGGCCTGATCCTGGCGCAGGCTGATGGCGCCCTGGCGGACCATTTCGAGCGCCGCCGCCAGCGACGAAGCCTTCACGGCACGCCGCGCCTCCGGCGTCGTGAAATAATCGATGAGGAAGGAATCGAGCACAGCCCAATCCGGCGTCTGGCCGAGAAGCCGTTCAAGCGCGGTGCGCGCCTCGACCAGCGACCAGGTGAACCGCTGCCGCAATTGCAGTTTCGATCCTGCCTGTTTCTGCCGCTGGCGCGCATAGGCGGCGAGCAGATCGTGAATGCTCGCCTTCCATTGCGGCCGGCGCGAAATCTCGACGCCTTCGGGCTGGCCGCGCATGAAAATTTCCCGGCCGAGCCGTGGCCGCTGCATCAACGCTTCTGCCGCCGCGCGGATCGCCTCAAGCCGCTGCAACCGCAGGGCCAGCGCCGCGGCGAGGTCTTCGGCCAGTGGCTCTTCCTCTTTGTCCTGCTGCGGCAGCAGCAGGCGCGATTTGAGGTAAGCGAGCCAGGCCGCCATCACGAGATAGTCGGCGGCAAGCTCGAAGCGCAGATTGCGCGCCGCCTCGATGAAAGCGAGATATTGCTCGGCGAGCGCCAGAACCGAAATCTTGGCGAGATCAACCTTTTGCCGCCGCGCCAGCTCCAGCAGCAGATCGAGGGGCCCCTCAAATCCATCGACATCGACGAAAAACGCCGGCTCGCCCGTCGCGTCATTCTGCTCGAAAGCCAGATTCTGTTCTGCTTCAGGTGCTTGCATAATGTTTCTAAAGTTACGTCTCAAGCCAGCGGCGATTCGAGCCCGTCGGAAGACCTTGGGCCGTTCAGGCCTTGATCGCAAGCGAGGCTTCGATTTCGGCCCAGGCTTCCACAGGATCAAAGGGAGCGGCGGTTTCGCCGCGCCACGTTGCTGCCCGCTCGGCGCGTGTCAAGGCCAGTCCGGCGAGCGCCGGCGCCGCGCCGGCGACAGCCTCGGCCTCGGCAAGATCGCCATTGCAATGGAGCGCCAGATCGATGCCCGCCGCGAAGGCCGCCTCGGTTCGCGCGCGCAGCGTGCCCTGTAACGCCTGCATCGAAAGATCGTCGCTGAACAGCAGGCCGCCGAAGCTGATCTCGTCCCGGATAAAGCGGATCACGATGGGCGATTGCGTCGCTGGGCGCTCCGGATCAAGCGCCGTATAGACGACATGCGCAGTCATCGCCGCGGGCAAATCCCGGTTCGCGGCAAAGGGCTGGAAATCGCTTTCCCATAAGAGATCAAGCGGCGCATCGACCACCGGGAGATCAAGATGGCTGTCGACTCCGGCGCGGCCATGGCCGGGAATATGTTTGATGACCGGCATGACGCCGGCATCCGCGAGCCCCAAAGCCGCGGCGCGGCCAAGCTGCGTCACGGCTTCCGCCCGGCGCGAAAACGCCCGGTCGCCAATCACATCATGCGCGCCGGCGATCGGAACATCGAGCACCGGCGCACAATCGATGGTGATGCCGAGGTCGCGCAGATCTCGCCCGAGAAGCGTCGCGGCGCGGCGGACAACCTCCGCCCGGTGCGGCAACGGCAGATCAATTGCGCCGAGCCGCGCAGCGGCGGGATAGGCCCGCCAATGCGGCGGCCCGAGCCGTTGCACCCGCCCGCCTTCCTGATCGACGAGCACGGCCGCGTCGCGACCGACAACAGCGCGAAAATCCGCGATCAAGGCGCGGACTTGCG
>Ga0153954_1001138_pt1 | contig 15791 bp, 13 predicted proteins | sample TSFL038MetaG_FD_102277 | JGI IMG/M metagenome (GOLD analysis project Ga0153954, IMG submission 102277) | Attine ant fungus gardens microbial communities from Florida, USA - TSFL038 MetaG | ecosystem: Host-associated > Fungi > Mycelium > Unclassified | place: USA: Florida, Wekiwa Springs State... | reverse complement strand
GAATTTCTGCATTGGGCTCCCCCAGCGATTCGGGAGTCCCCTTCAGAATCCATGTTGCTTGCCGCTGCAACACCCATATCAAAGTCACATGCGATTCCCCTGCCTTGCGGGGGAGGGTAGGGAGGGAGGTGGCTTGTGGCAGGAGCGTGCCCCAAACCCCCCTCACTAGCCCCTCCCCATCGCAAGTCGGGCTTGCCCGACTTGCGCGGTATTTAAGGCGCGACCCGGGTAAACCCGGGGCGCGTGGGAGGGGAACAGACCTCCCGAGCGGCGGCGTATTGCCTTGCTCAACGAAAAACACGTCAAGGGAGGAAACAAAATGAGAAAAAAGCTGCTCGCTCTCGCGGCGCTGCTGTCTGCGGCGCTGCCTGCTTGCGCCGATCCCATACCGCAGGGCGGTGTCGGCGAGAATGTCCAGGTGGTCGGCTACAGCGAGCTCGGCAATAAACCCGGCTTCAAGATGTCGATCCTGGAGTCGAACGGCCGCTGGTACCTTTACATGGGCCACCTGTGGCACTTCGGCTGGTCGATCGTGGACGTGACCGATCCCGCCGATCCGAAGGTCGTCAAGTTCATACGGGGGCCGCCCAATACCTGGACCATCCAGATGGACCTCTCCGGCAACACGATGATCACCGCGCTGGAGAAGGTCACGAAAGAGTGGGGCGGCGATCCCAGCAAGCCGAACGACGAGGGCGTGCTCATCTGGGACATCAGCGACCGGCTCAATCCTAAACAGGTCGGGCACTTCAAGACCGGCGCGAGCGGCACCCATCGCGACTGGTATGGGGGCGGCAAGTACATGCATCTCGCCGCCGACATGCCGGGCTTCAAGAACGACATGTATGTCAACGTCGACATCAGCGATCCGGCGCACCCGGTCGAGGTCGGCCGCTGGTGGGTGAAGGGCCAGCGCGACGGTGAGACGCCGCCGGCGCCGCCCGGCACCACGCTGCATGGTCCGCCCTTCGTCGTCGGCGACAAGGCATTCCTGCCCTATGGCGGCGCCGGGATGTACATCCTCGACATCTCCGACATGGCGCATCCGAAAGAGATCGGGCATCTCGGCTACAGCCCGCCGTTCATTCCCTTCATCGGCGTCCACACCGTCATCCCGGTGCCCGATCGCAAGATCGCGATCACCAACTCCGAGGCGATCCGCGAGAATTGCCAGGAGCCGCTCAACCAGGCCTCGATCGTCGACATCTCCGACCTGGCGAAGCCGCGGCTCGTCTCGATCTTTCCGCTGCCGGTGCCGCCGCCGGGCGCGCCGTACAAGAGCTTCTGCGAGAAGGGCGGCCGCTTCGGCCCGCACAATCAGAACACGTTGCTGCACAATCCCGACGTCCAGCCGCAGGGCGATCTGGTCTATCTCACGTACTTCAACGCGGGACTGCGCATCTACAACATCTCCGACCCCAATACCCCGCGCGAGGTCGGCTATTTCCTCCCGCCCGATCCGCGGCAGCGATACGGCACTCTCCCGCAGAACAAGCTGGTGGCGCAGACCGAGGACGTGCTCGTCGACCGCCGCGGCTACATCTACATCACCGACAAGAACCAGGGCCTGTTCATCCTGAAATACACGGGCCGGTGACGGCAGAACGTCGTAGACTCTCGGCTTGTGCCCGGCAATCCCGCTCGCCACCTGTCATTGGTGCGAGCGGAGCCAGGACGGAGCGAGGTCATGGACTATGACGCCATCATCATCGGTGCGGGGCAGGCTGGACCGGCACTGGCGCGACGACTGACCGGTGCCGGGGGGCGGGTCGCCGTCGTCGAGCGCAAATTCTTCGGCGGCACCTGCATCAACACCGGCTGCACGCCGACCAAGACGCTGGTCGCGAGCGCCTACGCGGCGCACCTGGCCCGGCGGGCCGCCGATTATGGCGTCGTCATCGACGGATCGCCGCGTGTCGACATGAAGGCAGTGAAGGCGCGCAAGGACGCCATTGTCGAGCGATGGCGCAGCGGCATCGAACAATCGCTCAGATCATTGAAGGGGTGCACGGTCTACGAGGCGCACGCTCGCTTCACTGGACCGCACGAGCTGCAGGTCGGCAATGATGTGCTGCGCGCGGACAAGATCTTCATCAATGCCGGGGGGCGCGCGGTGGTGCCGCCGATCCCGGGCCTCGACCGGGTTCGGTATCTGACCAACAGCACGATGCTCGACCTCGACATTCTGCCGCGGCATCTGATCGTGCTCGGCGGGAGCTATGTCGGGCTCGAGTTCGCCCAGATCTATCGGCGTTTCGGCAGCGAGGTCACGGTCATCGAGCAGGCGCCGCGGCTGATCGCGCGCGAGGACGAGGACGTCTCCCATGCGATCGCCGATATCCTGAAAGGGGAGGGCATCGACATCCGTGTCGGCAGCAAGGTCGTCACGGTCGCGGCGCAGGGAAGCGGCGTCGCCGTGACGGTCGAGAGCGGAGAGCGGTCGCAGGTGAGCGGCACGCACCTTCTGGCGGCGATCGGCCGAAGGCCGAACACCGATGATCTCGGCCTCGACAAGGCCGGCGTCGTCACCGACGAGCGCGGCTATATCGAGGTCGATGACCAGTTGCGGACGAATGTGCCCGGCATCTGGGCGCTGGGTGACTGCAACGGCCGCGGCGCCTTCACCCATACCTCCTGGAACGACTACGAGATCGTCGCAGCCAACCTGCTCGACAACGACAGCCGCCGCGTCAGCGACCGCATCAATGCCTACGCACTTTATACCGATCCGCCGCTCGGCCGCGCCGGCATGACGGAAGCCGAAGTGCGCAAATCCGGCCGGCCGGCCTTGATCGCAACCATGGCGATGGCGGACGTGGCCCGCGCCATCGAGAAGGGCGAGACCAAGGGTTTCATGAAGGTCCTTGCCGACAAGGAGACCAGGCAGATCCTCGGTGCATCGCTGCTCGGCGTGTCCGGCGACGAGGTCGTCCACTGCCTTCTCGATCTGATGTACGCGAAGGCGCCCTACACGGTCATGCAGCGCGCCATGCACATCCATCCGACGGTGTCGGAGCTCCTCCCAACCATGATGGGGCAGCTCCGTCCGCTGCAGTGACCAGGGTGGAGGGCCGATCAGCGCGCTTGGTCATGCGTCGACGCGCTAAAGCATGATCCGGAAAAGTGTGCAGCGGTTTTCCGAAAAGATCATGCTCAAGCAAGAAGCTAAAGCGCGATGATGATTCAACCAAAAAATCATCGCGCTTTAGAGCGCATTTGGGTGGTCGCCTCCGCGCGCATGGTTGCGTCAGGGCCGTTGCTGCTGATGGCCGCCAGGCTGATCAGCAGCAGCGCGAGTCCGCCATACGCGACCGCGACGCCGATCGTCCATTTTCGCAGAAAGCGACGATCGTCGTCAGTGGCGGCGTTCCGGAATGCTTTCGGGATCATTATGTCTCACCGAGGCGCGCGGCGGCCTCGCCCTGCTGGACGACGTCGTAGTGGCCGGAGTGTCACGGATAGGCATTCACCAGATCGAGGTTGATCGGATCGATTCCGCTCGAGAGGGCGTTCGCAAAGAGCACGACAATCACCCCGGCCGTGAACAGTGTGACGGCCACGAGGATTGTGATGTCATAGGACGTCTCGGCCGGGTGCGCGGACGCGGTGTGATGCAGTACATCTGCCATAGGAGGCTCCTGTCTCTGCTCTGCTCCTTGCCGCAAAAGTGGCCTGCGCCGGCGCGAAACGCTATTCCGATGCAACACGTGCCGCCCGCCCGGCACGGAATGTCCCAACCGCAACATCGACGGTGATCTCGCCCAGCACCATGTCGAGCCTTCCGCCCGCTTTGCCCGCGAGCTTCCGCATCGGCCAGTTGTGCCGTGGGAACATCATGCGCAGCGTCCGCGTCTCGGAATCGGCCACCAGGCGCATAGCCGACTGCAGCAGCGCCCAACCCAGCCCGCGGCGACGCCATTCGCGCTCGACTACGAAGGTGGCCTCGGCATGGCCAGGCTGGCCGCTGTCGTAGACTTCGACGACGCCACGCAGGCGCCCGCCGACGAAAGCGCCGACCGTCCAATTGGCATCGGCGATGGCGCTCGTGGTGTGGCTCGCAAGAAAATCGTCGCTGCTGGCTGCGCCGAACCTGGTGCATCTATCGGCCGGCTCCAGGCCGAGCAGAACGCGCTTCAGCTCCTCTGCATCCTCGTGCTCAAGGCGGCGGACGACGGGCGCGGTGACGGAGATGTCTTTGCTCGCATCGATCGCGCCGATGCATCTGGCAATGTTCACTCGACGGGCCGACAGAGACATCGATCATCTCCTGAGATCGAACGAACCGTGCAGCCGAGCTGGAAGACACTTAGCAGATCACGTATGAAACTGATGTGATGTGTCTCACGCTTTGGCATCCTTAAAATGAAGGAGGTCGGTCAGGACCAAAAGAGCACCTGCAACAACCCATCGGAAAACGAGGACTCGCGGTGCGGTCCATCTATTCCCGTGAGGTCAAATCTTTCTGGGTGCTCGCGATATCACGAGGTGCCCAAGGGGCGGGCAATCTGAAGCGTGTTTGGGCAAGCGTCACGTTTTGCCGAGAGCGTTTTGCAGAAGCGCCCACGAACGGCTTTATCTCGTGCACGCGCGCCATAGATTTCGGCTATCGTGGGGGTTGATGGCGATTCGAAGAAGGGCAGACCGTGAGATTCCTGAAACGGCAATTGCAGCGGCTGCTGATCCTGGGACTGGGTGTTTTCAGCATCTGGCTGATCGTCTTTGTCGTCTTCGAGTTCGCCGACAAGAGGCTCCCGTGGATGCTCGCGCTCGGCGTGACCTACGGTATCGCCGCCTACGTGATACTGCCCTACGCCGTGCGCATGGGCCTCAAGATCCTGCAGCGTCAGCGCGTGCCAAGCTTCACCGTCACCGGCGACGGCTTGCCTGGCGACCCCGTGAACCTCACGCTGACCGGCACGCTTGCAGAATTGCGCGCCGCCTTTGCAGCCGTGGGTTGGTCGGAGGCAGAGCCGCTGGGTTGGGCGAGCACATGGCGCATGGTCCGTGCCTTCGTGCTCAATGCGCCCTATCCCGACGCGCCCTTCAGCACGCTCTATCTGTTCGGGCGGGGCCAGGACATCGGCTTCCAGAAGGCGATCGACAACAGTCCGCGCAAGCGCCATCACGTCCGGTTTTGGGCGCGGAGCCTCACCTCCGGGGAGAGTATGTTGGGAACGTCGAGCTTCTGGCTCAATACCGACCGGCCCCCGGAAGACGCCTGCGCGCTCTGGGTCGGAGCTGGCACCAAGGATACCGGCTTATCCTTCACCAAGCTCACATTCCAGGTCACCCATGCCACCGACTCCGATACCAACGCCGAACGCGACTACATCATCGCCCAGTTGAGCGCGGGCGGCGTCATAGCCAACGTGGCGTCATATGGCTGCGGCGAGAGCCTGCGCGGGGAAAGGATCAATCACTACGTCACCGATGGAGAGATCACGGCGGCGAGCCTGGTGGGCGGGTCGCTGACCCGCGTGAGCGCGGGCGGGGAGGGGGCCTGAAGTTCCGGGCGAGATTCCGGCTTCCTGAGCAATTTTCACGGCGTATTGGAACGACTACAATAATGTTCCGTTGACACGTGTCAGCCGAGAATTCAATCCACGCCGCTTTGGAAACGTGCACGCCTGACAAAGCGAGGATGTCGTCGGCTCGACACACGGCCGCGACATCTTGAATCGATTTTGAAGTGCATCCGCCCGCATCGGGCTCCGTCTCCACCCGGAGGGATTTCAATGGCTCAAGCGTCCTCGCCGGCACGTCAGGTCCAGAACAAGATCTCAACGCCCGCCAAAATGACGGTCACGCTTTACGTCAACGGTGTGGCGCGCAAGCTGGACGTGGCGCCGTGGACCACCTTGCTCGACCTTCTGCGCGACCATCTCGGCCTGACCGGGACCAAGAAAGGCTGCGATCATGGCCAGTGCGGGGCCTGCACGGTGCTGCTGGACGGCCGCCGCATCAATTCCTGTCTCACCTTGGCGGTCATGAAGGACGGCACCCACGTCACCACCATCGAGGGGCTGGCGAAGGACGGCGCATTGCATCCGCTGCAGCAGGCGTTCATCGACCACGACGCATTTCAGTGTGGCTACTGTACCCCCGGCCAGATCTGTTCGGCGGCGGGCCTCATCGCCGAGGGCAAGGCGAAGAGCGCCGACGAGATCCGCGAGCTCATGAGCGGCAACATCTGTCGCTGCGGCGCCTATCCCAACATCCTTGCCGCGATCCAGCAGGCGATGGGGCAGTCATGATCAATTTCGAATATGCACGTGCGACTGATATAGTCGATGCAGTCCGGCAGATGGCCGCCGACCCGACGGCGAAGTTCATCGCGGGCGGGACCAACCTCATCGACCTGATGAAGGAGGACGTCGAGCGTCCGTCGCGATTGATCGACATCTCCCGCCTGCCGCTCAAGACGGTCGAAGAGACCACGACCGGCGGCGTGCAGATCGGCGCGCTGGTGCCGAACTCCGACCTCGCCTATCACCCCATGATCGAGCGGCGCTACCCGCTGCTCGCGAGCGCGATCCTGGCGGGCGCCTCGCAACAACTGCGCAACATGGCGTCGACCGCTGGAAACCTCCTGCAGCGCACCCGCTGCGCCTACTTCTACGATACCGCGACGCCCTGCAACAAACGCGAGCCCGGCAGCGGCTGCTCTGCCATCACGGGGCTCAACCGCGGGCATGCGATCCTCGGCACCAGCGAGGCCTGTATCGCGACCCATCCCTCCGACATGTGTGTGGCGCTGGCCGCGCTCGACGCCAAGGTGCATGTGGCCGGCCCGGCCGGCGCGCGCTTGATCGCGTTCTCGAATTTCCACCGCCTGCCCGGGGCTACGCCGCAACGCGACACCAACCTCGAGCCGAACGAGATCGTGACCGCGGTTGAGCTGCCACCTCAGGGGTTCGCGGCGAACTATAGCTACCTCAAGATCCGCGACCGGCTGTCCTACGCGTTCGCGCTGGTATCGGTGGCGGCCGCGCTCGAGCTCGAGGGCGGTACGATCAAGACGGCGCGGCTCGCACTAGGTGGTGTCGCCCATAAGCCGTGGCGCGACACCGCGGTGGAAAGCGCAATGCGAGGGCGGTCCGCCGATGCGGACACGTTCGCACAGGCGGCGGAGCAACTGCTGCGCGACGCCAAGGGCTATGCGCACAACGCCTTCAAGATCGAGCTCGCGCGCCGCGCGGTCGTGCGCGCGCTGACCCAGGCTGCGCAGGGCCGGCCGCAATCGCAATCCAACAAAGCCATCGGGTGAGCCGCGCCATGTTGCAGCATCCGTCATCCCTCGTCGGCACCGCCACGTCCCGCATCGACGGCCGCGCCAAGGTCACCGGGGCGGCGAAATATGCGGCCGAGGTCGATACCAGCGGCCTTGCGCATGCCGCCGTGGTCGGAGCAACCATCGCGAAGGGGCGCATCGCGCGCATCGATGCCGGCGACGCCCTCCGCGTCGCGGGCGTGCTGGCGGTGATCACGCACGAGAACCGGCCGTTCATGGCGGGCACGGACGCGGCCTACCACGACGATGTCGCGCCCGACGGGTCCCCGTTCCGGCCGCTCTATGACGACAAGATCGTGTTCAACGGGCAACCGATCGCGGTGGTGGTCGCCGAGGAATGGGAGATCGCGCGCTTTGCGGCCTCGCTCGTGCATGTCGACTACCGGGAAGAGCCGCATGTCACTGACCTGTTCGCGCAGCGCGACAAGGCGTTCGTGATCGACAAGCCGGAGAAGCCGCGGGGCGATGCGCGGAAGGCCTTCGCCGCCGCCGCGGTGCGCCACGAGGCCGACTACTACATCCCGATCGAACATCACAACCCGATGGAGCTGTACGCCTCGACGGTGATCTGGGAGGGCGGCGGCAAGCTCACGGTCTTCGACAAGACCCAGGGCGTGCAGAATGTGCAGCGTTACCTGTGCGGCGTCTTCGAGATGAAGTCCGATGACGTGCGGGTGATGTCGCCGTTCATGGGCGGAGGTTTCGGATCGGGCCTACGCCCACAATATCAGGCCGTGCTCGCTGTGCTGGCGGCGCGCGCGCTCGAGCGTTCGGTCCGCCTCGTGCTGACCCGCCATCAGATGTACGGGCTCGGCTATCGGCCCGGCACGATCGAGCATCTCGCCCTTGGCGCCAAGTCCGACGGAACGCTCGATGCGGTCAGCCACGAGGCGATTGCGGTGACCTCGCAGTACGAGGCGTTCGCGCGCAACGACACCGCCTGGTCGGCGCTGCTCTACACCTGCGCCAACACCAGGTTCGTGCACAAGCTGGCGCGCCTCGACCTGCCGACGTCCTGCGACATGCGCGCGCCAGGCGCCGCGACCGGCGTCTATGGGCTCGAATGTGCGATGGACGAGCTCGCCGTCGCGCTCAAGCTCGATCCCCTGGTGCTGCGTCTGCGCTGCTATTCGGACCGCGACCAGAACGCAAACGTTCCCTACACCAGCAAGGCGTTGCGCGAGTGCTACCGGGAGGCCGCGCAGGCGTTCGGGTGGGAGAAGCGCAACCCCGAGCCGCGCTCGATGCGTGACGGCAACGACCTCATCGGGTGGGGCATGGCGACCGGCGTCTGGGAGGCGTTGCAGGTGGAGATCTCGGCCCGCATCGTGCTGACTGCCAACGGGCATGCCGAGGTCGCCTGCGCCACCTCCGATATCGGCACCGGCACCTATACGATCATGGCGCAGGTGGCCGCCGACGCGCTCGGCCTGCCGCTCGACAGCATCACCATCAAGCTCGGCGATTCGACCTTGCCGCAATCGCCGGTCGAGGGTGGATCGTGGATCGCGGCCTCGGTGTCGAACGCGATCGTCAAGACCGCGGGCGAGGTCCGCGCGGAGCTGTTGCGTCTCGCCAAGGCGATGCCGGGCTCGCCGTTGGCGGCGGCCGAGCCCGACGACGTGGTGCTCGTGGACGGCAAGATCTTGGACAAGAACGACCGCGCGGTGTCGATCGCGGATGCGATGCGCCACGGCGCCGTCGACCGCATCGAGAAGGAGAGCACGGCGACCTTCGCGGATGATCCCACGCATGCACGCAACACCCACTCCGCGATCTTCGCAGAGGTGAAGGTCGACGAGCAGCTCGGCGTGATCCGCGTCACCCGTGTCGTCAATGCGGTGGCGGCCGGACGCATCCTCAACACCAAGACCGCGCACAGCCAGATCATGGGCGGCGTGGTCTGGGGCATCGGCATGGCGCTCCACGAGGAGACCCTGATCGACCACGCGTTCGGGCGCATCATGAACGCCAACATCGCCGAATATCACGTGCCGGTGAACGCTGATGTCCACGACATCAAGGTCATCTTCGTCGACGAGCCCGATGCGCTGGTCAATCCGCTCGGCATCAAGGGGGTCGGCGAGATCGGGATCGTCGGCACCGCCGCCGCCATCGCCAATGCCGTCTATCACGCGACCGGAACGCGCGTGCGCGACCTGCCGATCACGCTCGATAAGCTGATGCGATAGGGGATAGGGCGGGTTAGCCAGCATCAGCGCGTTCACGCGCGTCTTCCGACGCGCTATGGTGGCGTAACCCGCCGTCTCGCCATGCGGCCAGCTCGGCGGATTACGCTTCGCTAATCCGCCCTGCGCGGGTGAATTCCGCCGCGATCTGCGAAGATGACACGCCGCGCGTGCAGAAGTGCAATAGCTGTGGCGTATCGATGTCGATAACGCCGCAGCGCAGCAGGATCAATCTCTCTTATGGCGTGTGAACATGTCGGGTCGATGGGGAGAACATGTCGGGGACAGAGCCTCACTCCTTCGCCTTCAATTGCGATTCGTTCGCGGTAATGAACGCCCGGATCTCGTCGGCCATGCCCAGGAGCCGCAGCCACTGCTCCTTGTAGAGGGTGACGGGGAACCGCCCCATGCCGTAGACCGACACCGCCCCCTTCTCGCTGACCTTCAACCGGACAGCGGGAGTCGCCCCCTTCTTGAGCGAGGCATTTTCATTGCGGAGACGCTCGAGCTCGGCTTTCAAGTTTTCGTCGGACATGGCTTCTCGTGATGTTCTAGTGATGACGTGGGACTATATCGCTGGTGAGGTGACGATCATAGTCTGCCCGACGGCGGCCAGGCACGCTGCTTTTCCGTGAATTTTTCGAAATGTGCAAACGGGAGGTCCACGGCGGTTGCGCATGTCCTCGCCATCCCGCTGACCACGTTGCCTCCGGGCGCATCACCATCTATCACACCGAGATGTCGCTTGGAGGTGGTGGCCCGGGCTGCCCGCGAGCGACGCCGTGAGCGCGGAAGAATATGCCGAGCGACCGTGCGCTGCGCGTATTGATCGGGATTTGCACCGCCATCCTCGTCGTCGGCGCGCTCTACCTCTCCGACACCATCTTCGCGCCGCTGGCGTTCGCCTTGCTGACGATCGCCATTCTGTGGCCGGTCCAGGAGCGATTGCAGGCGCGGCTGCCGAAGCTCATCGCGCTCGCCCTGTGCATGCTGATCACGGTCACGGTCCTGGGGGTGTTCGGCTCGCTGATCGCGTGGGGCTTTGGGCGGATCACCCGCTATATCCTCGACGACGCCGCTCGCTTCCAGCTCCTTTATGGGACTCTGGCCGACTGGCTTGAAGGGCATGGCATCGTGCTGGCAGGCCTTTGGGCCGAGCACTTCAACGTCGGGTGGCTGGTCCGTTTGCTTCAGCTGGCAACGATCCGGTTGAACGGGATGCTCACCTTTTCGCTCGTCGTGCTGATCTATGTCATCCTCGGTCTGCTCGAAGTCGACGCCGTCGCCGCCAAGCTGCGCGGCGCCGGTGCCGGCGAGTTCGGCAGGGTCCTGCTGAGGGGAGGAGCGGAAACCGCCATCAAGCTTCGCAGATTCATGCTGGTCCGAACCTTGATGAGCGTGATGACGGGCATCCTGGTATGGGGCTTCGCCGTCTTGGTTGGACTTCCGCTGGCGGCGGAATGGGGCGTGATCGCATTCGCGCTCAACTACATCCCGTTCATAGGCCCCTTCATCGCCACGGTGTTTCCAACCCTGTTTGCGATCGCGCAGTTCGAATCCTGGCAGATGGCCGCCATCGTATTCGCCTGCCTCAATCTCATTCAGTTCCTGGTTGGAAGCTATCTCGAACCTCGCATCGCGGGCAGCGCACTGTCCATCTCGCCGTTCCTGGTGCTGTTTGCCGTGTTCTTCTGGACTTTCGTGTGGGGGATTGCCGGCGCTTTCATCGGCGTGCCGATCGCAATCGCCATCCTGACGCTGTGCGAGCAGCATCCCGCGAGCCGCTGGATCGCGAACCTGCTCGGAGGCCCCGAGCGCAAGGCGGCTTGACTTATCAGGCTCTGCGTTCGGCCTGCTTTGTGATGGCGGCCTCGGCGCCCGAGGTCGGAAGGCCGTCGCCCGCTCTGCGCCCCGGCACGTCGATCCGGTCGGGCTCGAGCAGCCGCAGCCTGCCGTCGGAGCCGACTGCCAGATTGTGCACGTAGAAATACGTGTCCCGGTCGTCCGTCGCTTCCATCACCGGAGATGGCGCCGACACGATCAGCAAGCCCCCGCACTTGCCGATCCAATCGATGTGACGGTGACCGTGCAGCACGATTGCTTTGTCGGCGAGGCGCTGCAGGCGCCGCACGAACCAGCTGCCGTTCACGAGCGCCGTTCCGATCCGTACCGACAAGGCCTTCGCAGGTTTCGGATATTCCACGACGTGGTGGTGCAACGCCACGATCCATGAGGCTTGCGGAAACTGCGCTGTTACGATGTCGATGCCCTTCGCCTGCGCACGTGAGATCACTCCCAGTGCATTGGTGAAAGAGAAGTGCGTGTCGGCATTCGAGTTCAGCACGATCATGCCCAGCCCATCTTCGCTGTCCGGGGGCAGCACCATTGGGAAGACCTTGATCCAGAGATCGGCCACCTGCCGCATCCGGCGCATCGATCCGCGGTCTGCAAAAGCGGCCAGCGTGGCGCGGTGCGGCTCGAGCGCCTGTGCCAGCGTGACGCCGAGATGGCCGCGGGCCCCGTCGATGATCCGGACCCGCGATCCATGCATCGCCGCCAGGGCAGAGATGGTGCGAAGCTGGCGGAGGTGTTTGGTCGGGCTTGTCGGCAGGTCGAGACGAGCGGGATTGGCCCGATCCACCACATTCACGTCGTGGTTGCCGGGGAGGGCGATCAGGAGCCCGGCAAGCCTCGGATGCGACGCCAGTGCGTCGAAGAATTCGGCCCATTCCGACGACACGCCGGCATCGGTCAGATCTCCCGTGACCAGGATGGCATCGAGCGGCCGCGCCTGATGAACCTCTTCCAACCGCTCCAGCACCTGTCGCAGGCGTTCATTCCCGCGCGCACCGGACCTCCCGCTTTCGAGGCGAAAGCCGTAGCGCTCTCCCACGGTATGGAGATCCGACAGATGTGCCACCCGCCACGATCGACCTCCGGACGGGCGCGGATCGAAGGAACGCAGGTCGCGAGGCTGCGGCATGCTTGCATCGGCCATGCCCCAGACGAATGCAGCTGCGGCGAAATAGCCGGTAATGATCACGACCGCGTTGGCGAGCGCGACCGCAATGACCAGGCGGGGTGATGCGAAATCCGCGAAACTGCCGATCCAGCGCGAGGCCGGCCACGCGAGCGCCGCGAGGCCGAGCGCGATGGCGCTGATCGCGACGCCTGACGCGGCGGCGCTGGCGGCACGAATCGAGCCCAGGCGCGCCGCGCCCACGCGGCGCGGCAGCATGCGCTCGACGATGTGGCGACACCCCTCCCGGCAGATGATGTAGCCGGGCTGCACCCCCAAGGCGTTCAAGGACCAGAAGCTGTTCTCGATCCCATGCAGGAGCCGGCGCCCCCCGAACCAGGCGAGCGCGGCAAGAAGCGCCAGCAGCAGTACCGGCGCGAAGCCGGTGGGAATCGTCGAGATCTTGGACGAGACCGTCGCAACCCAGAGCGAGACGACAAGCGGCGCAATCCCGAGGATGATGCCGGGCAACCCGATCAGCAGGATCCATGCAATGATCAGCTTCGGAAGGCTGATCTCCGACAGCAGGCTCCCGGCAAGGGACAACAGCGATCGGCGTTTGGTGCTCGATGCATCGTCCTCGATATCGCCGTCGCGCGGGTCGATGATCGGCTTCATTTGACGCGCAACCGAGATTTGACGCGCAACCGAGATTTGACGTGCAATCGAGTCACCTGGGAAGCATGCGGTTGCAGGCGTTCCAGACTATCGCAGTCTCGCATGCCTGCCACAACGCTACATCAATCGGACCCTCGAAGACAGGCTCGCGGTCATGGCGCGAGCGTCGCGGCCGTGGCGGGGATCGGAATCTCGATCTTGCAGAGGGTCCCGGCGGCGGCGAAGTCCAGCGTGACCGCCCCGCGGAGCTCGTGCTCGACCAGACCGCGGATCAGTTCGATGCCGTATCCATGCTTGGGCAGCGCGCCGATTGCAGGACCGCCCACCTCACGCCATTCGATGAGCAGGCGAGACGCATCGGCATTCGGCACGCGCCCCCAGCTGATCTCGACCCGTCCATGGGGGGTCGAAAGCGCACCGTAGGCGGAGGCATTGGTTGCGAGCTCGTGCAGCGCCAATCCCAGTGCTTGCGAGGCTTCCGGGGGCAGCACGACGTCCGGGCCGTTGATGATGGTGTTGGCGTCGGCCGCATAGGGCCTCAGCTCCTGGCGCACCAAGGTCGCGAGGTCCGCGCCGTGCCAGCGCTGATTGCTGAGCAATGCATAGGTGTCGGCCATCGACCGGATGCGGCCTTGCAGCGCCACGGCGTAGCGATCGAGTGAGCCGGGGTGGCGCCGCATGTCGTCGACCATGGCGGCGATGCGCCCGAGCAAGGCCTTGATCCGGCTCTGATGCTCGGCCGCCAGCAGTCCCTGCTGCCGGTCGGCCTGCTTGCGTGCGGTCACGTCGAGCGTGAGCCCGTTGAAGCGCAGGCGGCGTCCCACGGCGTCGAACTCGGCGGTCGCGATCTCGTCGAGCCAGATATCCGTCCCGTCTGGACGCGTGAAGCGGAAGGTGGCGCTGTAGGTCGGGCTCTCCGGTCGGACGCCGCGCACCAGCGCCTGGTAGCGCTCGCGATCGTCACGATGGACCCGGGCGAGAAAATCCTGCGCGCTGAAGTCCTGCCGCGGGTCGAGGCCGAGGAGCTGGGGCGCGTTGGCGCTGCGTTGCGACGAGCCTTTGCGGAGGTCCCAGATGAAGGTCGAGACCGCGCCCGCGGTGAGTGCCTGCTGCACGCGCGCCTCGCTCTCCATGAGCGCGGCTGCATGCTCGCGCCGTTCGGCGAACAAGGCTGCGAGCACGTAGGCACACAGCGCAGTGATCATGATGCCTGCGCGGGCTCCCAGCACGCGGTCCGCCATCGGCAGGCCGAGATCGCCGAAGTGGCCGATGCCGACGGTCGTGGTCCAGACGATGGACAGCGTGACGATGAAGGCCGCGGCCGCCGCGAATACCGGCCGGCACCGCGCCGCGATCCAAAGGATCAGCGGAAACAGGAGCACGATCGGCACCACGGTTTTCCAGGGTTCGGCCGGCAGCAGGATGACGACCGTGCTGACGATGACGAGCGTCGCCAGCGCGACGAAGCCTTCGGCCGCCTCGTTGGGCGGCGGCGGCTCGCGCACCACTGACGCCAGTCCGATCAGCAGCGGCGCAACCGTGATGATGCCGAGCGCATCCGACGCCAACCAGTTCTGCCAGGTCGCGAGCAGCGGCGCCTTGGCATCGTGGAACCAGACGAATCCTAAGGTGCCGCCGATCCCCGATACCGCGGTTCCCACAACGGCGGCGGCCAGGAATCCGAGCACGTGGCGCAGCCGGTCGAGGTTGAAGACGGGACCGAAATAACGCTCGATCAACGCTGCGGTGAGCAATGCTTCCCCGGCGTTGCAGAAAGCAAAGACGATCGAGCCCCAGACGGTCCGGTCGCCCAGCAGATTGGCCACGAGGGTCGCGACCATGGTGCCGATCACGACCGCCAGGCGCGCACGCGGACCGAGCGCGATCAGCGCGCCGGCGGCCACCCCGGCCGCCGGCCAGAACACCGCGACCCCGTCAGGGGTGAGGAGGGCAAGGCTCAGTCGTGCCGCCAGCAGATAGACGCCGCAGACGACGACGGCCATCCAGAACGTGCCGGTCCACGGCCACGCCGGCTCGCGCGCCTCCGTTACGCGCGCTTTTGACATCAATGATGGGGCTGCCCCATGCACAACACCCGCTCCCCGCTCCCCGCTGGCCGCATGCCAGGGGGACTACGCCCGACCTGATGGCGGAAAACAAGGGGTGCGGGCGGGCTGTTTGGCCGCGGTGCAAACCCGTGTCCGATCAATCGCCTACTGAACCGCTATGCCGCGCGCCGCGATCACCATCCGCCACCCGCCGGACCGGCCGCGACACGACCACAGCCCCGGCGTGACAGGCTCACGTCGGAGCTCCGGCCTTACGAACCTCCCTTGCTGCTCCCCGCCAATACGCGGGCGCGGGCCTTTTTCTCCTCTATGCGCATGCCGCGGGCGATCTGGATTCGCTGTGCCTGCGGGGAGCCGGCGCCGTGCAGGCTCTCGGTGAGGTAGCCGACGGCATTGCGGCCGATGGTCATGTTCTCGATCAGGCGCAGCACCCGCATGCGGTCGACGGTCTCGACGCCGTTGCGGCCCTGCAGGAACTTGCGGATGAGCGGGCCGATCTCGTTGTTCATGAGGTCCTTCTCCGACGGCATCGTGACCACGAGGCCGCCGGCGATGTCCTGCGCCAGCCGCGCGATCTCGAACGGAAAGCGCGTCACGTTGTGCTT
>Ga0153954_1001137_pt1 | contig 15825 bp, 14 predicted proteins | sample TSFL038MetaG_FD_102277 | JGI IMG/M metagenome (GOLD analysis project Ga0153954, IMG submission 102277) | Attine ant fungus gardens microbial communities from Florida, USA - TSFL038 MetaG | ecosystem: Host-associated > Fungi > Mycelium > Unclassified | place: USA: Florida, Wekiwa Springs State... | reverse complement strand
CTCTTTCTCCGTGTCGGCGACGACGAATTCCTTGATGGCGTCGGTGACGTGCGGGATCACCTGTACCGTGGCGCCGAGATATTCCCCGCGCCGCTCGCGCGCGATCACTGACGAATAGATGCGGCCCGTGGTGATGTTGTCGCTCTGCTTGGCATCGACACCGGTGAAGCGCTCGTAGTGGCCGAGGTCGAGATCGGTCTCGGCCCCGTCGTCGGTCACGAAGACCTCGCCGTGCTGATACGGGCTCATCGTGCCCGGATCGACATTCAGGTACGGATCGAGCTTGCGCAGCCGCACACGATAGCCGCGCGCCTGCAGCAGCGCCCCCAGCGCTGCCGACGAAAGACCCTTACCAAGCGAGGAAACCACGCCGCCCGTTATGAAGATAAAGCGCGTCATGGGCCTACAGACTACTAAACATGGTGAGACGCGGCCATGGGGATATCGCTCCGTCGATGATCTTTCGACGGAGGGAACGGCTCTTCATGGCGGGATGTTCCTAGCGGGTGGGCGCTGAAGGCGCCGGTGGCGTAACCGGCGCCGCGGGAGCGGCACCTGGAGCGGGCGTTGCGCCCGGTGCTGTCGCGCCACCAGGCGCGGGGGCGACCGGAACCGGCGTCGGCGTTGACGACGTGCCTGTTGGCAGATTGTCCATGATCGAGCCGGCCGAACGCCCCGGACCGCCGACGCTCCACGCCATCAACAAGCTCAGGAAGAAGAAGAGACCGGCGAAGATCGCAGTGGCGCGCGACAGCACGTTGGCCTGGCCACGCACCGAGAACAGCGCATCGGTGCGGCCCATGCCGAGCCCGCCACCTTCGCTGCGCTGAAGCAGGATGACGACGATCATGGCCGCCGTGACACCCACATGGATGATCAGCAGCACCACTCGCCAATCGTGCAAAAAGCCTCGAACCGCGTCCATTTCGTCCAGCGCTATGAGAAAAGTCCGATCAAGCGGGCGCTTCTAGCCGCTTTAGACCGCCTTGGCGATAGCCAAAAATTCGCCCGCCTTGAGACTGGCGCCACCCACGAGAGCCCCGTCGACATCGCCGGCCGCGAGCAACTCGGCCGCGTTGGAGCCCTTCACCGAGCCGCCATAGAGAAGTCGCACGCCACCGGCGTCGGGCACCAGCCCACCGAGCACCTTGCGGATATGGGCGTGAGCCGCCGCGACCTCGGGCGTGGTCGGCGTCTTGCCGGTGCCGATCGCCCAGACCGGCTCATAGGCGACGACCAGCTTCGCCGCCGTTGCGCCTGAAGGCACGCTGCCCTTGAGCTGGGTCTCCAGCATCGAGAAGGTCTTGCCGGCTTCGCGCTCGGCCAAGGTCTCGCCGATGCAAACAATCGGAAGGAGCCCTGCCCGCCAAGCTGCCTCGGCCTTGGCACGGACGACCGCGTCGGTCTCGCCATGATCGGCGCGCCGCTCCGAGTGGCCCACGATCACGTGGCTCGCGCCGGCATCGCACAACATCTCGGCAGAGATGTCTCCGGTATGGGCTCCGCTTGCCTTGGTATGGCAGTCTTCGCCGCCGACCAGGACGCCGCTACCCCTCACCGACTCGGCAACCGCCATGACGAGGGTCGCCGGCGGGCAGATGAGCACCTCGCGGTCGGTCCAACCGCCCTGCTTCACCCCCTCCGCAACACCCTTGGCCAGCGCCAGAGCATCGGCCTTGAGGCCGTTCATTTTCCAATTGCCGGCAATCAATGGCCGTCGAGCGCGCGCCATGCTTCCCTCATGTTTTTAGTAGGCTTTGCTCTAGCTTCGGCGGCGTTTGCGGTCAAAGGGCACCGGTGGTAGGCATGCGCCCCATTTCCGCCCTTACATCGCGATAGCTGGTCCCGTGAACAAGTTCAGACAATATGGCGGCCGCATCCTGCTTGCCGTCATCCTCCTGGTCATCATCGTGCCATTCGCCTTCTGGGGCATCGGCGACGTTCGACTGGCCGGGCGCAGCAACGAAGTCGCGCATGTCGGTGGCATTCACATCCCGCTCTATGGCTGGCTGGGCGGCACCTCGGTCTCGATCGAGGAGGTGCGCACGCGCTTCAACCAGGAACTCGATCAGATCCAGCAGCAGACCGGCCAGCGCCCCGAGCCCGCCCAGGCGATCCAGTACGGCCTGCATATCCGCGCCCTCGAAGATGTCATTCAGCGCGCCGTGATCGACAACGCCATGAACGAATACGGCCTGACGGTCAGCGACGATGAGGTCCGTGCGCTGATCGCGCAGAACAGCGCCTTCAAAGGCACCAACGGCAAGTTCGATCCGCTGAAGTACAGGAACCTGCTGCAGCAGGCACGCATCGACGAGTCGGCCTATGTCGCCGACGTGCGCCGCCAGATCGCCTCCTCCCAACTCTTCGGCGTCGTGCGCGCCGACGGTCTCGGCCCGAAGGTCCTGCGCGACGACATCTTCAAGATGGAGAGCGAGAAGCGAATCGCCGAGACGATCTATGTGCCCGACGCAATCATCACCGACGTGCCGAAGCCCAGCGCCGACGAGCTCAACAAGTATTTCGAGGCCAACAAGGCCAAGTTTCAGATCCCCGAGTACCGCGCCTTCTCCTACGTCCTGTTGACCGTGGACGACGTCATGCCGCAGGTCACGGTGACGCCCGACCAGATCAAGCAGGAATACGAGTCGCGCGCCTCGGAGTTCGGCACGCCGGAGAAGCGCGACGTCGATCAGGCGATGACCGACACCGAGGACAAGGCCAAGGCGATCATCGCTGCGGTGAAGGACGGCAAGTCGCTGGAGGACGCGACCAAGCAGGTGACCGGCAGCGCCGACGGCGTGATCAAGCTCGGTCTCGTCCTGAAGAAGGACCTGCCGGCCGGTGCGCTGGCCGACGGCGTGTTCAAGGCGCCCGAAGGCGTCGACCCCGAGCCGATCAAGTCGCCGCTCGGCTGGCACGTCATCCGCATCAACAAGATCGAGGCCGGCAAGGTCACTCCGCTCGACGACGTGAAGGACAAGATCGAGAAGGACCTGAAGGCCCAGATGGCCCCCGACCTCCTCATCAAGCTGGTCAACAACTTCGACCGCGAGCTCGGCAAGACCCAGTCGATGGTCGAAGCGGCCAAGGCGCTCGATCTCAAGGTCAAGAGCTTCGACAGCGTCGATGCCCGTGGCCAGGATCCGTCGGGCAAGCAGGTTGTAATCGGCCCGGCCGCCGCCGAGATGCTGCAGGCCGCCTTCGCCACGCGCGAGAGCAGCGAGAGCGAGCTTCTGGAGACGCAGAAGGGTGAGTACTTCGTCGTGCGCACCGACCGCATCACGCCGGCCCGCATTCCCGCTCTGAACGAAGTCGAAGCCAAGGTGACGGAGGCCTGGCAGGCCGAGGCGCGCCGCAAGGCGGCGGACCAGAAGGTCAAGGAAGCCGTCGACAAGGCCAATGCCGGCGGCGACTTCGCCGCGATTGCCAAGGATCTCGGCCAGGACGTGCACACGACCAAGGCGGTCACGCGCTACGAAGCCGATGCGCCGAACTTTCTCAGCCAGCCCGCGACCCAGGCGCTGTTCAAGCTGCCGCAGAACAAGGCGCAGGCCGTGCGTCTCGCTGACGGCAACGTGATCGTCCGCACCAAGGAGATCCAGCCGGCCGACCTCGCCAAGGACAAGCTGATGGTCGATCGCTTCGGCACCCAGCTCGACGGCATGATCGCCAACGACCTCGTCGCCCAGCTGCTGGGAGCGCTGCGCGGCAAGTACGGCGTCTCGATCAACGAGCAGGTGTTCTCCGCGGCTTTCTCGCCGCAGCAACAGCAGTAGACACCATGCCCGCCTCACCCGATTTTGCCGCTTTCGCCAAGGTCTATGAGGCCAGCAAGCCGCAGCTCGTCTGGACCAAGGCCGTCGCCGACCTCGAAACGCCGGTCTCCGCCTACCTGAAGCTCGCCGACGGCCGGCCGAATTCCTTCCTGCTGGAATCGGTCGAGGGCGGTTCGGTGCGCGGCCGCTATTCGATCATCGGCTTCAAGCCCGACGTGATCTGGCGCTGCCGCAAGAACAAGGCCGAGATCAACCGCCGCGCCCGCTCCGACGCGCATGCCTTCGAGCCGCTCGACGGCCGGCCACTGGAGACGCTGCGTACGTTGATCCGCGAATGCCAGATGGACCTGCCGCCCGGCCTGCCGCCGATGGCGTCGGGCCTGTTCGGCTTCCTGGGCTACGACATGGTCCGCGACATGGAGCGGCTGCCGGACAAGAACCCCGATCCGCTCGTGTTGCCCGACGCGATCATGGTGCGGCCGACTTTGATCTGCATCTTCGACCGGCTGGAAGATAACGTGACCATGGTCACGCCGGTCTGGCCGCAGGCCGGCACCAGCGCGCAGGCCGCCTACGAGGCCGCCGCGGAACGCTTGGCCGACGCGATGTCGGACTTCGAGCGCTCCCTCCCCTATCGCCGCGAAAGCGCCGATGCCCTCGACGACCTGCCAGCTCCGCAGGCCAACATGGCGAAGGACGACTTCAAGGCCATTGTCGAGAAGTGCAAGGAGTACATCCGCGCCGGCGACGCCTTCCAGATCGTGCCGTCGCAGCGCTTCTCGCTGCCCTTCAAGCTGCCGCCGCTCTCGCTCTACCGGTCGCTCCGGCGCATCAATCCCTCGCCGTTCCTGATCTTCTTCGACTACGGCGACTTCACCATCGTGGGCTCGAGCCCGGAGATCCTGGTCCGGCTGCGCGACAACACCGTCACCATCCGACCGCTGGCCGGTACGCGTCGGCGCGGCGCCACGCCCGAGGAGGACAAGCGTCTCGCCGACGAGCTGCTGGCCGATCCCAAGGAGCGTGCCGAGCACCTGATGCTGGTCGACCTCGCGCGCAACGATGTGGGCCGCGTCTCCAAGATCGGCACGGTGCGCGTCGTCGAGCAGTTCACCATCGAGAAGTACAGTCACGTCCAGCACATCTCGAGTCACGTCGAGGGCACGCTGGAAGACGGGCTGGACGCGATCGATGCGCTGAAGGCGGGCTTTCCCGCCGGCACGCTCTCGGGCGCACCGAAGGTCCGCGCGATGGAGATCATCGACGAGGTCGAGACCGTACGGCGCGGCATCTATGCCGGTTGCGCCGGTTACTTCGCCGCCAACGGTTCGATGGACACCTGCATCCTGCTGCGCACGGGTTTGGTGAAGGACAGCACCCTGTACGTGCAGGCGGGCGTCGGCGTCGTCGCCGACTCCGATCTCGAGGCCGAATATCAGGAGAGCGTGCAGAAGGCGGCTGCCCTGGTTCGTGCGGCGGAAGAAGCCGTACGCTTCGCCAGCGCCGGCAATTGGACGGCCGGCAACACGAGGCGTTAGAGCGACTTCCAGCAGGTTGGACCGCTCGAGCCATTTTGACGGTTTTCGCCATTTATTATTGGAGCTTTTGGGCGTCGATGCGCAAAAAGCCCGACGCTACGGCATTTTCCCGCTGCTGCGCTCGCAGATAAATGGTCGAAAACGGTGCCTAAATGGTCCGAAAATGGATTTCTCAGTATTAACCGTCGATAGAGACATGAGTGAACTGCCGCCACGCAATTGAAGCGGTGGGGAGTTTACGACGGCACGCCTCGTCTACGGATTATGAGCAATGGAACGAAATCTGCCCGCTATCGCACCACTGGAGTGGAGCGCTCTCAGCCTCTAGGATTCTCCTCAAACGGAGGAGCATTCATGTCCGACTGGCAGAAGCGCTATCAGCGCCTGGTGTTCGATCGCCCGCATCCGAAGGTGCTGCGGGTCACGATGAACCGGCCCGAGAAGTACAACGCCACCGATGCAATCATGCACAGCGAGCTGGTCGACGTGTGGCGCGATATCGATCGCGACGACACGATCAACGCCGTGATCATCCAGGGCGCGGGCGGCAAGGTGTTCTCGGCTGGTGGCGATTTCGACATCATCGAAAAGAACATGAAGGACCACAACGCGCTTCTCCGCACGTGGAAGGAAGCGCGCGACATTGTCTACAACGTCGTGAATTGCTCCAAGCCGATCGTCTCGACGATCCGCGGTCCCGCCGTTGGCGCCGGACTCGTCGCGGGCGTCCTGGCGGACGTGTCGATCGCCTCGAAGAAGGCCCGCATCATCGATGGCCATACACGCCTCGGCGTTGCCGCGGGCGACCATGCCTGCATCATCTGGCCGCTGCTCTGCGGCATGGCCAAGGCCAAGTACTACCTGTTGCTCTGCGAATCGGTCGACGGCGAGGAAGCCGAGCGTATTGGCCTGGTCTCGCTCTGCGTCGAGGACGACCAGCTCGAGGCCAAGGGCATCGAGGTCGCGACCAAGCTCGCCGAAGGTGCCCAGAGCGCGATCCGCTTCACCAAGTACGCGCTCAACAACTGGATACGCATGATGGGCCCGACCTTCGACACCTCGCTCGGCCTCGAGATGCTGGGCTTCCTCGGTCCCGACGTGAAGGAAGGCCTCGCTTCGCATCTGGAGAAGCGCAAACCCAAGTTCGATCCCTACTCGCCGCTTTAAGACAAGAATCGGGAGGAGCACGCCATGCGCGGCTTGAAGGACAAGAATGTCATCGTCACCGGCGGCGCGGGTGGCATCGGCAGTGCGATCTGCCGCCGCTTCGCCGAATACGGCGCGCGGGTCGGCGTGTTCGACAAGAATCTCGATGCAGCCAGGAAGATAGCGGGCGAGATCAAGGGATTTGTGTCCGACGTCGACATCACCGACTACGAAGCCGTCGCCCGCGAGATCGGCCGCTTCGAGAAGGAGGTCGGGCCGACCGACATCCTCGTGAACAATGCGGGCTGGGACAAGTTCTTGAATTTCGTCGACACCACGCCCGACCTCTGGGACCAGATCGTCGCCATCAACCTGCGCGGTCCGCTGAACATGAGCCATGTCGTGCTGAAGGGCATGGTGGCGCGGGGCCGAGGTCGCGTGGTCAACATCGCCTCCGACGCCGGCCGGGTCGGCTCCTCGCAGGAAGCGGTTTATTCGGCCTGCAAGGGCGGCATCATCGCCTTCACCAAGACCGTGGCCCGCGAAGTCGCGCGCAAGGGCATCACCTTGAATGCCGTCTGCCCCGGCCCGACCGACACCCCCCTCCTCGCCGCCGTCGCCGGCGACAGCGAACGCGGCCAGAAGGTCCGTGCCGCCCTGGTGAGCGCCATTCCAATGAAACGCGTTGGCCAGCCGGAAGATATTCCGGGTGCAGTCTGCTTCCTGGCGAGCGATGATGCGGCTTTCATCACGGGTCAGACGATCAGCGTTTCAGGTGGCCTGACAATGCATGGGTGAAGACCGGTGGCCATGAGGCGCGCCTTCAAGACGGGATCGCTTTCACTGTTCTTTGCCTGTTGGGCTCATTTAGCGTGGGCACAACCGATTCTTCACGCTCGCGGCCCTAGCTTTCTGATTTCTTTTGCTTCCGGACGTTGGGACCTATCACAGGATGCGCGAGAGCAACTAAAAAAAGCTGCGGAAGTTTACAATCAATTCTCTCAAATTTCCGCGCATACTGATCCAACAAGCTGCCCGACAATTGTCATTCAGGATCGACTAGGCGATCCCACGGACAGACAGCAAAAGTTAGTCCTTGGTTTGCGCCGTGCGAATGCTGTGAAGATGGATCTGATTGAGCAGGCCTCCGTGCCTGCTCCGGGTATATCAGTCACTACAAACGGCTTCGGCCTGTGGGAGTGTCTCTCTGAAGAATGTAGGCGCCCGCCAGGGTTCTGTTACTTGGAGGTATTTGTCGAACACGAGCCGCCACTATGAAGTTAGCATCGGAGAACGATTAAATGCCAAGCATCCAATTTGCCGTGCCATTCCATATTGTTTCAACCGAACGTCTTCATGACATTGCCTCTTTAGTAAGAGATGATGTTGGCCTTAAGACGAAAAACAAAACTATGGGAGTCTTGAGATGAGCGAACTCTGGATTCAGCCGACCAATGGCGCTCTGGGCGCCGATGTCCATGGCATCGATCTCGGCCAACCGATGAGCGACGCCACGTTCCAACGCATCCTCGATGCCTGGGGCGAGCATCTCGTGCTGCGCTTCTCGGGTCAGAAGCTCGACGATCATCAGCTCATGAAGTTCAGCGCGCGCTTCGGTGAGCTCGATCGCGCGCCAATCGCCGCGGCGAGCCTCGATCGCAACGATTCCGGCATGGCGCCCGATGCAGTCGACTGGGTCGCCGTCATCGCCAGCGTGAAGAAGAACGGCAAGGCCGTGGGCGGACTCGGCAGCTACGAGCTCGTCTGGCACACGGACATGTCCTACAACGACTTGCCGCCACGCGCCTCCCTGCTCTACGCGCTCGAAGTGCCGCCCGACGGCGGCAACACCGGCTACCTCAACATGTACACCGCCTACGAGACGCTGCCCGATGAGCTGAAGGCCGCGGTCGAGGGCAAGACCTGCATCCACGATTCGAGCCGCAACTCCGCGGGCGAGCTACGCAAGGGCTTCCAGACAACCCTGGATGTGCGCAAGACGCCGGGCGCCGTCCATCCGCTGGTGCGACTGCATCCGCTCACCAAGCGCAAGGCCCTGTTCCTCGGCCGCCGGCCGGGCGCCTACATTCATGGCCTGCCGGTTGAGGAAAGCGAGAAGCTGCTCGACGCGATCTGGGCGCATACCACGCAGCCCCACCTCGCCTGGTACCAGAAGTGGCGCATCGGCGATCTGGTCCTGTGGGACAATCGTTGCGTCATGCACCGCCGCGATGCCTTCGACGAAAGCCTGCGGCGGCTGATGCACCGCACGCAGATCGTGGGCGAGGCGGTACTGGCGGGATAGCGCCGTGCGCGGCCTTGTCCTGATCGCCGCCCTCCTCTGGGCGGCGCCGGCAAGCGCCGCGGATATCGTCGATCACTTCAAGGCGTACCTCGCGATCTACAAGGGGACGTTCGAGTTCCTGCAGGTCGGGGCTGACAAGGCGCTCACCTCAGGCCCGGAGAGCGAGGCCGTGATCAATCGCGCCAACGGTTATATCCAGATCATCGGTCGTGCGGGCACGGACCGCGTGCTCACCATGGCCGACTATCACAAGGCCGATGGCGGCGAAGTCCTCGTGGTCGGCAGCTCCGATTGCGCCGATGCCTGCGACTTCACGATCGAGTTCTTCTCCGCGGCCGCAACCGGCCTGCAGCCCCTGGCGAAGGAGACGATGGTGCCGGAGGTCGCGCCATCGCGCTTCATCAAGTCCGGCTGCACCGGTCCGACGAATGCGCCTACGATAAATTACGTCCCTGCCAGGATCGGTACGAGCCTGACCCTGAAGCCCTGGTACGGCTATGAGGTCGAGGAGCAGATGTCGAAGGCCGTGCGCGACTCGCTGCAGGACGTCGTGCTGTCCTGGGATCGCGTTCATGGCCGGTTCCGCTAGCGGTAGCCGGCGGCCTGGAGCTCGAACAGCTCGGCATAGAGGCCGGGCTGGCTCACCAGCTCCTCGTGCGTGCCCGACGCCTGCACTTGGCCATCGGCCAGGACGAAGATGCGGTCGGCCATGCGCACGCTCGAGAAGCGGTGAGAGATCAGCACGGCAGTGCGGCCGTGGCTCAGCTCCTTGAAGCGGCGGAACACCTCGAACTCGGCACGGGCGTCGAGTGCAGCGGTCGGCTCGTCGAGGATCAGCACCTCGGCTTCGCGCATATAGGCGCGCGCGATGGCCATCTTCTGCCATTCGCCGCCCGACAGCTCGACGCCGTTCTTGAAGCGTTTGCCGATGCGCTGCTTGTAGCCACGCGGCAGCCGCGCCACGACCTCGTCCGCCTGGCTGCGCTCGGCCGCCCGCTCGATGCGCGCCTGGTCGCCGCGTTCGGCGATGCGTCCGACGGCGATGTTGTCGCCGGCGCTGAAATTGTAACGCACGAAATCCTGGAAGATGACGCCCATGCTGCCACGCAGGTCATCGAGGTCGTAGTGGCGGAGATCGCGGCCATCGAGCAGGATGCGGCCCTCGTCCGGATCGTAGAGGCGCGTAAGCAACTTGACCAAGGTGGTCTTGCCCGCGCCGTTCTCGCCGACGAGTGCCACCACCTCGCCTGCCTTCAAGGTGAAACTGAGATTGCGCACGGCCCAGCGTTCGGCGCCGGGATAGATGAAGCCGACATTCTCGAACACGAATCCTTGCCGGATCGGCCGTGGAAATGGCAGCGCGTTGGCCGGCGACAGGATCTCGGGCGTGACATCGAAGAAGGAGAAGAGATCGTTGAGATAAAGCGCCTGCCCCGCCGTCGAGGAGAAGCTGGTGAGCAATCCTTCCAGCAAGGTGCGCAGGCGCAGGAAGGAGCCCGAGAGGAACGTCAGATCGCCGATAGAGAACTCGCCTTCGAGCGTGCGCCACGCGATGTAGGCGTAGGCGAGGTAGTAGCCGATTGTACCGAACGTGGTGAACAGCGCGCCCCAGCCCGCACGCCGCACGGCGAGGCTGCGGTTGGCAGCATAGAAGGCCGCCGCCAGTCTCTTGTAGCGCGCGATCAGGAAGCCGTTCAGGCCGAAGATCTTCACTTCCTTGGCCGTCTCGGGGCTCGCCGCCGTCTGGCGCACATAGTCGAGCTCGCGGCGCTCGGGTGTGCGGCCAAAATCGAGCGTATAGGTCTGGGCGTTGAAATGCGCTTCGCCCAGGAAGGCCGGCACCAGGGCGACAGCCAGCAGCACGATCAGCCAGGGTGCGTAGACCAACAGTCCGGCGGCGAAGCTCGTCACCGTGACCATGTCCTGCGCCTGGCTGAACAGCAGGCTCATCAGGGTAAGACGCCCGCTCGTCTGGCGCCGCGCGCGCTCGAGCTGGTCCTGGAACTCGGCATCCTCGAAATCCTCGAGGTCGAGCGTCGAGGCGTGCTCCATCAGCCGGATGCTGGAGGCATCGGTCACGCGTTCGGACAGGAGCGTGTCGGCGAGCGACACGATACGGCCCAGCACATCGGACAGGACAGCCAGCGCGAACTCCGCCAGCAGCAGGAGCCCCAGCCAGTCGAGCTGGCCGCTCTGCCACCAGCCTTCCCAGTTCGTCGGCCGATCAGGAAGCTGAACCAGCTTCACCACATCGTCGATGATCAGCTTGCCGATATAGAGGCTGACGACCGGCACCAGAGCCCGTGCCAGCCGGAGCAACAACGAGCCTGCCGTCAGGCCAGGACTGGTGCGCCAGACCATGGCCAGGAACGGCCGCAGGGTCCTGAGCGCGCCGAAGCGCTCGCGGAAGGTGCGCGGATTGGGGATCGTGCGGGGATCGCTCATCGGCCGTTGCGGCCGTCAGTCTACTTCATCCCCTATTTCATGCCGGGCATTTTTACGGCGGCGCTGCGGCGCTCGGGCATCGGATCCTCGAAGGCGCGCGGATAGCGCCACGGCCGCGCCGAGACCTTGTTCAGCTTCTCGAGCGCCTCGGCCGGCAGGCGCCAGCCGCCAGCCTTCAGGGTGTCGCCGAGCTGCTCGGCATTGCGCGCGCCGACGATGGCCGAGGTCATGAACGGCTGGTCCATCACCCAGCGCAGTGCCGTCTGCGCCGGCGTGCGGCCAATCTCCTTGGCCGTGTCGAGCAGGGTCTGCAGGATCTCCTCGTGGTTGGCGGCGAAGAACTTTGCCTGGAAGCCCCACCCTTCGGCCGAGCGCGTGCCCTGCACTTTCAGGCTGCCCGGCGTGTACTTGCCGGCAAGATATCCCGAGGCGAGCGGCGACCAGGCCACGCAGCCCAGCCCCTTGAGCTGCAGCGCCGGTACGATCTCCTCATCGATGTCGCGCACGACCAGGCTGTATTGCGGCTGATAGCAGGCGAAACGCTCCCAGCCCTTGGTGTCGGAGAGCCAGAGCGCCTCCATCAGGCGCCAGGTCTCGAAGTTCGAGCAGGCCGTGTAGAGGATCTTGCCCTGACGCACGAGATCGTCGAGTGCGCGCAGCATCTCCTCCAGTGGCGTCGCGTGGTCGACATGATGGATGTAGTAGATGTCGATGTAGTCGGTCTGCAGGCGCTTCAGGCTGCCTTCGATCTGCTGCTTGATATGCAGCCGCGACATGCCCGAATCATTCGGCCGGTGGCCCATCGGATTGAAGAACTTGGAAGCGACGATGGCGTCCTGGCGCCGGCCCTTCAGCGCCACGCCCAGCATCGTTTCCGACGTGCCGCCGACATAGGAGTTGGCCGTGTCGAAGAAGTTCACGCCGGCATCGAAGGCCGCGTTCACCATCCTGTTCGTGCCATCCTGGTCGGCGCCGTTACCGAATGTCATGGTGCCGAGACAGATCTCCGAGACCTTGAGGCCCGCGCGGCCGAGATTGCGGTAGTCCATTACTCTCCTCCCAACTGTACCAAGGCCGGATCGGCCTCGAACTGATCCTGTGCAAGCAACTCCCGGCGACGACCGTACTGTCGCGGCGAGCATCCCATGACGCGCTTGAAGGCGGTGCTGAACGCGCTCTCGGATTCGTAGCCGAGAGACCGGGCGATAAGGGAAATGGGGTCGCTGGAGTTCACCAGCCGATCGCCGGCGCGCAGCATGCGCCACTGCGCGAGATAGTCCATCGGCGACTCGCCGACCACGTCCTTGAACCTGAGCGCGAAGGTCGTGCGCGACATGCCCGCTTCTGCCGCGAGAGACTGCAACGTCCAGCGTCGCGCCGGATCGGCATGCATGGCATTGATCGCGGCCGACATCTGCTTGTCGGCGAGCGCGAACAGCCAGCCCACCCCCCGATTCATTCCTTCCGCCACATGCAGCCGCAACGCCTGGACCAGCAGCATCGTGGCGAGCTGCTGGGCAACCAGGAAGCCGCCGGGCCGTGGCTCGCGCAGCTCCTGACGCATCTGCTCCAGGCACCAGCGCATGACGTCCTTGTCGGCCTCGCGGTGGATATGAACGATCGGCGGCAACATGCTCAGCAGGACGTCGGCTTGCGCGCCGGCCAGCGCGAAGTGCCCGCCGACGCAGAAGAAATCCCCGCCCCCGTTGAACGTCCGGATTCCGCCGTCCTTGACGCCGCGATAGATCGTGCTCGCCTCCACCGGCTTCAGGTCGAGATCGGTGGCGAGACGGAACGTGCGTCCGCGCGGCAGCAGGAAGCAATCTCCGGCCTTGATGCGCAGGGCCTCCGGCACGCCGTCGACCGACAGCCAGCAAGCGCCGGTCGCCACGGCATAAAGCTTGATGCCCCGTGGCCGCTCGAACTCGACCGACCAGTCGCCGCCGGCCTCGAAACCGCCGGACACGTAGCTGCGCAACTTCAGGAGCGACAGAACGTCGGAAAGTGGATCCATGATGTTTTTCTGAACGATCGCGAAGGTAATGCGAACGCGGTAGCATAGATCGTTCGGATCGGCCTGCCTATCTACCCAACGCAAAGCTGAGGAGAAGCATATGCGTGTCTTCGTTACAGGCGCTTCGGGTTGGGTCGGTTCGGCCGTCGTCCAGGAACTGATCCAGACAGGTCACAAGGTGGTGGGGCTCGTCCGTTCGGACGACAAGGCGAAAACTATCGCGGCAATGGGCGCCGAGGTGCTTCATGGATCGATGGACGATCTCGAAGTCCTCAAGAGTGGCGCGGCCAGGGCGGACGGCGTCATCCATACCGCCTTCAACCACGACTTCTCGAAATTCGCCGAGAACAGCGCGCAGGACAAACGCGCCATCGAGACCCTCGGCGCCGTGCTCGAAGGCTCCAAGCGGCCCCTGCTGGTCACCTCCGGCTTCGCGCGCCGCGCCACGGGCCGGGCGGTCACCGAGGACGATCCGGCACCGCCGGTCTCCGAAGCCTATCCGCGCGCTTCCGAACAGACGGCCATGGCGCTGGTGGAGCGCGGCGTTCACGCATCGATCGTGCGCCTCGCGCCGTCGGTTCACGGCCGCGGCGATCATGGCTTCGTTCCCCGGCTCGTCGCCCTGGCCCGCGAGAAAGGCCAGGCTGCCTATATCGGCGATGGCATGAATCGCTGGCCGGGCGTGCATCGCTTCGATGCGGCGCGCCTTTATCGACTGGCGCTCGAACGCGGTGCCGCGGGCGAGCGCTACCACGCGGGCGCCGAGGAAGGCGTGCCGTTCAAGGACATTGCCGCGACGATCGGCCGTGGGCTCAAGCTTCCGGTCGTGGCCGCGACAGGCGATGAGATCGCCAAGCACTTCGGCTGGTTCGCGGGTTTCGCCGCCATGGACATGTCGGCGTCGAGCGAAAAGACGCGCAAACTGTTGGGTTGGATGCCGACGCAGCCCGGACTGCTCGACGACATCGAGCATGCGGGCTACTGCGACTGAGCCGTCTGACGCCTGATCAGTTCCGGGGCGGCAAGGTGAATTTGTCGTCCCGGAGGATCTTCTCCAGCACCGGTATGCCGGCAGCCGTATTGCCCGCCCGGCAGCTCGCGATGGCTTCTTCGTCCCTCGCAATCGGGCTGGGATAGGTCGGGCGGGGATCGTTGGGGTCGTTGACGTAGGTCCGGTAGAGCTTGATCAACTCGGCACAGTACTGCGCGTCGTTCATGGGGACCTCAGCGGAGGCTGTTGCCGGCACGGCAAGGCACAGCGCGAGGGCGATCCATCTTGTGCGGGGCATCGAACTATCTTCTCTTAGTGACGATGTAGCGGCGGCCGCGCAGGAATCGCGGGCTTCGGCCAATCCAGCACCGTCCGCACCGTGCGGCCCAGCACCCATTCCTTGTCGCTGTCGGACAAGCCGGGATTGTCGCGCATGTAGTAGAAAGCTTCCGACCAGTTGTAGAGGCCGCGGCTTGCCGTGAAGTCGCTGGCCCACATGACGCGCTCGCGACCGAAGGCCTCGAGGGTGCGTGCGAGATAAGGCGCCGTCTCGCGGAACGGATAGTGAGTCGCGCCGAACACCCGCGGTGCATGGCACCATTTGACGAAGACGTTCGGACACTTCGCCAGCGCCAGCACGGATGCGTAGTCCGCCGGCGTCTGCGGCAGGCCGCAGTGGTCGATAATGATCCGCAGGTCCGAGAATTCCCTGGCGTACGGCTCGAGCAGGTGCGAGTTGTTGGCCGTCAGCACGAACATCGGCAAGCCGAGCCGTTCGGCCGTGCGGAAGTAGTCCTTGAAGGCGCCTTCGGCGAGATGCCGCGTCGGAGTCTCGCCGCGCGCGGCGAGACGGATCGCCCGGCCCTGCGGCGAGGCCTTCACGTCCTCCATCAGGCGCTCGTAGTCGCGATCGAAAGGATCGATGCGCAGCAGCCACGAGAATCGCTCGGGATGCATATGCGCCGCCGAAGCCGCACCCGACGCGGTCGAGCGGAAGATGCCCTGCTCCGTCCCGTAGCCCGGCAACGCGTTGTCCTTCTCGTCGTAGCCGCGGAACTCGTCGATCAGCGCCGCCTGGATGCCGAGCGAATCCATGACCGCAAGGCCCGCGGTCGGATCCATGGTGATGAACAGGTGGATCTGCGCGTCGACGACGTCCATGACACTCAGAGACCGAGCATGGCCTTCGCCAGCACGTTCCTCTGCACTTCCGACGAGCCGCCGTAGATCGTGGTCTTGCGCGTGTTGAAGTAGCGCGGCGAGACGTCGTCGACATACTCGCCGCCCACCGGGACGATGTTGCTGTCATAGTTGCGCAGCTCGGTGAAGGGCGTGCCATACCAGGCGACCGCTTCGACCGCGAGCTCGGTCACCTTCTGGCCGACCTCCGTGCCGCGCATCTTCACGATCGAGGCCTGGGTGCCCGGATTCTCGCCGGTCTTCATGCTGGAATAGAACATAAGCTCGTTCATCTCGACGGCATCGATCTCCATCTCCAGCGCCGCCATCTTCTCGCGCCACTTGGGATCGGTGGACAGGGGTTCGCCCGCTTCCATCTGCGTGTGCGCCAGCTCCTTGAGATGCCGGAACGCCTTGCGCAGGCGCGG
>Ga0153954_1001136_pt1 | contig 15829 bp, 11 predicted proteins | sample TSFL038MetaG_FD_102277 | JGI IMG/M metagenome (GOLD analysis project Ga0153954, IMG submission 102277) | Attine ant fungus gardens microbial communities from Florida, USA - TSFL038 MetaG | ecosystem: Host-associated > Fungi > Mycelium > Unclassified | place: USA: Florida, Wekiwa Springs State... | reverse complement strand
GCGCAGAAATAACTTTCACAAGTTAACGTTGGTCTATGCGTAAATTTTAGCGACGGAGAACTTATGACATCTCATCAGATTAGCGAAAACCTGTAAAAGTTATTTCTGCGCAAGCCCTTAGGAATGCCTCGTCAGGGTCGGTGTCTTCGGCATTGGGAAGACCTGGTGGGCGGTGCCCACCCTTCGAAAGGCCAATCAGGCTGGTAGGCTGGCTTCGATCTTTCGGATGGTCGCCAGCCGCTCCTGATTTTGATGATAGGTTTTCAAATCTTCGTGATAGGACGCCGTGTTCTTGGTACAAACCAAGGTGTGGGGCGAACCGCTTCGCTCGGTCGCACAGCTGAGATCACACTTGTTGTTGCGAATTTCATATTCGAGATGGTCGCGAATATCTTGTCGAACCCGGAAGCGATGAACGCGCTCTTGCGGGTCTTTGAGAAAGAGCTTGAGCTCGGCGCAGTGTGAGCACTTGCAGGTGATCGGGGCCTTGCGGCGGTAGTCGGTCGGTTCCTTGGGAATTTCAGCCGTGAGGGACTCGAGTTGTTCCCGGCATGAGGCAACCCAGTGCGTCAGGGGGGCCAAGGGTTCCTTGACGTGCTTCTTGAGCCAAGGCCGAAGGCTCACGAGCGCGGGGACGTGCACGTCCGTCAGCGAGTAGACCTTGGGCGAAGCCAACGCGTGATCCACGAGCTGCGAGAGAAGGATGTTTTGCCCGGTAGCGATCAGGGATCGGGCCAACCCTGTGAGCACTTCGACGTGCTTGACCGTCGTTGCCCCCCATTCGTGGCTCGGTCGTTTCTTGTCCAGCGCCTCGATGGCGGCGATGAGCGATTGCGCGAAGTTGGCGCAGAGCTTGTTCCAACCCTCTTGCTTCCGAGGCTTGGCCAGGCAGATTTGCTCCAGCAACGAGACGTTTCGCTCCGTCGTTTCCTTGGTGGTGGCCTTGGCGACGGTCGATAGTTCGCGCTCAAAGGTTCCCCAACCGTACGTCTGGCAGATCGTCGGGAGCGATTCTCCAGGATTGACGACGGCGTCCACGGCCAAAACGTCGGACAGAAACTTGCCAATCAACTTGGGTTCGTCGAGCGCGGCGAGGGATTTCAATAGGTCGCCGTGCCTTGATGGGTCGTCGTCTGGCTTGAAGACTTCGCCATGCTCATACTTGATTGAGGGGATCCGTATGGGCTTCCAATCCTTGAGGATCCTGACGGCGAGTTTGACGCATTGCTTCTTCAGGGCGTCTGCATCCTGTTTCTTGCCCGATTGCTCCCAGCGCGTCACCAATTGGTTCAAGAAAGGGATGGCGTTGCGACTGTCGCGTTGACAAACGATCTCAAGGTGTTGACGCTCGGGCCAAAGAAAGATAGCCGCGTGCTGATACCAGCGTTCCAGCGTCATGCCGGCATTGCCCGTGTAATCTTCGAAGTCTTCCTTGGAGGGCTGGCCACTGCCGATTTCTTCGGGATCGAGGACTTCATCCTTGGAAATGTCCAATTCACCCATCAATAAGTCTTGCCCTTCGGGATCGCGCCAGTGGTCCGCAGTCAAGCTGTAGTCGAAGAGATCCACCAACTCATATTCGCTGTCGCCGGAGTCTTCATTCCAGCCGTGACGGCGTCCGTAGCGTGATCCATAGTAGTCGTCGGCGTACTCAGCCCCGCCCGACTCCCAAAAGGTCAGGAGTGCCAGGTAGGCCAGGCAGCCCGACTGCCGGGCGGCCTGAAGGAGAATCCGGGCCTTCGTTCGATCCAAGCCTTTCAGGGTGTCCCAGGCCAGACCGTCCTGGGTGTATTGGTGCTCCAGGATGATGGCCAGCTTATTGGCCTTGTGGTCCTTCGGCCATTCACGCAGCAAGGCCGCGACCCGTTCGACGTGATCCGAGGTCTGAGGCGCGGGGATGGCCGATTTCGACTTGGCCAGCGTCAGGTTGTAGACCAGGCAGAGGCGATACCCCTTGCGGAGCGGGCGAACCTCGTGCTCGCAGTCGGCGTAAAATGCCGCGAACTGGATCTGATAGGCACTTTGATCCGAAGCACCGAAGTCGATCGAATGCTCCTGCCCCTCGTGCCGGATGATGAGTTTGCCCCCCTCGTGAGGAGAGGGGAGAACGATGACCAGCGTCGCGACCATCCGGTCGAGCTTTTCACCATCACGGTGCGGTAAGAAGAAACCGCCGGGCTCGTAGAGCAGTAAGTCGTAGAGGTGGCTTTTCAACTCCTGCTGTTCCAGGCCCAACTCGGCCTGAACCTTTCGGACCGTTTCGTCAAGGAACTGTGTCCAGTCGGGATTCTTCAAGGCGAAGCGGTTGGGATCCATCTTCCAAACGCGACGGACCTTGGTGTCGACGACCGTCTTCTCCCCCTTGCCGTAGGGGGCCTGCTCGCAATGCGCGATCAACTCTTTGGCCTGCTGAGGGGTCAGCGGCAAACCGACCGGCCCGAGGCCCTTGACCTCCAACCCCGGCAGCACGGCGGGAACGCTACCGCTGACGCAGAACGTTCCCGGACGATCGACTTTGTCGAGGGCTTTGCCGAGCCCTCTTTTGAAATCGCGCCATGCCGGATCTTCTTCCTGATCGTCCTCAAGCCATTCGCGCGCCATCGGTTGCCCCCTTCCCGAGTGAGGTATCTTCCTCCAAAGATACCCGAGCTTGGCATGGGCGGCCACCGATGCGATTTAGATCGACACGCGTGAAGAGAACGGAGTTGGGGGACGTTCCGTTTCAGTAAACCCTGCGTCTCGCCCGGGATGCAACAGGCTCGGCCGGAGTGGGAGCCGCCGCGCGGGCGGAAGCGTCGAAGCGGGCGAGGAGCAGGATGCGGACGCGTCCCTGCAACGTATCAGGAGCCGTTCAGAACCGCCTGATTCTCGAAGGCGTAAACATCGTGCAGGCCGACCAGTCCGTCGCGAGGTAGGAGCGGCTTGAATCCCAAGCCTTCAATGGCTTGGATGACGTCTTGCTTGGACCGTTGTGGATTGGGATGGATCTCGAGAATCAGGTAGCGGAACCTCTTTGCGAAGTGATGGGTGTCCGAGAAGAAGATTTCATACTCGGAACCCTCAATGTCCATCTTGCAGATGTCGACCGTCGCATTTTTGTCGAACCAGTTATGCCAGATGTCGTCCAGAGTGATTCCGGGGATCTGATACGGTTTCCCTCGACCGTTGAACTGGACTTGAGCCTTCGTGACGCTGTCGCTCGTGCTGCCACGACCCAACGTGACCTCAAACGTGCGAGCTTCGCCACACACGGCGGCATTGATGGTTTTGACTTCGGACTCCTCGAGATTGTTCGTGATATTCATTTGCATGCGTGCAAATGTATTTGGATTCAATTCGATGGAGACGACTTTCGTGATGGGAATTCCGTGCAGGGCCAACATCAGCGGGAATCCGCCGCCGTTGGCTCCGAGATCCAGGACCACCGCCGGTCGCGGGAAGCTCATTCTATCAAGAAAGCGTCTGTACATGTCTGAGACAATGCACGCTCTCGTCCCATTCTGGTCGCCGGCCCCGTGATCCACCACGAACTCGCGCCCTTGCATCTTGTAGACCGTCAGCCCCGTGTGGCGAAAGAGGGAACGGTTCAAGAGCAATTGCATGCGGTTGTCGAAGCGCAAAACGTCCCTGAAGCCTTGCCAAGCTGAACTGAGAGAGGACATCACCATTCCCTCTGACGTGACAGAAAGTTGTGAAGCACGTGCTAACGGACCCGAAGAGGGACAACCTTCTTAGCGAACCGCGGTTTCCTCGGACGCGAGCAGATTGGATGTTTTCAAATGAATCCTGTACAGACCGAGAGCAGATGTTCCGTTTGGTACTGTGGCTGTTCGTATGGGCACTCTTGGAACTATTCCAAGTGATTTGCGCGCACTGGTAGATCTTCTGAAGCGTGTACTTTACCTCGGCCAGTGGGCGCAGGCGTTCCCCGTATTCCGTCTGGCGATTTGGTCTCGTAGGCCCTGTACCGGACCCCAATGGTCATCGTCTGACTGACCATCGAGCGAGAAATAGATTCTTTGGGGGGGGCGGAACGTTCCGAAGGTCTTCGCAGAAGTATAGAACGTTCGGAAGGATAAGGCAAAGTCTAATTTTGACGAACAGGCAAAAAAGCAAAGATTCGTCAATGCATGTTAGGGTTGATCGTAAGCAGTCGCACGAACCCATGTTTCGTCATGAGCGCGTCTTTGAAGGAATGTGTCACGCGGGAAGCAAAATGCGTTGGTGAACGCAGACATGCATGTCTTCAGATCGTCTACCTCGAGACGACGCAGGATCCCCTTCGGTGCCTGATTCTGATATTCAGATAGCAAAAAATACGTGAATCACGAAATCAGAAAAGTTGCAAGGTCGAAGGACGCTCTGTTTAGCGAGAGATGTCCGTATCCGACAGCTTGACATGGAAACTGAGAACCACTACCGTAGTTTCCTTGGTTTCCGCATGATTGTCTAGGAACAGGAGACGCCAGGCATGTCCCAGAACGGAACGTTGCGTGATGTCTTGATCGTGGGTGCCGGTCCCACCGGCTTGTCCTTGGCAATCACCTGCCGGCGGTTTGGGTTGCCGGTGCGCGTCATTGACCGGTCGCCTCGTCTCAGCCAGGTGTCGAAGGCACTCGCGGTCTGGAGTGGAAGCCTGGAAGCGTTCGAGGCGATGGGGGTGATCGACGCTTTCTTGGCGGCAGGCGTGCGGATGCATGGGCTGATCGTCGGCGATGGTAAGCATCAGCTTGCACACATCGCGGTGGGGGAGGGGGTGGATAGTCCTTACCCGTTTCCGATACTCTTGCCGCAGTCGGAGACGGAGCGTCTGCTCAATGAGCGCTTCGTCGAGCTGGGCGGCGCGGTGGAGCGCGGAGTCGAACTGACGGGGATCGTGCAGGATGCCGAGGGAGTCACCGCGACCCTACGTTCGGCCGACGGTCGCGAAGAGATCAGCCGGGTCGCGTATCTCGCCGGCTGCGACGGAGCCCGGAGTGTGACTCGGCATCAGCTTCAGGTCCCCTTCGAGGGCTATACCGAGCCGACGACGTTCGTACTCTGTGACGTTCGGATCGAAGGAGCGCTTGATTCTACGTGCATCTACGTGTGGTGGCATGGGGGCGGTTCGATCGCTCTCTTCCCGGTCCGGGACGGGGTCTGGCGGCTGTTCGGCGAACGCAAGGCAGGGGCAGGGGAAGAACCCCCCACGCTCGAGGAGATGCAGCACGAGATTGATGCCCATGGTCCGCCGAACCTCCGGCTTTCCGACCCGAGCTGGCTTTCCGCCTTTTCCATCAATGAGCGGCTCGCCGCGCACTATCGCGTGGGGCGTTGCTTCCTGGCGGGGGACGCTGCCCACGTCCACAGTCCGGCCGGAGGGCAGGGGATGAACACGGGGATCCAGGACGGAGTGAACCTCGGCTGGAAGCTCTCGCAAGTGGTGCAGGGGATCGGCGACCGAGAGCTGCTCCTCGACAGTTACGAGGCGGAACGGCGGCCCGTCGCCCGCGAGGTCATCAAAGGAGCCGGGCAAATGCTCCATATTGGCTTCGGCAACCATCCACTCTTGCGCATTGCCAAGGATGTGGCCATCCCCTTGCTTTCGCACATCCCAGCACTCAAAAAGAAAATGCAAGTCCGGTTGTCCGAGACCGCGATCATCTATGAAGCCGGGCCTTTGGTAGAGTTGGGTGGACCGCCGCAGCCGCACGCCGTCCGAGGTCACGTGGGCAGCCGCGCCCTTGATGCGACGCTCCACAACGCCAGGACCGGCCAAGCACAGAGGCTTTGGCATTTGCTCGGTGGTGCCCATCATTCGTTGCTGCTCTTCGGCGACGCCGCCAAGTTGGCGGCCGCATCCCGAATTGCCGCCTCGGCCGGCGACCGGCTCAAGGCCATCACGATTGACCTGGCGAGCGACCCGGATGGTCAGGTCCGCACTCGCTACGGCATCGCGACGTCCGGCTGGGTCTTGATCCGTCCCGACCAGGTGATCGCCGCTCGAGGCGAAGGCGATGACACCGCTCGCCTTGACACCTACGTCGCCCGGGTGCTGCAACCCTCGCGGACCTCCTGAGCGTTGCCTCAGGCTCTTCCTCCGGCTCTGATTCCCCCGCCGCTTTGGTTTGTAATCGCGTTATGGACATCAATCGAGATGATTGGAAGATTGATGGCAATGACTCGCCGTCGGGCCGGATCCTTCGCACCGCTCGTGGCTTGCTGTTCGAGCGTAGTTACAGCGGTCTCACGATGGATGTGCTGGCGCATGAACTGGGTATGAGCAAGAAGACGCTCTACGCGCATTTTGCGTCGAAGGACGCCATTGTCGAAGCCGTCATCGATCTCATCAGCGAGGCCATCCTCAAACAGACCGATGCCTGGCTTCAGGAGCCGAAGCTTGGGTTCACGCGGAAGCTTCGCGTGGTGCTGGAGGTGATCGGGACGCAACTGAGTTTTTTGACCCCGGCCTTTCTCCGCGATCTCCAGCGCTTTGCCCCTCACCTCCATCGCCGGATCGACGATCTCCGCGCCCGCAACGTTCCCCTCGTCTTCGGCAAGATGCTTGACGTTGGACTTGAGGAGGGGATGGTCCGTCCCGACCTGGATGTCCCCTTCGTCATCGAGTTCTGGCTCCAGGCTCTCAACGGGCTCTTGCATCCGGAAGTTCTCGACCGCACCGGGTTGTTGCCTCGCACGGTCTTCGAGAAGTCGCTCGATCTGTTCTTTCTCGGGCTCCTGACCCCAAGAGGACGCAAGGACTTCCAGCGCGGTCCGGTTTGACGGAGGCAGCCCACGTCTCCGAAGATCGGGCCCTGCGGTGCGCGGGGAAGTGGTGTATGTTCACAGGGTCGTGTGGGCGAATTCCTGCGTCGGCGATTCATCGGGGAGTCTTCGGTCGATGCCTATCTACGTTGATGCCGACGCTTGCCCGGTGAAAGAGGAGGTCTACCGCGTCGCCCGGCGCTATGCGATCAAGGTCTACGTCGTCTCGAACGCGACGTTGCGAGTGCCGTCGGAGGAACTCATCGAGCTCGTTGTGGTTCGAGGGGGATTCGACGCCGCTGACGACTGGATCGCCGAGCGGATCGGGCCGGGGGACATCGCCATCACGGCGGATATCCCGCTGGCCGGCCGCTGCCTGGAACGAGGAGCGCGCGTCCTGGGTCCGAAAGGGGTCGAGTTTCAGGAGGACTCGATCGGTGATGCGCTCGCGACCCGAGCACTCCTCGAGATGTTGAGGCAGTCGGGTGAGTTCGGAGGCGGCCCGGCTCCTTTCGCCAAGTCGGATCGATCGCGGTTTCTGTCCAAGCTCGACGAACTCATCCACGCGTTGCGCCGGCCTTCGCGGAGATGAGACGCTTGAGACACAGGCGTAGAATAGATCTTTAATTGGTAAAAAGGGGTATGCTGATGAATCGATATTGTGGAGTTATTGGGGCAAGTCTCCTGACCCTGGCTTCGAGCTGGTTTGTGCCGGCCCTGCGGGCGGACGAGCGCCTTGCGGGGATCGCTTGCCGCTCGGTTCATCTTCAGTTGCCTGCGCCTCAGGGAACGGTCTTCTCCAACGAGGTCACGGTCGACCGTTCGGCTCCGGGCACTTACTTCTGCGTCTGCGGTTTCAATCACGGCTACTTCGGGCTCCAGGAATTGGCCAACGGCAAGAAGCTCCTGATCTTTTCGGTCTGGGATCCAGGCAAGCAAGACGACCCGAACTCGGTTAAGGAGGAGCGCCGGGTCAAGTTGGTTTACAAGGACGAGGCCGTTCGCGTCGGCCGGTTCGGCAACGAGGGGACCGGAGGCCAGTCCTTCCTCGACTACGACTGGCGTGTTGGGGTTCCCTATCGCTTCATGGTCAAGTCGGAGGTCGAGGGGGACCGGACGGCCTTCACGGCCTATTTTCTGCCTCCCGAGGCGAAGGAGTGGCGGAAGCTGGTGACCTTCTCGACCATCACGGGCGGAGATTCGCTGAGCGGCTACTACGCCTTCGTCGAGGACTTCCGACGCAACCGAGTCTCGGCCACCCAGGCGCGGCGAGCCAAGTTCGGCGAGGGCTGGGTGCGTGGCAAAGACGGTCGCTGGGTCGCCCTGACCCGCGCCAAATTCACCGCCGACAAAAACCCCGCCCTGAACATCGACGCCGGTCTGGACTCAAGCCGCTTCTTCCTGGCCACCGGTGGCGAAACCCAGAACGCCCACACCAAGCTGGGCGAGAGCATGGATCTTACCCCCTCGGTCATCCCCGAGATCCCCTGAGTGGTGCATCCGGCAAGACCCCTTCCCGTAGCGTGGACACCGCCCATCAACGATTTCTTCTCGTAGGGCAGGCCTTGGCCTGCCTGGGCCGTTCGCGAGAGCCTCGGCAGGCCAAGGCCCGCCCTACAAAATTCGCTTTGATAGTCATTTGGGTACTGGTGAACGTCCAAGACGTAAGAAGACCAACCCGCGAAGCCGTTCCGTCCTTAAGGGATTTGTAGAGAGTCCGCTGGTTATGTGAGTGGGACTCACATAATCAGGTGCAGCCTTGCCGTGACGGCATGACCGGTCCATGATGCCATTGAGGCTCGGAGCGGCTTCGAGAGGCCAGCGGCGGCTCTTCTTGAATTTTCCGAATGCTCGACCTGATCGCATGTCGGTGGAGGGGTAGAGATGATCACTGGCTTGATCGTAGGGATCGGCATGCTGGCCACCGTGTCTGATGCCGTTCCTTCTGCCGAGACGCTCAAGGTGTATGCGTCGGCGAAGGCGAGCGCAGGGCCTGACGCGGAATCGCAGGTCAAGCTGGCGCTGTGGTGCGAGGCGCACGGTCTTGGTTCAGAGCGATTGAAGCATTTGGCGCTGGCGGTGTTGAAGGAGCCTCGGAACGCGAAGGCGCGGGCGTTGATGGGTTTGATCGCCTTCGGTGGCCGCTGGGAGCATCCTGAGGCGGTGAGCCGGAAGGTGGAATCCGATGCGGAGATGGCCAGGAATCTGGCGGAATACAACGGTCGCCGGGCCAAAACCCCGTATACGGCGGAAGCGCATTGGCGTCTGGCGCTATGGTGCGAGGAAAAAGGTTTGAAGCCAGAGGCGTTGGCGCACCTGACGACGGTAGTGCGGCTGGACCCGAAGCGCGAGGGAGCGTGGAAGCGCCTTGGGTACAGGCGAGAGAAGGGTCGGTGGGTGACCGAGGCTCAACTGAGCGCCGCGCGCGCCGAGGTGGAAGCGCAGAAGCAGGCGACTTCGCACTGGCGCAAGCAGCTTGAGACATTGAGTGTTCGCCTGGGCAATGCAGGGACGAAGATCGAAGCGCAGAAAGCGTTGTCCGAGGTGACCGACCCCCGTGCGGTGCCTGCGATCTGGACGACGTTCATCGCCAGTCGGAAGCCAAAACCGGCGCTTGCCGCGCAGCTCTTTGGTCAGATCGATTCGCCGCTAGCCTCCCGAGCGCTGGTCTATCTTGGGCTTTATTCCGCCTCAAGCGACGTGCGACGGGTGGTGTCGGAGACGCTTAAACGCCGGGATCTGTGCGAATTCGTGGGCATACCGATTGCGTCGATCCGGAATCCCATCAAGTACGAGGTAAAACGCGTAGGAGGTCCTGGATCACCGGGCACGCTGCTCGTCGAGGGACAGAAGTTCGACGTCAAGCGTCAATATACCCCCGCATCACTTCCCGACCTCCAGCCGACACAAGGCGACTCCATCACATACGACGCCAGTGGTTTGCCTGTTCTGAACCGAGTCGTCGGGTTCCAAGATATTATGCTAAGGGATTATGTTAATTTCATCGGTCCATCTATACCAAGCGAGGCTTCGATCCGGAAAGATCTTCGCCATTTTCAAAACCAATTTGCGCACACTGGAGCGAGCAAAGAAGCACGAGCCATCGGCCAGTACTTCATGAATCACCCTCCAGATGCGGCGACATGGATGGGAATCCAGGATCCTCTGCTCGGATACGTCGTCGACGTGGCATCAAACAACAAGAGTGGCGCTCCCTTCGCTCTAGCTGACAACCTGATGCTACGAACCACTCAAACCGCGCAGATCCCGATCGGCCAAATGGCGGTCGAGGCGCAGAAGTCAGCGGTCGTCGCCGAGCGACAGTTGGAAAACGATGTTGCCATGCTCGAGCAGACAAATACCGAAATCACCAAAGCCAACAAGAACGCTCTTGAGCTCTTGAAGGGCTCGACGGGACAAGACTTCGGACCGGACCGTAAGGCTTGGGATAAGTGGTTCTCCGACGTGCAAGGATATGCCTACAAATCGAATGAAAGTGATTCTCGCCCGACGGTCTTTGAAGAGATTACCCCGGCCGTCCAGCCGGTCCCAATCACCTTCAGTAGCCAGACGGTTGGCATCCGAACCCACTCTTGTTTCGCGGCCGGGACGGAAGTCGCAACACTTACAGGGCGGCGGCCGATCGAGACGCTCCGCGCGGGGGATCGCGTTCTGACCTGGAGCACAACAACGGGCTCGTTGGGGATCCAGCCGATCCTGACGGCTTACCACAACCCCCCGAGTCCGACGTTGCGGCTGGAGTTCGAGGAGGCGGCGATCGTGACGACGCCTTGGCACCGATTTTGGGTGTCGGGCAAGGGTTGGGTGGTGGCGCGCGACCTGAAGGCCGGGGATTATGTGCGGACACTGGAGAAGTCGGCGAAGATCGAATCGATCACGCCGGAGAAAACGCAGCTGGTGTTCAACCTGGAAGTGGCGGAGGACCACGACTTCCTCGTGGGTCGGCAAGGCGCCCTCGTCCACGATAACAGCGTCATCGCCACGGTTTCCGTGCCGTTTGACGGAATCCCGAGCGCTCCGGTCATCGCTCAAGGCCGATAAGCGGCGGCGAGGGACCTGGGGGCTGATCCAACCCTCGGTGGCTGGTGTCCGGTTCAGTCGTCCGTCTTCCCAAGCCAGATCCGGACGCCGCCGGCATGGTCGCACGAGGCGATCCGGGAACCGTCGGGGGAGAATGCGAGGGCGTTCACCAAGGCGCGGTGCCCCTCCAAGGCTAGGACTTCTTGGCCGGTCGCCGTGTCCCAAAGCCGAATGGTTCCCCCGGCACCGGCGGCGGCCACGGTGCGACCGTCGGGACTGAAGGCAAGCGTGAGGAGCCAGCCATCCTCGACGTGGATGACGCGAATTCGAGAGCGTTTGGCGACGTCCAAGAAGGTGATTGTCCCACTTTCATCGGCGAAAGCGAGGGTTTGGCCATCAGGGGCGAATGCCACCGACTTGACCTGATAATGATGCTGTAGGGTGGCGAGCAGTTTGCGTGTGGGGAGATCCCAGAACCGGACGGTGGAGTCCTCCGCCGCGGACACCAGAGTTCGGCCATCGGGTCCCAGAACGATTCCTCGAATGCGGCCGGTGTGTCCTTTCAACTCGCCTTGCAAATCCCCGGAATCCGGCTTCCAGAGGCGAATGATGTAGTCGCGCCCACCCGAGACGAGTGTGTTGCCGTCCCGACTGAAGATGAGCGATCCCACCCCGCGCTCGTGGCCCTTCAACACCCTGAGCGGCCGGTGAGTCGCCACATCCCAAAGCGTGATGTTCGAGGTCGGCTCCAGGCTCCCGGAGGCCAGCGTCTTACCGTCAGGGCTAAAGACCAGGGCTGTCACCGTGGCTTGGTGCCCCTTCCACGCAGTCACCAGGCGACTGGAAGTAGGATCCCAGAGCTTGATGGATTCACGCGTTTTCGTGTTGTCGCTTCCGGTGGCCAGAAGGCCTCCGTCGGGCCTGAAGGCGACACTCCACGCTTCGTCGTTGTGGCCGGCCAAGACGAGCTCCGACCCTACATCCGGGACCAGCCGCCAGAGTCGCACCCGTGGGCCTCCGCTAACCAAGAGCGATTGGCCGTCGTTGGTGAAAGCGGTGAGGAGATCATGCTCTGGTTCTGCTCGTCCCGGGAACATAGCGAGTTGCTTTTCGCTGGCGACGTTCCAAATCGTGACGGAACTAGATCCGGATAACGCGAGCTTTGTTCCGTCGCGAGAGCTTGTAATCCTTATGTGTTCATATCTGTTGGATATAAGCTTCTTAAGCTTGATTAAATGGATCCGGCCGGTCTCGACGTTGAGAAAGGAGACGTCCCGAATCGTTTGGAGGATGAGCCGCGGGCGATCCCCCAGAACGAAGCGAAGGAACGTCACAGGCTCTGGGGTCGCGACCCGGCGGATCTCCTGGCCATGCTCGATGTCCCAAACGGTGACCTCCGCGCCTGTTACTGCTGCCAAATATTTGTTGTTCTCGGAGAACGTTGATAATATAACGCGTTTATACGTAAATGGAATTTCGCGAATACTCTTGCCAGTCTTTGGGTCAAGTAGTACGAACTGGCCCTCTTTGGCCAAGGCAATCTGTCGGCCATCGCTGGAGATCGCGGCGTCTAAGAACCCTGTGTGTGACCATCGCGCCTGGGGATGCTTGGGGTCCGATTTGAGATCCCACGCGATGAGCGATCGCGAACCACCGGGAGCCGTGACGTAGACTCCCAAAAGTTCGCCATTGTCGAGCAGTGTCGGGGTCTCTATGCCGAGCAACTCCCCAAAATTACGTCGAGCGCAAAGCTGCCCTAGGACCGGATCCCAAACCGAGACGATGTATGCCGGCGATTGGAGTTGGCGTTCGTTATGGAGAGCAATGAGCCTGCGGCCATCGGGCGTGAATTTGAGCAGAAGCGTACTCGGCGCGAGGTCGGACATCGTCAAGCGAGGTTTTCCTTCGGGTAGGCTCCAGAGCGTGACGCGTCCCCTCCGCTCGGCCAAGGCCAGCGACTTCCCGTCAGGAGCCATCGCAAGAGCCGCGATATTCCAGGGACGAACCCACCCGCCAGGCTGTAGCTCGTCTGCGGCTGGCTCTTCCGCTATCGAATCCTTCTCGATCCAATCGGAATCGATGAATTGCACGACTTCCCGGCGCGCCTTGCGCCACAGGAAGTGCCAGGCGAAATCTCGCTGATCTTGGCCAAACGAATCGAGCGCGGTGTCGCGAAGGATTTCTTGGGTACGTTCCACTTGTCCTGAGGCCAGAGCTTCGCGGGCCAGCCGTAGGTTCGCGGCGAAGAGGTGGCGATCGGTCAGGCGACCCCGGTCAATCGCCACCTGGGCATGATAATCGGCGCGTTTGACTTCGCGTTCGAGCGCCTTGTTGTACCGCCGAAGCCAGGCATTCGACCAGAAAATGAAGCCGAGCAAGCCGACCAGGCCTAAAGCCGAGATCGCCAACGCGGGTGAGGCGATGGGATGGCGACGGACCCAGACATGAGCACGGGTCCAGGCTCCCGGCGGCCGAGCCATGATCGGCTCGCCCCGAAGGAATCGACCCAGATCGTCGGCAAGCGCCCGCGCTGAGGAGTACCGTCGTGAGGGGGCTTTCTCCAGGCATTTCAGGCAAATCGTCTCGAGGTCACGAGGCAACCAGGGTCGGAGGTCCCGAGGACGGACCGGGTCGGCATCGAGCACCTGGCGAATCGTCTCGGAGGCCGTGGGACCCTGGAACGGCGGATGGCCCGTTACGAGTTCATAGAGCGTGGCCCCGATCGCATAGACGTCGGTTTGAGGTCCGATCTCGTCAGGTTTGCCGAGGGCCTGCTCCGGGGCCATGTAGGGGGGCGAGCCGAGCCAGCCACCGAGGTGTGTCACAGAGGCTGTTGATTTGGCATCCTCCTCGATGACGGCGAACTTGGCCAGGCCGAAGTCCGTCAACCGAGGCTGGAGTTCAGGCTCGTCTCCTGTCAGGATGATATTGCTCGGCTTGATGTCGCGGTGGAGAATGCCTCGCTCGTGGGCATGCTGCACGGCATCGGCCAGGAGCATGGTCAAACGGGCCGCGGTTCGGGGAGGGATCTGCCCTTTTTGATCGCGCGACCAAACGGCGAGAGTGGGACCCGCGCAATAGATTGAGGCGAGATAGACGATCGGGCCGTCCTCGCCGGCCTCCAAGAGCGGCACGATGTTCGGGTGATCGAGCCTCGCGGTGATGCGGGCCTCGTGCACGAATCGACGCCGGAGATCGGGGGTGACCATGGACTCCGGGCGCGGGACCTTCAAGGCGACGGATCGGCCCAGCTCTGTGTCTCGGGCGAGATAGACGACTCCAAAGCCGCCTCGGCCCAGCTCGCGCTCGATCTTGAACTTACCCACTTGCTCGGAAATGGGGACAAGCGTGCTGGCCGTGAGCCGGTCGAGGTCGGTTTGTATCGCTTGCAAGGCGAACGAGTCGTCCCAATCGTGCTCGGGCGGACTGAACTCGGTCGCGTCTGTCTTGGGAGGCGATGAGTGTGCGTCACGGGGATCATCGTCCCGCAACGTGGAATCGGAGTCAGCGGCTGTCATGACTCGCTCCGACGTTCTCGCGCAGCTTGATCAGAGCGCGTCCCCAAATCTTCCGTGCCGCCTCCCCGGAGATCCCCAACCGAGAGCCGATCGCCTCAAACTCGAGTCGTTCCCAATAGCGTAAGATCATCACGTCTCGGTAACGAGCCGGGAGGTGATGAAGAGCCTCGCGGAGATTCGCTTTCTCTTCCGTCTGGATCATGCGTCGACTGGGTGAGGTCGTCGAGTCAGGACGGTTCCGAGCCTGGGCCGCTCGGGGGGAAGCCGCATCCAGCGAACATTCGCGATCGAGTCGGCGCATGTGGGTTTTGCGAAAGCGGCCGGTGACGTCGGCCAGCCGGTGTCGCAAGATCGCCTTCAACCAACCCCGGAAGGTGGTGGCGTCGGACCCGCGAAATTGGTGGAAATCCCGCTGAGCCGTCACGAAAGTCTCCTGGACGAGGTCGGAGGCCCCGACCTTGGCCTCGATGTCACCTCCCAGGGCCGCGTCGGCCACGTGCCGTAAATCCTCCCGATAATCCTCCAGCGCCCTCCCGAGTGCCTCGAGATCCCCCGCGCGCGCGGCTGTGAGCAAAGCAGCCGGATCCGTTGACTCCGGAGTCTCCGCTCGATCGCCGCCTCGGTCCAGATCTTCCCGCACGGCATCACTCCTTACTCTCGATGAGCAATGAGAACCGGGCTCACGCTGAAAAAAAGCTGCGATCGTGAGATCTTACCCGCCCTATTCAAACCAGCGGGGTCATATTTCGCAAGTCATTATTACCACAAGATCTACAAATCATGACCCCGTCGTCGGCACCCCTGGAACCAGGACGTCTTCGAAAAAAAGAGGCGGACAATGTGTCCGGTGGAGATGCCTGAGGCCGCCCATGACTTTGAGAGGTGCGGAACATCCTTGAACGACGGTTTCCGGACCTGGCAGCACGACGATCATTCCGATTTGCATCGACGTCATGAAATCGAGATTTTAAAGATAAGAGCGATGAATTTATAAAGATCAACACGATCTACTTAAAACTGAGGGCGGGTCCGTGGGGCAATATGTCTTCAATTACGGATATTACGTCTCGAGCACATTGCCATCCCCTTCATTAGAGCGCGTCCAGCATTACAGTCCGAAGTCAGGGAGCGATCAGCGCGGCATCTCTTCCCCCCGCGACCAAGACCCGTGTGACGACGAAGTCCATGGGCTCGGTCGTCTCCTCAGACGCGAACGTGCCATCCCCGTTGTCCAGGATGTCGCTCGGCTCGCTTTTAGGAGAAACCTTCCGAAGTGGTTTCCTACGCAAAAATCGTGTTTTATTGAGAGTCAGAAAATGAAAGTCCGTTCTCCGCTCGGAATGACGTATAAGGATTTGTTTTCGTAGGGCAGGCCTTGGCCTGCCGAGACGTTGGCGAATGGCCTCGGCAGGCCAAGGCCTGCCCTAGTGCGTCTGCAAGTCTGTATGGTCAGAGAGGTGTAAGTCCTCTTCAGGCACGCACTCTCCGGCCTGTAACCGAACGTAACTGCGTCGCCGCGAGGCGGG